>Ga0265316_10004721_pt1 | contig 13496 bp, 13 predicted proteins | sample 4522metaG_FD_202092 | JGI IMG/M metagenome (GOLD analysis project Ga0265316, IMG submission 202092) | Rhizosphere microbial communities from Carex aquatilis grown in University of Washington, Seatle, WA, United States - 4-5-22 metaG | ecosystem: Host-associated > Plants > Roots > Rhizosphere >... | reverse complement strand
CGCACTCGGGAGCGCGCTCGCCGCGCGGTTGCGCGGGGACGACGCGGTTGCCGTCGTGTTCTTCGGTGACGGCGCGGTGCAGGCGGGGCACTTCAACGAGACCGTCAACCTCGCCGCGCTCTGGCAGCTGCCGATCGTCCTCGTCTGCGAGAACAACGGCTTTGCGGAGTTCACACCGCGCTCGGCGCACACCGTGGTCGAGCGCGTCACCGACGTCGTCGCGCCCTACGGGCTCGAGCGCGAGACGGTCGACGGCAATGACGTGGTCGCAGTGTTCGCTGCGTTCGGTCGCTATCTAGCCGCCGCCCGAGAGGGCGGAGGCCCCGTCCTGCTCGAGTGCCTGACGCACCGTCTGCGCGGCCACTACGAAGGCGACCCCGGCGCCTACCGCGAGGCGCTCGCCGCCGCCGACTGGCAGGAGAAGGACCCGATCGTGCGGTTGCAGCGGCGCGGGTTGGAGAGCGGCTGGTTCGCGGAGAGCGCGTTGCAGGCGATCGAGGCCGACGCGGCGGAGGCAGTGGAGGCGTCGGTGCGATTCGCCCGTGCGAGCCCGTTCCCCGACTCGGGCCTGACCGCGTCGATGGTTTACGCGGCTCCCACAGGATGAGCGGTTGTGTCGCCCAGCCACGCTCGGTGGCGCGATGCTGCGTCCTCAGTCGCGTCGATAGCTTTGGCTATCGACGCTCCCTGCGTCCTTGCCTCGCGCCCCCGAGCGCGTCCGGTCAACGAACCTCATCCTGTGGGAACCGCGTTGCCTGAGCAGACCTACATCAAGGCGATCACCGAGACGCTCGCGCAGGCGATGCGCGACGACGACCGCGTGTTCGTGCTCGGTGAGGACGTGGCGGAGGGCGGCCCGTACACGGCGACGGCCGGCCTGGCGGAGGAGTTCGGCACGCAGCGCGTGATCAACACACCGATCAGCGAGGCGGCGATCACGGGCGTTGCGATCGGCGCCGCGCAGTCGGGCATGCGTCCCGTGCTGGAGATCATGTTCATCGACTTCATCACGCTCGCCCTCGACCAGCTCGTGAACGGCGCGGCGAAGGCGCACTTCATGTCGGGCGGCCAGCTGACGGTGCCGCTCGTCCTGCGCACGCAGGGCGGCGCCGGCCAGCGGGGCGCCGCGCAGCATTCGCAGAGCCTCGAGAGCTGGCTGACGCACGTGCCGGGGCTGAAGGTCGTCATGCCGAGCAGGCCGGCCGACGCGGCGGGCCTGCTGACGAGCGCGATCGCCGACCCGAACCCGGTCGTCTTCATCGAGAACAAGACGTTGTACTTCCGCAGGGGCGAGGTGAACGGGGAGCCGGTGCCGATCGGGAAGGCCGCGACGCTGCGGGAGGGCAAGGACGTGACGATCGTGGCGCTCTCGGCGCTGGTGGACGACGCGCTCGCTGCGGCGGAGCTGCTCGACGGGATCGACGCGGAGGTGATCGACCCGCGGACGCTCGTGCCGCTCGACCTCGACACGATTGTCGAGTCGGTTCGCAAGACGGGGCGGCTCGTGATCGCGCACGAGGCCGTCGAGCACGGCGGCGTCGGTGCGGAGATCGCGGCGCAGGTGCAGTCCGCGGCGTTCGATCATCTCGACGCGCCGGTCGTGCGCGTGGGCGCGCCGTTTGCGCCGATTCCTTTCAGCCCGCCGCTCGAGGACGCCTGGCTTCCGGGCATCGATGCGGTGGTGGCAGCGGTGCAGGAGGTGTGCAGGTGATCGGAGCAGTGACGGAGGCCGTCGGGTCGATGCGCGTCCGAGACGTCCCGGAGCCGCGCGAGCCCGTCGAGGGCGAGGTCGTCGTGCGGCCGGGTGCGATCGGCATCTGCGGCTCGGACTTCCATTTCTTCGAAGGACGGCTCTCCGAGCACGCGGGAGGCTCCGGCTTCCCGCGCATCCAGGGGCACGAGGTCGGCGCGACGGTCGAGTCGGTCGGGCCGGGCAGCGCGCTCACGGCCGGTCAGATGGTCGCGCTGTATCCGTTGACGGCGTGCGGGCACTGCTACCCGTGCCGCATCGGCCGCATGAACGTCTGCGTCAACTTCAGCCTCGTCGGTGTCCACGAGGACGGCGGCCTGCAGGAGCGGCTCCTCATTCACGAGGCGCAGGTCTTCCCGATCGACGTCGAGAGCCCGGTGCTCGCGGCGCTCGTCGAGCCGGTGTCGATCGCGATGCGCGCCGTGCACCGTGCGCGGATCGGCGAGGGCGAGCAGGTGGTCGTGCTCGGTGCGGGGCCGATCGGCCAGGCGCTCCTCGTCGCTGCTCAGGATCGCGGCGCCGAGGTGCTCGTCGTCGACCCGCTCGCCGACCGCCTCGAGCTCGCAAAGGAGCTCGGCGCCGAGACGGTGCCGTGGACGACGGCCGAGGATGTGGTCGGAGTCGCGCGCGAGTGGAGCCCTGGTGGCCCGCAGGTCGCAATCGACGCGACCGGCGTGCAGGCGGCCGTCGAGGCGGCCGTCGACATGGTCAGCTCGGCGGGCCGCATGGTGCAGGTCGGGATGTCCGGCGACTCGATCGACCTGCGGCTCGGGAGCCTGACGGAGAAGGAGATCGACGTGCTCGGCGTCGCGTGCTGTGGGGCGGGCGAGTTCGGCGAGGCAGTCGACCTCGTCGAACGGAACGCCGATCGCCTGGCGCGCCTCGTCAGCCACGAGTTCGCCTTGAGCGACGCACCCGAGGGGCTGGAGTTCGCGATGCACAACCCCCGTGATGTGATGAAAGTCGTCATCCGCAACCCCTGAAGGGAGATCAGCTGTCGATGAGAGCCGCCGTCCTCACCGAGTACCACCGCCCGCTCGAGCTCACCGAGCGGCCCGTGCCCGAGCTCTCGCACCCGACCGACGTGCTCGTGCGCATCGGCGGCGCAGGCGTTTGTGCGACCGACCTGCATGCGATCGAAGGGCTGATGGAGCCGGCGGGCGTGACGCTGCCGCGCGTGCTCGGGCACGAGAACGCCGGCTGGGTCGAGGAAGCCGGAGTGGGGGTGACGACCTTCGCGAAGGGCGACGCGGTGCTCGTGTACCCGCCGTACAGCTGCGGCCTCTGTGTCGCCTGCCGGCGGGGCAACGACATGCACTGCGCGCAGCACCAGTTCACCGGGCTGTCGGTCGACGGCGGCTTCGCGGACTACGTGCTCGTCTCCGAGCGGTCGCTCCTGCGGCTGCCCGACGGGGTCGAGCCGGTCGCCGTCGCGCCGCACGCCGACGCGGGGCTGACCGCCTACCACGCGGTGCGTCGCAGCTCGCACCTGCTCACGCCCGGCTCGACCGCCGCCGTGATCGGCGTCGGCGGCGTGGGGCACATCGCGCTGCAGCTCGTGCGAGAGCTCGGCTCGAGCACGGTGATCGCGGTCGACACGGACGAGCGCCGCCGCCGGCTGGCGGCCGAGTTGGGTGCCGACGAGGTCGTCGGTAGTGCCGACGCCGTGCGCGAGGCGACGGACGGCCGTGGCGCCGACGTGGTCTTCGATTTCGTCGGCACCGACCAGACCCACGCGGCGTCGGCGGAGATGCTGGCGCGCGGCGGGACCTACTCGGTGATCGGCTACGGCGGGACGATCTCGATCCCGTCGGGCGCGCTCGTCGTCAACGAGCACTCGGTCGTCGGCAACCTCGTCGGCACGTGGGTCGATCTGTGGGAGCTGCTGCAGCTGCACGCGGCCGGCAAGGTGACGCTGAAGACGGAGGTCCACTCGCTGGACTCGGTCAACGACGTGCTCGCGAAGCTGCACGACGGCGAGATCACCGGCCGCGCCGTGCTCGTTCCCTAGCACCACTCGGTTCGAGTGTTTGCTGGCGACTGTGAGCGGAACACCGATCAGGCCGATGGAGCCTCGCATCCATGTCCTCACGCTCGCGGTCGACGATCTCGAACGCGCGCTCGCGTTTTACCGCGAGGGGCTCGGTCTCAGCTCGCCGGGTGTGGTCGGCACCGACTACCAAGGCTCGCAGGACGACGCCGCCGGCGCTGTCGTGATGTTCCAGCTCGAGGGTGGCCCGATCCTCGCTCTCTTCCCTCGCGGCGAGCTGGCCAAGGACGCCAACGTCGTAGTCGGCGCACCGAAGGCGGGAGAGTTCAGCATCGGCCAGATCGTCGAGAACAAGAACGACGTCGACCGAGTGCTCGAGCAAGCGGAAGCGGCCGGCGGGACTGTCACGGACCCGCCCCACGACCGGCCGTGGGGGGTCTACTCCGGCTACTTCCGCGACCCAGACGGCCATCTCTGGGAGATCATCTGGGACTCGCACCACGCGAGCTGAGGTCCGGTACCTGGTACCTGGGTAAACCAAGACCGAACCAGATTCGCTCTTTGAATCTGATTCGCGAGTTTCTCGGAGGACGCGGCAAGTCGAAACTCGTGAACCTGGTTCGGCTCAGCCGAACCAGGTTCAGTGCGGAGGGGTGATCAGCTGACGGTCAGCTTCAGGTGGTTGTCGTCGGGGGCCTGGCCGACCATCGTGATCACGTAGTGGCCCGTGCCGAGGAGGAGCTGCTTGCCGACCGGGATCTTCTTGACCGCGCCGACGCCGGAGACCTTGAGCGTCGCCTCGTCGTGGTTCGTGAGCTTGACCGGGCCTGCGACCGAGGCCGTGGTCTTGAACTTGCCGCCAATCGAGAACCAGTGGCAGCCTGGGTCGTGCATCACGATCGTCAGCTTGGCGGTCTTCTGCACATGCACGGGCTTGGCGAATGCCTGCCCGCCGGCGAGCGCGATCAGAGCACTGGCGGTGACGGCGAGAGCGAGGGTCTTCATTGCGGCGACTCCTTTGCATCGGGCGCCTGGGAGAAACACCCAGGTCGGTAACCCGATGGTCGCCTCAGACACGCGCTGGAGGATCCGTCGTCGATCACAGAAATGCCGCGGGCTTCCGCAGATTCCCGAGCCGTATTTCTCCGCAGCTCAGTCGACGTTCGTGCCGCGCAGCAGGTAGGCCGAGCGGAGGATGTCGGGCTCGTCCTTCAGGCGCTGCGCCGTGCCTTCGTAGTGGATCCGGCCGCCCTCGATCACGTACGCCTTCTCGGCCAGCCCGAGCGCGACGTGCGCGAACTGCTCGATCAGCAGCACGCCGACGCCCGACTCGGCGACCGCGGCGAGCGTCGGAACGAGCCGCTTGACGATCACAGGCGCGAGGCCGAGCGAGAGCTCGTCGACGAGGATCACCTTCGGCTTGGAGACGAGCGCCTGCGCGAGCACGAGCATCTGCTGCTCGCCGCCCGACAGCAGCCGCGCCTGGATGTCCCAGCGCTTCTCCAGCTCGGGGAAGAGCTCGAGTGCATACGCGATTCCCTTCGCGCCTTCGCTTCGACCGAGTGCGTAGGTTGCAACGCGGAGGTTCTCCTGCACCGTCAGGTCGGTGAGCAGGCGGCGGCCTTCCGGAACGACCGCGACGCCGGCTGCGCGCACCTTCTCCGGGCGCATGCCGGTCAGCTCACGCTCGCCGAGCAGGACGCGGCCCGCGCTCGGGCGCAGCACGCCGCCGACCGCGAGCACGAGCGTCGACTTCCCGGCGCCGTTCGCGCCGAGGAGCGCGGTCACCTGGCCGGGCGGGATCTCCATCGACACCTCGCGCACGACGGGATGACCGCCGCGCGGGATCGAGAGGAACTCGAGCCGCAGGCTCTCGCTCACAGCTCCTCCGTGCCGAGGTAGGCGCGGATCACGTGCTCGTTGCGGAGAACCTCGGCGGTCGGCCCGGACGCGATCAGCTTGCCGAAGTCGAGCACTGCGGTCGTCTCGCAGCACGCGGAGACGAGCGCCATGTCGTGGTCGACGAGGATCACGAGCGCGCCGATGTGCTCGGGGATCCTCTGGATCACCTCCGCAAGGTGGCCGGTCTCCTCCTCGGGCAGCCCGGCAGCGGGCTCGTCGAGCAGCACCATGCGCGGCTTGCCGACGACGGCACGGGCGACTTCGACGAGCCGGCGCTCGCGCGCGCCGAGCCGCCCGACCTTCGAGCTCGGGTTCGCGCGCAGGCCGACGAACTCGATCGCTCTGAGCACGTCGTCGCGTCGCGTCGCACGCTTCGCACCGGAGTGCTCGTGGATCATCGCCACGTTGTCGAAGATCGAAAGCTGCTCGACCGCCATCTCGGTCTGGAACGTGCGGCGCAGTCCCCAGCGCGCGCGACGGTAGTCGGCCATCTTCAGGAGGTTCTCCCCGAATGCAGTGATGTTGCCGGTCGCCGGGCGCACGAACCCGCTCAGCACGTTGAAGAACGTGGTCTTGCCGGCGCCGTTCGGGCCGATCAGGCCGCACGTCCCGCCGGGGAAGACGACGGACACGTCGTCGATCGGCGTCACGCCCGCGAAGCGGACCGTGAGGTTCGAGACCTCGATCACTTCTGCGGCCTCCGCTCGCGCGGCAGCTTGCGGAAGCCGCTGAAGAGGAGCCGCCCGAGGTTCGCCATGTCCTTCGGGAACTGGTCGACGAGCCCGCCCGGTGCGGTGAGCAACACCTGCAGCAGCCCGGCGCCGAAGATGATCAGCAGGAAGTTCGGGTTGAGGCCCCACTGCGCCTGGAAGAGGAACGGCAGCAACTGGTTGAAGACTCCGGCGATGATCGCGCCCCAGATCGAGAAGATGCCGCCGATCAGCGCGGTCGCGGCGAGGGTCAGAGAGTCCTGGGTCTGGAAGGTGATCGCGCGCGGCACGCCGACCTGCGCGGCCAGCAGGCACCCCGCGACGCCGGTCACGAACGACGCGAGCGCGAAAGCCCAGAGCTTGTAGAGGGTGATGTTGACGCCGGCGGCGATCGCGGCCGGCTCGCTCTCGCGGATCGTCGCCCACGCGCGGCCGGGCTTCGTCGCGACATGGATCAGCGCGATCAGGAAGAGAATCGCGCACACGATCACCGTGTAGCGGTAGTACGCGGTGTCACCGACCGCCATCGACGGGCGCCGCACCGGCGGCGTGCTCGTCGTCAGTGCGCCCGTGGTCGCGTGGCCGGTGAAGCCGTGGTTGCCACTCGGAAAGTCGGTTACCGAGAGGACGACGGTGGTCGCGCCGGCGAACATCAGCGTGATCAGCGCGAGGTAGAGACCCGAGAGGCGCAGCGCCGGCAGGCCGACGAGGACGCCGATCGCGCAGGTGATCGCCCCTGCCAGGAGCAAGAGGAACGGGAACGGAAGCGAGGTGGCGTAGGCGAGGCGCGTGCCGATCCAGCAGCCGATCGTGAGCAGCGCGACCTGGCCGAGGGAGATCAGCCCGACCCGCCCGTAGAGGATCCCGAAGCCGAGCGCGACCACGGAGTAGATCGCGACGCTCGTGTAGGTCGTGATCCAGTCGGAGCCGGACATCGCCGGCAGCACGAAGATCGCGACGACGAGCAGGGCGACCGCGACCGCCGCCCGCACGGCCACGCCGCGCTGGAGGTACGCGTCGATGGGGCTCAATTCGCTGTCCTCGAGATCGCCACGACGCGATGACGCGAGAGGAAGAGCAGCGCGGCGATCGCCAGCACGAACGGCGCTGACGAGCGATATGCCGAGACGCTGGTGTACGGGCTGAGGATGGATTGCGCGACGCCGACGGCGAGCCCGCCGAGCATCGTCACCCAGAGCGACCGGAGCCGGCCGATGAGGGCGGCCGCGAGCGACGAGATGACGAGGAAGGTGAGTGCCGAGTAGTCGAGCGAGGTGAGCAGGTCGGGCAGGATCAGCCCGGCGGCGCCGCAGGCGAGGCCGGAGCCGAACCAGGCTGTCGCCTCGACCTTGCGCACCGGGACGCCGAGCAACGCGGTCGCCTCGCGGTCGTTCGCGAGCGCGCGCATTGCGGTGCCGAGGCTGGTCACGCGCAGGAAGATGCTGACGCCGGCGGTGATCACGAGCGCGAGGCAGAGCGCGATGATCTGCGTCAGGCTGACGCTCGTTCCCAGGATCTCGTAGCGGGTCTGCGTCGTACCGAGCGGCAGGAATCGTGCGAAGGCGCCGCCCGCGGGCGCGCGCCACGCCATCAGGCCGAGCAGGATCAGCGCGAGCCCGAGCGTGCCCATCATCTTCACGAGCGCGTCTCGCCGCGCGAAGGCGGGGCCGAAGATCATGCCGTAGGCAAGATTCGTGACCCCGCCGAACGCGACGCAGATCGTGTAGGCCAGCCAGTGCGGCCAGCCCGTGTGGTTGACGATGTAGTAGGCGATCAGGGCGCCGGCGGCTCCGATGGCGCCGAATGCGAGGTTCAGCACTCCGGTCGCGCGGTAGAGCACGACCAATCCGACTCCCGACAGCGCGTAGACGCCGCCGAACGCCAGGCCGATGACGATGTATGGCTTGAGGAACTGCCAGTCCACGCCAAAGACGCTGAACGCGAGCAGATTGGTCATTCGGAGCCTCCGGACACCCTGATCGTCTTCATCTCGTTATTGGCCGTTCAGGTGGTACTTCTTCTCCCAGGAGCGAGTCTGGGTGATCGCCGGATCGACTGCCTGGAAGTCGGTGCAGCCGCTCCTCACGACGACGTTCTTGTTCTTGTAGTCGACGATGATGTTCGCGTTGTTGGGGATGTGGTAGGCCAGGTTCCCGACGTACCACGGCTTGCAGAGCATGTCGGTCTTCTGGTCCTTCAGCCCCTTGACGGCGATGTTGTACGACTTCGCCGTGATTGCGCCCTTGACGCTCATCAGCGCGGTGACGGCGAACTTCCCGTCGAGGAAGCCCATCTGCGCGAACGCCTGCGGGGCGATCTTCGGGGCGTACTTCGCCAGCACCTGGAACATCAGGGCGGAGTCCGGGCCGACCTTCGGGTCGACGTTCGAGAACTCGTTGTCGATCCAGAGATGACCGTCGAACGCCGGCGAGAACTGGCCCGCCATGAAGGTGTTCGCGATCGGGGTCGACGAGCCCCACAGCACCTTGTCGACGATCCCTTGTGCCTCGGCGGCCGTCATGAAGGCCGGCGCGGTGTCCGGGGTGAAGTCGAGCAGGATGCCGCCGCCGTCACCGGCGAACTGGTACATCTGGAGCAGCTGCGAGGTCGCGTCGGTGACCGGCAGGTGGGTCGGGAAGACCTTCACCGGGATGCCGGCCTTCTGGGCGACGAGCGCAGGCCCGCCGTCCGCGTACGCCGAGATCGTGTCCGGCGAGGCGATGGCGAGCTTCTTGGCGCCGGCCTTGATCAGCGCTTGGGCCGCACCGACGTTCGAGTAGCGCGGGCCCGAGTTGACCTCGGCGAACGACGGGGTGCTGTAGCACTCCGCCTGCACGCCGGCGCCGATCACGACGTAGCCCTTGCTCTTGTAGTACTTCCAGTTCGTGCCGCATTCGGCAAAGCTCGTGTTGCCGACGACGCCCACGACCTTGTCGCTCTCGATCAGCTTCCGAGCAAGTGCGGCTTCCTGCGCCGGGTTCAGCTGCTCGTTGTAGAGCGTGTACTTGATCGGGTGGCCGTTGATGCCACCGTTGTCGTTGACGCAGGCGAAGTACGCCGCGGCGGTCTTGCCGACCGTCGTGAAGTCGACGCCCGGGATCAGCATGTCGATCCCGCCGAGCTTGATCGGGGTGCCCGTCGCCTTCTTGCCGGTCCCTGCGCCGCAGACGGACTTCGTTGCGGACGCAGTGCCCGAGCCGACCGGCCCTGCGCTGCTCGCAAACGAGACCATCAGCAGCGCCAGGAGCGCGATGGCCGCGGAAGCAACACCGATTTTGATCTTCATCGATCTCATCAGGTCTCCTTGAGTCTCTAGCTCTGTCGGACTGAAATGGGAAAGCAGCCGGCGCGGCCGGCTGGCACCGCGCCTCCGATCAGGATCCCGTCAAGTGCGTCCTCCCGCGGTCGACGACGTCCTGGAGGGGTTCGCTGGACCGCCCGGCGGCCTCGAGCCGCGGCGGGGAGTCAAGGCTCCGCAAGGTTGGATTTGTCGGACCCGGCGCACGCCGGGGTCGAGTCGCCCTCCACACGTCCCCGAATATAAACAACTGTCTTGCCGAATGGAACAGCGTTCTAGCCAATGGGACAAAGCTCCGAACTGCCGCTGGACCGGCGGCGCGGTGAGAGAATGAGCCTGATGCAGTCACGGCGACTTGGCAAGACCGGGCACGAGGTGTCGGAGATCGGCTTCGGGGCCTGGGCGATCGGCGGCAGCTGGGGCGCGACGAACGACGAGGAGTCGCTCGCGGCGATGCACGCCGCCGTCGACGCTGGGATTACGTTCTTCGACACCGCCGACGTCTACGGCGACGGGCACTCGGAGCGGCTGATCGCGCAACTGCTGCGCGACCGGCCCGAGCCGCTCGTCGTGGCGACGAAGTTCGGGCGCCGCGTCTCGCAAGAGGTCGGCGCCTACAGCTACGACAACCTCCGCGGCTGGCTCGAGCGGTCGCGCGAGAACCTCGGCGTCGACACCGTCGACCTCGTGCAGCTGCATTGCCCGCCGTGGGACGCGTACTACACGCCGTCCGTCTTCGCTGCGTGCGAGCGCCTGGTCGACGAAGGCCTCGTGCGCGCCTACGGCGTCAGCGTCGAGAAGGTCGAAGAGGCGCTGAAAGCGATCGAGTACCCGTCGGTTGCGACCGTCCAGATTATCTTCAACATCTTCCGGCAGCGGCCCGCCGAGCTGCTCTTCGAGCAGGCGCGGGCGCACGACGTCGGCCTGATCATCCGCGTGCCGCTCGCCTCCGGCCTCCTGACCGGCAAGTTCGCCAAGGACACGAGCTTCGCCGCCGACGACCATCGATCGTTCAACCGGCACGGAGAGCAGTTCGACGTCGGTGAGACGTTCGCGGGCGTCGACTACGCGACCGGCGTCGACGCGGCGGAGGAGCTGAAGGCGCTTGTTCCGGCGGGCACCTCACTGACGCAGCTGGCGCTCAGGTGGATCCTCGACCACCCGGACGTCTCCACGGTGATCGCCGGTGCGCGGACGAGCGAGCAGGTGCGCGACAACGCGGCCGCCTCGGAGCTCGCGCCGCTCTCCGACGCTACGCAGGCGGCGATCGCGGCGCTCTACCGCGAGCGGATCGCGCCGCAAGTCCACCAGCGCTGGTAACTGACTAGGAGCTGCGACCAGGTCCCGGGACGTAGAATGGAACCGGACAGTGAGTCTTGTGAGGTACCCGGAGGCCCGCCGTAAGGCGGGCCTCCGTTTGTCCTGGACCCCGGGGGCCGGACTCGAACCGGCATCTCTCTCATGGACAGTGAGTCCCTCTACCAATTGAGGTACCCCGGGGTCGTGCCCCGAGGTCTATGCAACCCGCATCCCGCTCGCAAGATGTCCAACATCGGCGCGTCCGCTTGCACCATGGTCTAGGCGAGTCTCAGCACTGCCCGCAGCACGTTGCGGTCGCGTGGGGCCGGTGTTCCGGAATGAAGCCTGAACCAAGACCGAACCAGATTCGCTCTTTGAATCTGGTTCGCGAGTTTCTCGGAGGGCGTGGCAGTTCGAAACTCACGATTCTGGTTCGGCTACGCCGAATCAGAATCGGTGGCATGAGCGAGTGTTCCGCAATGCACCCTGAGCGGTACCATCCGGTTCACAGTGGACAGCTGGATCGTCTGAGCTACTCGAAGGCCCGCCTCTCGGCGGGCCTTCGTTGTCCATGACCCCGAGGGCCGGAGTCGAACCGGCATCTCTGCAGTGGACAGCTGCGTGCTCTACCGCTTGAGCTACCTCGGGGTCGTGCCCGAGATGCTGCGCGTAGCGAATGATCGGCGCAGGATGCCCGAAGGGGACGTGGCGGCTGCGCCACATCCAAGAGGTCGCATGGGCCAGATGCCTTACGCCTGAGGCACCTTCGTCAAGGGCCCCAACCCTGTGGCGCGGTAAGAACGGGACCTCGTCTTGCGCGATTCGCCAAGCCTCCTAGGCGAGCAGGGCGCGGCCGACGATCGCGGCCTCGGCGCCGGCGGCCGCGAGGGCCTGCACGTCGTCCGGCGAGCGGACGCCGCCCGCGGCGAGGACGCGCGCGCCCGCCGCTACGGCTGTCGCGACGAGCTCCAGGTCGGGGCCGGCGAGCGTCCCGTCGCGGTCGATCGCGGTGACGAGGACGCGGCGGCTCCCCGCGAGTTCGAGTGCCTCGGCGAAGGAGATGCCGGCCGCCTCCGTCCAGCCGGCGGCGCGCACCTGGCCGTCGCGCACGTCGAGCGCGAGCACGAGCGACTCGCCGAGCTCGAACCACGGCTCCGGGTCGGGCCAGGCCGCCGTCCCGACGACCACGCGGTCCGCACCGGCCTCGAGGAGCGCCCGCGCGTCGGCGAGGCTGCGAATGCCGCCCGAGGCCTGGACGGGGAGGCCGATCGCCGCGACCCGGGCGACGAGCCCGGGGCGGACGCGGCCCGAGCGGGCGCCGTCCAGGTCGACCAGGTGGATCCGCCGCGCCCCCGCCGCGGCCCAGCGTTCGGCGAGGGCAAGAGGGTCGTCGGCGCGCTCGACGACCGCGTCGTAGTCGCCCTGGTGGAGGCGCACCGCTTCCTCGCCGAGCACGTCCACGGCTGGGATCACCTCGATCGGCCCGTCGAACCACATATGAACATGTTAGCGTGCTAACATGAGAACCGATGGCGGAGCGGAGCCGACACCCATGGCGGACCAGGGAGATGCGAGATCTCTTCGAGGCGATCCTGTCGCTCGAGTCGAGACCGGAGACGGAAGCGTTCTTCCGGGACCTCTGCACGCTCTCGGAGCTGGAGGCGATGGCGCACCGCTGGCAGGTGGCCCGGCTGCTGGAGCAGGGGCTGCCGTACCTGGAGATCGCCGAGAAGACGGGCGCCTCGACGACGACGGTGACGCGCGTGGCGCACTGGCTGCGCCACGGCGAGGGCGGCTATCGCACAGCGCTCGACCGCTCGGCCTCCTGAGAGTCGCCGTTCCGGCCAAGGGCCGGCTGCGCGATCCGTCGTTCCACCTGCTCGAGGATGCGGGCCTCGGCCCGGAGCAGCCCGGCGACCGCGCGCTCGCGTTCCCGTGCCGCAACGCGCCGGTCGAAGTGCTGCTCGTCCGCGCGGCCGACGTCCCGGAGTACGTGCAGGACGGCGTCGTCGACTGTGGCATCACCGGCATCGACCTCGTGCGCGAGCGCGGCGCCGACGTGCACGAGCTGCTGCCGCTCGGCTTCGGCTCGTGCCGGCTCGAAGCGGCCGTGCCGGAGGAGTCGCAGGCGCAGTCGCTCGCCGATCTCGCAGGTTTCTCGGTCGCGACGGTCTATCCGCGGCTGACCCAGGAGCTGCTGCCGGTCGACGTAACGCTCGTCGACGTCACCGGCTCGGTGGAGATCGCGCCACGGCTCGGGCTGGCGGACGCGATCGTCGACCTGGTCTCGTCGGGCAACACGTTGCGGACGAACGGCCTGCGCTCGCTCGGCGTCCTCCTCGAGTCCGAAGCCGTGCTCGTTGCCCGCGACGAGGAAGTCGCGTCGTCGTTCGCGGCGATGTTGCGCGCGGTCGTTGAGGCGCGCCGCCACCGCTACGTGATGCTGAACGCGCCCGAGTCCACGCTGCCCGCGATCTGCGAGCTCGTGGCGCCGCGCACGCCCAGCGTGCTGCCGCTCGCAGAGCCAGGGATGGTCGCGGTGCACGC
>Ga0265316_10004719_pt1 | contig 13500 bp, 9 predicted proteins | sample 4522metaG_FD_202092 | JGI IMG/M metagenome (GOLD analysis project Ga0265316, IMG submission 202092) | Rhizosphere microbial communities from Carex aquatilis grown in University of Washington, Seatle, WA, United States - 4-5-22 metaG | ecosystem: Host-associated > Plants > Roots > Rhizosphere >... | reverse complement strand
CTGGCGCGCGTGCTTCGACGCGAGAGCCGTGAAACCGGAGAAACAGTCGGATGACGCAGACCCCCAAGGCGCCGGTTGGCGCCGGTCAATCGCCGGCTCCACAGCTACCGTCCGTCGGGCGGCGTGCATGGATTGTCCTGGCCATGCTGTCATTCGTGTATATCCTGAACTTCCTCTGCCGGCTGCTGCCGACCATCCTTGCCAAGCCGATCGAGGACTCCCTGCATCTTTCGGACGGGCAATTCGGCCTGGTCACGGGATTCTATTTTGCGGTCTTCTACACGTTCATCTCCATTCCCGTCGGATACCTCGCCGACAGGACCAGCAGGTCGAAGGTGCTGGCGTGCGCCTGCGCAATCTGGAGCGGGGCGACGATGGCCTGCGGCTTTGCAGTCGGCTACGCGCAGTTTGCGATTTCGTACATCGTGGTTGGTTTCGGCGAGGCCGGTGGCGTTCCGCCGTCTTACGCGATCATTTCCGACTATTTCCCACCCGGCCGGCGCGGCATGGCGCTTGGGCTCTACAATCTCGGTCTGCCGATCGGTGTGGCACTGGCCGTTGCCTTCGGAGCCTCCATCGCCGCCGCTTTCGGTTGGCAACTCGCGTTCCAAGCTCTCGGAGCCCTGGGCATTATCGCGGTGATCGGGGTTCTCGTCGTTGTGAAGGAACCCCTTCGCGGCGGTTTGGATCCTGCCTCGGCCAAGCCGGCGAAGAAGTCCGGCTTCTGGGAGACTCTGAGGAACTTCTTTTCGCAGCGGGCCCTGGTGCTTGTCGCGCTCGGCGGCGGCACCACCCAGATAATTACTTACGGTGCCGGCAATTTCACCATCCTGTTCCTGATGCGCGAGAAAGGGATGACCTTTCAAGAAGTCGCGCTCTATTATGCCTTGCTGGTCGGCATCGTCATGAGCTTCGGTCTCTTCGTCGCAGGCCGGTCGGTCGATGTGTTCAGCCGGCGCTGGAAACAGGCTTACGGTCTTGTCCCGGCGCTGGCGCTGACGATTTCGCTTCCGTTCTATATCGGATTTGTGTGGGCGCCGGCGTGGCCTCTTGCCCTGGCGTTCCTGTCCGCCTGTATGTTCCTGAACTATTTTTATCTTCCCGCGGCGATAACCCTCGTTCAGCAAGAGGTGCGGCCGGACCAGCGCGTCATGTCGGGTGCATTGCTGCTCTTGGTGATGAATTTCATGGGCATCGGTCTCGGCCCCACCTTTGTCGGCGCCGTCAGCGACCATTTCCGTGCAATCGCTTTCCACAACTCGTTGCAGATCGCCATGTTCGCGCTGGTGCCGTGCTATATCCTGGCCATCTTGTTCTTCCTGTGGTTGTCGCGTGTGCTTCGCCGCGAGAGCCGCACAATTGGAGAAAAGGTCCAATGATCTCGCTGCGTAGTTTGGTGGTTTTGGCCGCAGCGGCGGCCTGTCTTGTATTGTCGCCGTCGCATTGTGATGCCAAGCATGGTGCGACAGCGCAGGCTGCCGGCCCCATCGTGAACGCTCCGGCAGGCAAGGTGGAGGGGCGGAGTGAAGATGCCCTGCGGGTCTTCAAGGGCATTCCGTATGCGCTGCCACCGGTGGGAGCTGCACGCTGGCGCCCACCAGCTCCGATGCCGACGTGGTCGGATATCAAGCAGACGATCGATTTCGGGCCCGCCTGTATTCAGCCCGAATCGCGCCCCGGAAAACTCCGCAATATCTACGCAAGCCCCTTACCGCCGACGAGCGAGGATTGCCTGACACTGAATATCTGGACACCGGCCACGAAACGCAAGGCGCCGGTCTTTGTCTGGATTCACGGCGGCGCTTTATGGGGAGGGTCGAGCCGGGAGACAATCTATGACGGCACCCGGCTGGCGGCACAGGGGTTGGTCGTGGTCACGATCAATTATCGGGTCGGCGTGCTCGGCTACCTGGCACATCCCGAACTCAGCGCCGAGTCACCGCTTGGTGTATCCGGCAATTACGGATTGCTGGATCAGATCGAGGCGCTGCGCTGGGTTAAGCGCAACATTGCAGCCTTCGGCGGCGATCCTTCGAACGTCACCATTGCAGGTCAGTCCGCGGGCGGCCTCAGTGTCATGTACCTCATGGCCGCGCCTGCCGCGCGAGGCTTGTTCGCCAAAGCCATCGCGGAAAGCGCGTACATGATCACCACGCCCGAGTTGAAGCAGGCCCGGTACGGCTTGCCGTCTTCCGAAGACGGCGGCACGGCACTCGCGGCTGCGGTTCACGCGCCGAATATCGCCGCGTTGCGGGCAATGGATGCGCACGTACTGACGGATGCCGCAGCCGCAGCCCGGTTTGCACCCTTCGCTGCGGTCGATGGACAGGTGTTGCCGCGCCAGCTTGTCGACGTCTTCGACAGGGGCGAACAAGCGCCGGTGCCGTTGCTTGCCGGCTTCAACAGCGGCGAAATCCGCTCGTTGACAGTGCTCACCCTGCCGCCGCCCGCGACCGCGGCGGAGTACGAAAACATTATTCGCGACCGGTATGGCGATCTCTCCGACGAATTTCTGCGGCTCTATCCCAGCACGGCCATTCAGGAGAGTGTTTTCGCCGCCACGCGCGACGCCCTCTACGGCTGGACGGCAGAGCGGCTCGTTCGAAAACAGACGGCGCTGGGCCAGCCTGCCTTCCTCTACTATTTCGATCACGGTTATCCGGCGGCCGACGACACCGGTCTGCACGGATTTCACGCCGCCGAATTACCTTACCTGTTCGGCACGCTGGATCGCACGCCGCCGGCCTGGCCTAAGATCACGGTAACGCCGCAAGAAGTGACGTTCTCGGATGCCATGATCGGCTATTGGAGCAGTTTTGCCCGTACTGGACAGCCACGGGCAGCGAACGAGCCGGATTGGCCGGCCTACGGTTCGGCGGGCGCCTATATGACGTTCGCAGATGCGCCGCATCCGTCGGATCACCTTCTGCCGGGGATGTACGAGCTTATCGAGGACGTCGTGTGCCGGCGCCGAGCGAGTGGGGACCAGGCCTGGAACTGGAATGCCGGCATTGCCTCGCCGAAACTTCCCGCTCAGAGCAACGCGTGCAAATAGGCACGAGGAAATATGCCGGCTCCGTCCCCTAACCCCATCGTCGATGCTCCTGCCGGCAAGGTCGTGGGGCGAACTGAGGGCGGGTTGCATATCTTCAAGGGTATTTCTTATGCGTTGCCTCCGGTGGGGGCGAGGCGTTGGAGACCGCCCAGCCCGATGCCGCGTTGGCCGGACGTCAGAGCCGCAACCGAATTCGGCCCCGCATGCGTCCAGCGCAAATGTCTGCCCGGGAGCATCTATAGTATGGACGCAGACGAGCCTCAGCCTGTGAGCGAGGATTGTCTGACGCTTAACATCTGGGCACCCGCCGACGCTCGCGACGCGCCGGTGTTCTTCTGGATTCACGGCGGCTCACTGGCGATAGGGTCGAGCAGGGAGCCACTCTATGACGGCGCCCGGCTGGCTGCGCGAGGCATCGTCGTGGTCTCGATCAATTATCGGCTGGGGGTTCTCGGTTACCTGGCGCATCCCGAACTCAGCGCCGAGTCGCCGCTTGGCGTATCCGGCAATTACGGGTTGCTGGATCAGATCGAGGCGCTGCGCTGGGTCCGGCGCAATATCGGCGCCTTCGGTGGCGATCCCGCCAACGTCACCATCGCAGGCCACTCGGCGGGCGCTCTCAGCGTCATGTACCTCATGGCCGCACCAGCGGCGCGAGGCCTGTTCGCGAAAGCCATCGCGCAAAGCGCCTACATGATCTCCACGCCCGAGTTGAAGCAGTCCCGGTACGGCTCGCCGTCCGCCGAGGAAATCGGCACGCGGCTCGCTGCCGCGGGCAGGGCGCCGGATATTGCCGCGTTGCGGGCGATGGATGCGCGCGCACTGATCGATGTGGCAGCAACGGCCGGGTTCACGCCATTTGGTACAATCGACGGACACGTGTTGCCGCGCCAACTTGTCGATGTCTTCGACAGGGGCGAACAAGCGCCGGTGCCGCTGCTGGCCGGTTTCAACAGCGGCGAAATTCGCTCGTTGAGGTTCCTCGCACCGCCACCTCCCGCGACCGCGGCCGAGTACGAAAGCACTATTCGCGACCGGTATCGCGACCTCGCCGATGAATTTCTGCGGCTCTATCCCAGTGCCGCCATGTCTGAGAGCATATTGGCGGCGACACGGGACGCTCTGTACGGCTGGACGGCGGAGCGGCTGGTCAGAAAGCAGGCCGCATTGGGGCAGCCGTCTTTCTTGTACTTTTTCGATCGCGGCTATTCGAGCGCCGACGCTGCCGGTTTGCACGGTTTCCACGGCGCCGAATTGCCTTATGTGTTCGGCACCATGGATCGCACGTCTTCGGTTTGGCCGAAAATTCCGACAATGCCGCAAGAGCTGACGTTCTCTGACGCGATGATCGGCTATTGGAGCAGTTTTGCCTGCACAGGCCTGCCGCAGTCCGCGAACGAGCCGGATTGGCCGGTCGCCGGATCGACCGGTGCCTATATGGAGTTCGCAGATACGCCGCGCCCTGCCGAGCATCTGTTGCCTGGAATGTACGCGCTCGTCGAGGAAGTCGTGCGCCGGCGCCGGGCGAGCGGTAACATAGCCTGGAGCTGGAACGTCGGCATTGCCGCGCCTGTGCTCCCCTGCCCGTAACCGGGTTGGTCGTGACCCGCCGCTAATTCTTCAGGGCCAGGAACCCCGCCGCCAGGAATTTCACCATCCGTTTCTTGATTTCCGGAAAGTCGCTGGAGCGGCAGAGCCCCCCCGACAGATGATCGATGCGTCCGGTGCGGGCGAGGGTATTCATTAATGCGCCCGTTACGAAATGGTAGCCCCAGAAGATGTCCTCGTCACTGCAATCCGGCAGTGCGCGCCGCAATATGCCGATGAGCTTCATTACGACGGGATCGAACAAAATCTTCATCATCTCCACGCCTTCGGGCGTCGTACTGACGCGGGCGACAAAGGAAGCGTAATTCATCCAAGGTTCACCGCCCTCCATGTAGAGGTCGAGGTCGGTGTCCAGGAACGCGTGCAACGCACCCTCGACGGTCGGGTGGTCTCCGGCAGCCGCTTCGTATTTTTCGAGCGCCTCCATACGGCGGCTGCGGGTCGCACCGGCGCGCCGTTCGAACACCGCCTGAAACAGGTTGCGCTTGTCCTCGAAATAGTAATGAAGAAGAGTTGTGTGGATGCCCACCCGTTCGGCAACGTGCCGGAGGGTTACGCCGTAAAGGCCGTTCTTTGAGAACAGATACTCGGCGGCGTCGAGAATCTGTTCCAGACTTTCCGCGCGCTGCTCTGCCTTGCTGAGGCGAGGGCGTTTAGCGGTCGAACCTTCTGCCATCGCGCCAACCCATTATTTGTCAGACCAAACCCGCCAACCCGAGCATTTGGAAGATTGCCCACCGTGTCGCAACCCAACGTCGCTAGGGTAGTACGCAAGCCATTGATTCCTGTCAATCTTTCCACTCGTGGCCAGCGGCCTTTTGGCGCGTCGCCAAGCCCTCCGGCGTTCTTAGCGCTTGCTTCCGCTTGAAAAAACGCGCTTTCGAGTTTGGCCCTTCGTGCTTTGTTGCCGGCGGAGACGCGAAAAAGCGCGGGCGAGGAACCACCCGGCAAACGCAGGTCAGAAAACCAATTTGGCCCTGGGCGCCGCCGTCTGCTCCAAATACACGCCGCGCGGGATAATTCGCTTTTCATAGGCTTGGCGTTCAAGCTCCTCGCGGAAGTCGGGATGGGCGAGCGAAATCATCGCCAGTGCGCGTTCGGCCACCGACTTGCCCTTCAGATTGACCATTCCGTATTCGGTAACGACGTACATGATGTCGGTGCGCGGCGTGGTGACGATATTGCCCGGTGTCAGGTCGAGTACGACACGGCTTTTGCGGACACCCTTCTTCTCGAAAACGGACGACATGCACATGAACGATTTGCCGCCGTTCGAGGCATAGGCGCCTCGTGCATACTGGAGCTGGCCGCCGGTCCCCGAAATGTGGCGATGACCGTCGGATTCCGACGCCGCCTGACCCTGTAGATCCATCTGCGTCGTGTTGTTGATCGAGAAGACCTTGTCGTTCTGCATGATGATGTGGGGCAGGTTCGTGTATTCGACATTGCAGCATAGCATGTCGGGATTGCCGTCGATGACCTTGTACATGCTGCGCGAGCCGTGTCCGAAGGTGAAGACGACCTTGCCGGGGTTGAGTTGTTTTTTTGCGCCGGTGACGACGCCGGCCTGATAAAGCTCGATCAGGCCGTCTGTCAGCATTTCGGTATGTACGCCGAGATCCTTGGCGCCCGCATTGAGAAGCAAGGAGCAGACGGCGTTGGGCATGCCGCCGATGCCGATCTGAAGGCAGGCGCCGTCTTCCACTTCGCCGGCGATGATGCGGGCAACGGCGCGGTCGATTTCCGACACCGGTGGGCTGGCGAGCTCCGGCAAGGGTTCGTTGTCGCCCTCGATGATGTAATCGACTTCGCTGACATGGATGCCGTTTTCGATGCCGAACACGTAAGGAACCGCCGTCGAAGTTTCGACGATGAGGTTTTTTGCGCGTTCGACGAGGGTTCTCAGCCACGCGTTGGTAGGGCCGAAATTGAAATACCCGCTGGGATCGGCCGGCCGCACCTTCAACACGACGATGTCGATGGGAGCGATGAAGCGGCGATAGTAGTCGGCTATTTCCCCCAGATTGGGAGGAATGTGGCCGCAAATGCCAGCGTCGGACTTTTTACGCTCATAGGCGCTGAAGTGCCAGCTCAACCAATGAAAATGGGCGCCTTCGGGATCGGCTTCGAGCACCGCGCGCGGTTTGGCGGCCAGGCTGGAGCGAAAATTCACATTTGAAAGCTCGTTGACGCGCGCGGCGAGCGCTTGGTCGAAGGCATCGGGTTGGGCAAGGCAGGCGCCGTAGTCAAGCCAGTCGCCGGATTTTACGAGAGCTGCCGCTTCTTGGGCGGTGATCTTCTTGGCCGGTGCAGATGCGGTACGCATAATGGGAAGGGACCTTTCAAAAGACGTTCCGCGATTATGTTACCAGACCTGGTTCATGCGGGTGCTCACGCCGCTCGCGTCCAATCGGTCTGTCGGGGTTGGACGAAAAAAGTCCCGGTCGCCGGCTGGGGACGACAGCGCGGCGACCGGGGGAATTCAATGTCAGAACGCCTTCATCAACCGAATGCCGAACTGGCGAGGCGGTCCGGCCATGTCGAGGCCGACAATAGCCGCGACATAGTGCTCGTCTGTCAGGTTCGTGCCGTACAGCGTCACTACATAGCTGTCGTGAGTCCACTCGAGCTGTGCGCCGAGAAGATCACGGGCCGCCATCCGGTCTCCGAGTGAGGCATTCTCAAACAACGTTGCCCATTGCGGGGACTCATGCCCGAAATTGGCGCGCGGAATAAGCTTGTCGCCGTCATCGAGGTGGAAGGTGTACTGCGCACTGACGTTGAACGTGAATTCCGGTGCGTAGGTCATCGGGCGACCACCCAAGTTCACGCATCCCGCAGTTGCGGGACCAGTCTTCGGATCGCAAGCTGCTCCGCTGGCGACACCCACTCGACTGTCCACCGCATAGAAGTCACCGACTGCCGCATGCATCAAGCCGATGCCGCCGCCGAAGGCGAGGTCCCCAAATACGGCGTCGAGTTCACCTTCAAAGCCGTAGGAGATTGTCGGCTTGGGGGCGTTGACTTCGGTCAAGAATGTCGGACCCGTATAGGCTGGCCAACCGATCGTGACGATGAAGTTCTTGTAGTCGTTGTAGTAGGCGTCAAGCGTGGTGCGGAGATGTCCGTCGAGCATGGTCGACTTCCAACCTGCTTCATAGTTCAACACTGTTTCCCCGTGGAACGGAGCGGGGACAGCATAGTTGTAGATAGGTGGATTGAGGCCGCCCGCCTTGAAGCCGGTTGCGACGAAGCCATAGACGAAGTTGTTCTCGTTGACGCTCCAATTCAGCGAGCCCTTGTAGGAGAAGTTTTTCTCCCCCAGGTGGCCATATGAATCATGGGAGTTCACCGTAAAGGTAGCGCCATACTGATCCCAGTAAGCGTCGTTCGCCGTGCGGCTCCATGTATAGCGCCCGCCGATTTGTGCCTCCAAGTTGGGGAGCAGCTTGTACCCGACCTGGCCGAACACGGCGAGGGTCGACTGGGGATTGTGGCCATAAAGAATAGATGCGTTACCCAAAGAAGGGGATGGAGGTGTCGTGGCATTGTACGGTAGGCCAACCTCGAACTTGCCCTGCGGATAGTAATATTGGTCGGCTTGGGCATAAGCGCCAAACACCCAACTGAAACGACGATCCTCCGGCGAGACCACATTGAGTTCCTGCGACCAGATGTGCTCGTTGACCTGGTCAAAGAAATACCAGTACTTGGGGTTTACGCCGCCCCAAATAGCGGTCGGCGGACCGTAATCCGTTCCGTCCAAATCCGTGTAATAGTCGGTTTTGCCGTTTTGATAACCCGTCACCGACTTAATTGTGGTGCCATCGGGGAACACATAATCGGCCTTCAACACGGTTCGTGTAAACCGGTCCATCGCCTGGCTGCGACTATTTTCGGTGACATGGAAGAGGTCGCTATAGTGAGGGTTGGGTGTGGTGGAATTGGTGGGCGCCATCCCGGCGGGATAGGTCCAAGCCAGATCAAGCGTTTTGGAGCGCTCCGTGTACGGAGAGGCCATATACGCGCCGTTGTCGAGATAGTCGGCATCGAACTTAAGGGAAACGGTTAGCCGATCCGTGGGCGTCCAGAGAACGCTCACTCGGCCCGCAGCCCAACGCTGATCGCCCGGGTTGTAACCCTTTTTGCAGCCTGCATACTTGTTACCGGGGCAATTATCCGCCGGATCGCTGTCGGTTACCGAGAAGAAGCTGCCGCGCGCTTCGCCGAACCCTGAGAGGCGTATTGCCAAGGTATCAGTGAGCGGGATGTTAACAGCGCCCTGCAACTGGGTATCGTTGTAGTTGCCGTATTGGGCCGAAGCATAACCATCATAACCGCCGCCGATTACCGGGTTCGCGGTGGTGACGAAGAGCGCGCCGCCGGTTGCATTCTGGCCCACGAATATGCCTTGCGGACCGCGCAGCAATTCGACGCCTGAGATATCGTAATACGGCTCTTCCACGAAGTATCCCGGGAAGGTCGCGATGCCATCGCGGTAGGTGATCACGCCCGTCAGTGTTTGTGCGTTATGCTCGCCCTTGCCGATGCCGCGGATGTTGAAGTCGATGCCTTGGCCGAAATTTTCGATCGCTACGTTCGGCGCGATGAACTGCAAGTCGTCGACCTTGACGACGCCCTTGGCTGCAATGTCCTCTCCGGTCAGAACAGTTGCGGACAGGGGAGTGGTCATAAGATTTTCGGTTCGACGTTCCGCCGTGACGACGACCGTCTCAACGGTCGCGCTGCTGTCCTTGTCATTGGGTGCTGGCGAATTGGTCTGAGCTTCAGCTATTCCGCCCCAGGTCAATGCGAGCGCCGACGCGCTCAGCAACAGTGTGTAGGTTTTCATAATCCCCTCTCTGGTATCGTGATTATTGCGTTTCCCGTGCGCTCTTTGGCGCTCTCCAGCGCTCTTACGCGCATTGTGTCACATTGCCACAAACTCACTAGACAATCAATACTCATTATGTTGATAGTGAATGAATAGAAGATCACAATAACACTGCCATGTTGCGGTGCAAATCCATCTCGGAACGGGTTGGGTATACCGCACGGTTGCGGGCAGGACGGGAGGCACGCGTGATTGATTTGAACGGACGGGTAGCAATTGTCACCGGGGCCGGTGGCGGTTTAGGGCGGGCGTATGCGCTGTTGCTGGCGCAACACGGGGCGTGGGTGGTTGTGAATGACCTTGGCAGCGGCGCCGAAAACGTTGCGCGGGAGATCAGTGCCGCCGGCGGAAAAGCCCGCGCTGCTTTGTGCTCCGTAACGGATGCAGTCGCAGTCGAGAAGATGGTCCAAGACACGCTGAAAGCCTGGGGCCACGTCGACATCCTCGTCAACAATGCGGGCATCTTGCGCGACAAATCGTTCGTCAAGATGAGCCTCGACGACTTCCGTCTCGTACTCGATGTGCACCTGATGGGTACAGTCCACTGCACGAAGGCGGTCTGGGAGGCTATGCGCGAACGCAAGTACGGCCGCATTGTCGTGACGACCTCATCGTCCGGTCTCTACGGAAATTTCGGCCAATCGAATTACAGCGCAGCCAAGATGGGCCTTGTCGGTCTGATGCAGACTCTGGCGATCGAAGGGGCGAAATACGGAATCCATGTGAACGCGATCGCGCCGACGGCCGCCACGGGAATGACCGAAGGCATCTTGCCGGAAGAACAGTTGAAGCTGTTGCGGCCCGAATTCGTGGCACCGGCGGTTCTGGCGCTGGTAGCGGAACAGGCGCCGACGCGCACGATCCTGTGCGCCGGTGCGGGCAGTTTCGAAGTTGCCAACATCACCCTCACCAAAGGCATCCACGTCGCCGGCAATCCGCCGTCGGCGGAAGAGCTTGTCGAAAGGTGGTCGGATGTCGTCGGCCGGACGGGTGAAACAATTCCGGCATACGGATTTAATCAAAGCGAGGTCGAACTGAAAAAGGCCGGCTATACCGCGCCGCAAGCCAAGGGGGCCTGATGTGAACCGCGATGCCGTAATTGTTGCCGTTGCGCGAACCCCGATCGGCCGCGCCTACAAGGGGGCCTTCAACGCCACACCAGCTCCGTCGCTCGCGGCGCATGCCATCCGTGCCGCCGTCGCGCGTGCGAAGGTCGATCCTGCCGAGATCGACGATTGCATCTTCGGTTGTTCGCTGACCCAAGGCCATCAGCAGGTCATCGGCCGCCAGGCGGCCTTGGCCGCGGGGTTGCCGGTCACGGTTGCCGGGCAGACTGTCGAACGTCAATGCTCGTCGGGCCTGATGACCATTGCCGCGGGAGCCAAGCAGATTATCGTCGACCGGATGGACGTCGTCGTGGCGGGCGGTGTGGAGTCTATTTCGCTGGTGCAGACGCCGGAGCTCCGCATCACCTACGACCCGGCTGTGCTCGCGCTGCACAAGGACTTCGACATGCCGATGGTCGACACGGTTGAGGTTGTCGCTCGCCGGTATGGCATCTCGCGCGAGCGGCAGGATGCCTACGGATTTCAGTCGCAGATGCGCACGGCCGCCGCTCAGGCCGCCGGCCGCTTCGACGACGAGATCATCCCCGTGCGGGCGACCAAGCTCGTAACGGACAAGAAGACCGGCGCGACATCGCAAGAGGAAGTCGTTCTGAGGCAAGACGAAGGCAATCGGGCCGACACGACCCTTGAAGGCTTGGCTGCCCTGAAGACGGCGCGGCCGGGAGGATGCATCACGGCAGGCAATGCCAGCCAGCTGTCCGATGGCGCGTCCGCCTGCGTGCTGATGGAGGCGGGTCTGGCTGCCGCACGCGGCCTTAAGCCGCTGGGCCGATATTGCGGAATAGCGGTGGCGGGCACAGAGCCTGACGAGATGGGGCTTGGGCCGATCTTTGCCGTGCCCAAGCTTCTGAAGCGCTTCGGCCTGAAAATGGACGACATCGGGCTTTGGGAACTGAATGAAGCGTTCGCCGTGCAAGTCCTCTATTGCCGCGATCAGCTCGGCATTCCCGATGATCTGTTGAACGTCGATGGCGGTGCCATCTCCATCGGTCATCCTTACGGCATGTCGGGTAACCGCCTCACGGCGCATGCGTTGATCGAAGGGCGTCGACGGGGGGCCCGCTACGTCGTGGTGACGATGTGTGTCGGCGGCGGCATGGGTGCGGCAGGTTTGTTCGAGGTTCTCTGACGGAGTTCGTGAGCGTTGCAGTGTGACAGGATCCAGGCGCGTGATCGTGGCTAGCACCCCGCCGAAGACGCATCCAAGATCGTCCCTCCGGCGCTCTGCCGCTTTCCGCCGACTACGAGTGGCATCGTCATGAGGTGACGATCTGACGATACGCGCGGCGGTGCCGTCGCGCCCTGTCCGCGAAACCAGAGGAGTCTACCTGCCATGACCGAGCTCATCATCGCTTCCGCGGCGCGCACGCCGATTGGTTCCTTCAATGGCGTCTTTGCGAATGTCCCGGCATGCAAACTCGGTGAAATCGCCATCCGGGCCGCTCTCGAGCGCGCCAAGCTGGATCCGCGAGAGGTGGACGAGGCGATCCTCGGTCAGGTGCTGGCGGCCGGTCAGGGTCAGAATCCCGCGCGGCAGGCCGCCCTTGCCGCGGGCCTGCCCATTGAATCCACTGCACTTGGTATCAACCAGGTGTGCGGCTCAGGGCTGCGCGCCGTCGCGCTCGCAGCCCAATCGATCAAGGCGGGCGATACCAAGATCATCGTCGCTGGTGGTCAGGAATCCATGAGCCTTTCGGTCCATGCCGCGCATCTGCGGGCCGGCGTCAAGATGGGCACGGGCGAATTGACCGACACGATGGTCAAGGACGGCCTGTGGGATGCCTTCAACAACTATCACATGGGTGTCACGGCCGAGAATGTGGCGCAGAAATACGGCATCACGCGCGTCGATCAGGACCTGTTTGCGTTCGGCTCACAGCAGAAGGCTGCGGCAGCGGCCGCCGCCGGACGATTCCAGGCGGAGATCGCAGCGGTCACGGTCAAGGGACGCAAGGCCGATGTCGTGGTCGACAAGGATGAATACCTGAAGCCCGACACGACCGTCGAAGCGCTCGGCAAACTGCGCCCCGCCTTTGCCAAGGACGGAAGCGTCACGGCGGGCAACGCTTCGGGCATCAACGACGGCGCCGCGGCTCTCGTCGTGATGACGGCCGACGAAGCGGCTGGGCGCGGGATCACCCCGCTCGCCCGCATCGTTTCGTGGGCCACGGCAGGCGTCGATCCTGCCGTGATGGGCACAGGCCCTATCCCTGCGACCAAGAAAGCCCTCGCCAAGGCAGGCTGGAGCGTTGGCGATCTCGACCTCATCGAGGCCAACGAAGCCTTCGCGGCACAGGCGCTTGCGGTGTCGCAAGAACTCGGCTTCGACCCCGCCAAAGTCAACGTCAACGGCGGCGCCATCGCACTGGGTCATCCGATCGGCGCTTCCGGCGCGCGCATTCTGGTGACGTTGCTGCATGAGATGCAGAAGCGCCGTGCAAAACGCGGGCTTGCGACGCTCTGCATTGGCGGAGGCATGGGAATCGCGATGGCGTTGGAGGGTTTTTGAACCCGCTGCGCGAAACCCGGCCACCGGAATCTGCCAGTGGCGGAGCCAGTGCGGTGATGGTGCCATTGGTGATTTTCCTGTTCTTCGCCTGGGGGTTCACCACATCCTTGAACGATCCCTTGATTGCCAAGCTCAAGGGCCTTTTTTCTCTCAGCTATGCCGAGGTTATGCTGACGCAGTCGGCTTTCTTCCTGGGCTACTGCATCTTTTCCATTCCGTCCGGGATGGTACTCGCCCGGTTTGGTTACGTGCGCACAATTGCGCTGGGGCTCGCCGTGATGGCGCTCGGCTGTCTGCTCTTCGCGCC
>Ga0265316_10004712_pt1 | contig 13507 bp, 8 predicted proteins | sample 4522metaG_FD_202092 | JGI IMG/M metagenome (GOLD analysis project Ga0265316, IMG submission 202092) | Rhizosphere microbial communities from Carex aquatilis grown in University of Washington, Seatle, WA, United States - 4-5-22 metaG | ecosystem: Host-associated > Plants > Roots > Rhizosphere >... | reverse complement strand
CCTCCTCTGCCACCGGCGGGGTGCCGGTGTAGCTGCTGCGCGGTTCGCGCCGGTCCTCGACGACGAGGGTGCCGAGCGGCTCCCCGAGCACGACACGCCGGACGTTGCCCGGCTTGGTCATGTTGAAAACGAGAATGGGCAGCTTGTTGTCATGGCACAGCGAAATCGCCGTTGAATCCATGACCGCCAGCTTGCGATTGAGCACATCCAAATATGACAGGCGCCGGAACAGGCGCGCGTCCGGGAACTTGTGCGGATCCTTGTCGTACACGCCATCCACCCGGGTGGCCTTCATCACGATGTCAGCCCCGATCTCCATCGCGCGCAAGGAAGCCGCCGTGTCGGTGGTGAAGAACGGGTTGCCGGTGCCAGCGCCGAAGATCACCAGGCGGCCTTTTTCCAGGTGCCGGATGGCGCGCCGGCGAATGTAGGGCTCGGCCACCTTCTGCACTTCCAGCGCCGAGAGCACCCGCGTCTTGGCCCCCCGCGATTCCAAGGCGTCCTGCAGAGCCAAGGCATTGATGAGGGTGGCGAGCATGCCCATGTAGTCGGCGCTGGCCCGGTCCATGCCCGCCGTGCTGGCCGCCACGCCCCGGAAAATGTTGCCGCCGCCGATGACCAGGGCCATTTCGACGCCCAGACTGTGCACGTCGATAAGTTCGTCGGCGATCTGGGCCAGCACCACGGGATCGATGCCGCCGCCCTTGCCGCCCATCAACGCCTCGCCCGAGAGCTTGAGCAAAATTCGCCGGTACTTGACCCCAGGGGCGAGAGGCGGACGCGTTACGGGCAAAGCCGCCGGTACCACGGCCACAGCCCCGACGCCCGCCGGCAGAACAGCAGAAGGCAGATCCACCGAGCCGGGGCGCTTGCTCCCGGCTCTGGGTTTTCGCTTTCCGGAGTCCGCGCCCACGTCAGCCTCGCTAGGCCTGCCCGGCCTGGCGCTTCACCTCGTCGACGAAGTCGTCGGATCGCTTGACCAGACCCTCGCCCACCTCATAGCGCATGAAGCGCCGGATCTTGATGTTCTCGCCGATCTTTCCCACCAGGTCCGTGAGCAGGCCGCGAATGTCCTTCTTGCCCTCGCTGTCCCGCATCCACACCTGATCGAGGAGGCAAACCTCTTTGATCCACTTGGCCATCTGGCCTTCGACGATCTTCTGCATGACTGGTTCGGGCTTGTTCTGCTTGCGCGCCAGCTCCAAACGGATGGAACGCTCCTGCTCCATGACCGCCGCCGGAATCTCATCTTGCGACACATATTGCGGACTCATGGCCGCCACTTGCATGGCAACCTCGCGGGCAAAGGCCTGGAAATCGGGATTGCGTGACACGAAATCGGTCTCGCAATTCACCTCGACCAGGACGCCGATGCGCGCGCCATGCATGTAGCTGGCAATCATGCCCTCGGCTGCGATGCGCGTGGCCTTCTTGGCCGCCTGAGCGACGCCCTTCTTGCGCAAATAGTCGACGGCCTTCTCCATATCGGCGGCGCACTCCTGCAGAGCTTTCTTGCAGTCGGCCATGCCGGCCTGGGTGCGCTCGCGCAGGTCCTTGATCATCTGGGTCGTAATCTCACTCATCTCAATCGTCTCCTGCTGCCTTGAAGCGAAAATCCCAAATCTACTTATTCTGGTTCTCGTCCTCGGGGGACGCGGCTGCTTCTGGCGCGGGCATATCGCCCCGTCGGCGCGACACGACCTCGACACGGGGACCTTCACCGCCGGACGAAACGCGGATGGTCTGCACCTCGTTCTCGCCCTCGCCCTGCGCGTGCACGGCCGAGGCCCGCTCACGCGCCAGCTTCTGGCCGAGCATGCAGGCATCAGCCACCTTGGCCGCAAACAGGCGAATGGCGCGAATGGCGTCGTCATTACCGGGGATCGCGTATTGAATGAGGTCCGGGTCGCAGTTGGTGTCCACCATGGCCACGATGGGGATCTCCAGTTTGCGCGCCTCGCTCACCGCGATGTGCTCCTTGACCACGTCGACGATGAACACCGCCCCAGGCAGCTCGCCCATGGCCTTGATACCGCCCAGGGCCTTTTCCAGCTTCTCCTGCTCGCGCGTGAGGTTGATGACCTCTTTCTTGGTGAGACGCTCGAAGGTCCCGTCGGTGCCCATCTTCTCGATGGCCTGCAAACGCTCGATGGAGGCCTTGACCGTATGGAAGTTGGTGAGCGTGCCGCCCAGCCAGCGGTTGGTCACGTAGAACTGGCCCGAGCGCTGGGCCTCGTCGCGAACCACGTCCTGGGCTTGCTTCTTGGTGCCTACGAACAGCACAGGCTTGCCCTCGGCGACGGTCTTGACCAGGAAGTCGAAGGCGCGGCGGAAGGCTTTCACCGAGAACTGCAGATCGATGATGTGGATCCCGTTGCGCGCGCCGAAGATGTACGGCTTCATCTTCGGGTTCCAGCGCTTGGTCTGGTGGCCGAAGTGAACGCCGGCCTCCATCATGTCGCGCATGCTCAGCGGTGTGTCGACCGCCGCCATCGGATTCTGCGTCTCGGGAGCGGCGGGCGGTGGCTCGGCCGCCATCATGGCCGCCTGGTCCTTGTCGTTCGTGTCCATGTTTTCCTTTCGCGTTGTTGTCCGCCGCTGACGTCATCGAAGGCCGAAGACCGCCCGAACGTCTCCGTCCGGGTGGCACGCGCGGCCCACTCGGTCAGCGTGTGGTGTTGAAAGCGGCAGGTTCTTACCACATTCCCGACACTTGTGCGGCAAATGATGCGATTTTGTTGGAGTCGTGACTCGGCCCGCGGCTTGCTAGACAGGGAATCGAATCTTGCCGCGCGGGATGCATCGTGCATACCTTGCGGCCAGTCAGGAGCCCAAGCGGGCTCAGGGCAACAAAGGAGAATGATTCACATGCCACTCACCCAGTCTGGATCCAACGTCGAAATCAAGCCCGCCACGGGGAAGCTAGGTATCTTGATGCCCGGGATGGGCGCCGTCGCCACGACTTTCATGGCTGGGGTCGAGGCCATTCGCCGCGGTGTCTCCAAACCCATTGGATCGCTCACCCAGATGGGAACCGTGCGGCTGGGAAAGCGGACCGACAACCGATCGCCGCTCATCAAGGAACTGGTACCGCTCGCGCGCCTTGAAGACGTGGTCTTTGGCGGTTGGGATCTCTTCCCGGACAATGCCTTCCAAGCGGCCAGCAAGGCCGGCGTCCTCTCCAAGGAGCACCTGGCCGAGTTCAAGGATTTCCTTTCGGGCATTCGGCCCATGACGGCTGTTTTCGAGCAAAACTTCGTCAAGCGGTTGACCGCCACGCACTTCAAGAAGGGCAAGTCCAAGATGGACCTGGCCGAGCAGGTGATTGCCGACATCAACGACTTCCGCAAGCGCGAGAAGCTCGACCGCGTCGTCATGGTGTGGTGTGGCTCGACCGAGGCCTACCGACAGCCGGCCGCGGTCCATGCCACGCTGGAAACCTTCGAAAAGGGGCTGGCCGCCAGCGATCCCGAGATCGCGCCGTCGCAGATCTACGCCTACGCCGCCCTGAAGTGCGGCGTGCCCTATGCCAACGGCGCGCCCAACCTGACCGTGGACACGCCCGCTCTGCTGGAATTGGCCAAGAAGAACAGCGTTCCCGTCGGCGGAAAGGACTTCAAGACCGGCCAGACGTTCATGAAGACGTCGCTGGCACCGGCCTTCAAGGCGCGTCTGCTCGGGGTCAATGGCTGGTACTCGACCAACATCCTGGGCAACCGCGACGGCGAGGTGCTGGATGACCCCGAGTCCTTCAAGAGCAAGGAGGTCTCCAAGCTGGGCGCGCTGGAGCACATCCTGCAGCCCCACCTGTACCCCGATCTGTACGGCAAGATGTACCACTCGGTGCACATCAACTATTACCCCCCGCGCGGCGACAACAAGGAAGGCTGGGACAACATCGACATCTTCGGGTGGATGGGCTACCCCATGCAGATCAAGGTCAACTTCCTGTGCCGCGATTCCATCCTAGCCGCGCCGGTGGTGCTCGACCTGGCGTTGTTCATGGACTTGGCCCAGCGTTCGGGCATGCACGGCATCCAGGAGTGGCTGTCGTTCTACTGGAAGAGCCCCATGACCGCCGAGAAGCTCTACCCCGAGCACGACACGTTCATTCAACTCATGAAGCTGAAGAACACCCTGCGCCACCTGCGCGGGGAAGAGTTGATCACGCACCTGGGGCTCGAATACTACGACTAGGAAGACCGGGCCGCGGATCGCGGGCTGCGGATCGCGCGGGCGAGAGCGTGAGCGAGTTCGTGTGCGGGCCGCGGATCGCGGGGGGCGGGTCGCTCACGCGAATCGCCCATGCAGGCCGCGACACGCTGGCCGCTCACGCTACCGCGACCGCTCACGCTGGCCGCCTTGCGCTTGCCCGGAAGGCCGCCGCGTGGAGCCCTTGACCTCGGGGAGCCCGCGCGGTTAGCTCAAGACTCGAGGAGCCCGAGCACTTGAGACCTTTGCCCACCGCGATCACGCTTGCACTGGCCGGGTTGCTGGCAGGGTCAGGCCCGGCGTTCGCGGATGGCAATCTGCCCGCAACACCCGCCCCGGTGGTCCCCGGAGCGCCTGTGCTTCCGGGTGCGGGCGCGCCGGCCCCGCGGTCACCCGGACTCGACCTCACGCAGCCGTCCCCGACCGACGAGAAGACCGGCAAACCCATCGTGAGACAATGGTGGTTCTGGACCGCCCTGGGCACCGCCGTGGCCGCCAGCGTGGTGATCCTGGTGCTGGCCGATCGCAGACCGCCTGCGCCGAATACCACCCTCGGCAATCACGAGTTCCAGCCATGAGTCTGCCTGCGCGTGTTGCGTCCCTGGCTTTGCTGCTGGCAACCGCGGCGGCCTGTTCGGACGACAAGTCGTACGTCGTGGTGCGCGTATCCAGCAGCCCCGCGATTGCCAACGTGTCTCAGCTTCGGGTCAAGGTGACTGACGGCCAGTACAGCGAGCAACTCTTCTACCCGGACACGCCGCGGGCAGCGGCGGCGCTCTTGCAGCTCGACAGCACCAACCCGGTCACTTTCTCGGTCAGCCTTGGCGCCACCTTCAAGGACGATGTGGTGGTGGAGGTGCAACCTCTCGACGCCGCGGGGGTGTCGCTGGGTGCAGGGATCAGTGGTCCTCAGCGGCTCAACCTGGGGCAGGTGACGTACGTGACTGTGCTCGTCTCACCACCCTGTGATCCCATGACGCCCGCGACGATCTGCGAGGCCGGCCAGACCTGCGCTCTGGTGTGCGACTCGGATTCCCGCCCGGAAATGCTCTGCTACACCGCGGGCCAAGGCAACCCTGGTGATGCCTGCGCAGACACCACGGACTGCGCGCCCGGTTCGGAGTGCTTCGATTTCACCACCCCGACCTGCCCTGCCCAGCCGGTCAAGACCTGCCGGAAATTCTGCAACAACACTGCGGATTGTGGTCCCGGCTCTTCCTGCATGACCGGCGTTTCCTGCGGCCAGACCAGCACGTCGCTGCATCTGTGCTCGCGTCCCTGCAATCCCACCGGCGACGCAACCGGGGACTGCGCCGCGGGCCTGCTCTGCTTCATCTATTCTGGAGAGATCACGGACTGCGCGTGCCGTGATCAGAGCCGCATTGGGGTGGTCGGCATTTCCTGCGCCACAGACGCGGACTGCCAGCCTGGTTTGATGTGCGTCGATCGGGACAGCCAGAAGAACTGCCAGACCATCTGCCAGCTGAGCAGTCCCAGTTGCCCCACCGGGAAGACCTGCACCCGACTGACCAATCCGGACTACCAGGTATTCGGCGCCTGCCTGTAGGAAGCGTTACGGGGACGGAAGTCCGCTGAGCTGAAGGATGACGCCGCCCTCGCTGCCCGGCTTGTCCGCGTCCATCACCAGATAGTACTTGCCTTGCGCAAGCCCGGTCAGCGAGTAACCTCCCGTAGCCGCGTTGGCCGAGGCATGACAGTCAAGGAGCGTGTTGGCCTCGCAGGGCAGACTGGCATTCAGTTGCTTGTAGAGGACCAAAGCGTGGTTGCCAAACTGGCTCCACGCGATGGTGAGATCAGCCTTCGCGGTCAAAGTAAAGCCAACCACGGCTTCGCCACCGCCCTTGCCCGACACACAAGTACTCGTGGCTTGCTTGTTGGCAGACGAGGCCGATGTCGAAACCGCGGCTGTTGTCGCTGAGCCGTCAAGCTTCAAGATACCCAGCGCCTGATCCGGCTTACACACCAGCTCTGCGCAGCTTGGATCTCCGGCGCACTTGAGGTCGTAGCAGTCGGTCGCCCCGTCGCCGTCGTCGTCGATTCCGTTGTCGCAGATCTCAAGGATGGTCTCGCTGGTGCCGGTCAGAGTGAGGCTCATGGTGCCTTCAGTTCCGCTGGTAAAAGCCTGTACCAGCAGGTTGTGAAGGCCGGGCTGCAAGTTGGGAATGATGAAGTTGCAACCAAAAGGCCGGCTCAGATCGACGCAATCGTTGGGATGGTCTTCGCAGGGATCCAGCGGGCTGACCTGCTCCCCGATCTGCAGGACTTGGTCGCCTGTCTGCGTGCACTGGACCCACAGACCCATAGGGCTCAAGAGATTGAGCCGATAAACACGGCCATGCCCGTCGCCCTTGCCACAGAAAGTGGAGAAGGTTCGTGTGGAGCTGGTCAGGTCCACGTTCACCGTCTTGCTGGTACCGATATCGATGTCGCCCAGGTTGCCGTCGGGCACGCACATCAGGGCCTGGCAGTTGACGGCGGTCGCACAAGCCGGGTCATCGCAGTCAACCAGGCCGTTGCCATCGTCGTCGAGCCCGTTGTTGCAGATTTCGACGCCTCGGCCGGCCCAGGCCGACACGGTCAAGTTGATCTGGCCCTCTTTTCCGGCGGCCGTGGCTTTGAAGATGAGGAGATGCTCGCCCGCAGCGAAGGGCCACCAACTTGCCTCCGTGCTCGTCCGGCCCGTCAGGTCGTAGCAGTTTTGGGCGATGCTGCCGCTGTCGCAGGCATCTCCCGCCTTGGGCATGTCGTACACCTCGTAGACATGAACCCCGGAAAGCTGGGTGATGTCGAGAATGATACCGACGGTGTCCTTGACGGTGAAACGAACCACAATGTCGTTGCCCGTTGACGTGCCCGCGCAGCTCGGGTGATAGCGATTGCTGCCCTTGCTGGTGTCAACCAGCGCGCTCTTGGGCGCATCGCCCACCACGATGGCGCCGAGGTTGATATCGGGCACGCACGGCCGGCAGTTGGAGGCGTTGGCGCAGTCGAGATCCGCACAATCAATGGCACCGTCGCCGTCGTCGTCGATGCCGTTGTTACAGATCTCGGGGCTGGTGGTCTTGCCGGTCGACAGGGTGATGGTGGTCGATCCCGCCGTGCCGGTGAACGACTGCACGACAATCCAGTAGTTGCCGGCTGGCAGGGCGTTGAAGGTGCGCGTGGCCGTGGCGTCCGCGTCCGCGCGCAAGCAGTCGCCAACCAGGTTCTGGTCGCACGTCTGACCCACCCCCGCGCGATAGAGCGCGACCACGTGCGCAGAACCCTTGCCCTGCGAGAAGTCGAGCCTGAGATCGGTGGCGGCCGCCAAGCTGAAGCTGGCCACGCGGGCCACGCCGCCGGGCGGGGCGCAGGTGTTGTAGCTGGCGATCGCGCCCACCGTCGACAACGTGCGCGTGACCGAGGCACCCGAGCTGGCGATCAAGCCGAAATCCACGTCAGCCGTGCACGCCGCGCTCAAACAGGCCGGGAAGGTCTTGCACTGGGGATCGCTGCAGTCCACCAGCTTGTCGCCGTTGTCGTCGATGCCGTTGTCGCAAATCTCCTTGCCCGGGTTCGCGATGCAGGTCGGATCCGAGAAGCAGTCCGGATCCTTGCAGTCCACCAGGCCATCGTCGTCGTCGTCCAGCCCGTTGTTGCAGATCTCGTGGCCGGGCACGAAGCAGGCCGGATCGCCGAAGCACGCGGGATCCTTGCAATCGACGAGGCCGTTGCCATCGTCGTCGATCCCGTTGTTGCAGATCTCCTTCTTGTGGTCGATGCAGATGGGCAGGTTCTTGCAGGCAGAATCGAGGCAATCGGCAAGGCCGTTGCAGTCGTCGTCGATTCCGTTGCCACAGATCTCTTTCGTGCCGCACACGACATCGGGCGACCGGTCGCCCGCAGTGTCCCGGCGCGCGTCGCCGACCAGGTCAGACGACCGATCAGCGCCGCCATCGCGCGCGTCGCCGATCAGGTCCGGCGACCGATCGACGCCGCCATCGCGCGCACCGCCCGATGACTCGCCGCCCGTTCCGCCCCCTCGTCCACCGCCCATTCCCGCCACCAAGCCGCCGCCTGGTCCGCCCCCACCGCCCATGCCCGCCACCAGCCTGCCGCCCGTTCCGCCCCCGCCGCCCATGCCCGCCACCAGCCCGCCGCCCGTTCCGCCCCCTCGTCCACCGCCCATCCCACCGGTCATCCCGCCACCCGCTCCACTCATCATCCCACCACCCCTGCTTCCGCCCGCGGCAGTATCCCCGCCCCCATCGCCTGGTGGGCTCAGCTGGCAGTTCGGATCCGCGTCGGAGCAATTCTTCGAATGCCGCATGGCCGACCGGAAACAGCCGCCCGATGCCATAGCCAGGCCAAAGAGGGTTCCTACCAGAACCAGCTTCTGCGAGCGTTGAATCTGCATCCTGGCCACTGGGTGACTTCCTGGGGGGCAATCCTGTCCCAAAAATGCAAGCCTGTCACGCGGCCATGCGAACTGCTCGTGTCTTCTCCCGCCACGCCGACACGAAATTCCCCGCCCTCTTCGTGCGCATCCTCGACTGACCGCAACCCCTGGATGGAGTTCTCAGTCCGCTGCTATTTCCCGCTGGAGCCGATTCCTATATAGAACCCCTCTCCGACGTTTGCCGCACTTCCCCACGTTTGCTTCTTCCAGCGATTCTCGAAGAAGACCAGCGGGCCCAGCACGTTACGCATCTGACGAAGCGCGATGGGGCACTCGCCGGAAAGATCGTGCTGTTCGCGCGGATCGTCGAGTTCGTCAAAGAGTTCCATGCGCGCCACGCCAGAATGGATCAGACGATAGCGGCCGCTCTTCATCCCGCGCGATACGGCTTCGATCTGAGTCAGCCCCGTGGCCGGGCTGCCGCCCACCTCGTCGAAGACCAGCGGAATCAGCGATCGCCCCTGCATACTGTCCGGGATGGGCAGGCCGGCCAACTGCAGCAGCGTGGGGCTGAGATCCATAGCCTCCACGTCGGTGTCGACCACGCGGCCAGCAGGCAGCAAGCCGGGCGCCCGGATGATGAAGGGCACGTGCACCAATTCCTGGTGCGCGCCCTGGGCATGGCCGCAGTCGCCGTGGTCCCAGAACTCGTCGCCGTGATCGGAAATCACGATGACCACGGACGTGTCATACAGCCCGGCGGTCTTGAGGTCTTGGATGAAGGCCGCGAAGGCCGAATCGCTCTGAGTGATCTCCGCGTTGTGCAGCGCCTCGAGATACGCCTTGTCAGTGGCGTTGACCTTGAGGGTTCCTTGTTTGATCTTGCCGAGCTGGATGCCGGTGAGCACCGGCTTGATGGGACCGTTGTACGGCTTGTCCCAGTATTTCAGCAGAAACTCTTTGCGGGGGTTGTAGATGACATGCGGCTCGATCACGGCCAGGTACACGAACTGCGGCTTGGCCTTGCCGGGCATGATCCATTTCTTGGCGATCCCCCACAGGGTCTCGGCGTTGTTGGGCAGATTCTCGCGAATGAGATTGCGGTTCTCGTCCCAGCCGCGGTCAAATCCCCACTTGGACGAAACGTAGCCGTTGGCCGAGAACATGGCTGTACGAAAGCCCGCCTTTTTGAACTGCTCGGCCGCAAAAGGCACCTCGCGCGAGATCTTGGACTCCTGCACGGTGGCCTTGTGTACACGCGGGTACACGCCGGTGAGCATCGACGCCTGCGACGGCAATGACCAGGTGCCTGCCACCTGCGCCCAGGCGAACCGCGTGGCATCGGCGGCAAAGGCGTCGTAGTTGGGCGTGAGCACGTTGGTCTTGGGGTTGTATGCGTGCATCTTGTCGGCGCGAAAGGTGTCGATCATCCAGACGTAGATGTGATCGAACTTGCGCGAATCTGCGACGGTCGGCGCCGCAGCCCGCACCATCACGCGCGGCTCGGCCCAATCCACGCCGCCCCCGTGCGCACAGAGATCGAGGCGCACGGTTTGGCCGGCAAAGGGCGCCAGATCCCAAGCCGCCTCGGTCCAATGGCCGCTGGCTCGCCCCTCGAAGATCGTGGTGAGTGCCGCACCGTCGCGCGCCACCCGCACCGCCACCGAAGCCGAGGGCGCAGGCGAGCCATAGGCCAAGGCCAGCTTGGCCTGCGCAGGAACCTGCAAGTAGAAGGACAGCCGCGAGGCCTCGGGCTCGGCCAAAGCCCGGCGACGAGCGCCACCAAGTTCGATTTCAGTCGCACCCAGTTCCGAAGGCACAGAAGGTTGGTCGACCGCTGCCTTGGCTGGCTTGGGCGCGCCGATCTCGATGGCGGCGATGGAAGCGGCCGCGCGCTTGCCTCCTGCGATGGCACCCGCCGAGCGGAAGGTCAGGCGAACGCGGTTGTCGCCCGCGGCCAGCATCGCGGCTGGGACAGCGACGTCGTACGATCGCAAGGTTTGCTCGACGTCCAGGGTGGCCACCGACTTCTCGTTGACGAACACCGACAAGCGCTGCTTGGGGACCACGGAACGCATGGTCAGCGTGAGCTGCAACTCGGCCCGGCCCGGGGCCAGCACGCCGTCTCCATCCGCGTCCACCGGGAAAGAAAAGGCCGCCGAAGTTCCGGCCACATAGGCCACCGGCGTAGCGCCATCCTTCTGCAGGGGCAACCACGATCCCTTCCACCCACCGTCGATAAACTTGAGAAAGCCAACGCCACCGGCCGCGATCACCAGGCGACCGGCGCGATGTTCCACCCCGTGTATGCGATTCGCGATGAGATCGAACGACAAGCGATAGCCGGACAGGTCAGGCAGCACCGGGCTGGCCGCGGGCGACTTGCCCTCGGGGCGCGCGGTGGCTGCCTGAGCACTTTGTTGGGCGCGCCGGCCACAGCCGCTGGCGAGCAAGAAACACACCGCCCACAGCGGGGCGGATTTCGCAATCAGACGCATGGAGGTGAACACGAACACGGAGGTAACGCGTCTCCGGCACAAAAATCAAGATCGCAGCGCGATTAGCAACCAATTCCGTTAGTGCTACTCTCCGCTGCCGAATGTCAGAGCAGCTTTCATCCCGTTTTCATTGGCCGAGCGCCGCGTCTGTCTTCGCAGGAAGTCTTGGCGCGGGAATCCTGGACGCAGGCTTGGTCCTCGCGCGCGGCAGCGGTGGCCGGTTCTTCGAAGTTCTGGCGCTGGCCGCGGGTCTGTACGGAACCGCTGGCTTGCTGTCAGGCGCCTTTGTCGGGTGGGCCGTGGCCACGGCAGCAGGCGCTGTCCCGGGCGGCTGGCGTGCTCTGCGTGAAGATCGTGATTGGGACGGTCGTACGGCTGCGGCCTTGCTGGGACTGGCCGCCGCGGCTCTGGTCATGGCCGCCGGCTCCGGGGCAGCGCACGGGCTCTTCGTGGCCGAGATGGCCAGCCGCAAGTTGGCCGTGATCGCCACAGCGGGGCTGGCCATGGCCCTTTGCCCAGTGGCCGCCTTGGCCGGCTTGGCCTGCGCGCGTCTGGTCGCCCGCCGCGCGCGCTATTTTCCCGCGCCCCGCAGCCTGGGAGCCACTGGTCTGCTGCTCGTCGTGTTTGCGGCAGCGGGCCTGTTCGCGTTTGTCGCGGCCCTGTCGCGCGCCGATTGGCGCGTGCTGGATCTCGGGCCGTTGTGGTCGGCCTTGACCGCTTTGCTCCTGGCCGCCGGCCACGGCATCTTCTGGTACGGCTCGGCGCTCGGCCAGCGCCTGCGCGCGCGCCTGCCCAGGCGCGGCCTGCGCCTCGGCGTGGCGATCGCGGTGCTGGCGCTGCTCGTTCTCGGCAGCAAGATCGGCGAGACCTCGCCCAGCTACGCCGCCATCACCGACGCGAGCTGGGGCCTGCGTTTCGCCCTCAAAGTGGCACGCCACCTGACCGATCGCGACCACGACGGATACTCGGCCCTTTTTGGCGGTGGCGATTGCGACGACTCGCGCGCCGACGTCTTTCCAGGCGCCGAAGACATTCCCGGCGACGGCATCGACCAGGACTGCCAAGGTGGCGACGCCCAACCAGTCGTAGCCAGCCCCGAGCCCGCCCCAGCCCATACGCCAGCAGCGCCTGCCCGCCACGGCGCCTTTTCCGGCAACATCCTCATCATTGCCATCGATGCCATGCGAGCCGATCGCCTGGGCGTGGCGGGCTATGGCCGGCCGCCCGGCCATTCGCTGACCCCGACCCTGGACGCGCTCGCCCAGCGAGGCGCGCGCTTCACCCACGTGTGGTCCCAGGCGCCCAACACCCCGCGCTCGTTCCCGTCGCTGGTGACCTCGCGCTATCCGTCCGAAATCGCGTGGCAGAAACAATCGCTCAACTACTCGAACCTGCTGCCCAGCAACCATACCTTCTTCGAGCCGCTGGCGGCCGCGGGTCTGCGCCCCATCGGGATCTTCTCGCACTTCTTCTTCACCGCGGATCGGGGCATCTCCAAGGGCTTTGCCGAATGGTCCGACGACGGCGCCAAGAGCATCGCCGATTCCAACAAGGACATCGCCTCGCCCCGCATCGTCCCGCGCGTGATCGCCCGCCTGAAAAAGGCCGCGCAGACTGGCGAGCGCTTCGTGCTATGGACGCACCTTTTCGAGCCGCATTCCAGCTACATGGAGCATCCCGAATTCCCAACGTCACTGTCAGGGGTGCAGGGGCTGGAGGAGAAATACGACTACGAGATCGCGTTTGCCGACCTGTGGGCGGGCAAGATCATCAAGACGCTCGAAGAAACCAAACTGGACCGCAACACGGCCGTTGTGGTGTTCGGCGATCACGGCGAAGCGTGGGGCGAGCACAAGCGCTATTTTCACGGCCAGGATCTCACTGAGGAACAACTGCGCGTGCCTCTGCTCGTGGTTGTGCCTGGGGAAAAGCCCGTGGTGGTCGACGACGAGGTCGGGCTCATCGACCTGGGACCGACTCTGGTCGACCTGGTGGGCGCCGCGCCCCTGCCCAGCTTCCACGGTCGCAGCTTGTTGCCCGCCATCGAGGGAAAACCGCTGTCCAGCCGACCCATCTTCGCCGAGCTTCTGCCTTCCACCGCAACACCATCGCACGAGGTGACCATCGTCGACGGCAACCAGAAGCTCACCCACAAAATCAGCGAGCGACGCTGGGAACTCTTTGATCTGGCCAGCGATCCGCGACAGCAGAAGAACCTGGCAGACCAGCCCACCTCACGCGCGCTGCTCGACGAGCTGCGCGCCAAGTTGGTCAAGTTCGAGGAACGAAAACGGCAAGACTAGTTAGGGCTTGTCGGGTAATTGCGTGCCGCCCGAAGGGCCGGCACGCGGGTCGCGGGTCGCGTGCCGCGGCTCGCGTGGGCGAGGGCGTGAGCGAG
>Ga0265316_10004709_pt1 | contig 13515 bp, 13 predicted proteins | sample 4522metaG_FD_202092 | JGI IMG/M metagenome (GOLD analysis project Ga0265316, IMG submission 202092) | Rhizosphere microbial communities from Carex aquatilis grown in University of Washington, Seatle, WA, United States - 4-5-22 metaG | ecosystem: Host-associated > Plants > Roots > Rhizosphere >... | reverse complement strand
TGGGAGCGCATCTTTTCCGACACGGCAAGGCCAGAGGCGTCGTCCCCCGCGCGGGCGATCCGGCTTCCCGAAGAGAGCTTTTCCATGCTCTTGTTCAGTTGCAGATCGTTGATTTTGAGCTGCCGATTGGCGAAAATCGCGCTCATGTTGTGATTGATGATCATACCTTCCTCCCTGAAGATTACCCTCGGGCATCCATGCCCGGGGCGTGTGTGTAGGGTCGTGCCTCCTGCACGACATGGGGTTTCTTCCGTGGCATGCCACGGCGTATCCGTGCCACCGGCACGGTGAGTCAGGCTCTCCGTCCCCGCGCCGCCGTACCTGCGCGGTACCTTGCGCAGTTTACGGACCCCGCGAGCGGAAGCGAGTGCCTTCCGTGAGAGCGGTGGTCCGCACCCGCGCGGTCAGGCGGATTTTGCGCTCATTTCCTTCTCCGATTTCCCTTGATCGGCCTTCCAAGCGCGCCGATACACAGAGTAGAGGAAGAAGGGGATGAGCCCCGGGGCTTGACCGGAGTTACCCTCAGTCCTTTTTTCGTCATACGGAAGTTTAAGGTTTAGGATTTTTTTCAGGAATCTTTCGAAATATTTTCTATGTAACGGGCGGCAATGCGGTCCTGCGGCTCGATCTCGAGCACGGCGCGGAAGAACCCGAGAGCCTCTTCCCTGTTTCCCGACTTGAGCGAGACAATGCCCATGTTGGAGATTACCTTTGTATTCTCGGGCTCAAGCGCAAGGGCTTCGCGAAGCCTCTTCTGGCTTTCCACCAGCTCCCCGAGCTCCATCAGGCAGATTGCCAGCTCGTTCAGGAGGTCGGCATGCGGCAGGCCCAGGGAGAGCGCCTTCAGGAAGGCTTCCTTGCCTTCTGCATAGCGCCCGAGTCTCCGATACGCCCAGCCGAGCAGAAACCAGGCATTGGGTACGGTGGGCCGGGAAGAAAGGAACTTCTCGATGTGGGTGATTCCTTCGACTTCCTTTCCCAGGCGAATGCTGTCGAATGCTTTCTGGAAAAGCCCGTCCATGAGTCCCTGCTCGTCTATTTCACGGATGAGCCGGCGCGCCTCCATGATGCGGGTCGCGTCCGACCCGGTCTTCGCGAACACCTCGAGGTGCTCACGGGCTTTTTCGAACGAGCGCTGGTGCAGGTAGAAGTAGGCCATGTTGTAGTGAATGGCCGGCTGTGACGGGTCTGCGGCAAGGGCGGCCTTGTACGCCTCAAAGGCCAGAGCGACGTACTCGTCCGCCTTTGCTTCCTCTTCGAGCTTTTCCAGCTGCCGCGCGCGCTCCTCGTAGGTCAGCGCCAGGTTCATGTGGGTGACCGCATCGTCGGGAAAGAGGCCCTCCAGGGCGCGGAATATCTCTATGGCAATCTCCGATTCGCCGTTGCGCGCCTTCAGGATTCCGATATGCGTGAACTCGTCCCTGATATCCGGCTTCACGGCGAGCACGAACCGCCGGTAGTAGTCCGCGTACACATTCGCCGTGTCCCACGCCAGCACCTTGAGCGTGCCCGCGACAATGGCCTCCCAGCTCAGCTCTCCGGCCTTGAGGGTCGCCGCTCCGGCGGGCATCTCGATTGGGAGGAGGATTTTCGGGTCCAGCGTGAAGTCGCCGATTTGTCTCTGGGTCGTCTGGGCGATGGAGACGTAGCGGACGTTCGCGAGCCTTGCTGCGTTATCCATTCGGCGAGGAGTCCCCTTCCGGGCCCGGCGCGCGTTTCGGATGGGGAGGGCTGGGCAGGAACTGCTCCATCTGCGGGTTGTCCGGCGGGGAGGCGGAGCCTTCCTCTTTGGGCTCTATTTTTGGTTCGATTGGCCGCGCGGGCGCGGGACCTGGCTCCCCATCCTTGGTCGCCTTGCGCGAGGTGATAAATGAGTTTATCAGGAGCCTGTAGCTTATCGGCGTATCCGATGCATACTCGATTGCCACCGCTTTGATGTCTCTTCTTCCGCCCACTTCCTCCACGCGGGTGATGGTTCCCTGCAGCGTCATGTCCGTCGCCTGCTCCCCTTTTGCGATATTCAGGCCCACCGGTCTTCCGGAATCGGCTTCGGTCAGCCCGGATGCGAGGACCTCGGCTCCGATAAAGGACAGGTCCTTGAGCAGGCAGGGACGCGAGGTTTCCCCGACGAGCAGGGTGGCGTCACGGGACTCCATCCCGAGTTTTTTTATGTTTTCCGGCGTAATGGGTATCCTCTCCTCCCTTCGCTGCTGAGAGTTCCAGTTCGCCTCCAGGAGACCGCCCAGGATCTCTATCAGATCGTTTGGCGGCTTCTGCGTAAACACGAGTGTCATCATCTGCACGCCGGGATTCTGCACATTGAAGTGGGTGAATCCCGTGGAACGGCACGGCACGAAGAAGGTCATCGGCTCCGCCTTGTCCGGCTGCTTGAATGACCAGCGGAGGGCCAGGCGGGTATTCGGGCGCTTGAGGTCCAGGAAGAAGTGCGCCTTCACGTTGGCGATGACCCGCGCGCTGGCCATGGAACTGGAGAACACGGTGCAGGGCAGCTCGCGATCCATCACCCTGATGTACATGTTGCGCGGCATGAGACCGGTGGCAGTGATCACCTGCTTGTTGAACGTGACTTCGGTTTCCCGGTATCTCTCGTAGTACTGTATGAGCTGTTGGCTGGTGACGATGGACATCGAAGTGCCGCTTCCTTAGTATAACGGACTATACGTCTTGCCAATGCCTGTGTCAATTCACAGCAGGTGAGGAGGAGCCCTGGTGTATTCGTTGTACGGTGTCGAGAACCCCCTCATGGACATAATCGCGCACGTTGACTACGGGTTTTTGTCCCGCTTCGGGAAGCAGCCCGGAACCATGCACCTGGTGGAATATGCAGAGGTACTGGCCCTTCTGAAAGAGATAGGCTCTTTTCGCACCACGCCGGGCGGAAGCGCGGCGAACACGACGAGGGGAATCGCGTGGCTAGGCGAACCTGCCGGTCGTGAGCTCGCGGCGTCCGTCCTGGGCGCGCGAGACCCTTCATCGGCTGACCCGTCCCCCCCTGTTTTCAACGGTGCAATAGGCAATGATGCCACGGGGAACGACTTCGCGGCGCGGATGGAAGCGGAAGGAGTCAGCGCCGTTCTGGTGAGGAAGGGGACACCAACCGGCACGTCGGTCATCCTGGTGACCCCGGACGGTGAGCGTACGATGAATACCTACCTCGGTGCCTGCCGGGACTTCGAGCCCGCCGATCTCGACCTTGCGCGGCTGGCAGAGTCGAGGATGCTGTATCTGACCGGCTACCTCTGGGACACCGACAACCAGCGCCGGGCCGCGGAGAAGGCGGCCTCTTTTGCCCGGGAGAAAGGTCGGGGGATCTCGATCGCTTTCGACCTTGCCGATCCTTTCGCCGTCCGCCGTTTCGGCGACCAGTTCCGCTCCTGGATACCAGGCAACGTGGACATCCTGTTCGGCAACAGGGAGGAGCTGGCCATCCTCATGGGATCAGCCTGTGATGAGGACTGCGTTTCGGAGGCTTCCGCGCTCGCCCCGCTGGTCGTGATGAAAGCGGGGGACAAAGGATGTCTTGTGGGGTGGGACGGAAAATGCGAGCTGGTGCCGGGAGTGCCGGCGTATGTCGTCGACACCACGGGTGCGGGAGACGCCTTTGCGGCGGGCTTTCTGTTCGCGCGCCTCGCAGGCGCCGATCCCATTCGAAGCGCACGCCTCGCCAACCGCGTGGCATCCAGGATCGTCGGCGTGGAAGGCTGCAGGTACGGTGCGTAGCGCGCCGAAGGCGCGCGGAGGGCGGCAGGCGTTGGAAACCCGAAGGGCCGAAACGCCGGGAGCCCGTAGGCTCTGTACAGCTTACGTGCGGGTCGGGTCCTCATCGTAGGGGGTGTGTTCCAGGAGCTGGTCGTCGATACGGCTGATCAGCCGCTCCGCGGCATTGGAGATTTCCTCCGCGGGGCCCGTCGGGTCCCTTCCGTCGCGTGATTTGAACATTTCATCTGCAATATTGAGCGCCGCAAGCACGGCCACGGTGAGGGGATCCGCAAAGCTGTATCGGCTTTTTACTTCTTCTATCTTTGCCTTCACGTACGAGGAAAGCCGTGCGAGATTCTCGGGGCTCTCATCGGATTGGATGACAAAAGAGGTTCCCAGGACGTCGATTCTGAGCTGACGTTTCTCCATGATCCGGTGGGTTCAGAAGATGTCCAACTCTTCCTTCGTGGCGGGGCTGGCGGGGGCAGAAGAGAGAGGGGCGGAGTCCGGCTCAGCAGCCCGTGACGGAGGCGCGGCGTCAGGAGAAGGGCCCGCCGCGGCGCGGTCGCCCTTCTTCCCGGCTGTGGCACTTTCTTCAAGGTCGTCCAGGTTGCGCAGGGTGCGGACGATCACGGTCTCGATCTCCCGCTGGTCCGTCTTGAACCCGTCGACAAGCGTCTCCAGCTCCTTCATCCGCTTCTGGGCGGACTCCAGGCCTTTGCGGAGCGTGCCGTTTTCGTCTTTGAGGACCCGGATGAGTTCTATGGCTCGAGTGATCTTGCTGTCCAGCAACCTGATCTGCTCGAGAGTGATCATTTTGCCGCGGCCCCTGCAGGCACAGACTTCGCCGCCGACGATGCGTCGGCTGCCAGCGCTTCTTTGGCCCTGGCGATGACGGCCTTGAAAGCCGTGGCATCCTCGATGGCCATGTTCGAAAGGGCTTTGCGGTTGAGCTGCACTTCGGCCAGGATCAACCCATGGATGAACTGGGAGTAGGTGATGCCCTCCGGACGGACGGCCGCGGAAATGCGGGTAATCCACAGTCTGCGGAACTCGCCCTTCTTGCGCCGCCTGTCGCGGTACGAGGAGGCCAGGGCTTTCATGACCGCTTCTTTGGCGGTCTTGAAAAGCCTGCTTCGCCCGCCCCAGTATCCCTTGGCGAGCCTCATTATCTTGTGTCGGCGATCACGCCTCCGCGTCCCGTTTTTAGACCTCGGCATGGATCAGAATCTCCTTCTTCCGTTGATCAGGCGCGTCCACGCGCCTAGTACTTGCCCGCATAGGGCATGAGCTGCTTCACCCTCTTTTCCTCGACGTGGCTGAGTATGGCAGGGAGGCGCAGTCTCCTCTTTCTCTTGGCGTTCTTCTTTGTGAGGATATGGCGAAGGCCCTGCTTCTTGTAGCGGATCTTGCCTGTGCCCGTCACGTGGTACCGCTTGGCCGCGGCCTTCTTGGTCTTCATCTTCGGCATCGTCTATCCTTTCTTGGCCTTGCTTCCTTTTGGGTTCAGGAGTATCGACATCGTCCGCCCTTCCATCTGGGCGGGCTTTTCCACAATGAAAGAGTCGCCGAGCATCTCGAGAATCTTGTCGAGGACGTCCTTGCCGAGCTCCGTGTGGGCCAGCTCGCGGCCCCGGAAGCGGACCGTGACCTTGACCTTGTTGCCCTCGTCGAGAAACTCCCGGACGTGCCGGGTCTTGAAATCAAGATCGTGCCCGTCGATCTTCGGCTGCATGCGGATCTCTTTGATCCGGATCTGCTTCTGGTGCTTCCTCGCCTCGCGGGTTTTCTTCTCGAGCTCGAACTTGTATTTCCCGTAATCGAGGATCTTGCACACCGGCGGCTGCGCCTGCGGAGCGATCTCCACAAGGTCGACCCCGGCTTCACGGGCCATCTGCAGCGCTTCGAAGGTCGGCACGATTCCCTTCTGATTCCCGTCCGCGTCTATCAACCGCACCTCGCGGACCCGAATGCCCTCATTTATTCTGAGATCCTTCTCGGCCAATATACCTCCTTCCCGTTTAAAGGGGATTTCGCGCACTATATCATTCTGCGCTTAAAAGGTCAAATGGGGATGCGGCTAAGTGGTTATAGGGCGATGGCAAGCAAAAGACAGTCGGGCCCACGCGTGGGCTCCCGGCGCGCCTTCCGCTCCTGGCGGAGTTGCGCGCCTGCCTCCCTACGGATAGCCGCGTCGGCCTCTCGGCCATCCAACTCCGCGGAGTACCCCGGAAGGGCCTCGGCCGACCTCGCCATCGCGGCCGCTCCTGGCGGCATTCCCTGTCTACGCCTTCGGGCGGCACGGGTTAGATGCTCTCCATGAGCTTGTTCCAGTTCTCCTGGAGGTACTTCTTGAAATTGTATTCGTCGTGGTAGTCGTTTGCGGTTTCCTCGATGTATCGGGAGAACTCGGAGAAAACGTCCTTCAGAAGAGCCGCGGCCTCTCCCGAGGCATCCTTGTTGCCGGGAAGCTGGAAATTGGGCACGAACATGGATTCCTTCAGCTTCTCCAGTGATGCATCTCGCAGAGTACCTTTCTCCCCAGGATCCCCGGGGCTCGTCTGCAGGATCTTTTCGATGTCCACGACGACCTCTTCGGGCTTATAGGCGACAACCCCTTCCTTGATGCCCTTGACCTGGATCCTCCCGAGCTGCGTGCAGCGGACGAACTCGTGGATTTCCTTGAAGGTTTCATCGGTCAGGAGCGCCTCCCCAGGGGTTGCGGCGCCCTGCATACGCGCGGCCACATTCACAGTTTCACCGAAAATGTCCTTGTCCTTCTTGATCACTGGGCCGGTGTTCAGGCCGATGCGCGCCTGGAATTTCTCTTCTGCCACACGCATGGAGCTGTATTCGCTTATCTTTTTCTGAATAGTGAGCGCCGCAACAGTGGCGTTCAGGGCAAGCCTGAAGTGCGCCAGTATCCCGTCCCCCATTTTCTTGACAATGGTGCCCCGATTAGCCGTGATCGTCGAAATTACTATGTCCTCGAAGGTCTTGATCATTTTAAGGTACAAAGACATTTCCACTTTCGAGGATATCTCGGTCGATCCATAGATATCGATGAAGAACACCGTGAGAATCTGGGTGTTTTCCCTCTTGAACTTGAACTCCAGCTTGGCCCCAAGCATGCTCGCGTTCTGGGGCTCCAGCAGGATTTCCGGCGCTGGAGCAGGCTCGGCCACCGTCATCGTGTCCCGGGGAACAACGCTCAGCGCGGAGAGCAGTCCTTGGCGCAGCTCCTCCGCGTAGCTGCCCTGGCTCAGCTCGGGCAGGAAAGCGCGCAAGGCCTGCTGCACCGGAAGGCTGTCCAGGCGGATCATGTCCAGCAGGAGGGAGAACGTTTCCCTCGAAGGCGGCTTCGTAATTCCGCCCAGGATATCCGCGATCATCTCCACATCGCCGGCCTTTATGTAATCACCCACGATTTGCGCCGCATAGTCATCCGTCATTGAGAGCAGCGCAATGAGGGCCTCCACCTTCACGCTCCTGTCGGAGTCCTCCAGCAGCTGATAGAGTCGGTTGGTCACGTTCTCAACCGCTGCGCCCTCCCCGCGTACGACGAGGGACTTGAGCATTCGCACCGCCACCCGTCTGCCGACCGCGGTCTGGTGAACGGTAAGATCGAGCGCCTGGTGGCCGACAGTGGAATCTCCGTTCCTGGCAAGGATATCGCCGATGCGGAGCTTCAGCTCCTCCGAGACATCCTTCATGTCGAGCACCTTCAGCAGCGGCGGCAATACCTTCTTCAGCCCCGAGAGTCCAGAACCATCCCTTTCCTGCTTTTCCATATGCTCCAGGGTTTCCACCACCAGCGCGCGGGATTGGGGGTTGAGCGCGGGCACCTGGGCGATGTGAATCAGGGGCGCGATGAGTATTTTCGCAGGGATGAATCGCGCACCCCGAATGTAGCCGTTCAGCGACCTGAGATTCTTGGTCGGCTCTTTGAAGTACTCCCGTGACAGCTCGATGATCGAGCGTGTAAGAAGCTGGCACAGGGTGACGATGCTCGTTTCTTCGATGAACTGGATGCGCTCCGCGCGCGCGAAATCGAGGATCTCCTGGATCTTCTTCGATGTCGTCTTGATTTCCAGAGCACCGGCCACGCGGATGAGCCTGTTCAGTCTTCGCAGGAAAAACGGGCGGTTGAGGTCTACACGGGAAACCAGCGCGAGAACCGCCTGCTTGTCCTTCTTCTCTTTCAGTGCGAAGAGCGGAATGCATGCGTCCAGGCGGTTCTGGTCCTCTTTCGGGGCAGTTGCGAGCAGAGACCGCATCTGGGCAACCGGGGGGGTCCTTCCTGTGTATCCATCCTCCTTGAAAAATGCCTGCACGTCCGCCAGCACCGAAGGGGTGGCGTATTTTTCCAGAAGCGTGGCGAGCACGGTGGAGATAAGGTCTTCTTTCTTCTGGATGCCTTTGAGTGAAATGTAGTTCTTGCGGATCTTGGCAAAGACCGTGTCCAGGTGCGCGGAGGTGATGACTGAGAACTCGCTTACAAGCTGCGGAACGGCACCCTTCACCTCCAGAACGATCTTCTTGAGAAAGTCGCCGATGGCGGCTTCGGTCTCCACATCGACGTAGGGGGTGATCAGCAGCAGCCGGAACACCCGTGCAGGGAATCGGAGCCGGCCCTGGAATTCGGACAGGGAGTGAAGGAAGGCGAGGATAGTCTGCCTGTCCCCCTTTTGCAGCTCCTCCAGTACGTAGTTGGCCTGGGGATTTCTTGCCTTCAGCGTGTACAGGCACAGGTAGCTGCCCATCACCGAGGGATCGAAGGCCTCCGAGCTGAAGTCCAGAACAATCTGGCTGCCCGTCTGCAGCATCTTCACGAATGCTGCCTGCTGCACCGCCGGGGCGGCGCGGGGGAGGGTCTCTTTCAGGAAGGGGTACCGCTCCGCTTCAACCAGCGCCTCGACCGCGATGCATTTGACTGCTTCGCTCTGCTTCGGGTCCACATAGACCGAATTGTTGAGCTCCTGCACCAACTGAGCGGTCGGCGAAATCGTATTGATGGCGCGCAGGATTTCAGCGCGCACGTCCTCTTCGGGGAAATGATTGAAGTACTTGATGAGCATTCCCGTGGACGAGGGCGCCCGAATGGCCGTCAGGGACTGGATGGCGATGATGCGCTGCGACTTTTTGCCGCGCTGGACGATCTCATAGAGATTGGGAATCGCGATCTCGTTCCCCAGGGCGCCAGAGGAACGTATGGCCGCTTCACTGATCCCGTTGTCGGAGTTATAGAACTCTTTGACCAGGAGATTGAAAATCTCATCGTCATAGAAATTCTTGAGCAGCAGGAGGACTGTGATTTTCCCTTCTCTGCCCAAGGTCCCGGCCGCTTTCCGCTCCACAGGGTTCTGCGCCATTTTTAGTCTTATATCTCGTTCTGATACTTTATTGCATCGTATAGCGCGTCCATGGACTTGTCAATTGCTTTCGTTTTATAGTCGGGCCATGACGCGGACATTTCGTCGTACGTTCATCCTTCTGGCGGCGGTGCTGCTCATTTCAGGCTGCGTGACTGATAATCGCAGCCGCAACGTCGCCGGAGACTACTACAACATCGGCAACGCATACGCTGATCTGGGCCAGTACGACAAGGCAGCGTCCGCATTCGAGAATGCGCTCCGTCTTGATGCCAGCCTGGTCAAAGCAGATTTCAATCTTGCACTGGCGTATGGGAAAATGAAGCGCTACGACGATGCAGCGGTGATACTGAAACGGCTTCTTCTGAGTGATCCGAAGAACACCCTTCTTCTTTCCACCCTCGCATGGGACTACCACCTCGCGGGCAAAGACGGAGACGCGCTGGAACAATACGACGCGGTGCTCAACCTGTCCCCCGCGGATTCTGATGCTCTTTACAACAGCGGGATTGTTCTATGGAAACTGGACCGCAAGGACGAAGCGCTCGCGCGGCTGCGGAAGCTGCTGGCCAATTCCCCGGAGGATACGGACGCTCTATTTGCTGCGGCCTCCATTCTCCTTGCCATGGATGACGCCGCGGGGTCGGGGGAAATGGTCTCCCGTTACTTGCAGAAGAAAGCCGACGACGTGCAGGGATGGTACATGTCTGCCGCGGGCGCGGAGCGCCTGCAAAAATACTCCCGCGAGCTGGAGGCTTTCGACAGGATCATCGCCCTTGATGCAAAACAGGCTGACGCCTGGTTCGGGGAAACGCGGCTGCTGCTCACCGTGATCGAAGACCCGCAGCGGGGACTGGACGCGCTTTCGAAAGCTCTTGACGCCGGGTTCAAAGATCCAGTGGCTATCAAGGCTCTTCTGGACTCGCCGGCTTTGCTGGAGCGGGACAAGGTGGAATCTGCGCTGAAGGATCGCAAGCTGTTCCCGGAGGCGGCTGCCACGCCTCCTGCGCCGGCCGGCACGACTTCCACTCCGCCCGCCCCGTCAGCCGCCGGAAAGCCCGGGACTCCGTCCGCTGCTCCGCCGGCCAAGACCAAATAACAGTGAGGCGCCGTGTCGTCCAGTCCAAGCTCGTGTAGTGCGATGGCAAGCACAGGACAGTCGGACCCGCGCGTGGGCTCCCTTCCGCTCCCTTCTGCTCCTGGCAGAGTTGGCGGAGTTGCGCGCCTGCCGCCCTGCGGACGGCGTTCGCGCCGAACGGGTACTCCCGTATGCCGCGTCGGCCTCTCGGCCATCCATGGCCTCGGCCGACCTCGCCATCAAACGCCGCGCCCGACGCGCTGGCGCGTCATTTGGCGCGGCAGGGCTACGCCTTCAGGCAGTACGCGTTAGACGATTTTGCTCAGCGCCTTGCGGATCTGAATGTGCGTGTCCTCGGGTGACTTCGAGGAGTCGATCTTGCGGATCAGGTTTTTCTTTCCATAATATGCAATGAGAGGCTCCGTCTGTTGCCTGTACACTTCGAGCCTGTTCTTGATGGATTCCAGAGAATCGTCAGGCCGCGTGTAGGTCGGACCGCCGCATTTGTCGCAGACGCCTTTCACCTTCGAAGGCATGTTTTTCACGTGGTAGATGGCGCCGCAGTTTTTGCAGATTTCCCGTCCAGAGAGCCTCTCGATCACTAGAGCATCGTCGATGGCAAAATCCACCACCGCGTCCAGTTTTTGAAACGATCCCAGCGCCTCCGCCTGAGGGATGGTGCGGGGAAACCCGTCCAGGATGTAGCCCTTCTGCGCGTCCGGCTGGGCCAGCCGTTCCCGGACAAGGCTCACGGTGAGCTCATCCGGTACGAGGTCACCCCGACCGACGATTTCCTTTACCTTCCTGCCCAGTTCCGTTTCGCGCTTGATGGCATCCCTGAAGATGTCACCGGTGGAGATCTGCGGAATCGAATACTCCTTGCTTATAATGCCGGCAAGAGTCCCCTTGCCGGCGCCGGGGGGTCCGAGGAAGATCAGCTTCATATCCGTTATACCTCCGTCACGACTGTCACCGGCTGCGGGCCGTATTTTCTCAGTATCTGGTACTTCACCGTGCATGCGCGGGTGCAGAACTCTTCGTCGAATCCCTTGCCGCGGAGAAAGGCCTTTCCGCAGTTGGAGCAGGTGCCGTACATGCGCGTGCATTCATCCGAACAGTAGGCGCGGTTGACGGCGGCCGCTGTTGTCACGTACCTGCCGCAGGTGCGGCAGACGGTATACGACGTCACGTCCCGCTCGCAAAATCCGTGAGATAGGCAACCTGCGCTGGAGTCAGCGTGTCGATTTTCCTGCCCATGGTGGCGAGCTTCACGGTAGCGATTTCCTGGTCCTGTGCGCGGTCGATGGCGTAGACCTTTTTCTCCATCTTCTTGCCTTCACAGGCCAGGCGGACGAGGGACATGAACTGGTTGGCAAACGACATGTCCATGACCTCGGAGGGGTGACCCTCAGCGGCGGCGAGGTTGACGAGCCTCCCCTTTGCAAGCAGATAGATCCTGCGCCCGTCCTGCATCGTGTATTCCTCATTATTCGGGCGGATCTCCCGCACCGACTTGGCGAGGGACGCAAGGTCGGGGATGTTGATTTCACAATCATAGTGACCAGTGTTGCACACCACCGCGCCGTCCTTGAGGAGCTTGAAATGGCGCTTGATGATGATGTCCTTGACGCCGGTGGCGGTGATGAATACGTCTCCGATCCGCGCAGCCTCGTCCATGGGCATCACATCGAATCCTTCCATCATGGCACGAAGTGAGCAGATCGGGTCCACTTCCGTGACAACGACGCGACAGCCCATGCCCCTGGCGCGCGAGGCAACACCACGGCCGCAATGCCCGTAGCCGGCCACGACGAACGTCTTGCCTGCAAGCAGAAGGGAGGTGGCCCGAAGGATCCCGTCGATTGAGGACTGTCCGGTGCCGTAGACGTTGTCAAAATCCCATTTCGTCTCTGCGTCGTTGACCGCGATGACCGGGTAGAGGAGCTTCCCCGCCTCTCCCATTGCGCGCAGCCGATGCACGCCGGTTGTCGTCTCTTCAGTCCCGCCAAGAATGCCGGGGGCCAGGTCCGTGCGGGCGCTGTGGACCCGGAAAATGAGGTCCGCGCCATCGTCCAGAGTCAGCGTGGGCTTGAACTCCAGTGTCTTGTCGATTGCCCAGTAGAAGTCCTCCCGCGACTGCCCGTGCCAGGCGTACACCGAGATGCCATCTGCGGCCAGGGCTGCTGCCACGTCGTCCTGGGTGGAAAGTGGATTGCATCCCGACCAGGACACTTCAGCCCCGGCAACGACGAGCGTCTTCACCAGCACCGCGGTTTCCTTGGTGACATGAAGGCATCCCGCCACGCGCATTCCCTTCAGGCTTTGCGATTTTCCGTGCTTCTCTCGCAGGGCCATGAGGACTGGCATTCTGGATTCCGCCCACTCCACCCTCATCTTCCCTACTGCTGCGAGCCCCGGGTCCTTGATTTTGCTGTTTTGCATCTGTTCTCCCAGCCCAGATATTAGTGACGGCCCGGGGCGGAGTCAAGGTTGAGACCTCCTGGAGCCGCCTTTCTGCCGCCTTTTGGCCCCTTTCTGCCTGCAAACCTGTGCTCGAAGACCTGCCCGGGTTACGGATTCTATGGGAGCATGCATACGCTTGAGAAATTTCCCTGGAGCCTATTGACAGGTTTTTGAAATAGGTATAAAACCTCCTTGCCTCAAGGGTAGTACTCAACTCCGATCACGAACTGAGAGGGGAAGTAGCGTCTCCGGGGCCGACGCGGCAGAGGAGCTGTGTCGTGATCTTTGACAGTGAAGGGAAGGGGAGAATGAGGTGAGCGGGTCCGTCACTATTGAGGGTAACCTTGGTGGGGGCGAAAACGCGTGATACGGCGTCGCAAAGTCAGCGAGGCGTCGGAAGCGCGTGAGAACGAAGTATAAAGCCTGGCCGCAAGGTCAGGTTCTATATCATGGAGAGTTTGATCCTGGCTCAGAACGAACGCTGGCGGCGCGTTTTAAGCATGCAAGTCGGACGGCAAGCACTGTAGCAATATGGTGCCTAGAGTGGCGAACGGGTGAGTAACACGTAGGTGATCTACCTCTGGATGGGGGATAGCCCGTGGAAACACGGGGTAATACCGCATGAGGCCTTGAGGGTAAAGCCTTGAGGTGAAAGGTGCAATTGCACCGTCTGGGGATGAGCCTGCGGTCCATTAGTTAGTTGGCGGGGTAAAGGCCCACCAAGACTCCGATGGATAGCCGGCCTGAGAGGGTGTACGGCCACACTGGAACTGAGACACGGTCCAGACTCCTACGGGAGGCAGCAGCTAAGAATCTTCCGCAATGGGGGAAACCCTGACGGAGCGACGCCGCGTGGATGATGAAGGCCGTAAGGTTGTAAAA
>Ga0265316_10004708_pt1 | contig 13516 bp, 12 predicted proteins | sample 4522metaG_FD_202092 | JGI IMG/M metagenome (GOLD analysis project Ga0265316, IMG submission 202092) | Rhizosphere microbial communities from Carex aquatilis grown in University of Washington, Seatle, WA, United States - 4-5-22 metaG | ecosystem: Host-associated > Plants > Roots > Rhizosphere >... | reverse complement strand
CGCCGTGACCAACTTTGTTGGCGGGATCATTGGCGGAAACCACAATGGCGTGGAGTTCGCCAACGCCGTGGTGGGAACGGTCGTCAATTCCGGCACAATCACCGGCACCAACAACAATGGTGTTTATTTCTCAGACACAGGCAGCTATGCCAACGTGATCAACACGGTTGGCGGGGTCATTAACGGCGGGGGAACGGGTGTTAATTTGGGTGGTGATGGTGGCGTGCTTAATGCCGGGACCATCACCGGCGTGAATGGTGATGGCGTATATATCTATGGCCTGCACTATTACAACGACTGGGTGAACAACCTGGCGGGTGGAATCATCCAAGGCGGTGATTATGGCATCTACATAGACTTCCCCGGCTACGTGACCAATTCCGGCTCAATCAGCGGCGCCAACTCCGACGGCGTATTAACTGACGGCGGCAATGTCGTCAACTTGACATCAGACGCAGTCATCGCGGGGAACAATAATGGCGTGACTCTTGACGGCGGCGGCGACGTGGTCAATTTCGGCACGATCGTTGGCACCAACAACGCGGGCGTTTATATGAATGCTGGTGGCAGCGTTTATAACGCTGATAGCGCTACCATTTTGGGCGGCACTTATGGAGTGTATATGAGCGGCAGCCCCGGTTCCGTGATGAATGCCGGCACGATTGTGGATACCGGCATCGAATATTACGACGGTGTCTACCTGGGCGCGGGTGGCAGCGTGAGCAATTTGACGGGCGGGTATATCTCTGGAGGTGTGTATGGAGTGCAGATTGCCGGCGGCCCCGGCAACGTGGTCAATGCCGGCACGATCATCGGCAACAGTGACACGGCCATCTTGCTGGATAATTACAACAACACGGTCACGTTCCAAACCGGTTCATACGTCTGGGGTGACACCGTGGGCGGCAACACGCCCAATGACGCGGCGATTCTCCAGGGACACGGCGAATACGATTGGAACTATTACAACTTTGAAACGCTGGACGTGCAGGGCGATCCGGCGCATTGGAATGAGCCTTGGAATAGTTGGGATCTGACCGGCTACAGCATATTTTCCACCAACGCTGTCGTGGAAACCGGTTTGCTGCGGATCAACGGGAGCCTGACCACTCCGTTGCTGACCGTGGACAACAGTTGGGCCGGCGGCAGTTTGGACGCTCCGTTCCTGACCAACAGCAGCATACTGGACTCGGACACAACCGGTTTGGGTGGTTCGGGCATCATCGTCGGCAACGTTGACAACCACGGCTACATCAGTCCGGGCAATTCCATCGGCACAATGACCATCATTGGCTCCTACACCAATGGCGGAAATTATTACGCGGAGGTGGCCAATACAGGAGCCTCCGACCACATCGCGGTCAGCGACGCGGCGGTCATCAACGACGGCAATGTGGTTGTCGAAACCACCGCTCCGACCTTCGATCCGGCGGCCGGGAATGCCGGGATTTACGCCGTCCAGACCAAATACACCCTCCTGACGGCCACGAACGGACGCTCCGGGATGTTTGTCACCTCCAGCATCGTCCAGCCTGAATGGTCGCAGTCACCGTTGTTTCCGCTCATCGGTTCATCGCTGCTATATGATCCGACCAACGTCTATCTGGTCCTGAATCGGACTCCCTTCAACAGCGTGGCGCGGACAATCAACCAACATTCCGTCGCGGGCGCGCTGGACGGCGTCGGCGTCGTGGGATTGTCGCCAACGATGGCCAACCTGGTCTACGAATTTTACTGGCTCGGCTCGGCTTCACAGGCGCAGCATGCGCTGGACAGCTTGAGCGGCGAGATTCACGGCTCCATGGGGCTGCTGAATGTTCAGCAGCAGGGCGCCTTCAACAACACGATAGCGCAACGCACGGGCCGCATCAGCGTCGGCGGTGGAAGCGGAGAATTTGCCACCAGTTGGAAGCCCGTCCTGCTGGCCAGCGCCGGTTCGACGCCTCCCCCGATGCCGGAGCAGCAGGTGAACCAGCCTTGGGACTTCTGGATGCAGGGCATCGGTTCGTTCGGTAAGTTGAAGAACGATGGCAATGCAACGGGCGGCAACTACACCATCAGCGGCATGAGCGGCGGCATGGACTATCGTGTGAATCCCGAATTGCTGCTGGGTCTGGGCATGGGCTATTCGCATGACGATGCGGGCGTCGGCGGCCCTGGCGCAAACGGGACGGCGGACGCCTACCAAATCGGCGCCTACGGCGGATATGTGAGCGGCCCGTGGCATTTGGACAGCATTTTGAGCTACGGCTTTCTCAATACGGACACGAAGCGGTTCATCAATGTGGGCCCCATCCATCAGGAGGCCGACGGCTCCTACGATGGCGGCGTGTTTTCCGTGTCGGCCGAGGGCGGTTACGCCTTCAAGTTCGACTGGCTGACGGTTGAACCAACCGTTGGGCTGGATTACGCGCACCTGTTCCAAGGCGGTTTTGCTGAAACCGGAACCGCATCTGATGGCAATAATTACGGCCTGAACGTGAAACGCGTGAAGATGGACAGCTTACGCTCTTCGCTGGGCGTGCGACTGGCCGGGCGGTTTGGCAAGCCGGATGGCGTGCAATTCATTCCCGCGTTGAACGGCGTTTGGAAACATGAATTCGCGGACCGTTACGCCGATCTGAATGCCAGCTTCGTCGGCGGGAGCGGCGACTTTGTTGTTCGCGGCGTGGAACTCGGCGCTGATACTGCGGTCTTGGGCGCCGGCCTGACCGTGGAGTTCAACAAGACAATCCAGGGTTTTGCGAACTATAACGCCAACCTGAATTCCAAGAACGAGTCCTCAACCATATCCGGTGGTTTGGGCATTTCCTGGTAAAAATCGAAATGCAACGGCGTTGGGCCGTTGTTTGAAGCGCATCTTCGCCTTCCCTTCGTTCGCGAGGGGAAGGCGTTTGATTTGTTGCCAGTTTGGGAATTGACGCGGCTGTCCCGCCCCAACATGCTGAAAACTCAATGTTGCACCATGAATTCATTCCCGCCGCCGAAAATGACTCGCGGCGGCTGATGGTGATGCTGCACGGCTTGGGCGACAGCATCGAAGGCTACCGCTGGATGCCGGAGGCGCTGGATTTGCCCTGGCTGAATTTCCTGCTCGTCAACGCGCCGGACGATTACTTCGGCGGCTACTCGTGGTTCGATTTGAACGATATTGCGCCCGGAGTCCGGCGCAGCCGGATACTGCTCTTTGATTTGCTCGATGATTTGCGCGCGAAAAAATTTCCGGCGGAGCAAATCACCATCGGCGGCTTCTCGCAGGGCTGTTTGATGGCCGTCGAGGTTGCCCTCCGTTATCCGCGCCGGCTCGCGGGCGTCGTTGGCATCAGCGGCTGGGTTTTTGAAGTTGAAAAATATCCGAATGAACTTTCGCCCTTCGCGCGCCGGCAACGGATTCTGATGACACACGGCACCGGCGACTCGATGGTGCCGATTGCCAGGGTGCGGCCGCAAATCCCGCTGCTCAAGGCCGCCGGCGTCAATGTCGAATGGCGCGAATTTGCCAAGGACCACACCATCGCGGGCGAGCAGGAGTTGTCCGTGATCCGCGAATTTGTGCGCGCCGGCTATCCGGCATGATTTTTCGGAGGGACGAGTTCCACAAGTCCCCAAATCCATTTGCACATCAATTCAGGAACTCGCAGAGTTCGTCCCTCCGATTGATCACACCTTCACTTCGCGGCGCGCGCCGGGCATCCAGATTTGCTCCGGCGGCGGCTCGGCGGCGGCGCTCCAGTCCATCGCGTTTTCCACAATGGAGCGCATCCGGGCGAACCACCAGTTGGCGCGGGCGATGCGCCCTTCGCGTCCGGCGGCGGCGCGCGGCGGAAGGCCGCTGAATCCGAGTTCGAGCTGTTTGTCAGTCGCATTTGTATTTGTCATAATGAGCCTTTCATTTGCGCGACATTGTGACAGGTGGGGTTGGACAAATGCTGTCCAAGGCTAAAACAAGTTGAAAAAACTTTTTGGGCGGAATTTTGAGGCAAAACATCCAACAACGAACCCCCAACATTCAATGCCCGATGCAAAAAATGGATGTTGCGTGTTGGATGTTCCTTCGTTCCGTGAAATCAGCGCAGTTCAACCACGTCGCCTGGTTCCAGCGGCACCGCCATGCCATTGAGCAGAACGTCCGCGCCGAGCGTTGCGCTTTCGCCCTGGCGTGTGATGATGATTTCCTTTGGCGCCTGTGCACCGAGATAATTCGCCGTGGCCACGGCCTGCGCGAGCGTCAGGCCGGCCACCCACGGCACCTGGGAATTTTGCACCGGCCCGGCGACCGTGACGCCCGGCGCTTGCGAAGCCTGCTGCTGCTGTTCCAGTTGCTGCCGCAACACCGCATTTTGTCCGGCGAGATAAGCCTGCTGCGCTTTTGCCTGTGCCACAGGCTTTGTTGTGCAGCCGGCAAGCGGCGCCACCATCGGCAAGGAAAGCGCCAAAACGAAAATGGCTGTTCCGCGTCGGTTCATCTCACTACGGCTGCTTCAGGATTTTCCCGAAGCCGGTTTCATCCGGCTCAATCTCGATCCGGTGGACTTCGCCCGCGCCGGAAGTGCGGGGCGGATTGGGCACAGCCGGCCTCCGTTCCGTTTTCGGCGCGGCCAGCAGCGGCGGCAGCGCCGGATTGGCCGGGGAGTCGTCGGCCGGTTCGCTGTCCGGCGGCTCCGCGCTCTTGCCCGGCACAAAAAAATTGGTCCGGCTTTCGAGCCACTTGGTGTAACGCTGGAAACTCCACATGCCGTGTTCCGCGCCGGTTTCGAGCGCGGAAACAATTTTGAAAAATTCGCGGGAGCGGATGAAATTTTTCACCGCGTGTGTCGCCATGAGGATTTCGCATTCGGGCACGCGGATGTTCAAATCCTCGCGGAACCGGAGCCGCTGCGAAACGACCGCGACGAGGCAGTCGGCCAGTTGCGAGCAGACGGAGCTTTGGATTTCCGCCGGAAATGCCGACGCCACGCGCTGGACCGCCTCGGCGCACGTCGAGGAATGCACCGTCGCCAGCACCAGATGGCCGGTTTCCGAAGCGCTCAACGTCAGGCGCATCGTTTCCGGATCGCGCATTTCGCCGACCATCAGCACGTCCGGGTCTTCGCGCAGCGCGTCGAGCAGCGCCTGCTCAAAACTCGGCGTGTCGCGCCCGACCTCGCGCTGCCGGATGAACGCGCGCCGCGACCGGAACGTGTATTCAATCGGGCTTTCCACCGTGATGATGTGCCGGGTTTCGGTCAGGTTGATTTCCTGGATCAACGCCGCCATGGTCGAGGATTTGCCGCAGCCGGTCGGCCCGCTGATGAGAATCAAGCCGTGCGTGTTTTTGACAAGCTTCTTGAGGTCGGGATGCAAATTGAGCTTTTCAACCGTGGCTTGGAACGCGCTCAACAACCGGATGGCGAATCCGGTGCCGCGCGCGGTTTGAAAAATGTTGACGCGGCAGCGGACGCCGCGGATCGTCCGCGACATGTCAAACGAGCGCCGCTCCAGGAACACCGGCCATTGCTCCTCGCCGAGAAGACTGCGCGCCAGTTCCGTGAGCGCCCGGGGCGCGACAGGTTCGCCCGTGACCCGCAGCGCGCCGCGGATGCGCACCGCCGCCGGCATTCCGGGTTCCAGATGCAGGTCGCTGGCGCCGCCGCCCGCCGCCGATTCAATCAATGTGTCCAGTTCCATTTGTCTTCCTTTATCCAACACCGGCGCCGGTGAAAAGTCTTTTCACAATTTTGTGAAGGACTTTTTCCACGCCGCCGCCGCCGATTTGATGGCCGCCGCGCAGTCCGCCTGCGGCTTCACAAATCGCGGTGTGAACCATGGGAACGCGCCGATCAAGTCGTGCGTCACCAGAATCTGCCCGTCGCAATCCGGCCCGCTGCCGATGCCGATGGTGGGGATGGAAATGCTTTCGGAAATTTCCCTTGCGACCGGCGGCGTGACGAGTTCCAACACAATTGCAAACGCGCCCGCGCCGGCCAAAGCCCTGGCATCGTCGAGCAGCTTTTGATGCTCCGCGTCCTTTTTCCCTTTGACGTGATAGCCGCCTTCTTCCAGCACGTGTTGCGGCAACATTCCGAGATGTCCGCAAAAGGGGATTCCCGCCGCGATGATGGCCTTCACCTGCGGCAGAATTTCCCGTCCGCCCTCGGCCTTGACGAATTCCGCGCCGGCGGTGGAGAGCCGTTTTGAATTTGTCACCGCGTCGTCGGCGGTTTCGTAACTCCTGAACGGCAAATCCGCGCCGAGCAGCGCGTTGGGCTTCGCGCGGGCGGCGGCGCGGACGTGATGCTCCATTTCCGCCATCGTCACACGCGTGGTGTCGGGATAGCCGAGCACAACCATGCCGAGCGAGTCGCCGACGAGAATCAGCGGAATGCCCGCCTCGTCCAGCAGCTTCGCCATGGGAAAATCATACGCGGTGAGCGCGGCGATTTTCTCGCCGCGCGGCTTCATGGCGCGAATGGTTTCGGCGGTGACTTTGGAATTCATTTTTCGACGCGGATGAACATTTCAACGGATTGGCGGTTGACGGACAATTGGACAATGTTCCGCCAATCCATTCACCGGATCACCCGATTGTTTTTCAGCCGTGATTGCTTAAAAATAGTCAGGTTCGTTGCCGGATTTCCATTTGATGTTGCAACCGATGCTGGCCTTCTGGTCTGGTGAAACCGGCTTGCCGGCCAGCACGGCGTCGAGCGCGGCGCGCAAATCTTTTCCGGTCACGGGAATTCCGTTCCCCGGGCGGCTGTCATCGAACTGGCCGCGATAAACCAGCTTTTGGTTTTTATCGAACAGATAAATGTCCGGCGTGCAGGCGGCGCGGTAGGCCTTGGCGACGGCCTGTGTCTCGTCGTAAAGATACGGAAAAAGATAACCGGCGGATTTCACCTCCTCCTTCATCTTCGCCGGGCTGTCGGCGGGATAATTCGCCACATCGTTCGAGTTGATGCCGGCGATGGCGGCGCCTCGCGGCAGATAATCGTGCGCGAGCTGCGCCAGCCCGGGGCGGATGTGGATGACGTAAGGACAATGGTTGCACATGAAAATCACGAGCAGCGCGGCCTTGTCCTTGAAATCGGCGGGCGAGACGATTTTCCCACTGGTGTCCGGCAATTTGAAATCAGGCGCCGCCGTGCCGAGCGGCAGCATGGTCGAAGGTGTCAGTGACATGAGCGAAATATAAGTCCAAATTCCAAAGTTCAAAGTCGAAAGTCACTTGCGATTTACGATTCACGATTTGCACGGCGCGCCTGATTGTGAAAAGGCTCGTAAATCGTAAATCACATATCGTAAATTTGAGCGCCTTGAAAAACATCGTTTATTTCGATTTGGAAACCCAGAAAGCCGCGGAGGAGGTCGGCGGCTGGAGCCACATTTCAAAAATGGGCATGAGCGTCGGTGTGACGTTCAGCGCCGAGCGCGGCGATTACAGGATTTACGGCGAAAAAAAGGTCAACGATCTGCTCGCCGATTTGCAGCGCGCCGATCTGGTTGTCGGCTTCAACATTTTGCGCTTCGACTACGAGGTGCTGCACGGCTACACGTCGTTTGATTTGCGCCAGTTGCCGACGCTCGACATGATGGTGGAGCTGCAAAACAAATTGAACCACCGGCTCTCGCTCGACTCGATTGCCACGGCGACCTTCGGCGTCGAAAAAACGGCGGAAGGCTTGCAGGCCATCCGATGGTTCAAGGACGGCCGACTCGCGGAGATCGCGGAGTATTGCTGCTACGACGTGAAAATCACCAAGCTCGTCCACGAATACGGCCTGCGGCACAAACAACTGCATTACAGCAACCGCTTCGGGAAAAAAATGACCGTGCCGGTGGGCTGGTGAATTGAAATCGGGGATTGGCTTGCCGGGCCGTGGCTTGGAGCGCATTTCTTCCATCAATTGATGGCTTGCTCGCGCAATCTTGTGCTTCGGCGCGACAGCTTTCGGTTTTCTTTGCGCTCCAAGTGAAGATGGTGCCCACGACAGGACTTGAACCTGTATGATTTTACTCACTAGAACCTGAATCTAGCGCGTCTGCCAATTCCGCCACGTGGGCAACCTGGATTTGCAATGTCGAGTGGCGCTCGTTTCCAAGAGTGCCGCATCCGCCGTGATACGCTATCAGCAGAAACTTGTTTGGCAAAGTCAAAATTGACTGCAAAACGCAGGTTTGTGTCGCGCGCCGGAATTTTTCCCCTAAACTTTGCGCGCATGGCAAACCCGTTCATCCATTGGATCGAGGCCAAGGGGCCTTGTGCGCCGTGGCTGTTTCTGGCGGTGTTCCTCGCGGCGTCCTTCCTGATGCTCTGGCGGCTGGAGGTTTTGAGCGCCAAGGGTTTTGAAGGCACGGTGCTCGGCACGCTGGTGATGCCGTATTGCACCGGCATGGGCAACCTCATTTTCGCCTTCATCCTCGGCCGCAACGGCGGCTCCGGCGCGGACGTAATGACGAATTCGCTGGTCAACAACATCACCAACATGACGCTGGTGCTTGGGTTGCCGGCGATTTTCTGGGGGATAAAAGTTCTGCCGTCGCAACAAAAGAAAAAATCCAGTGCCGCCGGCAAGACGCAGCAGTTGAACCGGCTCGCGTTGTTGCTGACGCTGGCGGCAATCCTGTTTTTCACCGGCGCGGTCTGGGCGATGGGGCGCAAAGGCCGGATTGATTTCAACGACGGACTTGTTCTGATCGGCCTGTTTTTGTTCTGGCAGTGCTTCCACGTGTTCGAGGTCTTGAAATCGAACGTGCGGCAGGGAAAGTCGTTGAGCTGGACACTGCCGTTTGACCTGGCGCTGCTCGCCATCGGCGCGTATGGAATCTATGTCAGCACGGACTGGCTGGTGGCGTGGATTTCGCATATTCACGCCGGATTCATCAGCGCGAAGTATCTTGGCTGGTTGAGCGGCTGGCTGATGGTGCTGCCAAACGCGATGCTGGCGGTCTATTACAGTTGGCGCGGCCAGCCGGAAACGGTCTATGCCTCGCAGGTCGGCGACTGCCATGTTTCGATTCCGCTTTGTCTCGGCGTCTATGCGCTGTATCACACGATGGCGATGCCGCCGTTTTTCCATGTGGCGATGTTCGTCCTGCTCGGCGCGACGTTGGTGCATTTCTTCTTCGTGGCGGTGCTGGGACGGCTGCCGCGGTTCTCGGGCTGGGCGCTGGTGGCGGCCTACGGATTCTTCTTGTGGAAGGGATTGCTGGGATGAAAAACTGAAGACTTGAAGGATTAAAGGGTATAAGCGGCGGAAAAATAAACACTTCAAGGCTTCATGATTCCCTGAAGAATTTCGTGTCGCCGCCGGCAACGGCGAGTGGACTGGCGCGGACTTTTTCGCTCAATTCCGCAAATGGAACCTGCGCCGCAAGCCAACGCGGATTTTGGGCAATCGTCTCCATGGACTCGCGGGTGTTGTTGCAAATCAGATAAAGCGCCCGCCCCAAAACCATGAACGATTCAAAGCCCGTGCCGATGCCGTGCCGGGCAAATTCAAAATCGCCGACGCCGTAGTTCGCGTGGAGCAGGCCGGAGCGCAGCGCGCCGAGATCCTTCGCAAAGTTGGCCAGAAAATCGTCGTTGCGCGGCCCGATGTAGGCCAGCACGCGCGCCTTGTTTTCCAGCAGGGAGATCACTGCCCACTCATCGAAGACAGTCCGGCCATAGCGCGCGTCCATTTCCTCCGCACACAACTTGATGTGGCTGATGGTTTCGTCTAGTGTCATGTTTCCTCTCTCCGGCTCAAAGCAGAACAGGTTCGCCCGCCGGAAACAAGGGAATAAATTTGCTGCGCGGACGGCGGGAAATTTGTAACGTGCCCGCGATCAGATTTCCGCCATGCCCTTCATGCAAGCAACGCCGCCAGCGAACGTAAAAACAACGGCCTGGATTCGCCGCCTGTTCACCATCCTGTTTCCTGCCGCTTGTGCGCTGGTGCTGGCGGGACCATGGTGGCCGCCGCACCCGCGCGGCAAACCGGACTGGCCGGAGGCCGTGCTGCTGTTGCTGGCGGTTGCGGGCACCATCGCCGCGCTGACGCGGCATCTGCCGCTGCAAAACATCCTGTTCGCGGCGGGATTCATCGGGATTGCCGGCGGCGCGGCGGAATGGCTCGACTTGAAAACCGGCATCCCATTCGGCCAGTTCGCGCCGGGCGCAAACGCCGGGCCGGAACTTTTCACCGCGCTGCCGTGGGCGCTGCCGTTCGTCTGGGTCGCGGCAATTTTGAACTCGCGCGGCGTCGCGCGGCTCGTCCTGCGGCCGTGGCGCAAAAATCACGGCTACGGCTTCTGGCTCATCGGCGTGACGGCGGCGCTGGCGGCGCTGTTCGACCTCGCGCTCGAACCGTTCGCATCGCGCGTGAATCATTTCTGGTTCTGGACGCCGGTGAAAGCCCCGCTCTCGTGGCAGGGCGTGCCGCTGGCAAATTTTCTCGGCTGGCTGGTCGTGACGCTGCTGATTCTGGCGTTCGTCACCCCGATGCTCATCAACAAGCAGCCGCACAAAAAACTGCCGCCGGATTTTCAACCGCTCGCGGTCTGGCTCGGCGGGATTCTGCTGTTTGGCGCAGCCGCCGCGCTGAACCGGCTTTGGGCGGCGGCGGCGGCGGACGCGGCCATCGGAATTGTCACGGCTGTTTTTGCGGCGCGCGGCGCAGGATGGTGAAAATGTCTAAATCTCCGGACTGGATGAATTGGCTCTTTTCCCGATTTTCAAACGCGCCACGCGCGGGCCGTCCATTTCCTCCACACGCAATTCAAAGCCGCCGACCGTCAGCGTGTCGCCGGCCTTCGGAAATCCGCCCAACTCCTGCGTGATCCAGCCGCTCGCGGTCGCCACGCTTTCGTCGTGATGCACCGCGCCGATGATGATTTCCAATTCATGCAGCGCCAGCGTGCCGGCAACTTCCCAGGAATTTTCGTTGCGCCGGATTAATTGCGTTTCCTCCTGGTCGAATTCGTCCTGAATCTGGCCGACAAGCGCCTCCAGCACGTTTTCGAGCGTGACAATGCCGAGTGTGCCGCCGTATTCGTCCACGATGACGGCAAAATGCAGCCGGCGTTCGAGAAACAGCCGCAGCAGATTTTCCAGCCGCGCCGTCGCGGGCGCGTAAATGAGCTTGCGCGCGACCGGCAGCAAATCCGCCGCCGTCCCCGCCTGGTCGCGCATCGCGTAAAGATCCTTGATGTGGACGACGCCGCGCGTCTTGTCCAAATCGCCGTCCTCACAGATCGGGAAGCGCGAGTAGCGCGTTTTTTCCGCGTGCGCCAGACAGGCGGCCATCGTCGCGCCGGTGTTGAAAGCGGCAATTTCCTGGCGCGGGCGCATGACTTCGCGCGCGACGCGATGGGGCAAATCGAGCGCGTTCAAAATCAGGTTGCGTCCGGCGGCTGTGCCGCCCTGCGGCACCGCCGCGAGGACGAGGCGCAATTCCTCCTCCGTTTGCGCGCGGTCGGCGACAGCGTCCGGTTCGATGCCGATTTGCTTCAGAAGCTGGCGCGCCGCGAGGTTCAGCAGCCGGTTGAACGGGTAAAACGCCAGATAAAACCAGCGCAGCGGGATGGCCGTGGCAAGCGCCACCGGCAGCGGTTTTTGAATCGTCAGCCATTTCGGCGCGAGTTCGCCGACGGTGATGTGGAGAAATGTCAGCGCCGTGAACCCGATTGCGAACGAAATGGAGTGCAGCCACGCACTGGATTCGATGCCGAGCATTTCGAGCAGCGGCGACAGCAGCGTGGTGAACACCGGCTGGCCGATCCAGCCGAGGCCGAGGCTGGCCATCGTGATGCCGAGCTGCGTCGCGCTCAAATACGAATTGAGATGCCGGACGATGTGCCGCGCCATTTGCGCGCGCCGCCAGCCTTTCGCCGCCAGCATGTCGAGCTGCGTTTCGCGGATGCGGACCAGCGCGAATTCGGCGGCGACAAAAAATCCGTTCAGCAGCACCAGCGAGAGCACGGCCAGGATTTTCAGCGCGGTCAAAATGAATGCGTCCCAGTTCATGGTTCAATCGTCCTCGTCCTCGTTCTTCGTTCTCGTCCTCGAATTTTGTTTTCGATTACGAGGGCGAGCAGGAGGACGAGGAGGAATAGGTTCATAGTTTCATCTCGCCGAACATCACCTTCAAAATGTCCTCCAGGCTCACGACGCCCGTTTCCGCGCCATCGCGCGCCAGCACGATGGCCAGCCGGTGGCCGGCGCGCTGCATCAGGCGCAGCGCGACTTCCAGCCGCATGTTCTCATTCACAAAAAGCGCGGGAGTCATGTGCGCGGCGGCGGGCTTCTGCAAATCCAGGTCATCGCGGAAGAGCAGCGGGCCGAGGGCGAGCAACCCGGCGATGCGCGGGAGGCCGTCGCGCGTTTCCCGGACCGGCAGGCGCCACAACCGGCGTTCGCGCCCCAGCCGGAACGCCTCGCCCAGCGGCGTCTGCGCCCCCACCGTCACCACCTTCGCGAGCGGCGTGGTGATTTGCCGCACCGTGAAATTCTGCAGGTCGAGCACGCGGTTGATCATCGCGCGCTCGTCGCTCGTGAGCACTTGTGCGGATTCCTGCATGACCGAGCGCATCTCCTCGCGGCTGCCGAACAACCGGCCCGTGAACGCCTGCCCGCCTGTCAAACGCAGCGCCGCCTGTGACACACCTTCCACCAGCGCCACGAGCGGACTCAACACGATGTGCACGAGGCGAAAAAAGGGCGCTGCCAGCAGGCACAACTGGTTCGGATGCGCCCGGAAAAACATTTTCGGCAGCAGATCAAACAGCGCGTAGAACAAGAAAACTGCGGCGGCAAAAGCGGCGGCGATCCGGACGTTGTGGCCCAAAAGCGCCGTATGAAGCTCGAGCAGCGTCCAGCCCAAAATCAAAAAGTTCGCGAGCGTGTTGCCGACAAGGATTGTCCACAGGAAATTCTCCGGCCTTTCGATAAAACCGTGCAGCAGCTTCGCCGATGGTTTGCCCGCACGCGCCAGACGCCGCACCCGCAGCCGGCTCAACGCGAACACACCCGCCTCCATGCCCGACATCAGGAACGCCAGCAGCAGGCACAGGAACAGCGCGACCCAATTAATGATGCCCGTGTCCATTTATTTCAGCTTTTGAACCATCAACTCCAGCACGCGGCGCTCGTCCACCGCATGCGCCGTGAATTTCAGGCCGCGGAACGACGCCCATTCACCCGTCTCCGGCACCACGCCCCGCAGATGCGCGAGCAATCCGCCCATCGTTTCGACCTCCGGCACGTCGCCCAGCGCGGGAAATTCCCGGCGGAAATCATCCAGCCGCATAGTCCCGCTCACGCGCCAGCGGTCCGGCGAGATTTTTTCCATCACAAACCCCTCCGCCTGCGCCGCCGTGTGGATTTTGCCGATGAGTTTTCCAAGGATGTCCTCCATCGTCACCAGTCCCGCCGTGCCGCCGAATTCATCCAGCACAATCGCCAGCCCGCGCTGCTGCTTTTGCAGGCTCTGGAACAATTGCAGCAGATTCATCGTCTCGGGCACGTAGGACGGGAATTCAATCGCGTCTGCCA
>Ga0265316_10004702_pt1 | contig 13527 bp, 7 predicted proteins | sample 4522metaG_FD_202092 | JGI IMG/M metagenome (GOLD analysis project Ga0265316, IMG submission 202092) | Rhizosphere microbial communities from Carex aquatilis grown in University of Washington, Seatle, WA, United States - 4-5-22 metaG | ecosystem: Host-associated > Plants > Roots > Rhizosphere >... | reverse complement strand
GTAGATGTCCCGGAACACCCGGTAGATCTGCGTATACCTTTCGTGATTCTCCTGGTCTGGCTCGAAGCGTCTCGCGACCTGTACCATCTCCAGCAGCGATTCCCGGACGTCGGGGAAAGCCCCGGTCCCCATTCCCGCCACGATGGCGGCGCCATAAGGCGACCCGACCGCGGTGCGCGGTACCAGCACCGGCATTCCCAGCACATCCGCCTTGATCCGATTCCAGACGTCGCTACGGCTGCAGCCGCCCACGCTCCGCATCTCCCGGAGTTCGGCGCCGGCACGCAACGCTACCTCCACGTTGTGGCGTAGGGCAAAGGCGGTGCCCTCCAGAATGGATCGCACGAGTGCCGCTTTTTGCGTTGCCAGCGAGAGCCCGAAGAACACCCCGCGCGCATTCGTATGCCACAAGGGCGAGCGTTCCCCCATCATGTATGGGAGAAAGATCACCCCCTCGCTGCCGGGTCCCTGCGCCGCCTGCCGCGTCAGCAGATCGAATGCGTCGGTCCCCTCTTCCGTCGCAGCCTGCACCTCAGGCTGCCCAAACTGGTCCCGGAACCAGCGCAGGCAGCCACCCGAAGACACCATCGCGCCGAGCAGCAGGTGGATTCCCGGCAGAGCATGCGGCATCGCGATCATCGCCGGTTCCGTCAGCCCGCGGTCATTCGGGATGATGACCACCGTGGAGGTTCCCGTCATTTCGACGGCGATGCCGGGCTCGGCCACGCCCGCCTCCAACGCCGCGGCGGGGCTGTCCAGTGCCCCAACCATAACCGGAGTGCCCGCTCTGAGGCCGGTAGCCGCGGCGGCCTCGACGCTGACTTCTCCCAAAACCCGATGGCCTTCCATGACCTCGGGGAACTGCGCCGGTTCTACTCCGCAGGCAGAGCAGAGTGCCTCGGACCACTCCCCCGTAGCATAGTTGCGCATCTGCAGCAGCACCGCGTGTGACGGATCCATCGCGAGCCGTCCGGTAAGCCGGTAGTTGACGTACCCGTTTACCTGGACGAATTGCCAGGTCTGCCTCAGAACCTCGGGCTCGTGATTCCGCAGCCACAGCAACCGCGCAGCGACGTAGAAGACGTCAGGCCGGTTGCCCGTTATCCGGTAGATCTCCTCCGCCCCCACCAGCTCGGACAACTGTGCGGCCTCCGCTTCGGCGCGACGGTCCATCCATATCATCGCGGGGCGCAAGGGCCGGCCAGAGCGGTCCAGCGGCAACAGAGTGGGAGCTTGGGAACTCACGGCCAGCCCCAAGACCCTTTCCGCTCCATGCGGGACCTTCGTTAGCGCCTCGCGAACGGCACTACACGTTGCCCGCCACCAGTCTTCGGGGTCTTGCTCGACCCACGCGGGCCGAAGGTGATGAAGCGGATACTCCGCCTGGCAAACCGCGCAGAGGTTTCCGCGAAGGTCCAGCAGGACGGCTTTGGCGGAGCTGGTTCCAACATCGATGCCGAGCAGTAGTGGTTCCACGCGATTTATCGGGCTGCAAAGAGCGGCGCAATAGAAACGATTCCGAGGCCGGTCGCAAAGAGCACGAACATGAGCACCAGCAGCCGGTTCACCCGCGCCCCGCCTCCGGCGAATTCCCTCCACACCAGGACGCCCCACAGCGCCCCCACCATGGTCGAGCCTTGCCCGATGGCGTAGCTGATCGCCGGTCCCACCTGCAACTCCCGCGGAGCGCTGGCGGCCACGAAGTTCGCGAGCGTCCCGGCGATCCAGGCCAGGCCGCCGGCGATCCCGAGAAAGTGAACCCACGAGTTCCCTCTCAGGTAGTCTCCAAAACTCAGCCGCGGGCCCTCGATCGGAAACCTCATGAAGTAGAGGTTGAACACGAAAACGGAGGCCAGAATGCCCAGGCTGAAGACGAATCCCACCGCGTAGGGGCCGAGTCCCTTCTCGCCCGTCTTGCCGATCTCGACCAGCGGGTAGAACGTTCCCATCAGGATTCCGCCCACGACGCTCAGCCGGATTCCTTTCCAAGTAGCCGCTCGTTTCGCGGCGGCATCCGCCTTGTCGCCGACGGTGCTCCGGCTGACGGCGTGCGCCCGGTAGGCGATGGCATCCACCACGATGGCCCCCACAATCAGGGCCACTCCCGCGAACAGCAGCAGTGGATTCCCCTGCGGGTTGACGATGTAGTTCCAGACAACCCCCACCACCAGAGCCAGCCCCACGCCGATGGGGAACCCCACCCCCATGCCCGCCACGGAAATGGCCCCCACCACCAGGATGTTCGAGAGGTTGAAAACGACACCGCCGGCGAATCCGCAAAGGAGATTGATGTTGCCGGCGTGCGAGAGATCGTTCAGGAAGCGGAGTCCGTCCGACCCCCACGTGCCGAAGCTCAGTCCAGCCAGGGCGGCGCCCAGCGCCACTCCCATCGAATAGTCATAGTAGAGGAGTTCAAAGCGCCAGCCTTTGGCGAGTTTGAGTACGTTGGCCCACGAACCCCAGCAGATCATGGTCAGGATGGTGAGCATCAACGTCATTCCGTACGAGTGTGGCAGAGTCATGAGATCCCCTTTCGGGCTGCCGGGCATGATACCAATACCAGGCCCAAGGCAGGGCGCCTATGCAGTACAATGCTTCAGCATATATGATCCGAAACGCCATGACTCTGATCGGCGCGCTGGCTCTGATGACAGTGACAGCGCACTCACAAACCAGTCTTCCCGTTGCCCATCTGGAGAAGAGAGGGGCCGCCACCCAGCTCATCGTCGAGGGCAAGCCGTTCCTGGCCTTGGCCGGAGAGCTGAGCAACACTGCCGCCTCCAGCCCCGAGCACATGAAAACAGTGTGGCCGCACCTGGTGAAGGTGGGGCTCAACACGGTTCTGGCCCCGATCGCCTGGGCCTGGATCGAGCCTGAAGAGGGCCGCTACGACTTCACGTTCGCGGATAACGTCATCCGCGACGCCAGGGCCAACAGGATGCGCATCGCCTGGCTCTGGTTCGGAAGCTGGAAGAACGGGCTCACCAGCTTCGCCCCAGCCTGGGTCACGGCAAACCAGGATCGCTTCCCTCGCGCCCAACTCGCCGGCGGCAAGACCGTCGAGGTCCTGTCTACGCTGAGCGTCACCAACCGCGACGCCGATGCGAAGGCCTTCGCGGCCTTCATGCGGCATGTCAAGGAAGGCGATGCGGCCGACCGCACCACCATCATGGTCCAACTCGAGAATGAAGTTGGTCTGATTGGGGACTCTCGCGACCGCTCCCCTCTGGCCAACGAGGTTTTCGCCCAGCCCGTTCCGAAGGAGCTGATGGACTACCTCGTAGCGCACAGGGATTCCCTGCTGCCTGAAACCCGAAAAGTGTGGGAAGAGGCCGGTTCCAGGACTTCCGGCACCTGGGAACAGGTCTTCGGCCCCGGCCCCGGCCCCGGCCGGGCGGACGAGGTCTTCATGGCGTGGAGCTACTCGCGCTACGTGGGGAGGGTGGCGGAGGCCGGCAAGGCCGAGTACCCCGTGCCCATGTATGTCAACGCCTGGATCGTCCAGCCGGAAGACAAGGGGCCGGGCGATTATCCGAGCGGCGGTCCGCAGGATCACATGCACGATATCTGGCGAGCTGGCGGTCCACAGATCGACATGCTTTCGCCGGACATCTACCTGCCCAACTTCAACGAGCTGGCCGCCCGGTACAGCCGCAGCGGCAACCCGCTCTTTATTCCGGAGTCGTCCGGAACGGCGGCGGGCGCGGCCAACGCTTTCTATGCCATCGGGCAGCACAACGCCATCGGCTACTCGCCCATGGGGATCGATCAGCCCACGCGGCTGGTCGGTTACCGGCCCGATGCCGGCCTCGATCCGGGCACGCCGCCCAACGTCGAGAGCCAGCCGCTTCCTACCGCCTACCGGGTCCTGGCACAGATTAGCCCCCTGATCCTGGAGCACCAGGCGAAGGGCAGCATCGGCGCCGCCTGGCTCAACAAGGGTCTCCCGATGCGGGACATCGAGCTGGGCGGCTATCGGGTGAACGTCAATCTCCGGCGGAATCGCCGGGCGCCCAACGTCATTCCCGAGGTTGGCTACGCGATCGTTATCGCCTCGGGGCAGGATGAGTTCTATGTGGCCGGCAGCGATGTTCAGATTACGTTCCTGCCCACGACGCCGGGGCCGCCCATCGCCGGGCTGGCCAGAGTGGAAGCGGGCCGCTTCGAGAATGGCCGTTGGGTGGTGACCCGCCTGCTGGCCGGGGACGACTGTGTCCTCGAGTACGAGCAGGCGAAGGCCGCCGCGGCGAACCAGTCCGGCAGCGGACTGCGCTTCAACGGCGACGGTCCCACCATCCAGCACGTCAAACTGTACCGCTACCGCTGAGACAGGTACAATGGCTCTGCATATGCCGACTCAAACCAATTTGCGCAGACATTTCCTGGGGCTCGCCGGTGCGGGCATTGGCGGCGCTGCCTTGGCCGTTGGGGCGGACCAGGGCGTGATGCGCGCCGCCACAACTTCCGCGTCCGGAATCCTCGATGTGAGGGCGTTCGGCGCGACCGGCGACGGGAAGACTCTCGACACCGCCGCTATCAACAAGGCCGTTGATGCAGCAGCGGCCGCCGGCGGCGGGACGGTGCTCTTCCCGGCTGGCAACTATCTCTCGTATTCCATCCATCTGAAGAGCAACGTTACCCTCCACCTCGAACCAGGCGCGGCGGTCATCGCGGCCGATCCGCCCGCGGAAGCCGGCGGCCCCGGATACGATCTCGCCGAACCCAATTCGTGGGATATGTTCCAGGACTTCGGCCACAGCCATTTCCATAACAGCCTGATCTGGGGCGAAGACATCGAAAATGTCGCGATCACGGGAACGGGCCGCATCTGGGGCAAGGGCTTGACCCGCGGCATGGGCGCACAGACTCCGGGCGTGGGCAACAAGTCCATCAGCCTGAAGAACTGCCGCAACGTTCTGCTGCGCGATTTTTCGATTCTCCACGGTGGCCACTTCGGCATTTTGGCGACCGGAGTCGACAATCTGACCATTGACAACCTCAAGATCGACACCAACCGCGACGGCATGGATGTGGATGCCTGCCGCAACGTCCGCATTTCGAATTGCTACGTCAACTCTCCCTGGGACGACGGCATTTGCCTGAAGGCCGACTACTCACTGGGCCGCGCGAAGCAGACCGAGTTCGTCACCATCACGAACTGCTACGTCAGCGGATGCTGGGAAGAGGGCACCATGCTGGACGGCACTTACAAGAAGTTCGGACCGGATGTACGGGTGCCGCACACGGGCCGCATCAAGTTCGGCACGGAATCGAACGGCGGGTTTCGTAACATCACGATCTCGAACTGCGTCTTCGAAGGCTGCCAGGGGCTGGCGCTGGAGTCGGTGGACGGGGCCATCCTCGAAGATATAGCCGTCACCAACATCTCCATGCGGGATATCGCGAGCGCTCCCATCTTCCTGCGCTTGGGCAACCGCATGCGCGGCCCCGACAACACACCGGTGGGTACCCTAAGGCGGGTGATCATCAGCGACCTGGTGTGTTCGAATTCCGTTCACGGGCTGGGCTCGGTTATCAGCGGGATTCCGGGCCACCAGATCGAAGACGTGAAGATCAGTAACATCCAGATACTTCATCAGGGCGGCGGCACCAAAGAAGACGCCGCCTATCAACCGCCGGAATACGAAGACAGGTATCCAGAACCCAATATGTTCGTCGCCGGCCCCCGGCCCAACGGACGCGGTCCGGACGGACGGTGGGTTCCCGAGGGACAAGGCCGGCCGGGGAGCGGCCCCGCAGCGCCCGGAGTGCCGGGAGGCAGGGGCGCAGCCGCGCCCGGTCAGGGAAGAGGCGTGATGCATAACATGCCTTCACACGGCTTCTACGTCCGGCATGTCAAGGGCATTCAGTTCGATAACATCGAGATCCGCGCCGAAAAGGACGACCTGCGGCCGGCTTTCGTGCTGGACGACGTCCAGGACGCCGACTTCTTCCGGATCCGGGTGCCGCATGTCGACGGCGCTCCGGTGTTCGCGCTCCACAATGTGTCGGAGCTTTCGGTCCACATGTGCGGCGGCGTGCCGGACACGCAACTGAAGACCGTAGAAAGCACGACGCTGTAGGACTCCATGGAGAGAGTTGGCCTGGTGTGCGCAGTTCTGGCGGTGGGCTGCCTGGCAGCGGGCCCCGGCTGCGGAGGCGCCAGAAAGAGCGGTAGCACACCCGTCGCTCCGGCGATCGCCTGGATCGCACCCACACCGATTGTGTATGGGACGGCGCTGGGGACCGCTCAATTGAATGCCACCACGAGCGCTGCCGGTACCTTCAGTTACTCGCCGGCCGCCGGAACGGTGCTGGTCGCGGGCACGCACCCGCTTACGGCGACTTTCACACCGTCCGATCCGCGCTCTTACACGACGGCGAGCGCCAGCGTGACGCTGCAAGTGAATCGAGCCACACCTGCGATCACGTGGCCGTCGCCCTCGGCGGTTCCGGTGGGCACTGCGCTCGGGTCCGCACAGCTCGATGCGATGGTGAAGGGAGCGGACGGCAATACCCTGCCCGGGACCGCCGTATATACTCCGCCGGCGGGAACCGCGCTGTCCGCACCGGGTGCCGTGAGCTTGTCTTTGACCTTCACTCCGGCCGACTCCGCCAACTACACCGCCGGCACGGGTGGCGTCACCCTGTGGGTCCTGGCACCCCTCACCACCGTGAGATATGCCTGGCAGAACGTCAAGATCATCGACGGGGGAGTGATGCCCGGCATCGTCACCCACCCGGCGTCGCAAGGACTCATGTATATCCGGGCAGACGTCGGCGGGGTCTATCGCTGGGATGCGTCCACCCAGTTGTGGATGCCCCTGATGGATTTCATCAACGCGGCGGATGGGACTTTGATGAGCGTAGAGAGCATCGCCATCGACCCCGCCGATCCCAACCGTGTTTACATCGCGGCGGGCACCAGTCCGTCTTACGCCATCAATGCCGCCATCCTCGCCTCGAACGACCGCGGCGGTAGTTTCACCCGGTCCAACCTGCCCTTCAAGTTGGGCGGCAACGACATCGGGCATATGGCGGGCGAGCGTCTTGCCGTCAATCCATTTTCATCCAACGAACTCTATCTCGGAACCCGCGGCAACGGACTGTGGCGCAGTTCGGATCGTGGCGCGACGTGGAGCCAGGCTGCCAACTTCCCCATCACTTCCTCGAGCGACCAGGTTGGCCTGCCATTCGTCCGCTTCGACCCGCGGCACAATGGAACGGTCTACGTCGCGGCTTTCACGGGCGGCCTGTACCGCACTGCCGATGGCGGCACGGCCTGGCAGTCCGTCCCCGGCCAGCCCGCGACGCTGCCCAACGGCGACACTCTGCGGCCCATGCGCAGCGCGCTCGCTGCGGACGGTACGCTCTACCTCACGTACAGCAATTCGGCGGACTTTTCCGGCATAAACAACGGCGCCGTCTATAAGCTCAAGCCCGATGGGACCTGGACCAACATCACGCCACGCGGCCCCAACGGAGAAACCAACCTGTGGTACGGGTTCTGCGCCGTTTCCGTGGATGCCCAACAGAGTGGCACGGTCATGGTGGCTACCTGGAATCGCTGGTTGCCGGGGGACACCATCTACCGCAGCCCGGACGGCGGCATAACCTGGACCAGCCTGCGAGAGGATTCCGTGCTCGATGGCACGCTCTCCCCCTGGGTGTACGCCGGCACCAATCAGGCGGCGTTCGGAGTTTGGATCGCCACGCTGGAAATCGATCCCTTCGACTCGAATCACGCCATCTATCAGGGTGGCAACACGCTGTGGGCGACCAACGATCTGACAAATGCGGATTCCTCCGCCTCCACGCACTGGCACATCGGAGCGAATGGAATCGAAGAGACTGTCGTTCTCTCTTTGATCAGCCCACCATCCGGGGCGCACCTTCTCAGCGGTGTCGGGGACGAGGGTGGCTTCCGGCACGATGACTTCAATGTCTCTCCACCCGCATTCCTGACTCCCCTCATGACTGAGGGTTCGTTTCTGGACTTTGCGGAGTCCAATCCTTCGGTCGTTGCCCGCGTCGGCCTGCTGGACTACAACGGCACCGCCGCCGGCGCGTATTCCGTGGACGGAGGCACGACGTGGACGCAGTTCCCGGGCAATCCTCCGGGCCTCGCCGACTCGCCGCATGGCGCTTTGGCCAGCATGATCGCGGTCTCCAGCGATGGCGCCACCTTCGTGTGGGCGCCCATTACCGCCGGACCCGCTTTCTCGCGCGACCGGGGCGCCTCGTGGACTCCTTCGACAGGAGCCCCGGCCAAACTGCGCGTGGTCGCCGATCGGGTCAACCCCAACAAGTTCTACGGGTGGGATGGCTCTACGGGAACCGCCTACACCAGCACCGACGGCGGCGCCACCTTCATTGCGCGCGCCACCGGCCTGCCCCGGGACCAAGGCAACGCTGGCTGGACGAATCAGGCGTATCCCAAGACGGTTCCAGGGCGGGAAGGGGACGTCTGGCTGCCACTGACCAGCGGTCTGTATCGTTCCACGGATTCCGGCGCGAGCTTCACCAGGATCGGAACCATCGAGAGTTCTCTTCTTTTCGGTCTGGGGATGGCCGCCCCTGGCGCACAGTACCCGGCCCTGTACGTGGTTGGGACGGTGACGGGCGTCTACGGCTTCTTCCGTTCCGACGATGCCGGCACGACCTGGAGCCGCATCAACGATGACGCCCACCAGTTCGGTTCGCTTGACGTCATCGCGGGCGACCCGCGGATCTACGGCCGAGTGTATGTGGGGACCTCGGGCCGCGGCGTTGTCTACGGCGACATTGCGCACTAACTCCACGACGTGTCGCACGCTTGACGGTTCACCTCGGAGGCTCGACCAGCCCGCCCGTCACGTTCAGGATGGCCTGGCGGAGGTCGGCTACGCCGACGGGCTTGGAGACATAGCCGTCCATGCCGGCCTCCAGGCATTTCTCGCGGTCGCCCTTCATGGCGTGGGCGGTCATGGCGATGATCGGGATGTGCCGCTCCGAGCCGGCCTCGAGATCGCGGATCGCGCGAGTGGCCTCCCATCCGTCCATCTCGGGCATCTGGACATCCATGAGAATCAGGTCGAAACCGCCCTGCCGGAAGCGCTCGACGCCCTGCCTGCCGTTTTCGGCCGCGACGACCCTATGGCCCAGGCCCTCCAGCAGGCGCGTGGCGATCTTCTGGTTGATACGGTTGTCCTCCACCAACAGGATTCGCAAAGCGGGGGTGGGAGGAAGCGCGGATTCTGCCACTGTGCGCGCGCTCTGCGGAACGTCGCCCGCCTTGGCCGTCGCAAACGGCACCGTGAAGTGGAACACGCTGCCCTGGCCGGGCCCGCTCTCGACCCAGATGCGCCCGCCCATCATCCGGACCAGTTGAGCGCAAATGGCCAGCCCCAGTCCGCTGCCTCCATACCGGCGCGTGGTCGAGCCGTCCGCCTGCCGGAACGGCTCGAAAATCAGGCCCAGCTTCTCCGGCGCGATTCCGATCCCGGTGTCGCGGACCGAGAACTCCACGCCCGCCTCCAGCGGCGCGGCGTTCAAGGAGATCTCACCCTCCGCGGTGAATTTCACCGCGTTGCCCAACAGGTTGACGAGCACCTGCCGCAGGCGCATCGGGTCTCCGCGCACCCATTCGGGAACGCCGGGCTGACAGTGGACCGTAACCGCCAGCTTCTTCTCCGCCGCCCTAGGCGCAATGTTCCGGGCGGCCTCCTGGAGGATGCGTGGCAGGGAGAAGGGCACTTCCTCCAGGTCCATCCGCCCGGCCTCGACGCGCGACAGGTCGAGGACGTCGTTCAGCAGATCCATGAGCGAGTGCGCCGAGGTCAGCGCGTCGTCGAGGCAGGCCCGCTGGTCCTGGGCCGAGCCGGTCCTCAAAGCCAGGTTCAGCATCCCGAGAATGCCGTTCATGGGGGTGCGGATCTCGTGGCTCATGTTGGCGACAAACTCGCTCTTCGCACGACTGGCCGCCTGGGCGCGCTCTTTGAGCGCCTCCTCTTCCTGGAGCTTCTTGCCAATGACAACCGTCTGCCGGCGCACGCGGCGGCGGAGGATGAAGACCCAGGCCAGTGTGACCAGGGAAGAAAGGGCCATGACGGCGATCACCTGGGATCCGGTCCGCGTGGTCCACCAGGGTGCGTCACACAGGACGGTCATGTCCGCCGCCGCTCGCATGTATAACCGGAAGGCCTTGGGCACGGCCCTTGCCGCCTCCTCGTCAACCTGGACGGAGCACACGCCCGTGACGCGCACACGGGCGCCGTTTCTGGGCCACGCCAGGTGCCCCAGCGCCTGGTCGAGATAGGCGTGGAAGGTGGTGTTGCCGGCCTGTAGAACGAGCACCTGCTCGGTGGAAGTGGTCAGGTGGTCCATCACCAGCGCGTCGATCTCGACCAGGCGCGAATCGTATTGACCCTCCATGGCTTCCGCGGCCGTCAGCCGGGTGGGCTGGAGGCGGGCATGCGAGGGCGCCAGGCGCACCTCGGCGCGGTCGAGCAAGGGAGTGAGGTGGCCGCTGGCGGCATACCCAACGGCATCCACTACATCGCCCGGCTCGACCGTCTGCCGGCCAACCAGTCGCACTTGCACCGCCCCGGTCGCATCCTCGACGTAGATGCCACCGCTCATCTGCCGCAGAGTGACCACGCCTCGAATGTGCACCCGATGCCCGGCCGACTCCGGCGAGTACTGCATAAGCGCTCCCAGGCTGCGCGGTGGAAGAGCGAACGGATCCCTCTTCCCAGGCTCGACCGAAACCATGTATTCTCTGCCGGGCGAGGTCAGCTCGATCCCAAAGATCTGGCGCGTCTGATTGAACAGAGTGTTGCAGACGCCGCGCACAAGCACCCGCGCATCGACGAGATCGGCCAGCGCGGAGGGCGGCGCGAGAACATGGACCCGGAACCGGTGCGTGCCCTCCACCATCTCCAGCACTCCGTGGGCGGCTTCCTGGGAGACGGCCTGAACCACCCCGGTTGCCTCCACCCACCGGCTGTCGTGACGCCCTTCGAGCAAGGCGTCGATACCGGGCGCATCCGGCGCAGGCATGGTCCCCGGTCCCAGCACCGTAATCCTCGCCGCGCGCACCACCGGGGCGAAGTCTCCCGCGGCGCTGGCGCCATCGACCTGCACCTCCTCGCCCGACCGGATGTGCGGGGCTGGTCTGCCGCGCAGATCGACGTAGATGCCGGTGGTGCGGTCTTGCACGAACAGAGTCCGCCAGGTGGGATCGTAAAAGGTGACGGTGCCGCGCAGCCTGACCGGGTGTCCCAATCCTGCGTCCGCGGGCAGCAGGCCGTGGACCGCGGCAGCCGTAGTCAGCAGGGGAAGCCGCCGCCGGTGCGGATTCGCACCGGGCCGGACGATCGCATCCTCTATCACGAGGACGCCCGAGCGGACCAATGGGAACCCGGCCACTACGGAATCGGCCCCGATATAGACCGGCTCGGCGGGCGTGGTGAGGACTTCTGCCTCTCCGCTGCCATCGGTCAAGCGAAGTCCGGGCCCATTTCCCAGGGCCGAGGTTTCTCCGCGCAGGACCACGCGGTGCCGCCCTGCCCGGTCCGCGGCCGCGCGCCGGAGCCGGCCGATGGATATGGCGGGCAGAGTCTCGACCTTCGGGGCCGGAGCCTCGACGGAGACAAACTGGAAGGCGGGCGTCCAGGTTTCGGCGATGACCCGCCGGCCGTCGAGATCGGGGCTGTTCGTGAACACGCCCCGGAGCCGGACCTCGGAATCGACCAGATCGCGATACGGAACGCCTCCGAACTCGAGGACGTGGGCCCGCAGGTGCGAGCCCTCGACATCGAGATCCAGGCCCAATCGGCCGGTGCGCTCGATGAAGGCCGCCCGGACCACGCCCCGCCATTCTACCCACACCCCATCGAGCCGGTCCGTGACCAGGTCCGCCGCCCGGGCCGAAGCCGGCAGGGGCATCCCCGGCTCGCTCAAAACGGTGGCCCTGGGCTGCACCAGTGAGAGTGTCTGCTCCTTGGGACCCGCCAGCGCGCAGATTTCCGCCCGCTGGCCGTAGGTGAGCGCCAGCCCGGCGCCGCGGATATCCACGCGAATCCCGGCGGCTCCGTCCTGCAGATACAGGATGCCGATGAGGGCGTCAGAGTACGTAACGGTTCCGCGCACGCACACCGGGGTGCCGGGAGCAAGACGGGGGCCGACCGCGAGGGTATGCAGGGACACCAACCCCGGCTTGGCCCCACCACCGGCCAGGCCGAGCATCGCGCAGCAGAGCAGAAATGTCGGCGCCGATGGCACGAATCGCCCCACTGGGTCTTATCGGCACCGCGTGGCGCTTTCTGAAGGCGGGCCCGGGCCGCGCCCCATGCGAGACAGCGGGCCGACAGGCGGTGTGGGGAGCCGGGCTCGGCTCAGGCGGGGTGAGGGCCGTGTGGGGCGCCGCTTCATGGGCAGGCGGGGGTGGGCCGCACGGTTCCTTCTGGGGCTTGGGACCCTGTTGCACTTTTCCGTTTTTGGGCTCTTCCCTCCGGGTTTCCAGGAGCTTGAGGGCTCTGTCGCAGATGCGTTGGAGGTGGGCCTGGTAGCGGGCGAGGCCGGGGAGGACGGGGGACGCCTCCCAGAGGGCGCGGAAGGCGAGGGCGCTGCGGGTGGCGGCGTCGTAGGTTTCGAGCTGTTCGGGAATGTCGCGTTCGCGGCGGCCGATTTCGACTTCGAGGAGGTCGAGTTCGAGGGATTCGGCGCGCATGAGGCGCCAGCGGGCGGCGGTGAGCTGTTCGAGGAGGTCGAGGTCGAAGGGGGATTCGGGCCGGAAGTGGAGGAGGTACATCTCACGAAGGGCGCGGAATTCGTCGAGGGATTCGTTTTCGAGGACGACCTGGCGGGCGGAGAGGCCGTGGGTGATGGGAGCGGCCCGGCAGCGGGCGAGGCCCTCGGGGGTCTTGGGACCGTGGGAACGGGCGCCGTTGGCGCGGGAAGAATCGATGCGGCGTTGGGTGGACATGTTTGGGGCCTCCTGGAGGGAGGGTAAGGCGGAGGGGCGGCAGAGGGCGGGGGTCAATTTCGGCAAGTTATTGAAAAGGCGTAGAAATATTTCGTGGGGTGGTGGGCACTGAAAAAAGTCGCTTGGGCCGGGGGGCGGGGGCGCGTCCGGGCAACACCGAATCGCGGGCCGCCGGCCGATGCAACCGCGCCGGTGAACTTCGCGCTCGGCGTCCTGCGCTTTGCGCACGGCCAGGCCCACACCAACACGCCGTGGGCGGGCTTCCAGCGCCTCATGGTTTCCGGGATCTTGCGGGGGATCGAGACGTTCGCGACTCAGTCGGCGTGGAACTACCCGGATCTCGTCTGGATCACCTTGCGCGGACTGATCAACTGGACCTGCAACGTCATGCTGCCGGTGTACGCGGTGCTGCAATTGCTTCAGGCCTGATGCAGTACGCGGGGATTGGCCACCGGGTCTATGCCGGCGGCGCCTGGATGCGGCACTTCGCGGCGGCCGCTTTCTGCCTGGGGCTGTCGGGGTTGCTGCGCCTGGCCGAATGGTTCATAGCGTACGGGCTC
>Ga0265316_10004701_pt1 | contig 13529 bp, 9 predicted proteins | sample 4522metaG_FD_202092 | JGI IMG/M metagenome (GOLD analysis project Ga0265316, IMG submission 202092) | Rhizosphere microbial communities from Carex aquatilis grown in University of Washington, Seatle, WA, United States - 4-5-22 metaG | ecosystem: Host-associated > Plants > Roots > Rhizosphere >... | reverse complement strand
TTGCAGTTCCACCCGGAGAAGTCCGCCGATACGGGCGCGCGGCTGCTGGCCAACTTCCTGCGGCTGGCTTCCGGCGCGGAGGCCGCGTGATGCTCGCCCGACGCGTCATCCCCTGCCTGGACGTGTCCGCCGGCCGCGTGGTCAAGGGCACCCGGTTCGTCGACCTGACAGACGAAGGCGACCCCGCAGAACTGGCCCAGCGCTACGCCCGCGAAGGCGCCGACGAGATCGTGTTCCTGGACATCGGCGCCGCCCCGGAGGGCCGTGGCACGATCCTCGAAGTCGTTCGCCGGACGGCCGGCATGGCGTTCGTGCCTCTCACGGTCGGCGGCGGCGTTCGAAGCGTCGACGAGATGCGCGACGTCCTGCGCGCCGGCGCCGACAAGGTCTCGTTCAACACGGCCGCCGTGGCAGACCCGGACCTGCTCGCGGCGTGCGCGCGGCGATTCGGCCGGCAGGCCGTGGTCTGCGCCATCGACGCGCGGCGGCTGGTCCAACCCGCGGCACCGTCGCCGGAGGCGCCGCCGGCATGGGAGCTCGTGACCCACGGCGGCCGGACGCCGGCAGGTCTGGACGCGATCGAATGGGCGCTGCGCGCCGTCGAGCTCGGCGCCGGCGAACTGCTCGTGACATCGATGGACCGTGACGGTACGCGAAGCGGCTTCGACACGGAGCTGCTGCGAGCCATCTCGTCGAGGGTCCGCGTTCCCGTGATCGCGTCGGGCGGCGCCGCGGGCCCGGACGACTTCGTCACCGCAGTGCGCGAAGGCGGAGCCGATGCCGTTCTGGCGGCTTCGATCTTCCACCGCCGCATGTACTCGATCGCGGCCGTGAAGCGGGTCATGGTGGCGGCGGGGCTGCCGGTCCGTCCCGTGGAGGAGACCGCGGCATGAAGACCGGGGTGCTGGAACAAGACGTCTCGTGGGGACCGAACGGCCTCGTCCCGGCGGTGGTCCAGGACGTCGCGGACGGCCGCGTGCTCATGGTCGCGTACGTGGACGCCGAGGCCCTGGCGGCCACGCTCGCGAGCGGAGAGGTTCACTTCCACTCCCGCTCGCGCGACCGCCTGTGGCGCAAGGGCGAGACCAGCGGCAACGTCCTGCGCCTGGTGGATATAGATCTGGACTGCGACGGCGACGCGCTCCTTCTCCAGGTGAATCCGGTCGGGCCGACCTGTCATCGCGGGACGCGCAGCTGCTTCGATGCCTCGGACGGCTCTCCGGCGCCGATCCCGGCCGTAGCCCGGTTCGAGGCCACGGTAGACGCGCCTGTCGCGGACCGGCAGGGTTTCGCGTGGCTCGAAACCCTCTGGGCCACGATCGACTCGCGTGCCGGCGCCGATCCCTCGACCTCCTACACGGCCCGCCTGATCTCCGGCGGCGTCGACGCCCCGGCGCGCAAGGTCGCGGAGGAAGCCACCGAAGTCCTGATGGCGGCCAAGGACGACGCGGCTGCGCCCGAAGACCGTCGCGCCGCAACGCGGGACGCCCTGACCGGCGAGGTCGCCGATCTCCTCTATCACACGCTGGTCGTGCTCCGCGAACGCGGCCTGGCCCCGGTCGCGGTAATCACCCGCCTGCGAGAGCGGCATCGACCCTGACGCAGTCGCGCGAAGCGGCGGCCTCGGCCGGCTGCTAGCTCTTCAGCCGGCCGATGCGGAGGCCCTTCTTGCCCATCCGAACGACCAGGTAGCGGCCGTCGATCGGCGCGGGAACGGCATCCTCGAGTGTGGCCACCCGTTCGTCGTTGATCGAGAACCCTCCCTGCGAGATCGTCCGGCGGGCCTCGCCGTTCGAGGCGAACAGGCCGCTGGCGACCGCCAGCCGGAGCGCCCCCCCGGCTAGATCCTCGGTCGTGAACTCGAAGTGCTCGATCGCTTCGAAGAGCCCGGCCACGATCTCGGGATCGCGAATCGGATCCCTGGAGAACGCCGCCTCGCTCACTCGAACCGCCCGCCGCGCCTCGTCGTCGCCGTGAACACGGGCCGTGAGGTCGAACGCCACAGCCTTCTGGGCGGCGCGCGACTCGGGATGGGCGGCCATCTCCGCCTCCAGGCCCTCGATGCGGGCCCGGTCGAACAGCGTGAAGGTGCGCAGGTACTTGCCTACGTCACGGTCGTCGGCATCGAGCCAGTACTGGTAGAACGCGAACGGGCTCGTCTTGTTGGGGTCGAGCCAGACGCTCGTCCCGACCGCCGTCTTGCCAAACTTCGCGCCGCTTTCGTTTGTCAGCAGCGGGTAGCTCAGGGCGAAGCCGAGCTCCTGGCCGTTGCCCGCCCCGAACTCTTTGCGGATCAGCTCCAGGCCGGCCGTCATGTTGCCCCATTGGTCCGCGCCACCCATCTGCAGCTCGACGCCTCCGGCGCGGTACAGATGCAGGAAGTCCGCGGCCTGAAGCAGCATGTAGCTGAACTCGGTAAAGCTCAGGCCGGCATCGAGTCGGATCTGGACCGAATCCTTGGCCAGCATGTACGGAACCGTCAGGTGCTTGCCGATGTCGCGCAGGAACCGAAGCAGCGAATACGAGCTCAACCACTCGTAGTTGTCGACGACTTCCGCGCCGCATTCGCCGTCGAAATCGAGGAACCTGGTCAGCTGCGATTGGATGCCCGCCACGTTCTCCTCGACCGTTGCCCTGCTGAGCAGCAGCCGCTCGGCCGAGCGCCCCGAGGGATCCCCGATCATGGCCGTGCCGCCGCCGATCACGACCACCGGCACACCGCCCGCTCGCTGGAGCTGGATCAGGCCGAAGATCGGCACCAAGTGGCCGATGTGCAGAGAGGGTCCCGTCGGATCGAAGCCGTTGTAGCCCTTGATCTGGCCGCCGGAAGCGAGGCGCTCGGCCAGCCCGCTGCTGTGCTGGTGCAGCATTCCCCGCCAGCGCAGTTCGTCGAGCAGACCGGCCTGGCCGGTGGCGCCGGCGGACCCTCGACCGCCCGTCGTGTCAGATGCCGTCATCGCCAGACCCGCTCCTAACTGTCGTCACAGGGTTTCCCATCGACCCGTCCGAAGGCCGGCGGCCGGGGGTGCGATGACCGCCTCATTGCATATGCTATCTTGCGAGCCGCCATGCAGACCAGCCTAGCCCGACGTCAACGCCGTCGCCGTAACGGTCGCGGTGCTTCCCGAGCGGGAGCCGTCGGACGCTTCGCGCTCATTCTCCCGATGATCTTGCTCGGGTGCATGGTGCTCCTGGGAGCGGTGAGCTTCGTCGGCGCAGTGGACATCTACACCACGTACAGCCGCGATCTCCAGGATCCCAGGCAGCTGCTCGAAGCCATCAACTTCAACCAGCCGACGATCCTCTACGACAAGACCGGGCAGATCCAGCTGGCAGCGTATGGGTCTGAGAACCGCCGCGTCCTGACGTTCAACGAGATTCCGGACGTGGTCCTGGACGCTACTACCAGTGCGGAAGACAAGACCTTCTGGACGAATACCGGTTTCGATCCCGCCGCCGTGCTTTCGGCCTTCCGAGACGCCCTTTCCGGGAGCCCCCGCGGCGCCTCGACGATCACCCAGCAGCTCGTCAGGCAGGAGCTCCTCCCGCCGACCACCAGCCTCTTCGACCGCAAGATCAAAGAGATCATCCAGTCGGTGAAGCTCACGCAGGAATACCCCGGCGTGCAGGGCAAAGAGACGATTATCACCGCCTACCTGAACCTGAACTTCTACGGGAACCAGAGCTACGGGGTCGCCGCGGCGGCCCAGAGCTACTTCGGCATCACGGACCTGAGCCAGCTGACGATCGCACAGAGCGTGATCATCGCCGGCCTGCTGCAAGCACCCACCGCCTACGACCTCGTTCAGAACGCCGTCCCGCAGCCCGACGGTACGCTCGTGGTGCCCGCCGATTCCGCGATCGTCCAACGGCGCAACGAGATCCTCGAGGATATGCGTCAGAACCTCAGGGACGGCCTGCTGCGCGGGACCTACAAGGACTCGGACATCCTGGCCGCCGAGTCGGAGCCCGTCGTCGTTCATCCCCAGCCGCAGTCCGATCTGATCGCGCCCCAGTTCGACGAGCAGGTTCGCGAACAGCTGGCCTCTCTCCTGTGCGGCACCGGCACCGACCCGGTCGATTGCCCGGCTGTCGACACGGGTGGATATAAAGTGGTCACCACCCTCGACACGACTATGCAGGCCTCGGCCGAGAAGTGGCTCGAGGCTTACATCATCGCCCCGAACCTGGGCTCCAAGCAGGCCTCCATCGACTACCTTGCCGGGCTCGGAATCACCGCTTCGTCGGATGCATACGACTACTACAGGATCGTCGGGCCCAATCCATCGACGGGCCTCGCGACGGCGCTGCTCAATGCCAACATGCACAACGGGGCGTTGATGGCGGTCGACTACCGAACCGGCGAGGTGCTCGCCTACGCGGGCAGCGCCGGGTTCTACGAGAAGCCGGTCCCGGACCCAGCCCACCCGGGCCAGAACCTCCTGGATCCGCAGTTCGACGTCCTGAGCAACGGCTATCGCCAGCCCGGGTCATCTTTCAAGCCGATCAACTACACCGTCGGCCTGCAGGACCAGACCATGACCGCGGCGTCGCTATTCATGGACGTGGCCACGAACATGGGCGGCGGGTACACGCCCCACGACGCCGATAACTACGAGCGCGGACCCGTCCGCATGCGTGAGGCCCTGCAGTACTCGCTCAACATCCCCGCGGTGAAGGCGGCCTCGATCAACGGCGTCTCCCACCTGATGCAGCGGGCGGAGGACTTCGGGCTCTCCTTCCCGCCGAATTCGAACCCGGGCGTGTCGCTCGGCATCGGCACTGTCGAAGTTCGGCCGGCCGACCTCGTCTCGGCCTACGGCGCAATTGCCGACTCCGGGACTCTCGTGCAGCGTTCGATGATCATGTCGGTCACGGATGCGAAGGGCAACGTCATCTGGTCGCTCAAGAACAACCCCATGCCGACGACCCATCCGACGACGCCCCAGGCTGCCTACGTCATGACCGACATGCTCAAGGGCAACACCGACCCGAGCCAGAACAACTGGTGGAGCCAGTACAAGCTCTACGACAACGGCCGGCGCGTCGCCGCCCTCAAGACCGGCACCTCCGACCAGACCGAGGATCTCTTCGCGGTCGGGTACGTCGCCCCGCCGACCGATCCAAACGCGCCCGCCATCGTCGCGGGAGTCTGGGCCGGCAACAGCGACCACACGGCCGGCAAGAGCGTGATGTCTCTGGAGCTGGCGGCTCCGATCTGGCACGGGTTCATGCAGGACGTCACCAAGGGCACGCCCAAGACCGACTTCAAGCAGCCCGGCGGCCTCACCTGGACCAACGTGGACGCCTACAGCGGGATGCTTCCGGGACCCTACTCCGCCAAGACCGTCCGAGAAGTGTTCATCAACGGCACGGTGCCGACCCAGGTCGACAACACCAAGGTCCCGATGGACATCGACACGGTCACGAACACGCTGTGGACGTACAACTGCCCCGGCATCGAGGACACTCGAGGCTTCCTGAACCTGAGTCAGGTGGATGCCGGCAACGCCAACTTCCAGGCCTACGACCAGCTCTGGATACAGCGAGCAATGACCGGCGTGGGCAAGAGGGGCGGCCCAAACAACGGGGAAACCATGTACTTCTACCAGACGGGTTTCTGGACCCCATATGGCAACACCTGGGGCGCACCCTTCCCGCCGACGACCTACTGCACACCCCAGACTGGATCGCCTCCGCCGTCGCCGAGCACCACTCCCACGCCCGAGCCGACGGCCGTGCCGACCGCGCCTCCGACCCACGAACCGACACCGAGCCCAGCTCCGACACCGACGCCGGCGCCCACACCGACTCCTGAGCCGACGCCGACGGCCGGGCTCATGCCGCCCTGGCTGGCGCTCGCTTCGCTGTTCGGTGGAACCGGCCGGATGTCTCGCAGCAGGCTCTCAGCCGCGGCGCACCAGCGTCTTGACGAGATCCGTGGCGGTCGCAAGCTCCGGTAGTCGGAGCACGCGACTCCACGCCAGATAGACCGCCAGCCCGGCCAGGCCCGCCAGCCCGAGCTCCACGACGAGGTCTGGAAACGACGTCGAGCCGTGGGTCGCGCTCGACACCAACCGGTCGACGCCGAGGGCGGCCGCCGCAGTGAGCGAAGCGCCCGGCACGGCGAAAGCGACGGTCATACCAAGCCGCCGAAGGTCGAAGCCCTGTCGGCGCCGCATGAAGTAGAACAGCATCGCCACCTCCGCCCAGGCCCCCAGGCCGATGGCCAGCGCGAGTCCGGCGAGCCCAAACACGGGGAACAGTACGGCGGCTGCCACCACGTCCACGGCGACGGCGAGTACTGCCGCCGTGACGGGCGTCCGGGTGTCCTTGCCGGCGTAGAAGATCGGAGCCAGAAGCGAGATCATGACGTGGGCGATCAGACCGAGCAGGAAGACCATGAACACTGGCACGGCGATGGATGTCGCCTCCGGCGTGAGGGCGCCATGCTGGAAAAGCAGCGTCAATGTCGGGGTCGCAAGGACCAGCATCAACCCGGTGAGCGGCACGACCACGTACAGCGTGAGTCTCAGGGCCTGGTCGACGAGCCGGCTGAACCGCTCCCTGTCGCCCTTCGCGATCGCCTGCGAAAGAGGAGGCAGAAGCACTATCCCGAGCGGCACGCCGATCAGACCGACGGGGATCTGCAACGCCGTGAAGGCGTACGTGTAGATGGCCATGCCCTGGATGTCGTTGTGCACCCCGAGCATCGCCTGAACGGCGAAGAAGGTGTTCACCAGGAACACGATCTGGGTCACGCCGAGCCCGAGGGCGCGCGGCGCCATCAGCTTCAGGGTCTCGATCACCGCCGGGTCGTGGACGTCCAGAACGAGTCCGTAGAGCCCCTGCTTTCGGACGGCATACGCCTGGATCCCCATGTGGCCGGCGGCCCCGAGGACCACGCCCGCGGCCAGCCCCTGGATGCCCATGAACGGCGTCAACGCCACCGTGGCGACGATGATGACGAGGTTGTACACGTTCGGCGCCATGGCGGGCGCGCCGAATATGCCGGACGCGTTGAGTCCTGCGGTGAACGCCGCCGCGAGCGCCAGGAAGATCGGCGAGATCAGCATCCAGCGCGTCAGATCGATCTCGAGGGCGACCTGAGCGGGGTCGGGGCTGGGCCCGATGATCGGAACGATCACCGGCGCCGCAAGCCACACGACGACGGCCAGCGGCACCAGGGCCATGACCATGAGATTGGCGATCGTCGCCACTACCCTGCGCGCACGCCGATCATCACCGTTGGCAAGCAGGGCGGAGACCACGGGCACGAGCGCCGATCCCACGGCCCCGGCCGCAACGAGCTGGAAGAGCGTGTCCGGGATCCGAAAGGCGACATAGAACGCCGATATCTGAGATCCCGTGCCGTACTGCGCCGCGAAGACAGCGATCCTGACCCAGCCCAGGAGTCGCGAAAGAACAACCCCGGCGACGACGACGACGCCTGCCAGGGCTATGGCACGTCCGCCGAGCCGCGCCGCCGACGCCTCGGACAGGCCCGGAACGGCCGGGTTCGTCGGGTCGCCCGCCAGAACGGCGTCGCCGGCGGCAACCTCGCGCGCCGGCTGCAACGTCCGCCGTGGCTGCCACTCCTGATGGCGCGGCGACGTCCGCCTCTCGCTCCCGGGAACGTGACGGCTGGGTCCGCGATTGGCGCTCACCCGCGCCGTCTCCCGAGGCGCCAGAACGCCCCCAGAAACGCGCTCGGGGCGTACTCGTGGGCCCGAATGCGGACCTCGCCGACGGCGCCAAGGCGGCGTTTGAACTCGAACAGGTTCCACAGCGGGTGCGAACTGTCGGCGGGCAGGCCGGGGAACGCGTGCGTGTCCACGCCGCCGAGGTCGTAGCCCTCGAAGCCGGCGGCGACCGCCCAGCGCATGATCGACCAGTGCAGAAGGTGATTGGCCCGGTTCTTGCGCAGGTCCGCGTCGTCGGGTGAGCCGGCCGCGAACAGCACCACGTCGCGGCCGCTGTGGAGAAGCAGCAAGCCGCTCCGCCGCCGGCCGTCCACGCTGGCGAACCACAGGCTCGCGAGGCCGGCTTCGCCCAGACTCCGCCACTGTCTGAGCTCGTACTCCCGGTCGCGCACGAGGAAGTCCTCACGCCGGCCGGTGGCCGCGTGCATTTCGAAGAACTCGGCCAGTGCCGGCTCGCGGACGGCGGCGTCCGTCAGGTCGACTCTCTCCGTCGCCACGCCGGCCCGTCGGGCCTTGTTGATGTTGGTGGCCGTCGAATCGTCCAGGAGCGCGTGCTGCTCGTCCTCCTCGGCGCGCAGCGGAACCACCATGGCCGTGCGGGAAACCTGCACTTCGCGTGCCGCAGGCCGAAATCCCGACCCGGGCAACGCGGCGGCGAGACGACCGTCCTCCCGCCAGGTCGGGTCGATCGTCAACGCCAGGCTGTTTCGGGCGCGGGCGATGCCACGGAGAGCCTCCAGGGCCGCCGTGGCGGCCTCCGGCGTGTCGTCGAGCAGGATCGGGCCGCGGGGCGCGTAGTGGACCCCCAGGCGCCCGACAGGCCCCGGACCGCGGCGGAAGAGCGGACGCTCCTGGATGGACACCACGGCGACGCGCCGGCCAGCCAGCTCCACCGAGTACCTGAGCGGCGTCCAGCCCAGGCTGCGCTTGACCTCGCCCCATTCGTACGATTGGAACGCGTCGCCCAGCGGGCTCCGGGCCGCCAGGGCGTCCCACTCCTCCGCCGTCCAGCCGCCGGCATCCACGGTTCTTATCGTGCCGGCAGCGGACCGTTGCGCTCTTTGCACGAACTCCTCCACAAGGCCGCGACGCCTGACGGGCCGGGCCGCGCTCGGGCGATTCTCGCATCCCGCGGCCGGGAGTGCGGGGCGGACGCGGTTTCGCCGTCCGGCTGCCGCCGCCGACGAACCCGATCTCAGCTCAGAGACTCACCACGGTGGCGCCGTCGCCGCCCTCCCCTCGCCCGCCCGCGCGCCACGACTTGACCAGCGAGTGGCCGGTCGCGTAATCGCGGACGGCGTCCCGAAGAGCCCCCGTCCCGAGCCCGTGGATGATCGTGGCCTGGTCCAGGCCGGCCAGCGACGCGTCGTCCAGGTACCGGTCCAGGACCTCGAGCGCCTCTTCGACTCTCGCGCCGCGAAGATCGAGCGACGAGGCGACCGTGCGGGCTCGCTCGAACTGGAGCCTCGACGCGCTGCCGCCCGAGACCGGTTCGCCGCCGGGCATCCCACGGCCGCCGCGGGCTCGGGACCCGCCGGGCGTATCCCCTTCCCCGCCGACCGCCGGCTCGAGATCCTCGATCGGGACTGTGACGCGCATGCCGCCGGTCTCGAGAGTTGCCCGCCGGCCGCCCTTCTCGAGGGCGGCGATGCGGCCCTCCCAGCCGCCGCTCAGGCTTCGGGCCCGCATCCCCGTGCGCCAGGCGATCGCGCCCAATGGCATCGTCCGCACCGGCTTCGGTTCGGTGGCGGGAAGACGCTCGACCTGGGCGGTCGCTCGCTCCAGGCCTTCGTCCAGGCTCTGCTGGGTCACGGTCTCGCGCTCGAGGTGGCGGCGGATCGTGCGCACCTCGACCCTGACGTCCTCGACCATCCGCTCGGCTTCGTCACGGGCCGCCTTGACTGTCTCGTCGCGCTCGTGGCGGGCACGGCGGCGTTCGTCCTCGGCGGAGGCCTGGGCGATCCTGGCCCGTTCTTCGGCGGCGCGCGCCTGCTCCAGCGCCTCGGCGGTCTCGAGCTGAGTGGCCTTGATCGAGGCCAGGGTCTCCTCGAACGCCTGCTGCTCATCGGTGAGTCTGGAGCGAGCGTCGTCGACGATCGCCTTAGACAGCCCGAGACGTTCGGCGATCGCGAAAGCCTGGCTCTGGCCAGGCAGCCCGATCGACAGCCGGTAGGTCGGCCGGAGCGTCTCGACGTCGAATTCGACCGAAGCGTTGCGGGCTTGCGGCGTCGTATGGGCGTAGAGCTTCAGCTCGGCGTAGTGGGTCGTGGCGGCCACGAGCGCGCCGGCCTTGATGAAGTGATCCAGGAGGGCCTGGGCGAGCGCGGAACCCTCGGTCGGGTCCGTGCCGGCGCCCAGTTCGTCGAGCAGGACCAGGCGGTTCGGCCCGGCGGCCTCCACGATTCGAACGATCGAGCGCAGATGCCCGCTGAACGTCGACAGGGACTGCGCCACCGATTGCTCGTCGCCGATGTCGGCGTAGACATCGAGCAGCACCGGAAGCCTGGTGCCCGTTTCGGCCGGCACGTGCAGGCCGGCCTGGTGCATCAGGCTCAGCAAGCCCAGGGTGCGCAGGGCCACGGTCTTGCCGCCGGTGTTGGGGCCGGTGATCAGCAGCGCCGTGTAGCCGTCGCCGAGACGGATGTCGATCGGCACGACCCGGCCCGAGAGGCCCGGATGGCGCCCGCCCAGGATCACGATCTCCGGCCGGGTCGCGATCTCGGCGGCGATGGCGTCCATCTCCTCCGCCAGCCGCGCCTTTGCCGCCCAGAAGTCGAACCTGGCCAGGGCCTCGAGCGTTTCCCTCAGTGCCGGCGCCTGCCCGGCCACCAGGGTCGAGAGCTCGTCGAGGATGCGCTCGATCTCCGCCAGCTCGGCCAGCTGCGATTCGCGCCAGGCGTTGCCGAGCTCCACGGCCACGAGCGGCTCCACGAACAGTGTCTGGCCGCTGCCCGACGCGTCGTGCACGATACCCTTGACTCGGGCGCGGGCGTCGGCCCGGACCGGGATCACGTATCTGCCGCCGCGCAGCGTTACCAGCGGCTCCTGCAGGGCGCTCGCCATGTCTCCGGAGTGGACGAGCTGATCCAGCCGGGTCCGAAGCCGGTCGTAGGCGACGCGAACCGCCCGACGAAGCCCCCCGAGGCGCGGCGACGCGGTGTCCAGCAGCTCGCCGGTCGGGTCGAAGCTGCGGTCCAGCACACTGCGCAGCGCCGGCAGAGGATGGATCTCCCGCCCGAGGTCTCGCAGTATCGGCCGGTGCTCGCCCGAAAGCGCCTCGGCCAGCCGCGAGGCGGCCTCCAGCGTGGAGGCGATGTCGATGAACTGAGCCGGGTCCAGGCGGCCGCCGCGGACGGCGCGCTCCAGCGCCGGCTCGATGTCCTTGCTGCCGCCGATGCCGGCGCCCGGATGGCCGGCCACGAAGCCGCGCGTCTGGGTCGTCTCTTCGAGCCCGCGGGCGACGATCACCGGATCGGTCGACGGCTCGAGCGACTCGGCCAGGCGGCGCCCCGGCGGGAAGCCGGTCGCGTCGGCAAGACGGGCTCGAACCAGCGGGAACTCGAGCAGCGCCATCGACCGACGGTCCATGCCTGCTGCGGTGACGGGCGAAGGGGCGGTCATCGCGGCGCCCTCGTGACCGAAACGGCGCGATTGCCCGCGGCCCAGACTCGCCACGGCTTGCTCAGCCACGGCTCCGGCGTGGCGCCGAGCCCGATGCGCGGACCGAACGCCGCCTCCAGCGGCGCGTCACCCGGCGCGGCCGGCTCCAGATGAAGCGAACCCGCCGCGTCGCACAGGTCGACGCCGCTCTCGAGGGGTCCGATGGAGAACGCGTCGCAGACCAACCCCGGGCCGGAGGCGAGACGCGGGCGCGGCAGCACAGCCACTCTCCGGCGGGCGGTCTCGACCCGCGCGGCGGCGTCCACCGCGGATTGGCGCCGAACCACGCGAGCCACGGCCCTCTCTTCGCGGGCGCGACGCATCAGATCTTCTCCCTCGAGTGGCTCGACGGAACGCAGGAGCAGTGCCGCGGCGAAACCGGGCGCTTCGGTGACGACGTTCAAGCAGTGGTACATCCCATACACAAGGTACACGTAGGAATAGCCGGGCGGTCCGAACATCACGCGGTTGCGGTTCGTCGGTCCGAAGCGCGCATGAGACGCCATGTCCTCGGTCCCGATGTAGGCCTCGACTTCGACGATCCTGCCTACCCGTACGCCCGAAGCGTCGCTTCGGACCAGTCGGGCCCCGAGCAGCCTGCGCGCCGCCCCGAGACTATCGGTCGCGAGAAGGTCGCGCGAATAGCCGGGCTCGGCTGTCGGGTGAGCGTCGCTTCCCGTTCGAAGCCGGCTCAGGGGAACATCGAGACCAGATCGCCGGGCAGCAGCATCGACAGCGCATGAACGAGCGGCGGCACGATCGTGGTCTGCATCCCGGTGGCGATGTGGGATTGGCTCATGAGCTGGTCTGCCCACCGAAGCTGGTCGACTTCTCCCGCGAAGTGGGGCGGCATGGTGTAGGAGCTCAGGATGATGACGACGATCGTCAACACGACCAGCCCTTCCAGCAGGCCCAGGAGACCGCCCACTATGTCGTCTACGATCGGATGCGCGGCAGACAGTTCAGTGCGCTTGTAGAAGCCCTGGATCAGCACCGAGAAGCCCACGGTCAACACGCCGAACAGGACGACGAAGGCGATCAGGCGGTTGTAGTCCGGCGGGTATTGATGCCATTGCCCGGCCAGGTAGTCGCCGACGGGATCGCGCAGGTTGGCCGACAGCAGGAACGCGAACACGATCGAGATGATGCCGAGGATGCGGCGGATCGCGCCCTGCATCGCGCCCACGATGAACGCGCCGAACAGGACGATCAGGATGGCCAGATCGACCAGCGGCGCGGACTGGATTGCTCCGATCATCGGTGTCCCTCCTAGTCGACGGCGGCGAAGACGCATCCGGCTCGAACTCGGCAAGACTAGCAGCGGGCGACCTGCCCGGATGCACCATACCAGCGCTCGCGTTCCGTGTTCAACGAGGCAACCGTACCGGGGGCGGCGTGTGACCGGCTAAGAGCGCAGGTGGGCGCCAAGATCGGCCTCCAGACCGCCGCGGACGGCCTCGATCGCGGCATCGACTTCCGCTTCGGTCAGGGTCCGGTCGCTTGCGCCGAGCACGAGGCGATAGGCGAGGCTCATCTGGCCTGCATCGAGCGGAGCGCCGCGGTAGACGTCGAAGAGACGCAGGCGGCGGAGCAGGAGCCCGCCGTGGCCTTCGATCGTGGCCTCGACTTCCGCGGCGGTGCGGTCCTGGGCCACGATGACGGCCAGGTCGCGCTCTACCTCCGGGAAGTGCGGGATCGGCTCCACGTGGACACGGGCGAGTGCTCCCGAGTCCAGGCCCGCAACGGCGATTTCAGCCACGATTACCCGCTGGGCCCGCAGATCCCACGCCGCAACGGCGTCGGGGTGCAGTTCGGCGACGCGGCCGGCCACGGCCTCGCCGCCGGACTCCCGCCGGGCCACGAGCGCTCGGCCGGGGTGGAACGGGAAACCGCGCGCGTCCGCCACGTATGAGGGCTCGGCGAGGCCCAGACGGCGGCACAGCAACTCCAGGAGTCCCTTTGCGTCGTCCAGATCGTACTGGCGGGCGGCGCGGTTCCAGGCCACCGGTTCGGCTGCGCCCGTCAGGACCATGGCCAGCCGGGTCCACTCCTGCGGACGGCCGTCTATACGCGCGTATCGTTTGCCGACCTCGAAGATCGCAACGTTCGGCCGTCCCTGCCGCTCGTTCAGCGACAGCACGTCCAGAAGGCTCGCGACCAGATGGC
>Ga0265316_10004700_pt1 | contig 13530 bp, 9 predicted proteins | sample 4522metaG_FD_202092 | JGI IMG/M metagenome (GOLD analysis project Ga0265316, IMG submission 202092) | Rhizosphere microbial communities from Carex aquatilis grown in University of Washington, Seatle, WA, United States - 4-5-22 metaG | ecosystem: Host-associated > Plants > Roots > Rhizosphere >... | reverse complement strand
CAATGACCCGCTCGCGGAATTGCGCCTTCAGCTTCTCTGCGATTTGGCCCATGCGCTGCTTGGAAACGCCGTAGCGCACACCCAGGGCCGATAGCGAAATCGGTTCGTTGGTCTGGGCCAAATGTTCGCGCCACACGGCCTTTTCGCGATCGTCGGCCAGCTTGTTCTCGAAATCATCCATGAGCCGGCGCACAGCCTGTGAGAGTTCATCGCGCGCGGTTTGCTGCTCGGGCGAAGCCAGGTGTCCCGAGATCTTCTCGGCCAAGGGCACGCCGTCTTCGTCAGGCCGCGGTTCCAGCGATACCTCACGCGAGGCCAAATGTGCAGACACCTCGGCCAGGTCAGATTCGTCCACCTCCAGCCGGGCGGCCAGCAGCTTGGGCGTGGGGTCGATGCCTTCGGCCAGAAGCTTCTGGCGTTCTTTTTCCAGACGGAAAAACAGCTTGCGTCCCGCGCGGGTATTGCCCACGTGGATCAGGCGCGAGTTGGTCATGAGGAAACGCAGGATACAGGCGCGAATCCAGTAGGCCGCGTAGGAGCCGAAGCGCGTGCCCATGTCCGGATCCCAGCGGCGCACGGCCTCCATCAAACCGACGGCGCCCTCCTGGAACAGGTCCAGCAGGTTGAGCCAAGCCCGCCGGTACTGGTAGGCGATGGACACAACCAGGCGCAGGTTGTGCAAGACCAAGGTGCGGGCGGCGTTGACGTCGCCGCGTTCGCGCGCGGCTTTGATCAGCTCGCGCTCTTGCTTTTCGTCCAGGCGGGCATAGCGGCGCGCCTCATTGATGAAGCGCTGGACCGGATCGCGCGCATGGGCCAGGTGTCGCTCCACGGCGGGCGGGATGGCTTCAGGCACCGCGCTCTCCACCAGGTCGGGTTCGAGCGGGGCCTCGACGCCGGCGTCATGAGACTCCATCTGCTCCGTGTCAGCGACGGTGTCGTCGGGATCGCGGCTGGAAGAAGACTTGCTCATGGGGCTGGGAGCGCGGCCAAGAGCTGGTCGTTCTCCTCGGCCGTGCCAATGGTGATTCGTAGCTTGTCTTGCAGGCCAGGCTTGTCGAAGAAGCGCACCAGGATGCCCTTGGCCTTGAGCGCGCGGTAGATGGCGCTGGCGTCGCCGCCGGGGCAGGTGGCCAGGATAAAGTTGGCTTGGCTGGGGATGACCTGCCAGCCGCGCCGGCGCAGCGCCTCGCTCAGGCGCACGCGCTCGGCGCGCACGTACTGCCAAGTGCCGCGCGCGTAGTCCTGATCCTCGAGCGCCGCCGCGGCCGCGCTGACGGCGAGCACGTCGCAGTTGTAGCTGTCCTTGACCTTGTTCATTTCCTCCACCACCGCGGGCGCCGCGATGGCGTAGCCGAAACGCAGGCCCGCCAGGCCATAGCCCTTGCTCAAGGTGCGGCAGACCATCACGTTGGAGAACTCGTGCACCAGGCTGACGCTGTTCTCGTCGGCGAAATCCACATAGGCCTCGTCGACCAAGAGCAGGCCGGCAAAGCGCGCGGCCAATTCGCGCACCTTCGCCGTGCGCACCAGCGTCCCTGTGGGTGCGTTGGGGTTGGCGAAGAAGATGGCGCGCGCACCGGTCGCCAGGAGTGCGTCGATGGGCAGCTCCCAGCCCGCGGCCCAAGGCACGGTCACCACCTTGACCTCGCCAATTTCGGCCAGCACGGGGTAGAGCGAGTAGGTCGGATCCGGGTAAGCCAGGATGTCGTCTGGTCCCAGATATGTGCGCATGGCCATGGCCAGGATCTCGTCGCTGCCATTGCCCGCCACGATCATGTCGGGCGAAACCCCGTGCACGCGCGCTGCGGTTTGGCGGAAATCTTCCGCGCTGGGGCTGGGGTAGCGCCGCAAGCGGTCAGGATCGATGCGGCGGATGGCCTCGACCACACGCGGGCTGGGGGGAAACGGGTTCTCGTTGGTGTTGAGCTTGACCACGCGCTCGCCCGGCCGTGGCTGCTCGCCGGGCGTGTAGCCGGACATCTTCTGCACGTTGCTTCGGGCTCTGGGCGTGATCGACACGGGGATCGTCCTTCCGGAGGGGGCGGCTACTCTTTGCCTAGCGTCTTGTTGCCGATCTTCCAACCAGCCGGCGATAGCTCGCCGGTCTGCGCCGCCTGCAGCAGGCGCACCACCTCGTCGACCGAGCGGCCGATGCGCGCGATATTGCAGTCGGCGTGCACGATTTCGCCGTCGGGATCGATGATGTAGGTCGCGCGCAGAGGGTAACCCGAGTTTTCGTCCAGGCACTGATAGTCGCGCGCGATCTTCTTGGTGAAGTCCGCGATGAGCGGGTGGGCGAGGGTGCCGAGGCTTCCCGAGATCCATTCCTTGTGTGAGTACTTCGAGTCCGTCGAGCAGCCCAGCACCACCGCGCCCATGTCCTTGAATTCCTTGTCGCGACGGGAGAACTCGGAGATCTCGGTCGGGCAGATGAAGGTGAAGTCAGCCGGGTAGAAGAAGAGCACGACCCACTTGTCGCGATAGTCCGACAGCGAAACCTTGACGAGCTTTCCATCGCCGGTCACGGCGTTCTCGGTGAAGTCCGGTGCTTTCTTTCCCACGAGATTCATGGCGTCCATCTCTCTGGCGGGCCAGTCGCTCGCCAGGGCTCAAGCTATCACGTTCGCCCGCGCGTGCCAGGGCGACGCTTTGTGGCTAACCCCAACGTATGGGGCTCGCCCTCGGGCGGGTTCGCGAATATAGTGGTCACTTCGCACGTCAAGCACCTTGGAGGTATCGAAGATGCGCAAACTCGTCATGGCCGCAGTACTGACCTCGACCGTTCTCTTGCCCGCCATTTCGAAGGCCGACTGGTTGGTGGAGGCGTCTGTGGGCGAGGGGTACCAGGTCACCACACCGCGGGCTTGGGAGCGGCTCAATCTCATGGTGACGCCCAGCTATTCGCTGCCCTTGCCGGTTCTGTCATGGGTGCGGCTGCAGCTTGGCGTCGTGGGTGACCTCCCTGTCGCTGGCCAGCCGGGCAACAAGGCGACCGATCTGGAGTTGCGGCCCATGATTGCCATCGTGCCGCCGGTCCTGCCGCTCTACGGTCGCGCCATCTTCGCCGTGACCAACTTGCTCGCCCGCAACGGCGAGAAGCGCGAGATTGCCTACGGCGCCGCTGTGGGAACCAGCATCGGCTTGGGTCCCATCGGCGTGTTCGGAGAAATCGGGGTGCTGCCCGGAAAACGCCACTTCCCGGGCGGGACAGTCGATCTTCCGACCTTCAACAGCAAGTACGCCTGGGTCGTCGAAGCCCGTGCGGGCGCGTACTACAAGTTCTAGCCAAGCGAAGTCGATGAGGCTGTCACCCGGCCGCATTTCGCTCCTGCTACTGGCGCTTGCGTTCTTCCAGTCGTGTCGCGGCGGATCGTCTCCACCGGGCCGCGGGACGGCGGTCAAAGCGGACGCCGAGCCTCCGCCTGACCCTGCGCTGCGTACGCCGGCCGACACAGCTCCGGGAGTGAGGATCTACCAGGTCAGCGCCGGTCAGGCTCACACCTGCGGGTTGCTGACCGACAACACCGTCATCTGCTGGGGCAGCAACAAATTTGGCGAAAGCACGCCGCCGGCGGGGCATATCGGCCAAATCACTGCGGGCGACAGACTCAGTTGCGGCCTACGCGACGACGGCGGAATCTCCTGCTGGGGGCGCAAGCTTGACGGCGACCGACCTGGCCCGCCCCAGGGCGGATTCGTGCAGTTGAGCACCGGCCGGGGAAATCACGTCTGCGCCTTGCGGACCAACAACGAAATCGCGTGCTGGGGGGACAACTCGGGCGGCGAGTGCGACGCCCCGGCCGGCCGGTTCCTTCTGGTGAGCGTGGGACGAGCGCACACCTGCGCCTTGCGCATGGACGGTGCGGTGATCTGTTGGGGGCGGAACGACAAAGGCCAGAGCTCGCCACCCAGGGGCGGCTATCTTATGGTCAGCGCAGGAGCGCAGCATAGCTGCGCCGTTCGTCGTGACGGTTCAGTCGCATGCTGGGGGGCCAACGACGACGGGCAGGCCAGCCCGCCGGCGGGCCAGTTCATGGTTGTTAGCGCCGGGGATCGACACACCTGCGCGGTGAAGAGAAACGGCATTGCGGTTTGCTGGGGGGGGAAGGCAGAGCAAGAAATCAAGGCGCCCGCGGGGGAGTTCGCCACGCTCTGCTCGGGCGCTGCTCATGCTTGCGGTATGCGTACGGATGGCTCTGTCGCATGTTGGGGGAACGACAACGCTGGGGACACGATGTTGCCGGGCGGTCGCTACCTTCAGGTAAGCGCGAGCCAGCATGTTTGCGGAGTGCGCGAGGACAAGTCGTTGCGCTGTTGGGGGGAAAACGACCACGGCCAGGCCGTCCCACCCAAAGGCGTCTTTGCCAAGGTTTCGACCGGCGATGGCCACGCCTGTGCGCTGGACAGTCAGGGAGCGGTCTCCTGTTGGGGCGAAAATGGGGATGGCCAGAGCACGCCGCCCGCAGGCGCGTTCACCGCTGTCACGGCGGGCGGAGCGCATTCCTGCGGTCTCCGGGTAGATGGGTCTGTCGTTTGCTGGGGCGCAAACAGCCAGGGCGAAAGCCATCCGCCTGCCGAGACATTCACGCAGGTGAGCGCAGGCGGAACGCATACCTGCGGGATTACAACCAGCGGGCGCGTGTCGTGCTGGGGCGATAGACGCCTCGGTCAGGCGCGGTCGCCAAGCGGAAAGTTCGTAGCGGTCAGCGCGGGTGGGACGTTCACGTGTGGCATTCGGGCCGGCGGCACGGCGGTTTGCTGGGGCGGCGATCGCGTCGGCCAAGCCAGGGCGGTGACGGGGCGGTTCAGTCAGGTCAGTGCGGGCGAGGCCCACGCTTGTGGAATAAAGGCCGACGGATCCGTGGCCTGCTGGGCGGCGAATTTGGCCACAGGGCAGGGCGCCGATCTCGGCACGGCTCCCGTGGGACCTTTCAAGCAGGTCAGCGTCGGTTCCAACTTTGCTTGTGCCATCACGCAGACCGGCCAGCAAAAATGTTGGGGCGTGCTCGCACGCCAGTCCCTCTGACCAAAGCCGGGACGCCGAGGCGCGAAGAGAGTAAGATACGGCCATCATGCGCAAAACCGTCGGCACTCTCGGTCTAGCGTTCGTGTTTCTGGCCGCTTTGGGCTCGAAGGCCGGTGCCCAGACCAACGGTGTCACCTTCACGCTGCAGGGCAATCCGAACCTGCAGGCGTTGATGAACGCCACCGGGATGACCCAACCTGAGCTAGATGCTTTCCTGACAAACAAGCTCGATCAGTTGTTTCAGGCAACGAATGCGGCGGGTTTCATCCGGAACTTCGGCGACGCTCAGAGTTTCACCAGCAAGGGCCTGGGCGTGGACTACGCCTCGGAGGCGACCTACTTCGAGGTCGGCGGCGCGGCCAGTTTTGCGCTGGGCATGGACAGAACCTACCAGCCTGGCAGCACCCAGGGCTTCCCGATCCAAGGCGTGGGTCTGAATGCCACGGCGATGGCAGGCGTCAGCCTGGGCTTCCTCAAGATTCCCGTCATGGTTTTTGGCAACTGGATGCAGGTGCCCACCCAGCGTTATGGCTCCATGAGCGGCAGCCTCGACAACTGGGGTCTCCATGCACAGCTCCGGCTGTGGGGCCCGTCCCGCAAAGGCAGCGTGCTCAAGACCCTGGTCCGCTGGGGCGGCATCGCCATCACAACCGGGTTCGACTCCTCGCACATGGGGCTCGGCGTGAGCCACGATGTCTCGTCGAATTTCAGCATCCCCAATGCCGTCACCAACGGAGTGAATGTGGACGTGACCGGAGCCGCGAGTGGCAATGCCGTCTTCAACATCGACATGACCACCAGGAGCATTCCTGTGGAGGTCACGACCAGCGTGCGGCTGCTGACCTTGCTCACCGCGTACGGCGGTCTGGGATTCGACTGGCAACTGGGAGGCGGGAGCAAGCTGGACCTGAACATGAACGCATCCATGGTGGGCCATGTGGCCGGCCAGCCCCTTGACCTCGGCACGGCCTTGGTTCATGCCTCGGCGAATGTCGCCCCGAGCCCGGCCAAGATCCGCGGCATTCTGGGCGCGCAGGTCGGTTTGTGGCTGCTTCGCCTCTTCGTCCAGGTCAACGCCGCCAACACCAACCCCGTCATGGCCAGCCTGGCCGTGGGCGCGCGCTTGGCCTACTAGAGTGCCTGCGGCCGTGAACGACACCGTCGTGCGTCCCGACCCGCGGGTCTCCATCGTAATACCCGTTTTCAACGAGGAAGCGGTCTTGCCGCTGCTTCTGCCCCGGGTGCGCGCCGTGATGGATGCCTTGCCCGGGGGAGCCGAGGTGTGGTTCGTGGACGATGGCAGCCGGGATGCCACCGCGCAGCTGATCGAGCAAGCGCATCGCACGGATGCGCGCATCAAGCTGGTGCAGTTTTCCCGGAATTTCGGCCACCCGGCGGCCATCACCGCTGGGCTCGACTGTGCTCAGGGCGACGCGGTCATCCTGATGGACGCGGATCTGCAGGATCCACCCGAGCTGATTCCGCAGATGGTCGATCTCTATCGTCGCGGCTTCGACGTGGTGCAGGCGCGACGGGCCAGCCGCGAGAAGGAGACGCTTTTCAAGCGGGTCACGGCGTGGACTTTCTACCGAATCATGGGCGCCTTGACGAACCACGAGATGGAAGCCAACGTCGGCGAGTTTCGCTTGATGAGCCGAGCCGTGGTCGAAGCTTTGGGCCAGTTGCGCGAACACCACCGATTGGTTCGCGGTCTGGTGTCGTGGGTCGGCTTCTCGCACACGACCGTGGATTTCGTGCGGCCGGGACGCGCGGCTGGTGAGACCAAGTATCCGCTGCTCAAGATGCTGCGGCTGAGCGCCGATGGCCTGACCAGCTTCTCCACCGCGCCCCTGCGCATTGCCAGTTTGCTCGGCCTGTGCGGCCTGCTGGGTGGCCTGGCCTACGCCGCGTACGCCGTCTATGTTCGTTTCGTTCTTGGGCGGGCGGTACCGGGCTGGACCTCGCTGGTGATCGTCAATGTCTTCTTTTCCAGCATCGTTCTGGTGTGTTTGGGTTTCGTGGGCGAGTACGTCGGGAGGATCTTCGAGGAGGTCAAGCGCCGGCCGCTCTATTTGGTCCGCCGCAAGATCGACGGCGCCTCGACGGCTGCGCAGGAATCCGAGCGACGCTAGCACTACTGATTGAATTTTGGACCGAGTCGTCGCGTCGCGACGAGGCTCGGCCGCGACGAGCGCCGAGGGAAGATACTCGACGTATCCGACCGAGAAGCGAGAAGGCGGACGGGCCCCGCAGCAGCGACGGCGACGGGAGAAATTCAATCAGTAGTGCTAGGTGCGTCATCAAGAAGAGAGTTGCCGCTTGGAAGCCGAAGAGTTTCCCTGCGGGCGGAACCACGTTATGCTGTATTGCGCGCCAGGATCGGCGCGACAGCGTAGGTGCCAGCTCACGTGACAAGCGAGAACGACAACCCCCTCTTTGACAAACCGCCGGTGGAGTCGGTCCCTGCCGGGCCGGAATCGCCAGCAGCCCCGCGCGGCCCGTCGTCGTCGGCCAAGGTTCCCATGCATCGACGCTTTCTCGGCTGGCTTCTGTTGCGTGAGGCCGTGACAAGGGCGCGCGCGGAAGAGGCGTCGACGGAACCGGTGCGTGCGGCAATGCTGAAGTCGGCGCATGCCTACGCCGATGTCGCGGACACGCTGTTCGACTCGGACGACAAAGTCCCGCTCGCACCGGTGCTTAGCCTCTATCGCGAAGCCATTTTCTTGTTGCTGGCGAACGACCTTGCCGGCAAGAAGAGCCTATCGGTTGCGTTTGAAACGGCGCCGCAATCGATCTTTGCGGACGCCGCGCAGAATGATCCGAATCTCGCACGGCTGCACCATGTGCTGGCGTTGCATTCGTCGCTTGGCCTTGCCGACGGTCCCAGCCCGGAGTATCGCGACGTCGCGCAGGTCACGCGCACTTCCGTGCGGGCGATGCTCGATCTGGCCGACGCGAGCAAGCTGCAGCAACTGTTGCACAGACGGCGATGGCGCGCGGGATTCGCCACCGGCGCGTTGCTCACGGCGCTGGCCTTGCTGGCGAGTCTGGCTGTCCATCTCCTCACGCCCAAAGATCTGGCAGAAGGCCAGCCCTGGACTGCGAGCAGCGCACTGCCGGCGGTCTTCACCGCCAAGGTGGTGTTTCACACCAAGGAGGAGCTAAGTCCGTGGTTCGAAATTGACCTCGGTCACTCCAAGAGCGTGCGGAAACTGTACGTCAAGAACCGAGCCGACTGCTGTCAGGAGCGGGCCATTCCACTGGTCGTCGAGCTGAGCAACGACCGCACGAATTGGCAGATGGTGGCGCGAAGAGACTCGCCGTTCTTGCTCTGGGAACCCAGTTTTTCGCCGGTGGATGCTCGCTATGTTCGGCTTCGTGTGCTGCGTTTCACCGCATTCCACCTGGAACAAGTGAAAGTGTTCTGATGGCGTCACGGCGGGAACGCACATCGACGGAGGCCAGTCGCTTGCGGGCCGGTTGTCTCAACCACTCCACCAAGAGGTGAGCCCCGGCGCGCATGAGGACCATGGTTTCCAACGCGGACTCGGCTCTTGTGAATCCGCTGGCCGGGCGGGTTCCGGTCCTGGATTTCGGAGAAAATCGGGGGAAGGGAAGTCAGGCCAGCACCGTCGGATGGCGGGTCACCACGACGGCGCTGTTCCTGGTTCTCCCGTTCGTGATGTTTTCCTGGTTGCTGCCGTTTTTTTCGCGACAAACCATTGGCAACGACTACTCGATTTTCGCGCTGCTGGCCCAATTGGACATGATGTGGTCGGTGTGGAAGGGAACCTTCCCTCTCTACATGCCGGGCTTCGCCGGCGGTCACTCGACCGCAGCCATGACTTTGGGGCAGCTCTATCACCCGATTTCATGGATTTCGAGCTTGATGCCCGGCTACGCGAACGGGCTGGCTCTCGAATGGAATACCTTCTTTCGCCTGCTGTCGTTGGGCTTGGTTCATCTGGCGCTGTTCTACACCTGCCGACGACTGGCCATGGGCAAGCTGGCTGCCTTCCTCTGTACGTTTCCCGCCGTCTACAACCTTCGTACGCTCGACAGTTTCCGCTATGCCGCCGCCTTGGAGGCCTATAGTGGTATGTTGCTCGTCGTCGCGACTGGCGCTTTGGTGTTTCTCGATGAGCGGTCCAAGGGCAGGGTGGTCCTTCTGGCGATCGCCACCTACCTGACCGTGGTCAGTGGGCATCCCCAGTGGGCGTTTTTGGGAATGACCGGGGCCATTCTCTTTCTCGGGCTGTTCCCTTGGCTGGCGCGGGCCGTCCACCCCGGCCTGCCCAGGCTGGGCGCCGATCGCTGGGCCCGGTACTTTAAGCGGATCGGATTCGGGTTGGGCGCCGGTGTTCTGTTGGCAGCGCCCTATGTCCTGACATTCTTTTTCGAGTTCTTTCGAACCAACCAGGCCCGAGCGGGCAATACCGACTACGGCTGGACTTTGGGATTCTCCGATTCGCTGCGCGGGGAGCTGGCCAACTTCCTTTTGCCCCTTCATGCGGATGTGCATGGGGCCTTTGGCGGATCAGGATTGTTTCTGGTGGCCGCGATGCTGCCTCTGGCGTTTGTGGTCAAACGACCTCCCGTCGCTTTGCTGGTTGCGTATGCCGTGGGCCTGCTGGCCTTCTTGTTCTCGGTTGGCAGCGAGCTGCCTGTTCACCGGTATCTCACCCAACATATGCCGCTGTTCGAATCGTTTCGCACGCCCGGCCGGATTCTGATTTGGATCCCGATTCTCGTTCTCCCTATTCTGGCCTGGCTGCTGCGGCCATCGAACCGACGGGCACTAGGCGTGGCAGGGATCGGTGCTTTTCTTGTGTTCCTTGTGGCCCGCTTCGGGGTGATCGAGATCCTGCCCCATTCGGAGTCGCTTTCTCCGCACCAGATCCTTGGTGGCGCCATCCCGCCGTTCTACGACTCGCTGGTCCTACATCTGTCAGGCGCGACGATTGTGTTCCTCATGTTGGCTGTCGTCCTGGAAGTCAAACGCTACTATTGTCTCGGGGCCTCGTTGGCCTGTGCGTTGGCCAGTACCTGGCTTTGCCTGTCGGTGGGAACCTGGAAGCAGGACAAGTCCCCCACCTACAGTTTTGACAATATGGTTGAGGACCGAAGCAATTCTCCTGTCGCGCACGCCGCCGGTGGCGAGGGCTTCGGCCTGGAAATGCGCTCTGTGGCGGAATATAGAAATCGAGGCCTGAATCCGGAGAGAGCCCTCGGCGTGATGGTGCACGGGGTGGCGCCCAGCGCTTCCGACGTTGAAGTGTTGCAGCGTCTGAGGTCGGGGGCCGCATCGCCTCCCGCCTTCATCGATGGCCCGCTCGAACCCAGGTCCGAGAAAGCCGCGTCGGACTACGACACGGTTTCGCTCGTCTACAACACCTCGAACCGTTTTCGATTCAACGTGGTGGCGGCGCGGGACGGCTATTTCGTTCTTGGCTTGCCCCTGCTTCCAGGGTTTGTCTGTCGAATTGACGGTTCTTTCGCCAAAGTCGTGAGGGCTGATGCCTTGTATCCGTCCGTGTTCGTGCCCCATGGCTTTCACGTCGTGGATTTCTATTTCGTTTCCTGGCCATTTGCTGTCGGCGCCGGTATTGCGTTTGCCGCCCTGTGGATTCTGATCTACTGGGCGGTGGCGCGAAAGCGACGATTGGGGGTGACCAGGGGGATGTTGATCGCCTGCGTGCCACTGGCCGTCCTGGTTTGGATTTTCCTGTATGCGGGACCGTCCTTCAATACCAACTACTTCTGGCAGGTGCGGGTGTAGTGTCTTAGCGAGTTCTGCACCATGATCGATCCAGGCGCATGGATGAGCAGATTGACCAAGCGCGCGTACACGGTCGGTCGCCGTGCGGACCCGGTGTTGCTGTCCGCGATGCTGGTTGGTCTGCTGGTGCGCGGCTGGGCGTTTGGTAGCATCCCGCCCGGCCTGAACCAAGACGAAGCCTCCACCGCGTACGACGCGTTCTGCCTGATCCACTATGGAATGGATCGCAACGGATTTCATTTGCCGGTCATGCTCGTCTCGTGGGGATCGGGCATGTACTCGTTGGCCGCCTATGTTGCAGCGCCCTTCATTGGACTCCTTGGACTGAGTGTATTCTCGGCGCGTTTGCCTTTTCTGTTGGCAGGTGTCGCGGCGATTCCCCTGCTGTACCTGCTTCTGCGCGACACCCTCGATCGGCGCACCGCCCGCATCGGGGCTGTGCTTCTCGCGCTCTGTCCCTGGCACATCATGGTTTCGCGCTGGGGGCTCGATTCCAATCTCCTGCCCTTCGTGTTTCTGGTGGCCACCGTTCTACTGGTGCGGTCACTGAGACGGCCAGGCTTGCTGTTGCCGGCGTCCGTCGCGTATGCCCTCGCGCTCTATAGCTACGGAACGGCGTATGTCGTCGTGCCAGTCTTCTTGGTCCTAGTCGGCGTCTGGGGCCTGTACCACCGTCGCTGGCCGATCAGCACGATTCTCAAGTCGGCCATTGTCTGCACTCTGGTTGCAGCGCCGATCGTACTGTATGTCCTCATCAACAGTCTTGGATGGCAGTCCATCCAGACCCCCTTCTTCAGTATCCCGCGATTGACCGGTGTGCCGCGCTACCAGACCATGGGCAATCTGGATTTTCTGTCGGCCGAGTTTGGCCAGCGCGCGGCGGCCAACCTGAAGGACGCCTGGAACCTGTTCCGCTCGCAGAATGACGGACTGATTTGGAATGGCGTTCCTGACTACGGGATACTGTATTGGTTCTCCCCTCCCTTGGTGGTAATCGGCCTGGCGGCATTGGTAGGCCGCGGCGTACGGGCACAATTCCAGGGGTCGTTCATTCTGGTCGCCTGGTGTATCTCGGCGCTGGCGCTCATGGCTCTCGTTTCGGTGAACATCAACCGCGCCAACATCGCGATGTTTCCCTTGGTCGGCTGTGCGGCCATCGCGTGCGGGCTGCTGTGGCGGCATCGCTCGATCGCGGTCGTGCTGTCCTTGCTTTTCGGGCTGTCGTGGATCGGGTTCGTCTCGAACTATTTCGGAGCCTACCGTGAGCAAGCGGCGCCGGCTTTTTTTGCCTCATTCGGCGAGGCCATCCGCCGTGCCAGCGCCCAGACCGACGGTGAGATCTGCATCACGGGCGAAGTGAATATGCCGTACATCTTCGTGCTCTTCGCCAACCAGGAGGATCCGCGCACGTTCTACCAGACCGTGCGCTACGAGAACCCAGGGGCCGAATTCCAAAGTGTGGCCTCCTTCTCCCGCTATCGTTTCGGCATGCAAAACTGCGCTCAGTCCGCCAAGGTGCTGCTGGTCACCCACGACGAGGAACAGAGACTCGGTGGCGAGGCGTTTACGGCTCAACGGTTTGAGCGTTACACTGTACTGACGAGACTCTAACCCAGATGTGGTTCGGTTGGATCACCAGACCTTGATTTGCGAAAGCTGTAGATGCGCCCTATGAGCGATTCGACGTCGACACCGTGGACCAGCCGTCACCTTCCACTTGGTCCGTGGTTGTTCGTGGCCATGGCTCTCAACCTGGCCGCCCTGCCGGCGTGCAGCCTGGTCTCGGATATGGCGTGCTGGGCGGGCTGGGCGACTCATCTGCAAGCTCATGGCTACGCGAACTACCCGGCCAACTACCCGCCCATTTACATTCATTGGCTTTGGGTCATCGCCCAGTTCTACAAGCTCTCCAATATTCCGCTCGCCAGTGGTCCGCTGCTCAAGCTCTTGGTCCTGACGCCGGTCTTCGCTGCACACCTTGGTCTGCTCGCGATCCTGCATCGGATCCTCATGCGCACCGGGGCAGAGACGCGGCATTGGGTGCTGGTCATGGGAGCCGCGGCGCTGAATCCAGCCATCTACATGAACGGTCCTGTCTGGGGCCAGGTGGACCTGCTTTTTTCGCTCCCGGTGGCGCTTGCCCTGGCGGGCCTGTTCGAGGGGTTCTTGCTGCGTTGGGTGCTTCCCCTGCTAGCCGTCGCTTTCTTGCTTAAATTCCAGGCCGTGGCAGCCGCACCGGCTTTCGTTGGCCTGTTGTGGATCCGCCGCAAGAAGATCGCCTGGGGACTGGTTCCTGCTCTGTTTGTGATTCTCATCAGCATCCAACCGTTCCTGGCCGCCGGGAGTTTCGGACGCATGATCCACGGCGCCTACCTCTCCAGCGTTTCTTCCTACCCGCTCGCCACCTACAATGCCGCCAATCTCTGGTTCTTGCTGGGTTTCAACACCCTACCGGACACCCTGTTCCTCTTCGACCCTGCGCGGGACGCAAAGGGGCTGGAACTGCTCCTGACTCCCAGGTACCTCGGCTGGTTGCTTTATTCCGCATTCGCCACCTGGATTGTGGTGGACAGCCTGCGCCACCGCGAGAACACACGTTGGTGGCGCAACGGCGTGCTCGCCATCCTCGGTTTCTTCCTGGTTCTGCCGTCCATGCACGAGCGCTACCTGTTCTTGGCCGTCCCTATCGCCCTGGTGGCGTCCGCCTACCACCCCAGGTTCT
>Ga0265316_10004699_pt1 | contig 13532 bp, 16 predicted proteins | sample 4522metaG_FD_202092 | JGI IMG/M metagenome (GOLD analysis project Ga0265316, IMG submission 202092) | Rhizosphere microbial communities from Carex aquatilis grown in University of Washington, Seatle, WA, United States - 4-5-22 metaG | ecosystem: Host-associated > Plants > Roots > Rhizosphere >... | reverse complement strand
GAGAAGCTCGCCTGCTTCGGCCTCACCGAGCCGGGTGCGGGATCCGACGTCGCCGCAATGCGGTCGACCGCGCGCCGCGAGGGCGATGTGTTCGTGCTCAACGGCCAGAAGAACTGGATCTCGTACGCATCCGTCGCCGACCACGCGCTCGTCTTCGCGAAGACGGATCCCGCGGCCGGCCACAAGGGGATCAGCGCGTTCGTGCTCGAGAAGGGCATGAAGGGCTTCACCACGCAGGACACGGAGCACAAGCTCGGGATCTGGGCGGGCTCGACAGGCGAGCTCTTCTTCGAGAACGTCGAGGTGCCGGCCGAGAACCTGATCGGCGAGGAAGGCCAGGGCTTCGAGATCGCGATGCACTCGCTCGACCAGGGACGGTTCACCGTCGCCGCGGGCGCCTGCGGTGTCGTGCGCGCGTGCCTCGAGCGCTCGGTCGGCTATGCCCGCGAGCGCGAGACGTTCGGGCAGGCGATCGGCAAGTACCAGTTCGTGCAGGACATGATCGCGAAGATGGTGCTCGGCTACGAGACGTCGAAGCTGCTCGTCATGCAGGCCGCGTGGATGAAGGACCAGGGAAAGCGCAATACGCGCGAGACGTCGCTTGCGAAATGGCACGCGACCGAGTCAGCGTTCGAGGCCGCGCACCTCGCGATCCAGGTGTTCGGCTCGTACGGCTACTCCGGCGAGTACGGCATCGAGCGCTACTTCCGCAACGCGCGCGCTCCGATCATCTACGAGGGCACGACGCAGATCCACAAGATGCTGCAGGCCGAGCATGCGCTCGGCTACCGCCGCCTCAACGGCCGCGACGGCGCGAGTTCGCCGATCTGCTCCTGGGCGCCGGCGCTCGCGCCCGTGCACGCCGGCGCATAGAGACACACTTCTTCGTCACTTCCGTGACACTGCCGTCGGACCTGCCGCGTGACGTAGCTGTACATCTACGTCGAAGTGCCACATCGCCTGCAGATCACGATCAGCGAGACCCAATACGCGTTCCTGGATGATGAGGCGTCACGCTCGAGCGTTTCGATGGCTGAGCTGATCCGCCGGGCGATCGACACGACGTACGAGCCCGGCGGCGCACGACGTGTTCACGTGATCAGCCACATGATCGGCCGCCGGGCCGGCATCCGCCTGCGCGACTAGATCTCGCCGTCCCAGTAGTCGACGGCGTCGGCGAGCCGGAACAGCTTGCCGGGAGGCCAGGCGCCGGCCTTCTCCGAGTCCGGGTAGACCGACGTCGCGACCGGCAGCCGGTTCGACCAGATGCAGACCCGCGCGGTCTCGCCGGAGCGATTCGTCACCTTGTGCGCGCCCGCCTCGCCGGTCGGGAAGAACGCGCAGTCCCACGGGCCGAGCTCCTGCTCGCCGTCGGGCGTGCGCAACGTCGGCCGGCCGGTGAGCACGATCAGCCATTCCTCTTCGGCGTTCTCGTAGTGGTAGGGGCAGATGCTCTGGCCGGGCGGGAGCTCGTACACCGAAAGCCCGAGCTGCTCGGCGCCGACCTGCGGCCCCACGCGCGCGTAGGAGTTGTGGTAGCCGTCGGGATCGTCCGCGTCCTTCTGCACCTCGGCCGTGAAGAGGTTGACCTCGCTCACTGCTCGCCCTCCCAGTAGTCGAGCGGCTCGCCGAGCTTCCCGCGGTGGCTGAAGCCCGGCCCCGCGAGCTTGAACTTGCCGCTGTCGGGATACACGACTCCGTCGCCGTAACGGGATGCATTCGACGGCATCGCAAAACGCGCGGTGACAGAGCCGGCGTTGCGCATTGCGTGCGCGCCTGTGGCGCCCGTCGGAAAGCACGCCGTGTCACCTGCGCGGAGCACGCGCTCGCCCTCCGGGGTACGCAAGGTCACCTCGCCTGCGATGACGATCAGCCACTCCTCCTCGTTGAGCTCGAAGTGGTACGGCCACGTCGCCTCGCCCGGCTCGATCTCGTAGATGCTGCAGCCCGTGAGCGACGCCCCCAGGTCGCTGCCGAGCGAGTCCATGCTGAACCGATGCCCCGCCGGGCCTTCGCCGTAGACGCCGAGTTCGTGCGTGAGCAGGTTGACGGTCTTCGTCATGCCGCGAGCCCCGCATGCGTGACGTCGACGACCGTCGAGACCGCGCGGTCGACATCGCTCTCCGCGCCCGGCAACTGCCCGAGCACCCAGCCGGTCAGGATCTCCTCGAGGCAGCCGTACACGACGCATGCTGCGAGCACCGGGTTGCAGTCCGCGCGCACCTCGCCGCGTTGCTTGGCGGCGTCGATCATCCGAGTCAGCGCGAGGAACACCGCGCGAATCTCCTCGATGCGCCCGCCGACGTCGGGACTGCGCGCGATCTCGCGCACGAGCACGGAGATCGCCTCCGGCCTGACGAGCCAGGAGCTGAGGTAGAAACGCGCGAACCGGCGCAGCTGTTCGCTCAGCGGCGCGCCGGACTCCTCGATCCGCTGCGTCTCGACGACGAGTACGCCCCAGGTCTCGCGAAAGATCGTCTCGAGCACTTCTTCCTTCGAGCGGAAGTAGTGGTAGAGCAAGCCGTGGGCGACGCCGGCCTCCTCGGCGATGTCGCCGACACGCGAAGCATGGAAGCCCTTGCGAGCGAACACCTTCGCTGCGGCGTCCAGCAACTCCCTGCGCCTGTCCATGGTCTGCTCAGCCAACGCCGACGGAGCATAATCGGCCCGCATGGGCTCGCTCACCGGCGTCACCGTCGTGGACTTCACGCGCCAGCTGCCCGGCCCCTTCGCGAGCCGCGAGCTCCTGCGGCTGGGCGCCCGCGTCGTCAAGGTCGAGCCGCCCGAGGGCGACCTGATGCCGGAGACCTGGTACCGCGCGCTGAACGACGGGAAGGAGATCGTCTCCTGGGACGCCCGCAGCCAGGCCCCGCCCGGCGCGCTCGCGGACGCCGACGTGGTGCTCGAGGGCTTCCGCCCCGGCGTCTGGGAGCGGCTCGCGGTCGACCTGCCCGCGACGGCGATCGTCTGCTCGATCACCGGGTACGGCGCGACCGGCCCTCGAGCGCAGGACGCCGGTCACGACCTGAACTACCTCGCCTACTCGGGCGCGCTCGCCGACACGGCCCCGGCGCTTCCACCGGTGCAGATCGCAGATCTCGCGGCCGGCGCGCAAGGCGCAGTGATCGAGGTGCTCGCTGCACTCCTCGAACGCGCACGCACCGGCCTCGGCGCGCGCATCGTCGTCTCGATGACGCACAACACGCATCGCTTCGTCGCGCACAGGCTGGCCGGCGACCCGGTGCCGCGCCTGCTCACGGGCGGGGTCGCCTGCTACCGGGTCTACGAGACCGCGGACGGCCGCCACCTGACGGTCGCCGCGCTGGAGCCGAAGTTCTGGCGCAACCTGTGCGAGCTGCTCGAACGGCCGGAGCTCGAGGACCGCGCCTTCGAGCCGGAGCTGCCCGAGCTCGCCGAGCTCTTTCGCTCCCGCCCGTTGCATGATTGGAGAACGCTCCTCGAGGGCAACGACACCTGTGTGGCCCCCGTGTTGACGCTCGCCGAAGCGGCCGACGAGCTCAAGTGAACGCCCTCGCGGCTCTCGCATTCGCGCTGCTCGGCATCCACGTGGGTGCCCACCGCGTGCTCCCGATCGGCTACGCGCCCGCATGGAGCCCGGACGGCCAGCGGCTCGCGTTCGTGACGCGCGGCGACCTGTGGGTCGCGGATGCGGACGGCACGCACGCCGACGCGCTCGTCAAGGACGCCGACCAGCCGGCGTGGTCGCCGAACGGGCGCCGGCTCGCGTTCACGCGCGACGGCTCGGTCTGGACAGTCCGCGCAGACGGGCTCGACGAGCGCCGGCTCGCGCCAGGCGCCCATCCCGCGTGGTCGCCGGACGGCACGCGGCTCGCCTTCGATCGCGACGACGAGATCATCACGGCGCGCTGGTACGGCGGCGATCCCAAGGTCGCGGGGACCGGCGAGGACCCGGCGTACGGCCCCAAGGGCCAGCTGGCGGTCGTCCAGGACGGCCAGATCGTCGCCGACGGGATCGTCAGGGGAACCGGGACCGAGCCGGCCTGGTCGCCGACCGGCAAGCTCGCGTGGGTCAGCGGCGGCTCGATCGTCGTCGACGGCAAGACCGTGCATGCCGGCCAGCAACCCGCGTGGCGGCCGGCCGCGCGCGTGCGCGAGCTGCTCCCGGACTTCGACCAGCGCGCGCCGACCGGACTGACGATCGCCGGTGGGCCGGGCAAGTGGCTGCTCGGCTTCACCTCGCTCGTCGACAACATCGGCCTTGGCCCCTCGACGTTCGTCGGCGTGCGCGCACCGGGCCAGAAGCGCATGATCGGCACGCAACGCGTGCTCCTCGCGAACGGCAAGGTGCGCACCTACGAGAACGTCGCGCAGTTCCGCTACACGAACTCGCCACCGCATCATCACTGGCACCTGATGCGCTTCGACAGCTTCGAGCTGCGCACGCTCGACGGCCAGACGCTCGTGCGCGACCGCAAGAGCGGCTTCTGCCTCGCCGACCACTGGGGCGCGGCGCCCGGCAACTGGCCGGGCCGCACACCGCACTTCCTCGGCGACTGCGAGCAGTACCACCCGGAGGCGACGCGCGTCGTCATGGGCACGACGCCCGGCTACACCGATCGCTACCCGGCGTTCTTCCACGGCCAGAACGTCGACATCACGCGCGTGCCCGCAGGCATCTACGACCTGACGCACCGCGTCAACGCCTCGATGCTGCTGCACGAGCTCCGCTACGACAACGACGCAGCGTCCGTGCGGCTACGCCTGACGTGGCAGGACGGCTATCCGAGGGTGCGCGTCTTGCGCAGCTGCCCGGCTACCGCGAACTGCTGAATCCGTCCCTGCGCGTGCCACACGGCGAGCGCGAGCACGAACGTGGCACCGGCGGCCATGAGCAGAGCCTGTGCCGCGACGCCGAAGGCGACCGCGTCTTCGGTGTGCACGCCGGACGCGATCAGGATCGCCGCACCGGCGCCGGCCTGCATCGCAGCTCCGGCCGGTGCAATCGGCAAGACCGCCGCCGCCGACGACGCACAGACGAACGCAAGCGCCATCGCGAAGTCGACACCGAAGCCGAGGGCGGCCAGCAGCACGAAGATCGCCAGCGCGCGCAGCACCCATGACGTGGCGACGGCGAGCCAGGCGAATGCGGCCTCACGCGGCGGCGTTGCGTTGTCGCCCACCCAGCGCGCGAGCTTGAAGCGCGAGAACAGCGAGAGCCGGGCGAGCCGCGGCAGCGCGACGACGACGCCCGCAGCGGCAACGCCCGCGACGGCGACGACGATCAGCCCGAGCTGCATCCAACCGTGAACGTGCGCGACGGCGACGGCCACGGAGGCGAGCGGCGCCAGCGCCGCGCTGTCGAGCAGCCCGAGCAGGAACAGCGAGAGCGCGACCGCACCGATGCTCGCGCGACGGCGCCTGCATCTGCGTACGACCGCGACCCGAATCACCTCGTCACAGCGTCCCGGCAACGCGATCCCGCCGACCGATGCCGCACCGCCGGCAGCCGCGAGCGTCAGCACCGCCGGCCGCTGCCCGGACCGGAACAGGTGCTGCCAGCCCCAGGCCTTCACGGCGTACGCGCCGAGCAGGATCACGGCCGCAAGCCCGACCAGCCAGAAGTTCGCGTGATGGAGCGGCCACCCGGACCGGATGAAATGGCGCACGACGAGGGCCGTCACCACGAGAGCCGCGAGGACGAAGAAGATGTTGAGGAGGCGCTTCAGAAGGAGGGGCAACTACCGGGTCATCGGCAGCCGCACCCCTACGTTGTATCCGACCTGTCCCCCACTTGAGGGAGCACGCGCTCGGAGATGCTCCCCAGCGCCTTCATGATCTCGCTCGGAATCACCCAGACCTTGTTCGCGTCGCCCTGGGCGATCTGGGGCAGAACCTGGAGATACTGGTAGGCGAGGAGCTGCGGATCGGGGTTTCCGTCGTGAATCGCCTTGAAGACGGTCTCGATCGCCTTCGCCTGTCCCTCGGCGGCCAGGATCGCCGCCTGCCGGTTCCCCTCGGCCTTGAGGATCGCCGATTGCTTCTCGCCCTCCGCGGTGAGAATCGCCGCCTGCTTGATGCCCTCCGCCTGCAGCACGGCGGCGCGCTTCTCGCGGTCCGCGCGCATCTGCTTCTCCATCGTGTCCTTGATCGAAGGCGGCGGATCGACGGACTTCAGCTCGACGCGGTGGACCCGGATGCCCCACTTGCCGGTCGCCTCGTCGAGGTTGCCGCGCAGCTGGTCGTTGATCGTCTCGCGCGACGTGAGCGTCTGCTCGAGCGTCATCCCGCCGATCACGTTGCGCAGCGTCGTCACGGTCAGGAGGTCGATCGCGTTGACCGGGTTCGCGATCTCGTACGTCGCGGACTTCGGGTCGGTGATCTGGAAGTAGATGACCGTGTCGATGTTCACGACGAGGTTGTCCTCCGTGATCACCGGCTGCGGGTCGAACGAGACCGCCTGCTCGCGCAGGTCGAGCAGCGGACGGACACGGTCGATGAACGGGATGACGAGCGTGAGCCCCGGCGTCAGCGTGCGCGAGTAGCGGCCAAGGCGCTCGACGACTCCGGCACGCGCCTGGGGAATCACACGAACCGTCTTCGCGAGCAGGACCAGCACGAAGAGCACGATCACGGCGAGCACGATCAGGATTGGGATTGCCACAGCAGACTCCCTATTCGGCGACGAGAGCGGTCACGCCCTCGATCTGGATGATGTCGACGGTCTGGCCTTCAGCGTAGACCTCGCCGTCCAGGTAGGCGCGCGCCGACCAGTCCTCGCCGCCCACGTGGATCCGGCCGCCGGTGGCGTCGACGCGATGCGTCACGACCGCTTTGCGGCCGACGAGCGCGTCGGTGCCCGTGCGCGACAGCGCCGGCAGCCGGACATGGCGGCGGGCGACCGGCCGCAGGAACGCGAGCGACGCGACCGAGCAGACGATGAACACGATCGCCGAGCCGGCCGATCCCGCGCCGAGGAGCGACGCCACCGCGGCCGCGCCCGCGGCGAGCGCAACCGGCCCGAGGAAGAAGAGCCCCGGTGTCAGGACCTCGCCGATCGCCAACGCGACCGCGACGACGACCCAGATGAGCCAGCTCATGGCGGTGACTCTAGTCCTGGACGAGGCCCAGCGCGGCCGGCAGCCCGCGCAGGTCGTCGAGCCGCTCGCCCGCGGCCGGGTACCGGCCCTCTCGGTCGACGAGGATGGCGCGCATCCCGACGGCGAGTGCGCCCTCGACATCGTCCTCGAGCGTGTCGCCGACCATCACCGCCTCGCCGGGCTCGACGCCGAGCAGCTCCAGCATGCGCTGGAAGATCGTCTCGTGCGGCTTGGTCTTGCCGTGCGCACGCGAGGTCAGGACCGCGTCGACGGTCAACCGGTGATGCGCGACGAACTCGTCGAGATCGCGGGCCGTGTTCGACAGGAGGCCGATCTTCAGTCCGCTCGCGCGCAGCGCGTCGAGCGCGGGCAGCGCGTCGTCGTACAGCTCGAAGTGCTGCGCATGCGCCCACGCGCCTTCCATCTCGACTGCGGCCGCGTATGTGTCGCCCGTCCCGCCCATCGCCTCGATGATCCGCTGCGTGAAGAGCACCCAGATCTCCTCGTCGTGGTCGAGCTCGGGGTGCCGCTTCAAGGACGCGAACGCCGCCCGCCGCGACTCGTCGTAGAGCGAGGGGTCGAGCTCGAGGCCGTGCCGGCGTCCGAGGCGCACGTAGCCGTCGGGGCCGAGGTCCGGCCCGGGCCTCGCGATCGTGAAGTCGACGTCGAACACCGCGGCTTTCAGCACGAGCCGAAGATAGCCTCCGCCGGTGACCGAGCCGCGCACCGGCACCCTCGTCGCGTTTCGCAGCCGCGACTTCCGGCTCCTCTGGGGCGGGCAGACGATCTCGTTCGTCGGCGACGCAGCGTTCATCGTCGCACTCGGCTGGCGGGTCACCGACCTGACGGGAAAGGCGAGCTCGCTCGGATTCGTGCTCGCGCTCGAATCGCTCGCGATGCTGACGACGCTGCTCTTGGGCGGTGTGCTCGCCGACCGCTACTCGCGCCGCCTGCTGATGATCGGCTCCGACCTCTCGCGCGCAGCGGTGATGCTCGTGTTCTGCGTCGTCGACGCGACCGGCCATCTGAGCATGCCCGGCGTGCTCGCCCTCGCGGTCTGCTTCGGTCTCGCCGACGGGTTCTTCCAGCCCGCGTTCGGCGGGATCGTGCCGCTCGTCGTCGACCAGCCGATGCTGCCGTCGGCCAACTCGTGGATCGGCATCGCCCGGCAGGGCAGCGCGATCGTCGGCCCCGGGATCGCCGCCGGCCTCTACGGCACGGCGGGCCCGACCGTGGTCTGGGGCATCGACAGCGCGTCCTTTCTCGTCTCGGCCGGCGCCCTCTGGCTCGCGCGCCCGCGGGCGATCCAGCCTGCTCCGCAGATCGGGATGCGCAAGGAGCTCGTAGCCGGCTTCCGGTACGTGATCAGCGTGCCGTGGATCTGGACCGGCATCGGCGCTGCGACGGTGATCCTGATGCTGGCGATGGCGCCGTTCACCGCCTTGCTGCCGCGCGTCGTGCAGTCGCACTACCACCGCGGCGTCGGCTCGTACGGCCTGCTCTTCAGCGCGATGGCAGCCGGCATGGTCGCGGGCTCGCTGCTCTGGGCACGCTGGCATCCGCGCAAGCGGCGCGTGGCGATCTGCTTCGCGGCCTTCGGGATCAACGACATCGGGATCGTCGTGATTGCGCTGACGCCGTGGTACCCGCTCGCGGTCGGCGCCGCGGCCTGGCGCGGGTTCTGGATCGGGATCGGCATCGCCGCCTGGCTGACGCTGATCAGCGAGCTCGTCCCGGAGCACCTGCTCTCCCGCGTGATGAGCTTCGACTTCTTCGGCTCGCTCGGGCTCACTCCGGTCGGCTTCGTGCTCGCGGGCGTGGCAGCGACGACGGTCGCCCCGACAACGATCCTCGCGATCGGCGGCGCGCTCGGCGCGGTGCTGTGGTTCGTGCCGCTCGTATGGCGCAGGGTGCGGATCGTCGCCTGAGCACCGCCGCGCAGGTATGTTTGATCCCTCAACTATCAGGGGAGATCACCTGCATGTCATACGGACTGCTGTTCCTACGCGTCGTAATCGGCCTGACGTTCTTCGGTCACGGCGCCCAGAAGCTCTTCGGCTGGTGGGACGGCCCTGGCCTCCAGGGCATCCAGGGCTGGCTCGGCGGCATGGGCTTTCGCATGCCGCGCGTGCTCGCACTGATGGTCGGCGTCGCCGAGGCGAGCGGCCTGCTGCTTGCCTTCGGCTTCCTGACGCCGTTCGCCGCGCTGCTCGTCACCTCGGCGATGGTCGTCGCGATCGCCTCCGTCCACTGGAAGAACGGCTTCTGGAGCGCCAAGGGGGGCTACGAGTTCAACCTCGCGCTGATCGCGGGCGCCGTCACGCTGGCGGCGACAGGCCCCGGCCGCTTCTCGCTCGACCACGCGTTCGGCTGGGACGACAACCTGAGCGGCCTCTGGTGGGGCGTCGGCGTTGTCGTCGTCGCGCTGGTGGGAGGCGGCTTCGTCCTTACCGCCCTGCGAGGCACACCGCCCGAACAGAGCGCGACCTAGCCGCTAACCTGTCGGCGTCTCGGGGTGTGGCGCAGCCTGGTAGCGCGCTCCGTTCGGGTCGGAGAGGTCCGGAGTTCAAATCTCCGCACCCCGATAACGCGAGAAGGGCGGGCTCGAGCCCGCCCTTCCGTCCTTCAGCCGAAGAACTCCAGCGCCGCCCGCGCGCAGACCTCGGGGCGCTCTCCGATCAGGAGGTGGCCGCAATCGGCGATCACGCGGAGCGGCGCCTGCAGCCGGCGCGCGTACTCGAAGCCGTCCTCGAGCGGCACCTGGCGGTCGCGGCCGCCCCAGAGGAGGAGGACGGGACAGCGCACGCGCTCGAGGTCGCGGCGCGGGTCGTCGGCGGCCAGGGCGAGGCCGGCGCCGAGCGCATCCGTGTGGCTGAGCGGCCCACGCAGGAACCCGTGCACGGCGCGCTCGCTCAGCAGATCGGGGTTCGACACCTCGAACGGCCCGAAGACGACGCGGCGGAGCAGGCGCGAGCCGGCGATCCGGTGGACGCGCCCGCCGGCGATCCGCCCCGGCTGCACGAGGCCGACGAAGGCGATCAACAGCTCGGCGCGCCGGGTCGAGCTCGAGATCCCGGCCGGTGCCGCGAGCAACAGCCGGCGGACGAGCGCCGGCTGCCGCTCGGCGAGCCGCAGGGCGACGACACCGCCCAGGGAATGCCCGAGCACGTCCACAGGGCCGTCGAGGAGCGGCACGAGCGCGTCGGCGAACCCACGGAGGCTCGTTGTCGCCGGCAGCGGCGAGGAGGCCCCGTGGCCCGGCAGGTCCGGGACGATCAGGCGCCGTCCCTGCAGGTGCGGCAGCAGCTCGGTGAAGTTCCAGGCCGCGCCGCCGTAGCCGTGGACGAGGAGGAGCGGCGGCCCCTCACCGCCGACGAACGCCCTGATCCGGGCGCCACGATGCTCGTAGACCCGCTCTTCGAGGCCGGGGAGAAGATTCGACGCATCCGTCACCTGGATCGATTATGGTTCGACCACTGTGAGTTCGACAGCGACAAGGCGGGAGGCATGAGGAAGCTGCCCGCCCTGCGCCCAGATCAGCTGGAGATCCAAGCCCGCTAGCGCATCGTGCGCGGCGGGCTTTTTCGTGGAAGGAGCGAAATGGCCAACCACCTGACGCCCGACGAGCTCTCGAAAGAGGTCGGGATCGAACGGGACGAGGTGATCAGGATCTGCCTCGAGGAGCACGTGCCGATCTACCAAGGGAAGATCGACAAGACGCTGTTCCAGGCTCAGCTCCATGCGCTGGGAGCGTTCCCCGCGCCGCACTGAGGCGAGAGCTACTTGCGAGAAGAGGCGGCAGCGCGTTTGCGCGGTGCCGCCTTTTTCGTGTCGTCAGACTGCTGCTTCTTCGAGGCCGCGGCGACCGACGCCTTGAGCGCCTCCATCAGGTCGACGACGGGAGCAGGCTCCTCCTGCTCGGGCAGCTCGAACTCCTGGCCGGCGAGCTTCGCCTCGAGCAGCTCGCGCAGCGACTCGCGGTATTCGCTCCGCAGCGCTTCCGGCTCGAAGGGCGCGGCGAGCGACGCGATGATCTGCTTGGCGAGCTCGAGCTCCGGCTTCTTCACCTCGGACGTCGCGACCGCCTCGTCGATCTCGGCGTGGTCCTTCACGTCCTCGTGCACGAACAGCGTCTCAAGCGCGAGCGCGTCACCCATCGGGCGGATCAGGCAGAGCTTCTCCTTGCCGGCGAGCACGAAGCGGCCGAGCGCCGCGACACCGGCGTCCTTCATCGCCTCGAGCAGCAGCACGTAAGGACGGCGCTGCGCCTCGGCGCCGGCAGGCACGAGGAAATACGTGCGGTCGAAGTAGATCGGGTCGACCTCTTCGAGCTTGACGAAGCGGCCGATCTCGATCGAGCGCGACGTGTCGTGCTTCTCGATCGCCTCGAGGTCTGCCTCCTCGACCGTCACGAACTGGCCCTTGGCGACCTCCCAGCCCTTGACGAGCTCGTCCGACTCGACGTCGCGCTCGTGCACGGGGCACCAGCGCTTCTGCTTGATCGGCGAGCCGCACTCGCGGTGGAGGAGCCGGAACGAGATGTCCGACTGGCGGGCAGCGGGCTTCGTCGCCGGCGCGAGGCCGACGGGGATGCTGACGAGCCCAAAGCTCACGGATCCGTTCCAGGTTGTACGCATTTGCACCGGGATTGTACTAGGGACGGCCTGGATTCGCCCTCTCCAGGCGAGTTCCTTCGCGCTAGATTCCGCGTCGTGGCCCGCGCCCGGACGATCGCAAACCTGTGGCGGGACGCGGTTACGGCCGCGCATCCCGACCCGCTCTACCTGCACGAGGTGGACGGCCAGTGGGTCGAGGTGACCTGGGCCGAAGCGGCACGGGCCGTGGACGAGATCGCGAACGGCCTCCTGGCGCTCGGCATCCGGAAGGGCGATTCGTTCGGATTGCTCGCCCGCACCAACCTCGAGTGGTCGCTCTTCGACTTCGCCCTGGCACTCGTCGGCGCCGTGGGCGCTCCGGTCTACGCAAACAGCTCGGCACGCGACACGCACTACGTCCTCGAGCACTCCGAAGCGGTCGGGGTGCTCGTCGAGGATGCCGACCAGCGCGCGAAGGTCGCGGGCTCGGGCGTCGAGCACGTCATCTCCTTCGCCGATCTCGACGCACTGCGCGAGCGCGGCCGCGCCTACGCCGCCGAGCACCCGGCCGCGCTCGACGAGCGCGCCGACTCGATCGACGAGGACGACCTCTTCACCTTCATCTACACGTCCGGCACGACCGGCCCGCCGAAGGCCTGCATGATCCGGCACCGCAACTACTACTCGATGGTGCAGAAGGCCGACGAGCTGGACGATCGCCTCACCGAGCCGGGCGACGTGATGCTGCTCTACCTGCCGCTCGCGCACAACTACGGCCGCTTGCTTCATCTCTCCGCGGCCTACACCGGCTTCACGGTCGCGTTCCTGCCGGATCCGCTGCGCGCGGCGACGGAGCTGCCGCGCGTGCGCCCGCAGCTCTTCCCGAGCGTGCCGCGCGTCTACGAGAAGATCCATACGGCGGTCGTCGGCGAGTTCGCCGACCAGACGGGAGCGAAGAAGGCGATCGTCGACTGGGCGCTGCGCGTCGGCTCGCGCGTCTCCAAGCTCCGCCAGGCCAAGCAGACGGTGCCTGCCGGTCTCGCGCTGCAGTACCGCCTCGCCGACAAGCTCGTCTACTCCAAGGTGAAAGCGCGGCTCGGCGGCCGCCTGCGCGTCGCGAACGCCGGCGGCGCTCCGCTCTCCCGCGAGATCGCGGAGTTCTTCCACTCGATCGACATCCTCATCCTCGAGGGCTACGGGCTCTCCGAGGTCACGACCGCCGCAACGGTGAACCGTCCCGACGAGTTCCGTTTCGGGACCGTCGGCAAGCCGCTCCCGGGTGTCGAGCTCGCCTTCGTCGAAGACGGCGAGATCCTGATCCGCTCGGACACGGTCTTCGCCGGCTACTACCGCGACGAGGAAGCGACGAAGGCGACGCTCGATGACGAGGGATTCGTGCACACCGGCGACATCGGCCATCTCGACGACGACGGCTTCCTCGTCATCACTGACCGCAAGAAAGACATCATCGTCACCGCCGGCGGCAAGAACGTCGCGCCGCAGAACCTCGAGAACGAGCTGAAGTCGCACCGGGTGATCTCACAGGTGCTCGTCGTCGGCGACCGCAAGCCGTATGTCGCCGCGCTGATCACCGTCGATCCCGACGCGACGCGCGGCCTGGACGACAGCACGGTGCACGCCGCCGTGCAGGGCGCGATCGACTCCGTCAATGCCGAGCGGTCACGCTACGAGCAGATCAAGCGCTTTACGGTGCTCCCGCGCGAGTTCACAGTCGAAGAGGACGAGATGACCCCGACGCTGAAGCTGCGGCGCAAGGTGATCCTCGACCACTTCGCCCGCGAGTTCGCCTCGCTCTACGACTGACGCGCTAGAGGATTCTGCGAGCGCCGACGTATGT
>Ga0265316_10004695_pt1 | contig 13534 bp, 9 predicted proteins | sample 4522metaG_FD_202092 | JGI IMG/M metagenome (GOLD analysis project Ga0265316, IMG submission 202092) | Rhizosphere microbial communities from Carex aquatilis grown in University of Washington, Seatle, WA, United States - 4-5-22 metaG | ecosystem: Host-associated > Plants > Roots > Rhizosphere >... | reverse complement strand
GTGGATGCACGGCGCCGCGGACGCATCCGCGAACAACTGCGGCATGCCCCCGAACGCCGGTTTGAACGCGGTGCCGTGCGCCTCCTGGCTGACCTGCCCGGTCCCGTATTCCACATCCACCTGGCAACACGCCTCGAAGGCTTCCGGGTCGATAATCTGCACGTAACCGAGCGACAGCGCCCGAGACGACCATTCGTTGAGACTTCTCAGAATCCGGTGCTTGGGAACCTGGAACCGCGCGGCAATCCTCGCCGCGCTCCAGCCGCGGACGAAGAACAGCAGAACCATGCGCCATTGCATGTCGGCCGCGGGCTGCTTTAACAAAACCGGAATCCGCGTCGGGAAGCAGACGATGTTGCCGCGGAGTGCCCGGCGCAGAGCGGCGCTGCCGGGGTACACCGGCGTCTTCAGGCCGGCCTCGCTGTCGATTGCCGCGGCGTTCCGGGTTTCGTCCAGTAAGAGCATATGGAAGTCTAGATCGAACGAGATGAGGACCGCATAAAGACGGAGTAAGTCGAAGCTCTAAGGCCTGCGTACAGGCTGCCTTTGACCCTTTACCCTGGTTCGGAACTCAACTATTTCCGGTACGCAACCTTAATAAAAAAACCTGAACGGCCTCATCAAATCTTTTCATGCCGCAGCCAAGTGCCGATAATGCAGGGGGTTACGGTGGAAAAGTTCGGCCACATGAGGGAATCCCCATGTGCCTTCATGCGTTCTTCATGAAGAATCCGGCAAAATCAACCAACTGCAAATCAGGGGGCGATGAAAGGAACTTCAGTAACTGCGGCGCCACCTGGGAGACGGCTCGATGAGTGCAATGCCCGAACCGGCGTTGCCGCTGCCTGAAAGAGTCAGGAACGGCAAGCTGCTGATTGTTGACGACGAGACGGCCATCCGCTGGGCGCTGCGGAAAACACTGCAGCGCATGAACTTCGATATCGCGGAAGCCGAAACCGGCGAGCAAGCCATCGCCATGGTTCGCACGCTTCGTTTCGATGCCGTGCTGCTGGACATCGGAATGCCGGGAATGAACGGGATTGAAGCGTGCAAGAAGATTCGTAAGTTAATGCCACTACTGGGGATTGTGATGTTAACCGTGAGAAATACCGAAGAAGACAAGATCCAGGCGCTGGACGCCGGCGCGGACGACTACATTACCAAGCCTTTCCACGTGGGGGAGTTGGTGGCGCGGCTGCGCGCCACCGTCCGCCGGGCGCACGCCTCCCAGGCGGACCTTGCCGCCGCCATCCGCATTGGAGAGATAGAACTGGACCCGGCGCGCCGGCAGGTAAAGAGGGCGGGTACGGCAATCCACCTGACGCCCAAGGAGTTCGAGTTGCTTCACCTGCTGATGTCTCACGCCGGCCTGCCGCTCACGCACGCGCGCATCCTATCGTCCATCTGGGGACCGGAGTACGGCGGCGAGCTGGAGTATCTCCGAACCTTTGTCCGCCAATTGCGAAAGAAGCTAGGCGACGACGCCGCTTCTCCCAGATACCTTGTTACCGATTCGCAGGTTGGTTACCGGTTCAGAGCGCATGCCGACTTGGCGGCCCTAGCGGGCGCATGACGCCCACGCGGCCGCGCAAGCTCTTCATGCGCCTGGCGGCAGGCGCTTGGCGCCGTTTCGTCAGCGCCTGCAGACACATTTGACCTCTTCATGCTTTCCTTATCAATCCCATTCCATAATGAATGCCGGATCGAGGAACACGACATCAAGTGTGCGCAGTCGCCTTGTTAGCGACCCGCTGGTGGAGCGCGTTCCTCATGAGAAATCCTGCAAATACCATCGCTGGAATAGGTGCCAATGCCTGAACCTACGTTACCAGGGCCCGAAAAGGGCGTGAAAGGGAAGCTGCTGATCGTGGACGACGAAACGGCCATCCGCTGGGCGCTGCGCAACACCCTGCAGCGCATGAACTTCGAGATCTCGGAAGCCGAAACGGGTGATCAGGCGATCGCCCTGGTTCGCACCATTCGCTTTGACGCCGTGCTGCTGGACATAGGGATGCCAGGCATGGGCGGAGTCGAGACGTGCCGGAAGATTCGCAAGCTGATGCCGCTGCTCGGCATTGTCATGTTGACCGTGAAGAACGCCGAAGAAGATAAGATCCAGGCGCTGGACGCGGGGGCGGATGACTACATTACCAAGCCCTTCCACGTGGGAGAGTTGGCCGCGCGCCTTCGCGCCACCGTGCGCCGCGCACACGCGTCTCAGGCGGACGTTGCCGCCGCCATCAGTATAGGCGACATAGAACTTGACCCGGCACGCCGCCTGGTCAGACGCGCGGGAACGCTAATCCATCTTACGGCCAAGGAGTTCGAACTCCTCCATTTTCTGATGGCGCACGCCGGATTTCCCCTAACCCATGCGCGCATTCTGGCAGCGGTTTGGGGGCCGGAATACGGCGGAGAGCTGGAATATCTTCGGACCTTTGTCCGGCAATTGCGAAAGAAGCTCGGCGATGACGCCTCCGCCCCGAAATACCTGGTGACCGATTCGCAGGTTGGTTACCGGTTCCGAGCCGAAGTTGATTTGCCGGCCGGTGGCCGAGAGTGAAGAAAAAAACAAAATCATGCGGCGCCTTTATGCTTTCCTCATGAACACTGTTCCATACTGGGTGCCTATTAGGGGCCGGAAGCTAATGTAACGCAGTCACCCCGTTCGCGATGCGCCCGACGGTGCCCGCACCGTAAAGCGCGTGGCCGAACTCGCTATGGCGAGTTGCCCACGAAGGCAACTATCTCTCGCGCCGCGCCCGCGCGAACACAGCCTTAATGACCAAACGACTATGACATCTGTCTTAGAAAGGATACCTATGACGCGTAACTTACTTTTAGCCGCGGTTTTGCCGGCCTGCATCGCATGCCAGCTCGCGGCGCCGTCCGCCCCCGCTTGGGGAGCGGACTTGTCCGGCGGTCTTGGCGGGGTGACCCGCGACGCCGCTAGTAAACAGCCGGTGGCGCAGGTACGAATCACGGCGCACAACATGGCGACTGGTGCCGACCGGACTGCGACCAGCCGCTCCGACGGCACGTTCACGGTGCCGGAACTGGAGCCGGGACGCTATCAGGTGGCAGCGGCGAGGGACGGCTTCGTCGCGTCTGTGGCGGATGTGGAAGTGGCCGCGCCGGCGACCGCCCGGGTCGATTTCCTGCTGACGGCCGATGCTGCACCAGCGCCGGCAGCGAAAGCCGCTGCACCAGCCGCGGCATCCGCACTCGAAGACAAGCTCGAGGCGATGGAAAAACGCATCGAAGAGTTGGAGGCGGCTCTGGATGCCCGTACCGCTGCGGCGGCCGCCGCCAGTGCGCCCGCTCCCGCGGCCAGCGCGCCCACCGTGGCATCCGCCGCGCCAGCGCCTGCGCCCGCTCCGCAGCAGCCCGCGGCAGCCCCGGCGCCCGCGCCGGCCCCGCCCGCGCCAACCATTCCGGAAGCCCTGCAGGCCCCGGACTCCACTCCCGGCGTGGACAACTTCACGCCCTTCGCGTACGGCGACTTTACCTGGCTCAATGGCACGTCGCGCAACAAAGACACCGTGCTCGACACGAAGTACTTTACCCCGGAGGTTCGCTTCGACACGAACTTTGTAGTCGACACAAATCAACCGAGGGACCACACGCTGGGCGGGTCGACCGAAGAGTTTCGCGAGGGCGAGTTCCAGGTGGAGCAGGCCAGCGTCGGCGGCGACTTCCATTGGCAGAACGTCAGGGGCCGAGTCCTGACCATGTTCGGCATGTTCGCGACCACTACGCCGCGCAACGACGGCAGCGCCGGAGTGGGACAATGGGACCTCCGCGACGCCTACCGCTACGTTTCCGAAGCCTGGGGCGGCTATCACTTCAACGTAAGCCACGGCCTGAACGTCGACGCCGGGATCTTTGTGTCGTACATCGGCCTGTTCAGTTATTACAACTTCGATAACTGGACTTACCAGCCATCCTACGTTTCGTCCAATACGCCCTGGTTCTTCAACGGCCTGCGGATTCAGTGGTTCCCCACCAACAAGCTGAAAATCGAGCCCTGGATCATCAACGGCTGGCAATCGTATGCCAAGTACAACGGCCACAAGGGATTGGGAGGGCAGATCCTGTATCGCCCGAAGGAATGGCTCTCGCTGGTCTTCAATAACTACGGCAACGGCACGGACGACCTGGGCATTCCCGGCCGCTCGCGCATTCACACCGATGACAGCATCGAGGTCAGATATTACAACAATCCCAAGGAGGACAAGGGCATCTCTAAGATGGCGTTCTCCTTCACCGGCGACCTGGGCTGCGAATATGGCGCCGGCGTGACATGCCACGGTGGCGCGGGGGGTCCGAAGCAGGCGTTCCTGGGCTGGATGCTTTACAACCGCATTTGGTGGCACAAGGACACGTATGCCGTCACGCTTGGCGGCGGCCAGATGAACAACCCGGGCCGCTACCTGACGCTGCTGCCGCCCATCAACGGAGCCGATGCCGTCTCCGGTTCGCCTTACTTCACGGCGAATCCCGGCGACAAGGCCCACATGTGGGATACCACGGCCACCTTCCACTGGATGCCCAAGCAGTACATCACCTGGTGGGCGGAGGCCGGTTATCGCCGCTCGGACGTCCCCTATTGGTCGGGGCGTGGCGGAGTTACGCCGCCCGGCGGAAACAACGGTTCACCCGCGGACTATGCCTGTATGAGCGGCGCCTCTGCAGGGACGAACGTCCTCTCGGCGGCGTACTCGGCTTGCGGCGGCCCGGGCAGTGTCTGGTTCCCGGACCTTCGCCATAGCCAGTTCACTGTCGGCGCTGGCGTAATGGTCAAGTTCTAAATGCACCGATTACGGGGCAGGGGGCAGGCGGCACCGCCTGCCCCACCAGCTCTAAGCCTTGCGCACCGAGGCAAGCCTTGTGCACCAAGGTAAGTCTTGTGCACCGAGGCAAACTTGTGCACCGAGGCAAGCCCTTTTGTGCACCAAGGTCAGCCTTGTGCACCAAGGTGGGGCAGGCGGTGCCGCCTGCCATCCGATTGTTTCCCAACTTCCGATTGAGATTAGCGTCCTATGGAAAAAGACTTTACGGCCCCAACGGGTTCCTTATGCCATCTTAATGTAGTTCCGCTTAGACTGAATCGAGTTTTGGAGGTTCTCATGAAAAGCAAAAGCCTGGTGCTTACTCTTCTGCTGCTGGTTGCTACCTTACTTCTACTCTCCGGCTGCAAAAAGGCGGAAGCGGATCCGGCACAGGGGGCGCCGCCCCAACCCAACGTCGTTCCCTTCGCGGACGCCGCTCTGTTCTCCGTGGACCATCCGGAGCAGTTCCCATTGGCCGCGGCCACACAGCATCCCACCACATCCGAGTTAGTCGTCACCGGGACGGTTGCTCCCGATGTGTCCCGCAACGTTCCGGTGGTCTCGCTCGCCTCCGGGCGCATCACGGCCATCCACGCGCGGCTTGGCGATACGGTGCAGAAGGGCCAGTTGCTGCTGACCGTTCGAAGCGACGACGTATCGGCCGGCTATTCCAACTATCGAATGGCCGTGGCGGATGAGGTTCTCGCCCGGACGCAGTACGAGCGCTCCAAGGATCTGTACGAGCACGGCGCCATTGCTCTGAACGATCTGCAGGTTGCGCAAGACACGGAAGACAAGGCCAAAATAGCAGTGGAAACCCTGGCCGAGCATCTCCACTTGCTCGGCAACGACCCCGATAAACCGGTTAGCATGGTGGATATCTTTGCGCCGGTTTCGGGAGTAATCACCGACCAGGAAGTCACCAACGCCGCGGCCATTCAGGCGTTTAATACCCCGAGCCCGTTCACCATTTCCGATCTTTCGATTGTCTGGGTAGTCTGCGACGTGTACGAAAACGACATGCCCAGCGTCCGGCTCGGCGATATCGCGGATATCACCCTGAACGCCTATCCCGATCGCAAGTTCAAGGGAACGGTGAGCAACATCGGCTCGATTCTCGATCCCAACATCCGCACGGCCAAGGTCCGGATGGAAGTTCAGAATCCGGGAAATATGATGCGGCTGGGCATGTTCGTGAGGGCCACCTTCCACGGTCAAACCACGGAGATGCACACCATTGTTCCGGCATCCGCCATCCTGCACATGCACGACCGGGACTTTGTCTACGTTCCCGCGCCCGGCAATAAGTTTCGCCGCGTGGAAGTTGTCGGCGGAGATCTCCTGCAAGACAACGTGAACCTGCAGGAAGTCAAGTCCGGGCTGCAACCTGGACAACAAGTGGTTACCAATGCGTTGGTCCTCGACCACGTGCTCGGTCAATGACCGTAGCCCGGAAGTTTAGGGACCGGGAGCGACAGCTCGCCCAACAGGCAGTAATAAAGGAAAACAGCAAATGATCCGCGCTCTCGTAGATTTTGCGCTTAATAACAAATTTGTGGTGTTGGCCATAGCCGTCTTATTGCTCGGTTGGGGGGCTATCTCGTTTCACAACCTGCCGGTAGAGGCCTATCCCGATATCGCCGACAACTATGTGACGATCATCACCCAATGGGCCGGACGTTCCGCCGAAGAAGTGGAACAGCAGGTGACGATTCCGATCGAAATTCAAATGGCCGGAATGCCGCACATGACCTTCCTGCGCTCCGAATCCATTTTCGGCCTGTCGTTCGTCATCATGATCTTCGACGACAGCTCCGTCAACGATTGGAACCGCCAGAAGGTGCTCGAACGGCTCACTCAGGTCAATCTGCCGAGCGGACAGAACCTGCAGCCTCAGATCGGCACGGACTGGAGCACCACCGGCCAGATCTACTGGTACACCCTGAGAAGCACCAATCCCCGGTATGACCTGATGGAGTTACGGTCGCTCGAAGACTGGGTTCTCCTCAAGCAGTTCAAATCCGTTCCCAACGTGGTGGACGTTTCCGATTTCGGCGGCACTGTGCGGGAGTACCAGGTGCGTGTGGACCCGAACAAGCTGGTGTCGTATGGATTGAGCATCGGGCAGGTGGAGCAGCAGCTTGCCAATAACAATATCAACGCCGGCGGCAGCTTCGTTGAAGAAGGCATGCAGCAGATGAACGTGCGCGCGCTGGGGCTGTTCAACAACGTGCAGGACATCGAACAGACCATGCTGAAAACTCAGAGCGGCACGGCCATTCGAGTCAAAGATATCGCGCTCGTGGCCCAGGGCCCGAAAATCCGGCTGGGCCACATGGCGCGAGCCAACCACATGGAGGACGGGCGCATCATCGACGAACCCGACGTGATCCAGGGCGGAGTGCTGATGCGCAAAGGCGCCGAGGAAGAACCCACACTCGAGGGCATTCACAAGAAAGTCTACGAGCTCAACCATGGCATCCTGCCTCCCGGCGTGGAGGTGGTGCCCATGCTGGACCGCACCGATCTGCTGCATTTCACCTTGCACACGGTGATGCACAACCTGATCGAAGGCATGCTCCTGGTCAGCGTCATTCTATTCCTGTTCCTGCTGAATGCCCGAGCCGCACTGATCGTCGCGCTCACCATTCCGTTCTCTCTCCTCTTTGCCTCGATCTGGCTGGATATGGCCCACATCCCGGCCAATCTCCTCTCCCTGGGCGCACTGGATTTCGGAATGGTGGTGGATGGCGCGGTGGTCATGGTGGAGAACATTATCCGGCATCTGAACAAGGACCGCAGCGGCAATGGGACCGTGAAAACCATACCGGAAGTCATCCGCGAGGCTTGCCACGAAGTGCAGCGGCCGGTATTTTACGCCATCGCCATCATCATCACCGCGTATCTGCCGATCTTCACCCTGCAACGCGTGGAGGGCCGGTTATTCCGGCCGATGGCCTGGACGGTGGCACTGGCTCTTCTCGGCGCCATGACGTTTTCGATTCTCATCGCACCCGTGCTGGCAGCCACATTTTTCCGTAAGGGGGTTCGGGAACGGCATAATGTGGTCCTGGAATTCCTGGTGGAGCAGTACCGCATTCGGTTGCGCTGGGCCGTTCGGCACCGATGGATTGTGGCGTTCGTCGCTTTGATCTCCCTGGGCGGGACGGTCTACCTGGGCTTCGGCGGCGTCATTGGCGCGGAATTCCTGCCGCACCTGGACGAAGGCGCTATCTGGGCGCGCGGCACTCTAGCCAACAGCACCAGCCTTTCCGAAGGCGAAAAATTCACCACCAACTGCCGCTATGTATTCGCGTCGTTCCCGGAGGTGAAAACAGTCGTATCGCAGGCAGGCCGGCCCGATGACGGGACCGACACGGGGGGATTCGGCAACACCGAGTATTTCGTCGACTTGAAGCCGCACGACCAATGGCGCCCGGTGTTTCATAAGAACAAAGAGGAACTGATCGCCGCCATGAACCTCGCGCTGCAAAAATACCCGGGCGCGGAGTGGAACTTCTCGCAGCCCATCGAAGACAACGTCGGAGAGACGATGACCGGGACCAAAGGCGCATTGGCGCTCAAGATCTTCGGCGATGACCTGAAGCTTCTCGAGCAGAAGGGCGAAGAAGTCGAGGCCGTCATGTTGGGTATTGCGGGCATGCATGACGTCAAGCTCTTACGCGATTTCGGCCAGCCCAATCTCGACCTGACCATCGACCGCCGTCAGGCGGCCCGTTTTGGAATTAACGTAACGGACATACAAGACGCCGTCCAGACAGCCGTAGGCGGCAACGCCGTGAGCCAGGTACTGATCGGCGAGCAGCGCTACGACGTGGTAGTCCGCTACCAGGAGCCCTATCGCAACACCGCGCAGGCTATCTCGAAAGTTCGCCTGCTTTCCCCAACGGGAGAGCGCGTGTCCCTGGCGCAGTTGACGAACGTAGAGGTCAAGGACGGCGCATACGACATTTTCCGCGAAGGCAACAGCCGCTACGTGGCAGTAACCTTCAGCGTGAGAGGCCGGGATCTGGGGACTACGGTCGGAGATGTGATCAAACAAATCGGCGCAAAAGTGAAGTTGCCGCCAGGCTATACCCTTGGTTGGTCGGGCGAATACGAGAGCGAAAAGAGGGCGGAAGCGCGGCTGGCGATCGTCGTCCCGCTGACCGTCCTCGTCATCTTCATCATTCTCTACACCATGTTTCGCTCGTACAAATGGGCGCTGCTCATTCTGCTGAACGTCGGCCTGGCTCGTGTGGGCGGCTTCCTGGCTCTGTTGATTACCGGAACTTATCTCAGCGTATCGTCGGGCGTCGGCATGTTAGCGCTCTTTGGCGTGTCGGTACAAACCGGCGTCATCATGGTCGAGTACATTAACCAGCGGCGGGCCAGAGGACACTCCATCGAGGATTCCGCGGTGGAAGGCGCGGTCCTGAGGCTTCGTCCCATCATGATGACCATGCTGGTGGCGACGCTCGGCCTCCTGCCGGCGGCGCTCTCGCACGACATCGGATCGGATTCCCAGCGGCCTTTCGCAATTGTGATCGTCGGCGGCTTGATTTCCGATCTGCTGCTGAGCATTGTTCTTCTGCCTACGTTTTATGTTTGGATCGCCCGCGACGGCGATCAACTTCCCGCGCCGGAGGGTTTATGAGAAACATCCGGGTTATTCTGGCGGCCGCTCTCGGTAGCTTCCTGTTGACGGATTCGGCGTTGGCGCAGCAGGCGCCTGTCACCGTCACGCTGGACCAGGCCATCGACTTGGCGCTCAAGCATAACCATATCTTGCAGGCCGCCCGCACCACCATCCAACAGAACCAGGCCGCGGAAATTACCGCTAACTTACGGCCGAATCCGACGTTGTTTACCGACTGGGAATACCTGCCCGTGTTCACCCGCCAGCAAGGCACGTCCCTGTCGGACTATATCCAGGCCTCCACCGAAGCCGACCTGGGGTTGAGTTACCTTATTGAACGCGGCAACAAGCGGGCACGCCGCCTGCAGGCAGCCAGGGACGCAACTGCCGTGACACGCTCGCAGGTGACCGACAACGAGCGCGGTCTTGTTTTTAACGTTGGTTCTCTGTTTATCAATGCCCAGCTTGCGCAGTCTACTCTCGAACTCGCGCAGACGGATCTGAAAAGCTTTCAGCAATCCGTCGATATCGGCGAAATCCAATACAAGGATGGCGCTTTGAGCGAGAACGACTATCTGAAGATCAAGCTCCAGTTGCTGCAGTATGAAACGGACGTCCAACAGGCGCAGCTCAGTAAGGCCCAGGCTCTCTCGGACCTGCGTCAACTGTTGGGTTACGAATCGGTTCCCGCCACTTACGACGTGGTAGGCGAATTCGAATACAAGCCGCTGGTGGTCACGATCGACGAATTGCAGGCCAAGGCCCTCCAGAATCGTCCCGATCTGCGTGCGGCGGTGTTGGGGGTTACCGCCGCCAACAGCCAATATACGCTTGCCAAGGCCAATGGGAAGCAGGATCCCACCGTCTCGGCCAATTACTCGCACGTCAACGGCATCAGCACCGTCACGTGGTCGCTTAGTATTCCGCTGGCGATTTTCGACCGCAACCAGGGCAACATCGCGCAAACGCGCATCGCCATTCGGCAGGCGGAGGAACAGCAGAAGGCGGCCAGCGGGCAGGTGCTGACAGACGTGAAAGACGCGTACGAGGGCGTGCAGGAAAGCGCGACAATAGCTCAGCTCCTGAAATCCAAGTACCTCGATATGGCGCAGAGAAGCCGCGATATCAGCGAATATTCCTACCGGCGCGGCGCTCTGGCGCTTCTCGATTTCCTGGACGCCGAGCGCACTTATCGGGCCACGCAACTCGCTTATCGCCAGGCGGTGGCGGCTTACCTGGCCGCAGTGGAGCAGCTTCGCCAGGCGGTGGGAACGAGAAACCTGCTTTGACCCCGAGCCGTTCGTCCGGAATAATCTTATGACCAAACAAGAGATTCGCGCGCGTATTGAGGAGATCGGCATCATTCCGGCGATACGCGTGTCTACCGCCGAAGACGCCCTGTTTGCCGCGGAAGCGGTCAGCGAGAGCGCCATCCCCATTGTCGAAGTGACCATGAGCGTACCGGGCGCGGTCGAGGTCATCCGCGAACTGACGAGCCATCACCCTGAGGTTCTTGTGGGCGCCGGCACGTTGTTTCGCGTGGACACCGCGCGCCGCTGCCTGGATGCCGGGGCGACCTTCCTGACCACGCCGGGGCTCGATCTGGAGATCGTCAACTTCGCGCTGGGGCGCGGGGTGGTGGTCTTTCCAGGTGCCCTGACGCCTACCGAGATCATGGCCGCTTGGAGGGCCGGTTCCGATTTCGTGAAGGTCTTCCCGTGCTTTGCCAACGGCGGCCCCGCTTATATCCAGGCGCTCAAGGGGCCTTTCTCGGAAGTCCCGTTGATTGCCACCGGCGGTGTGAATCAAACGAACGCCATGGATTTCATTCGCGCGGGCGCCGTGGCGCTGGGCATCGGGCGGGACCTGATCCACCAGGATGCCATCCGGCGCCGCGAGCGGGGCTGGATCACCGAACTGGCGCGGCGCTACACCAAGATCGTGGCCGAAGCGCGCAGAATACAAAAGGAGGCTGGCTTATGACACGCAAACTGGCGGTCTTACTCGGGTGGATCGCGATGGGTACCGCGCTTCCCCTATTCGCGGCGGACGCGCCCGCGGAGAAAGCGCCCAAACAGCCGTTTGCAGTGACCAGCACGGAGCGGGTCGATTTCCTGCCCGGTGGCGCCATTCGCGTGGACAATTCGTATGGCTACTTGACGGTCGAAGGCTGGGATGAACCCGGGGTCGAGATCGCCGTCACTAAGTCGACCGACCGTTTCTTCGAACCTGAGCAAAAGGAACAGGCCGAGAAAGCTTTCGACCAGATCCGTGTGGTCACCGAAAAGCGCTCCGACAAGGAATTGGCGATTTCCACCACGCTTCCCGCCCGCCATGGCTTCCCCTATTCCATCCTCCCCTCGCGCCAAATCGTGTTCACCATGCCGAAGAAGACCACGCTCGGCGTCACCGTGGAGTACACGGTCCATGTGCCGCGCGACTCCAGCCTGGTAGTGCATCAAGACCATGGCTACGTGTGGGTGAGCGACGTGACGGGAGATATCGAGGTCGACAGCCACACCGGCGACATGATCGTGATGCTGCCCGATCCGGGGCCTTACGCGATCGACGCGAGCACCCGGATGGGCAGCGTTACTTCCGACTTCGCGGGCTACGGCCGCAAGCGATTCCTGGTTGCCACTCGCTTCGTCCACGCCGGCCAGGCTTCGTCGCGGCGGATTTATCTGCGCATGGGCCGCGGAAGCATCACCATCAAGGACGGCGGGCCTGCTACGCCCTGGCTTCCGCGTTAGCGCGGCTCAAAAGCGCCTTCATATAAGCGAAACCGTAGGACGTCTGCGCGTTGCCGCCGCCCACCATGCCCGGCGTATGATCCAGAATCACGATGCCGTCGTAGTTGACGTCACGCAGGGCATTCATGATCTTGTACATGTCGTAGTAGCCGTTGTCCATGAACGTCTCCACGAAATGCGGCAGCGGCCCGCTCACGTTGCGGAAGTGAATCTTCCAGATCTTCTGCGCGCCGAAATAGCGGATCATCTCTTCGGGGTCTTTGCCGGTGAGCTGGCGCCCGCCTTCCAGCCAGGTGCCGCAGCACAGGCAGATGCCCACATTCGGGCTCGCGGCAATCTCCATGGCGCGCCGGTAGCCGTCGAAGTTCCCGAAGATGCAGCGCGGCACGCCCGCCAGCACGGGCACCGGCGGATCGTCGGGGTGGATTCCAATGCGCACCCCAACCTCCTCCGCCACCGGCGCCACCTGCTTGATGAAATAGGTGTAGTTCTCCCAGATCTCTTCCCTGGAAAACTCGCGCCCGTGCGATAGCGGTTCCTTGAAGACCACGTTGTCCCAGACGCCCTGCTTGTTGGGGCTGGCCATATCGAACTCGCGGCCCACCGACCCGCGAATCTTGGCGCTCCCGCTGCTCCAGATGCCGTTGCCCATGTGGGCATAGGTGGTGTAATAGATTCCCGCCTGGCCCAGGTTGCGCAGGTATTGCTTGTATTCCTCGATCTTCTTGTCGCGTCCGGGAAGGTTCAGCGTGACCTCCGGCATGTTGTGCACGCTGGTGTTGCCGATATTCCAGACGGTAATGCCGGCCTCGGCGTAGCGCTTCCTGATGGCGAGGAACGCCTCGGCCGTGCGCATATCAGGCGTGGATCCCACGCTGACGTAGTCGGCCCCGATCTGTTGCAGGTACAGCAGATCGTTATCGGTAGGCTTGGGGCCCACCTGCGCGCACAGCTTGATTCCCGGCTGCACCGTGTGCACGGTAGCGGACGCCCTGCCTGCGGCGGCCACCAGCGCCGCGGCGCCCAGCGCTCCGCCCAGCGCCAGCTTTCCGAATTCTCTCCGGTCGTGATCGATCATTGGCTCGTACTCCCTGAGCAAGTGTAACTCAACGCCGGCGTTCCGGGAGGGTGCTGAAACAAACTCGGGAATCCGGTCCCCGGCGACCGCTCCCTGACGGGTCGCGGCTCGGTAACCTTATGCAAAGACGGAGCATTCGAAGCTGAGCCGCGACCGATCCGCGAAATCCCGAAAACGGGTACGCACCCGTCGAACGGAACCCTGCGCCGGGCGGCTTCCGCCCCACCGTCGC
>Ga0265316_10004692_pt1 | contig 13537 bp, 9 predicted proteins | sample 4522metaG_FD_202092 | JGI IMG/M metagenome (GOLD analysis project Ga0265316, IMG submission 202092) | Rhizosphere microbial communities from Carex aquatilis grown in University of Washington, Seatle, WA, United States - 4-5-22 metaG | ecosystem: Host-associated > Plants > Roots > Rhizosphere >... | reverse complement strand
GAGCGCATCGCGTTCGCCAGGGAGCTTGGGCTGAAGCAGATGATCCTCTCCACCTTCGGCCTGCCCAACACCGCCACAATGGCGGACTGGGCCAAGGCCGCGGGCGAACTGAATCAGATCGGCGAGAAGGTGGCAAAGGCGGGCATGCAGGCCGGCTTCCATAACCACAACTTCGAGTTTCAGAAGATCGCGGGCGAGCTGATTTATGACAGGCTGATGGGGGAACTCGACCCCAAGCTGATTAAGATGCAGTTTCAGGTGGCCGTCATCAGCATCGGTTACGAAGCGGCCACTTACATGAAGAAATATCCCGGCCGTTTCCTCTCGATGCACCTGGCCGACTGGTCGGCCGCGACTAAGAAGGACGCTGCCATCGGTGCCGGCTCAGTGGACTGGAAGGGACTGTTCGCCGCCGCCAAGACCGGCGGCGTGAAGAACTACTTCGTCGAAATGAACCTGGAGTTCATGAAGCCCAGCTACGACTTCCTGCACGGCCTGAAGTAGCTTCGGCATCGATGGGATGTCCGCGCGGCCGACGCCAGGAATGGCGCCGGCCTGGGACCGCGTATTGGCGCCGGCCCGGGGCCGCGTACTTGCGCCGGCTCTACCGGCCCGGAACCGCGTACTGGCACCGGCTCCGCCGGCCCGGCGGCGCCCGGCAAAGAGGGCCGCCGAAATCTGCGCCTGATGGGATATGATAGTTCGGTTCCCGTGGAGGTCCCATGAAACTACTTTTGCCCTTCGTCGCCGCCGCCGCGGCTCTCTACGCACAAGGCAACCCCGAGCAGCACCGCGAGATCCCGGGGTTTAAGATTGCCGGCAACCTGTACTATGCCGGCACCGCCGATCTCGCCGTGTACCTGATCCACACGCCGCAAGGCAACATCCTGATCAACAGCGATTTCAAACAGGACGTCCCGGCGATCAGGAAGAGCATCCAGCAGCTCGGCTTCTCGTACGGCGACACGAAGATACTGCTGATCAGCCACGCGCACGCCGATCACGACGAGGCGGTGGGGGTGGTGGTGAAGGAAACCGGCGCCAAGCTGATGGTAATGGACGCCGATGTGCCGGATGAGGAGAGCACGGCGCCGGGGCGTCCCGGTGCGCACGTGGACCGCGTGCTGCACGATGGCGACACCGTGGAGCTGGGCGGCTCCAAACTGGTGGCGCGTCTGACGCCGGGCCACACCAAAGGCTGCACCACCTGGACCATGCAGGTGCCTGACGGCGCGCGCACGCTGAACGCGGTGATCGTCGGAAGCCCCAACGTAAACGGAGGGTACCTTCTGGTGGGCAACAAGGATTATCCGAGGATCGCGGACGACTACGTAAAGACCTTCGCGGTTCTCAAGAGCTTACCCTGCGATTTGTTTCTGGGCGCGCACGGCGTGTACTTCGGGATGCTGGCCAAGATCGACAGGATGAAGGCCGGCGACGCGAACCCTTTCATCGACCCCGACGGCTACAAAGCCTACGTGGCGGAACGGGAAGCGGCATTCCGCAAGGAGTGGGAGAGGGAGAAGCAGAATCCCGGGTCCGTGGCGCCACATTAGCCAGGGATCAGCCCGGGGAGCGGCCACCTCATCACCCGCGAAGGGCATCCTCGGCGATGACCCTGTTCCCAATTCTGAATCGAATCCAGAGAGAAACCGAACTTCGCGGCAAACCGCGTTTGACTCAACAAGGACGGTGTTGTGGAACTGGACGGCCACGTGGACAAGAGCGGGCAGGCGGCACCGCCTGCCCCACCTATGGTGCGCGACGCTTGCGGCCCGGTGGGGCAGGCGGTGCCGCCTGCCCCGATCATCCCGCTCACTGCCCCGGTATACGCCAACGACGGACGGACGCAGGAAATCGCGTCCGTCCGGAGCGGGTCTGAACGTGGCACAGCAGGGTAGGCATGGAACAGTTGGCGCCGAAAGCAAGCCACCCACGTACAATAACTTCATGGACTTACTGCCCATCGCCGGGGGCGGGCTCGGCGCCGGCTGCGCTTTCATGGCGTGGGCCGTGCGCGGGCGGTCGTCCGCGGTATTTGGGCGGTCGGTGTGGCGCGGCAGCAGGGAGCGGCGCGCGCTGGCCCTCACGTTCGACGATGGGCCCAGCGAGAGCACGCCCGAAATCCTCGACGTCCTGGCCCGCTACGGCGTCCCCGCCACGTTTTTTCAGTGCGGCGCCAATGTGGAGCGGCTGCCTGCGGTGGCGCGCGCGGTGGCGGAGGCCGGGCACGACATCGGCAACCACAGCCATACGCATCCTCTGTTCTCGCTGCGTTCGCCCGGCTTCATCGAAGAGGATTTGCGGCGCGCCCAGGAAGCCATCGAAGCTCACACCGGCGTGCGGCCGGTCTGGTTTCGCGCCCCCTTCGGCGTGCGCTGGTTCGGGATGGGGCGCGCGCAGCGGCGGCTGGGGCTCACTGGCGTGATGTGGACCGCAATCGGCTATGATTGGAGGCGGAATGCGGATGCGGTGTCGGAGGGCCTCGAGAGGCGCGCCTCAAATGGCGCTATCCTGTGTCTTCACGACGGCCGCGAGCTGCGCGCCAAACCCGATATCGGCGCTACGGTGGAAGCCGTCGGGCGGCTGGTTCCAGCGCTGGCGGAGCGGGGTTACGAGTTTCGAACGGTAAGCCGATTGTTATGTCCGACGAACTGTCTCAAAGGGTCATCAAAGTTATCGCCACCTCCAAGCGAATTCCGGTCGAGTCGGTGACCATCGACAGCGATTTCGTGAAACTGGGCATCGATTCCATGGATGCCGTGGAGATCCTTTTCGCTCTCGAAAACGAATTCGACATCAGCATCCCCGACGACGAGGCGCGCCGGGTGCGCAGCATCCGCCAGATGTGCGAGGGCGTGGAGAGGCTGCTGGAGGCCAAGTCCGCCGGCGGGAAGGTTGCCGAGTAGCACATGCGGCGTATCGCTATCACCGGCGTGGGGGCCATCTCCGCGCTGGGCCGCAATGCCGCGGAATTCGGCCAGGCGCTCGGCCAGGGCCGCTCCGGCATCGGCCCCATCGAGAGCTGCAACGTCTCGCAGTTGCGTTTTCAAAACGGAGCCGAGGTCAAGGGCTACAGCCACACGCCCTACTTTGACGACCGGCGTGCCGACTTCATGGACCGCTTCGCGCAGTTTGCGGTGATCGCGGCGCGCGAGGCGGTGGCCAACGCCGGCGTCGTTTGGACCCCCGAGCTGCGCGAGACCGCCGCGATCGTCACCGGATCCTGCGTGGGCGGGCAGAGCACCGAGGATATTGGCTTTCACGAAGTGTACAAGCTGGGCCACAACCGCGTCCATCCGCTGACCATCCCCAAGACCATGGCTAACGCCGGCGCCAGCCACATCTCCATGGAGTTCGGCATCACGGGACCCAGTTTCACCCTTTCCACGGCCTGCTCGTCGGCCGCTCATGCCATAGGCCAGGCATACTGGATGCTGCGCTCCGGCGCCGCCGCCCTGGCCATCGCCGGCGGCAGCGAGGCGCCGTTCAGTTTTGGAATCCTGAAGGCGTGGGAAGCCATGCGGGTGGTCTCGCCGGACACCTGCCGCCCGTTTTCCAAAGACCGCCGCGGCATGGTGCTGGGCGAAGGCGCCGCCATGCTGGTGCTGGAGCCGCTAGAGGCCGCCCGCGCCCGCGGCGCGCGGATTCACGGCGAGATCGTGGGCGTCGGCATGTCCGCGGACGCCGGCCACATCACCCAGCCCTCGGCTGAGGGCGCCGTGCGGGCCATGCGGGCGGCCCTGCGCGACGCCTCGCTCGCCCCCGAGCAGATCGGCTACATCAACGCGCACGGCACGGCGACGCCGGCCAACGACTCCACCGAGACGGCGGCCATCCGCACCGTGTTCGGCGCCCATGCGGACCGGCTGGCGGTGAGCTCGACCAAGTCGATGCACGGCCACGCGCTGGGCGCCGCCGCCGCGCTGGAGTGTCTGGCGACGGTGCTGGCGCTGCGCGACGGCGTGCTGCCCCCCACCGCCAACTACACCCAGCCGGATCCGGAGTGCGACCTCGACATCATCCCCAACCAGGCGCGCGCGGCACGCGTGGAATATGCGCTGTCGAACTCCTTCGCGTTCGGCGGGCTGAATGCGGTGCTGGCGCTGCGGGCGGGGTAAGGGGACTCGCGGAAAGTTTTGCGACGCCGCTTGGGGCGTAGGCTGCTGCCGAACTCGGCCCCTGCGCCGCGGGCGGGGTAAGGGCGGAGGCGCCCTGGGGGTGTAGGCTGGCGCCGGGTTTGGCCCGGGCGCCCGTTATACCAACGCCCCGAACTCCTCCAGCGCCTCGTCCAGCGCGGCCACCTGAATCGGCTTGCAAACATAGCCCTCCATCCCGGCTGCGAGGCACTTCTCCCGATCGCCCTTCATGGCGTGCGCGGTCATGGCGACGATCGGCACGTGCGCGCCGGTCGCAGCCTCCAACTTGCGGATGCGCCGGGTCGCTTCCAGTCCATCCATGTCGGGCATCCCTACGTCCATCAGGATCAAGTCGAACCGCTGGTTCCGCCAGGCCTCCAGCACTGCCACTCCCGTGGCGGCCAGGGTCACGCGGTGGCCGCGGAGTTCGAGCAGCCGCAGAATCAGCCGCTGGTTTATCGGATTGTCCTCGGCCACCAGAATCGACAGGGGCTTTTGCCCGGACCGCGGATACGCGGGGTCCTTGCCATTTTCGGCGGCGGGCGCTTCCGCGCGCGGCAGCGGGAGGGTAACGAAGAACGTGCTGCCCTGGCTTTCGCGGCTCTCCAGCCAGATCCGGCCGTTCATCATCTCGACCAGCTTGCTGCTGATGGCCAGCCCCAGGCCGGTGCCGCCGAAGCGCCGGGTGATCGATCCGTCTCCCTGGCGGAAGGGCTGGAAGATGGATGCCCGCTGCGCCTCCGGGACCCCGATGCCGGTATCGGAGACGGCAAACCGGATGGCTTCGTCGGGCCCGTCCGCGGCGCGGGACACGGCGATCTCGACGCGGCCATTTTCGGTGAACTTGACCGCGTTTCCCGTCAGGTTTACCAGGATCTGCCGCACCCGGTGCGGATCGCCCCGCACCCACTCCGGCAAGCCGCCGTCCACCGCAAGGGAGATCTCCAAACCCTTTTTGGCCGCCAGCGGACGGATGGCACTCACGGCATCTTCCACGCACTTGCGCAAGGGGAAATCGATCGCTTCCATGTCCAGCCGCCCGGCTTCGATACGCGAGAAATCGAGGATATCGTTGATCACCACCAGCAGAGACTCGGCCGACCCGCGCACCGTCTCGTTGTATTCCCGCTGTTGCGGGCTGAGATCGCCCCCGGCCATCAACCCGGTGAAACCCAGGATGCCGTTGAGGGGCGTGCGGATCTCATGGCTCATGCTGGCCAGAAACATGCTCTTGGCCTGGCTGGCCTGCTCGGCCGCCTCCTTGAGCGAGGCTTCCTGCTCCAGTTTCTTGCGGATCACCGAGGTCTGCGCCGCCACCTTGCGGCGCAGCACGCCAGCCCACATCAAGGCGCCGATCAGAAACGCTCCCATCGAAACCAGCACCATGACCACCCGGGTGGAAGTCCACAACGGCGCCCGCCGGACCACGGCCACGTCGTCCAGGCCGCGGAGATTGACGGTGAACGATTTGGTTACCTTGGCGCTCGGGTTCCAACGCGACTCGATCGCGCAGATGCCCGACACCCGCACAATGCTGCCGCGCTCCAGCGTGGGAATGCGCCCGTGCTCCAGCGTGGCATTGAAGAGCCTTCCCCCTGCCGCGAGCAGCAGGGAAGTCTGGTCGGAGCCCGTCAGTTGATCCACCAGCTCGGCGTCAATCCGGACCAGCTCCGCATCGTGTTCCCCTTCCAGCACGTCGTCCGCCGTGATGCTCGCCGCTGGCAGAGGCGGGCGGGTGCGCAGCACTTTGATTTGCGCATCGCGCATCTCCGGGTTGAAATCGCCGACGTGCGGGAATCCCACGACGTCCACCACGTCGCCGGGCTTCAGGACGGCGGCGGCGTGATTCACGATCTTCAACCCGGCGTTGGCGTCCTGCACGTACGTCGGACCGCCCGGGTTGCTCAACGTCACGATTCCCTGGACGCGCACCCGTCGACCCGGCACGTCTTGCTTCGAGTAGCGGAGCAGTTCGTCAATCGGCCGGGGCGGCGCCGACCAGGCATCCGCGGCCCGGTCCACGACGCGGATGTAATCGGGGGATGGAACATAGATCTGAATCCCCGTGATCTGGCGCCGGGTATTGAACAACGTTGCACAAACACCCTGGACTTCGACCGCGCTGTCCGGAGGGGGCAGCGGCTTGTGGCGAGGGTTGGTCACCCGGACCTGGTAGCGGTGTTCGCCCCACTGAAGCCAGATGCGATCCTCCGCCTCGCAGCACGTCTCGACGGACTGCACAATCCCTTCGGTCCGGACCCACTCGCTGTCCTCGGCGCCGGAGTACAAGTCGTCGAATGCCGCTGGCGCGGGAGCCGGCATCGCCCCAGCGGAGACGCGCTCCGCCCAGGCGTTGGCGACGATAGGCGCGAAGTTGCCGGGCTCGGTGGTTCCGGTCAGGTCCACCAGGTCGCCCGCCGCCACCTTGATCTCGCGAATGCGCTCCGAGTACGCGAACGTCGCACCCGTGGGGTCCTCGACGAAAAGCAGGCCGGAGATCGGATTGATGTAGGTGACGGTGGCCCGCAAGCGCACCGGAAGGAAGCGCCCGGCATCTTCCGCGCTGAGCGAGTGCACCTGCGCCACCGTGGTGGGCGTGCCCGGTTCCTCCGCCGGCCGCGACTGCGGATTGCCCTGCGTGAACTGGGCGTCCGCCAGTTCCAGCCCTGCCGCGCCCGTCTCGACAAATCCGAAAACATCGATGCCGCCGCCCGTCGGCGGCGCCGTCCAGGCTGCCTGGCGCAACAGAATCGTGCCGGTTCCGTCGGTGAACCGGAGCCCGTCCAGCAACTCGTCCTTTCTCACCTGGCCGTGCAGGTGCACCGCCTGTTCGGCAAGCGGCGTACCCGCCAGCGACGCAATCTCCCGCACCGTGCGGACGGGGATCACGGACGGCGCCGCGGCGGTCCGTTCCAGTTCCTCCGCTTGGGAGAGCCAGAGCTGAACCCGGCTGGTGTGGCCGTAGATGTCCTGGCTGGGATGAGCGACCCCGTGGATGCGGATGCGCGCGCCCACCATTTGATCGAGATTCGGGAAACCCGCGCTGCCCATGCGGGCCTCGAAGGTAGTGCCGCCGGAACCCACCCTAAGGACCAGCCGCCCCGCGCGGTCGAGATACCGGGCGCGAAGCACGCCCTCCAACGCCACATACCGGTATCCGGCCCGGCCGGCAGCTAAAGCCGCCGCGGAAATGCGAAGCGGCCGCAATTCGTGGTTGCCCTCCAGTTCCGAGACTGAGCTGGCTACCACCACGGGAGCCGGGCCGCCTTCGGCCGCGGTGCCGACGATCTCCAGGCCCGCCCCCGGTTTGACCTTGGGATTCGCGAAGAGTGTGTCGACGCGCACGGCGCCGGTCCCGTCTTCCACGAACATCACGTTCAAGTTGAAATCGCGGAATGTCATCCACCCTTTCAGATGCACCGGTATGCGCTTTTCCGCCACCTGCAGCGGCAGGGCGGCGATTTGTTCGATCCGCTCCAGCGGAGCCCCCGTGCGGCGGCCGCCGCACGAGTTCAGAACAACCAGCAGGATGACCAGCGCGTAGCGATATGGGTGCTGTTCCGGTATCGGCACTATCCAGAGGGGCCTCATTCCCCTTATCGGCTTTCGATGCGGAACCCTGTAGGGCGAAACGGAGTGAGCCGGCCCGCCCCGCGCGCCCGATGCCTGGGCCGCCCGGGGAGCATCCGTATGCGCCACTCGGCTAGTACCAACGTGGAGAAACAGGCGTACGACTCCGGAGCCGGACCGCTTGCTTACGCGCGCGGCTCAGCAACGGCTTCCGAGCCACGACCGTCAGAAGGTGTAAAAAGAATAACCAACTTATGCAGATGCGATTTTTTCAGGGGTACAGAAATGTATCCCCTTGCCCCGGCGAACACACCTTGGGGCTGTAAACGCGAAGTTTTTCTGTATAAATTGCGGGATTCGCGTTTCCTGCATAAGTTGGTTGTTTTTTTACACCTTCTCAGGGAGGGGTCTACGCGAACTTCCGCAATTAGGTACTAGCGCGTCAGATCGTAAATGAAATAGTTCACCGCGATCTTGTAGGCCAGGGTAGCCCATTTCTCCGGGTACCGCGGGTCGTCGGCCCACTCCCAGGCATCGCCCAGGTCCATGTTGTGGCAGATCGCGACCATGATCCGGCCATTGTCGTCGTAAATCGCGCGCCAGTGCTCGGGCCGGCCGGTCTCGCCGTTTTCGTAGGTGCGCCCGGAGCGGGTCCATTGCCAGCCGGGCACCTGGAACCGCTCGTCCAGGTCGTAAACGGTGTGGAAGATCGGGTCGCTGTTCGGGATATCCACGATAGGGCGGCCGGGGAGCACCTTGCGAATGCTCGCCAGAAAAGTCTCCCATTCGTTGATTCCCCGATACGTCTCCGAGCCATGAAAATCGTCCACCATCAGGAAACCGCCGCGCAGCAGAAACTCGCGCAATTGTGCCGCCTGATCGTCCGGCAGGTTCCAGTGCCCGACTTCGACCGCGTACATCAACGGCCAGTTGTAGACGTCGTTGGTTCCGTCGAGATCCACGATCTGCTCGACCGACCGCGCGTCGATGCGCGTCAGCCGCCGTATGCCGGCCAGCAGATGGCGATCGGAGCGCGGGTAATCGATGGTCCAGTTCAGGCTGCTCCGGAATCCCCGGCCGATGCCCGGACAGCGCAGGCGGGCGCGGGTCCACTCGGTCGTGGCTTGCCAGTCCGGCGGAAGGGGGAAGTTCTCGTACTCCATGCCCGGATATTCCTTGAAGGGCCGCTGCGCACGCAATACACCCCAAATGCCGAGGCAGGCGACAACGAATAGAAGCAGGGAGCGAAGCCGCATCTTGGTATTGACCTGGACAACCCGAGTATACGACAGCTTTTGGCAATCAGCTTTCAGCCCCCGTGCTGCGCGCACGCAGTGCAAGGGACGCTGAAACTGGGGGTGAGTTTCGATGGCTGAAAGCTGATCGCTGAAAGCTACCCCGCCAGCTTGATCCACAAGTAGATCACCGGCAGCGTGAAGAGCGTGCTGTCGACGCGGTCCAGAAAGCCGCCGTGCCCGGGGAGGATTGCGCTGCTGTCTTTCACGCTGGCGCCACGCTTGATGGCCGATTCCGCCAGGTCGCCGAGTTGGCCCGCCGCGTTCGCCGCCACGGTCAGGCCGATGGCGCCAGCTATGCTCACTCCCGGGATGAATCGCAGCGAGTAGGCGCCCCCCACGAGGACCGATGTCGCGAGCGACGCCGCCGCGCCTTCCCAGGATTTCTTGGGGCTGATCTCGGGCGCCATACGGTGCTTGCCGAATGCGCGGCCAACGTAGTATGCGCCACTGTCGCCGGCCCAGTTCAGCACCAGGGCGTACATGAGCCAGTGGCGATTGTGTTCGTGCAGCGGTATGGCGCACTGCCAGCAACCGAACACGTACACCACCCCCATAAGCAACAGCGCCGCGCGCGGCAGCGTCTTCGAGAGGTCGCCGCGCATGGCCGCGGCCAGCGCCACCAACGCCGCGATGGTGACGACCGGCCAGGCCTCGCCCGGCCAGGCCAGCAGCAGCACTCCCGCGGCATACCCCACGGGGTTGAGCGAGCCGAAACCGTAGCTCGCCGCGATCCCGCTGTACTCGTAATAGCAAAGCAGGGCCACGGCCATCAGCACCGAGAGAAAGACCCAGTAATTCGCGAAGAGAACCGCGTAGATCACTACGGGAACCAGCGCCAGCGCAGTGACCAGCCGCTTCATGAGGAGCGGAGCGCTGCAATCAGAGAGTCGTCACTAGAGCCGGCGCCGTTGACGGGGCGCCCTCCCGGCCCACCGCTCAATCCGCCGTAGCGGCGGTCGCGCTTCTGGTATTCCAGCACGGCTTGCAGCAAGTCGGTGCGGGTGAAATCCGGCCACAGGGTTTCGGTGACATACAATTCCGCGTAGGCGATCTGCCACAGCAGGAAATTGCTGATGCGCATTTCCCCGGAAGTGCGGATCAGCAGGTCCGGATCGGGGCAGGCGGCGGTGTACAGGCTGGTGGAGATCAGCTCCTCGTCGAAGCGCAGGGAGCCGATACTGCCGTCCAGGCGCGCCATGTCGAGAGCGGCATTGACGGCGTCGACGATCTCCGCGCGGCCGCCGTAGTTGATGGCCAGGTTGACCAGCAGGCCGCGATTGGAACTGGTGGCCTCCACGCCCGATTCCAGCTCGCGCCGCACCTGCGCCGGTAGCGCATCCAGGCGCCCGATGGCTTGCAGGCGAATGTCGTTCTTCTGAAGGTCGGGGAGTTCCTGCTTGAGGTAGTAGCGCAACAGCCGCCACAGCGTTTCCACTTCGGCCCGCGGCCGCTTCCAGTTCTCCACCGAGAAGGCATACAGGGTGAGCACCTTCACGCCCAGGCGCGCGCAGGTCTCGACAGTAGACCGGACCGGACCGATTCCGGCCTGGTGTCCGGCAACCCGTGGCAGGCGCCGGCGGCCCGCCCACCGGCCGTTGCCGTCCATGATGACAGCGATGTGCGCGGGAAGCCGGGCAGGATCGATTGCCTGGACCAAACTCCAGTCTTTATCGCCAGGCTGGACCGCTTCCAGTAAGGCCTTCATGAATAATTCCTTATGGTACAACAGCGTGCCAATCAGGAGGAAATCGGTCGCGCCGGGAAGGCGGCGATTCCGTAAACGTGGGTTTGCTTTGCCGGCAGAGTACTGATTTGGCGCGAGTTGGCAGCGGAGGAGGACGGAAGCGGAAGTTGTAATGGCATTGGGAGGAGAATTCGGGAGGGCGGCGGCGTCCAGGCGGCGCCGGAGAGCCGCCTCCGGCACATCTGGAGGGCCACGGCCACATCGTGAGAATTCCGGCGCTGCTCCTCGATGACGAACGGCGATGGTCACCGTCCTCCGACCTGAGAGATTGCGGTTTCGGCGGCACGCTCCTCCAGAACGTGTCTGGCGTGAAGTACCGCGCCGGCGCGCGCTTCTTCGGTCCTCACACGGGGGTAGGGCCACGTCACGCTTTATTCGGCCGCATACCACCGCCCGCGAAAATCATCAAGCCACTGCCACCCAGTTTGGCGCCGCCGAACACCGGAACCATCGGACCTTCCGTACCACCAAGTACGATTTACTCGCCATCAGGCAAGCTGTCGATGCTGTAATAACCCGAACCATCGGTTTGACTGGCTCCAGTGCCGCTGTCCGCAAGATCGCCATCGTACAGTGACTTCGACCGGCCGGCGAAGCCGGGTCCACTGGGTCGTCCGCCGGCCCAGGACCCGGCGCCTACGCCAGATATCGCTGCAAATCGTCCGAGCGGTAGCAGTGGGCGTAGGCCGTCTCGCGAGTGATGCGGCCGGCGCGCACCAACTCCACCAGGGATTGCTCCATGGTGATCATGCCGTCGGCTCGGCCCACCGACAGCGAGGAGCGGAGCTGATGGTCGTCGCCTTTGCGGATCAGGGCGCGCACCGCGTCGGTGGCGATCATGACCTCGACCGCCGGCCAGCGATTCGCGCCATCCACGCCGGGGACCAGTTGCTGCGCGATCACCGCCAGAAGCGCCAGCGATACCTGCTGGCGGATCTGCGGCTGGTTGGCCGAAGGGAACGAATCCAAAATGCGCGAGACGGATTGAATGGTGTCGTTGGTGTGCAGCGTGGAGAGCACCAGGTGGCCGGTTTCCGCCGCGCTGAGGGCCGTGGCCATGGTCTCGGCGTCGCGCATCTCGCCCACCAGGATGACGTCCGGCGATTGCCGCATAATGCTGCGCAAGGTGATGGCGAAATCCGGCGTGTCGCGGCCCACCTCGATCTGCTCGATCACCGCGCTGCGATTGGTGTGCTGGTACTCCACCGGATCTTCGATGGTCACCACGTGCGCCGCGCGGCGGGTATTCACGATGTCGATCAGTGCCGCCAGCGTGGAGCTTTTGCCGCAGCCCGTGGGGCCCGTCAGCAGGACCATCCCCTGGCGCCGGTCCGCCAGCTTGGCGAGCGACGCCGGCAGGTGCAGCGATTCGAGCGTGGGAATCTTCGAGGGGAGCAGCCGGATGGACGCCGCCAGCGTGCCGCGCTGATGGTGGATGTTGACGCGGAAGCGGCCGATGGCTTCGCGGAAAAAGCCGAAGTCCACGGCCTTGTTCCGCTGCAACTCTTCGGCCTGGTGGGTCTCGAGCAGCGGCAGCACCAGGCTGCGGATATCCTCGGGGTCGAGCGCCGGGCCCTGCGCGGTCACCAGATTTCCCGTGACGCGCAGCATCGCCGGCGCGCCCGCCACCAGCAGAATGTCCGAGGCCATGCGCGCTGCCGCCTGCTGCAGCAGCTTGTCGAGAGACGCGGTGCTCTGGTGGTTGCGCGCGGCCGCCGGCTTCTGGCTGGGAGCCGCGCGGTTCAGCTCCGCTACGATTTTGGAAAGTTCGCTGTCGTAATCGCCCATGAAAACAATAGACGCTGCCGCGCGCCAAAGCGTGGACTACCAGAATCCGATCAGCTTCCACCAGCACAATCCGATTCCCATCCAGATAATCAGATCGACCGCGGAGATCACGAAACCCAGGCGCCACCAGGCGGTCTGGCGCACGTAGCCGGCGCCGAAAAAGACCGGCGCGGAGCCGGTACCGTAATGGGTGAGGGAAGCATTCAGGCTGGAGAGATAACCCAGCGGAAGCGCCGCCACCAGAGGGGGCACGCCAGCCGCCAGCGCGGCGGCGAGAAAACCCGGATAGAGCGCCGTCACCTGCGCCGTCAGGCTGGCGAAGCCGTAGTGTATATAGAGATACCACACCGACAGGGCGACTAGAACCAGAATCCAGGGCCATCCGGCCATCAGGCCGAACAGCTTGCCGGAGAGGATCTTGATGACGCCGGTATCGTTGAGCGCATCGGACATCATGAGCAGCGGCGCGAACCAGATGAGCGCATCCCAGGCCCCCCTTTCGGCGAGGAGGTCATCCCAGGTGACTACGCGGGCGAGCAGAATGGCCGAAAGGCCGGCCAGCGCCACGAAGGTATTCGGGATTCCGTGCCAGGGAGACGTCACCCAGCCGGCCATCACCCCGAGCAGGATCGCCACCAGCCACTTTTCCTCGCGGCGAAACGGGCCCATTGTGCGCAGCTCGGCGCCCGCCAATTCGCGCGCGGGGGCAGTATCGCGGAGCTCCGGCTTCACCAGCTTGAGCAGCAGCCACGGCACGATGGCCAGGGTGAGGAAGCCGGGAACCGAAGCCCCGGCGAACCAGCGGCCCCAAGTGAGTTGCACGTGGCCGATCTTCAGGGCAAACTCGGCAATCAGGGGATTGGCAGCCATGCCGGTAAGGAACATGGCGGAAGCGGTGTAACAGGTGTGGAACGACGCCAGCACCAGGTAGCTGCCGATGCGGCCGGCGGTGGGGCCGGGTTCCGAGCCGAGGGCCGAGGCCACGCTGCGCGTCACGG
>Ga0265316_10004691_pt1 | contig 13542 bp, 9 predicted proteins | sample 4522metaG_FD_202092 | JGI IMG/M metagenome (GOLD analysis project Ga0265316, IMG submission 202092) | Rhizosphere microbial communities from Carex aquatilis grown in University of Washington, Seatle, WA, United States - 4-5-22 metaG | ecosystem: Host-associated > Plants > Roots > Rhizosphere >... | reverse complement strand
GATGCGAAACGCCGCGATCGACTTGGCCGCCGCTTCGGAGCGAGGGGTCGTCGTGTGCGGAACGGAAGGACTCCCTTACCCGACGGCGGAGCTGACTTGGGCGCTCATTCTGGCGCTCGCGCGCCACGTTCCCAAAGAGGATCGGGCCGTCCGCGACGGCTCGTGGCAGACGACGCTGGGTGTCGGGCTCAATGGAAGGACGCTCGGCCTTCTGGGGCTCGGCCGGCTGGGAGCCCAGGTGGCGCGCATCGGCCTCGCGTTCGGAATGGAGACCCTTGCCTGGAGCCAGAACTTGACCGCCGAGCGCGCCGCCGAGGTCGGTGCGCGGCTCGTGGCGCGCGATGTACTCCTTCAGCGAGCCGACGTCCTATCGATCCATCTGGTGCTCGGTGAGCGAACGCGCGGTTTGCTCGGCGCTCGCGAGCTCGGCCTGATGAAGCGAACCGCCCTCCTGGTGAATACGTCGCGCGGTCCCATCGTCGACGAGGCCGCGCTCGTGCACGCGCTGTCGACGGGCGCGATCGCGGGAGCCGGGCTGGATGTGTTCGACATCGAGCCCCTCCCTGTCGACCATCCGCTCTTGGGGGCGCCCAACACCGTGATCACGCCGCACCTCGGGTACGTGACCGAGGACACGTACCGGATCTTCTACGGTCAGGCTCTCGAGAACATCCAAGCGTACCTGCGCGGCGCGCCGACTCGCGTGCTATCGGCGCGGGCCGGCTCATGATGCAGCTTCGCGAACCAGCACTTGGTCCGCGTCCGCGCCGCGGTCGTGTCGGACATGGGGTTCGTTCTCCGTGGTGTTTGGTCCTGGTTCGTAGAGGCGGCTTGTTCAATCGGTAGCGCGTCGTTTCTCATTGTTTCTGCGTCAAGTTCACTTGACAGAGCGGCATTTCGAATCCGTAAAGCGTCGAATTCGGTCGGCATCGCGTCCCTTTCGTGAGGTGGAGCCGCTTTTTCGATTGGCAAAGCGTCTCATTCGATTCGCTTTGGCGTCCTTTCTCGTCGGTGAAGCGTCTCGTTAGATCGGTACTGCGTCTTTGTCGGTCGGCTCAGCGTCCGTTTCGATTGGCGAAGAGACTTTTCCGATCGAACGAGCCGCGTTTCCAATTGGTGAAGCGTCATTTCTCGGCGGCAAAGCGTCTCTGCTCATCGAGCAAGCGTCTCTGCTCTCGAAACGTCGAGCCCTCGCCGCAAGGAAGGAAGTGCCGGAGGCCGCGATTCGCTCCGTCCACCTCCTTAATCGGGAAGGGCGCCAATCGATCGCGCAGGAAACGACGGCATCTTCGCGCCGCGCTCGGCGGCTTGGCGGATGGTCGTCCCGTAGCACCGGTAGACCGCGAGAACGTGGGCGCCGTCAGCCGGTTTCGGCGACGAATCCCTTCCAGTTGCGCATCCTGCCGGCGAACGCTTCGCTCAGCCCGAGACCCTGCAGCTCGGCAATCGTCAGCGGCGGCCGCCGCGGACTCCACGCGGGGTCTGCGACCCCCGCCGCCCAGTCGGGGTTCGCGATCCCCGCGAGCCCCACGGCAATTGCGCTCGCGCCCTTCTCGAGGATCGCCTCGGCCTCGGCGCGCGTCCAAATGCCGCCCGCGACGACGACGGCTACTTCGCGCGGGAGCGCACGGCGAAAGAGAGGAACGGCGTGTTCCTCGGGTCGCTTTTTCGTGTTCTTCGTCGAGTCCCAGAGCGACAAGTGAATGAAGTCGACCCCGTCGTCGCCGAGCCAGCGCGCCACCTGAATCGACTCGTCGAGATCGAGTCCGACCGCATTGCCGCGATCCTCCGGCGAGAGGCGCACACCGACGGCGAAGCTCTTCGGCACCGATCTCCGCACCGCGCGCGTGGCTTCGCGGACCAATCGCGCGCGGTTCTCGAGCGAACCGCCCCACTGGTCCGTCCGCGTGTTGAGGGTCGCGCTCAGGAACTGGCTCAAGAGATAGCCATGCGCCCCGTGCAGCTCCACGCCCGAGAAACCCGCCTTGTGTGCCCGCACGGCGGCTTGCTCGAAGTCGCCCAGGACGCGCGCGATGTCCGCCTCGGTAGCCGCACGCGCGAGCTCGACGCCCGGCCCCTCGTACGCCGACGCGCTCCACGGCTGCTTTCCCGTGAGCGACGACGGCGAGCGCAAGCCGCCATGAAAGATCTGCACGATTCCCGCGGCGCCGCGCGACGCGATGGCCGAGGCCAGCCTGCCGAGGCCCGGGAGAAGCTCGTCCGCGTAGACGCCGAGTTCTCCCGCCCACCCCTGACCGTCCAGCGAGACATGCGCGGCGCACGTCTCGATGACGCCGAACCCACCATCGGCGCGCCGCTCGAGCCAGCGTAGCTCGTCGTCGCCCAGCGATCCGTCGGCGTGGCTCTGACCGTTGGTCATCGGAGCCAACCACGCGCGGTTGCGCGTGCGCAATCCACATCGGAAAACGAGAGGTTCGAAGAGCATCGGGTACACACCTACCTGTGGAAGCGGGGTCAGACTCCGTGATCGCGTAGCCAAGCCCGAAGGCGCTCCCAGGCGTCCTGGGCCGCATCCTTGCGGTAGCTCGGTCGGTAGTCCGCGAAGAAGGCGTGGGGTGCATCCGGGTACACGTGGATGGTCGACGCGCTCGACGCGCTCCTCAGCGCTTCGCGAAACCGTTCGACGGAGTCGAGTGGAATTCCTTGGTCCTGGCCACCATAGAGTCCGAGGACGGGCGCTTTCAGGTCCTTGACGACGTCAATCGGAAACTTCGGCGTGAGCGGCGTCGGCGGGCCGAGAAGGCGGCCGTACCAGGCCACCGCCGCCTTCAGGTTCGGTTGATGGGCAGCGTAGAGCCACGTGATACGTCCGCCCCAACAGAAGCCGGTGACCGCGAGGCGCGACGTGTCGCCGTCGTGGCGCCCGGCCCACGCGACCGCCGCATCGAGGTCGGACAGAGCTTGCGCGTCGGGCACGCGGGCAACGATGCCGCGAATCTCGTCGATGGCCGTCAGCTTCGAGACATCTCCTTGCCGCGCGTAGAGCTCCGGAGCGATGGCCAGGTAGCCGAGCTTGGCGAGACGGCGAGTGACATCCTTGATGTGTTCGTGCACTCCAAAGATCTCTTGCACGACGAGGACGACCGGGAGCTTGCTGCCGTTCTTCGGGGCGGCGCGATACCCAGGAATGGACCCATCGGCGGTAAGGATTTGGATGTCGCCCGCGACGAGGCCCTCGGAGTCGGTGACGATGACGGTGCTGTCGGCGATCGGCTGCGTGGCGGCGGCGAAGCCATTCTTGGTCCCGAAGCGCGTGCGGAGGTCCTTCTCCTCCTCGGGCGTAAGCGTCTCGATGATGCTCATGGGTGCTTCGGCAAGGGCGATAGCACGGGCCCGATGCACGTGTCTTATGAGTATTCGTGGTCATGCTGTTTGGCCGTGCATATCCACGTCCCATGAGCCGCCCTCAAGCTTGGCGCGACCATTTCTTGTTGGATCGGAGCTGCATCGCGCGGCTACTCCGTGGGTGTCGAACCGCCGGCTGGCGAGTCGACGTCTAACGACAGGACGCCATCATGACCAATCCCACCGACGAGCTAGAGATCCTTGGCCTCATCTCCACGCAATACGCGTCCGAGACGCACGCCGCGTCGGGCCCGGTGATCGACAAGTCGTACGTCGGCGCGCTTGCCCTGGCGCAGGAAGCCGGCGGCTTCGACCGCGTGCTGATCGGTTACAACAGCGCTTCTCCGGACGGCTTCCAGGTCGCCGCGTACGCCGCGTCGAAGACGACCCGGCTGAAGTTCCTCCTCGCGCACCGACCTGGCTTCGTGGCTCCGACCCTGGCTGCTCGCCAGCTGGCCACGCTCGACCATTTCAGCGATGGCCGCCTGGGAGTTCACATCATCACCGGAGGCTCGGACGCCGAGCAGCAGCGGGATGGCGATTTCCTCACGAAGGACGATCGGTACGCGCGGACGGATGAGTACATCGAGCTCTTGAAGAAGACATGGACGAGCGCGACGCCGTTCGACCATCGCGGCGCGTACTACCACGTCGTCGACAACTTCTCGGCTGTGAAGCCGCTCCAGCAGCCGCATATCCCGGTGTTCTTCGGCGGGTCGTCCGACGCGGCGATCCGCGTCGCCGGTCGACACGCGAATGTCTATGCCCTGTTCGGCGAAACCGTCGACGGGGTCCGCGAAACGCTCGACAAGGTGAGGGCAGCGGCCGCGGCCAACGGGCGAGCGGGCGCGATCCGTTTCAGCCTGTCGCTCCGGCCCATCCTCGGTCGTACGGAGGAAGACGCGTGGGCCCGCGCTCATCGGATCCTCGAAGAGGCCAAGGCGCTTCGGGAGCGGGGCGCGACGGGCGCCTTCCGTCGGGCGAGGGGAGAGTCGACGGGATCCCAGCGCCTCCTCGAAACGGCTCGGGGCGGCGCCGTGCGCGACAAGCGTCTCTGGACGGAGATCGCGCAGCTGACCGGCGCCCAGGGCAACTCGACCTCGCTCGTCGGGACGCCGGAGCAGGTGGTCGACGCCCTGCTCGACTACTACGACCTCGGGATTACCAAGTTCCTGTTCCGTGGCTTCGATCCGCTCGAGGATGCGATTGACTACGGGCGTAACCTTCTCGGGCCGCTTCGCGATGCGGTCGCGCGGCGCCGGGCCCAAGCCTCGGCAGCGGAGTAAAGACCATGGCGGCTCGCGATCAATTGAGACTCGGCGCCGTGCTCGGCGGCGTCGGCATGACTGCAACCGGCTGGCGTCACCCCGATCTCCCCGGGGACGCGAGCATCAACATTGACTGGTACAGAGCGGCGGCCCGCACGGCGGAAGCCGCGAAGTTCGACTTCGTCTTCATCGTCGATAGCCCGTACATCACGCCGGACTCCGCGCCCCACTTTTTGAACCGGCTGGAGCCGCTCACCCTTCTGTCGGCGATTGCCGGCTTCACGTCGCATATCGGGCTCGTGGCGACCTTGACGACCTCGTACAACGAGCCGTTCAACGTCGCTCGGGCGTTCGCCTCGCTCGACCTCATCAGCAATGGACGGGCGGGCTGGAATGTGGTCACTACGGGACTCGAGGGAGCCGCCGGCAACTACGGGCGCGACGAGCATTTCCCGCACGCCCTCCGTTACCGGCGAGCCGCCGAACACCTGGCGGTGGTGCGTGGCTTGTGGGACTCGTATGAAGATGACGCCTTTCCGCGTGACAAGGCGCGCGGAGTTTTTCTGGACAAGAGCAAGCAGCACAAGCTCGGCCACAAGGGCGAGTTCTTCTCCGTTGCCGGCCCGCTCAACATCTCGCGATCACGACAGGGCCAGCCGGTCATCTTTCAGGCCGGCGGATCGGACGACGGCCGTAGCTTTGCGGCTGCCAGCGCCGACGCCATCTTCACGCAAAGCGAGACCTTCGAGGAGGCTCAGGACTTCTACCGGGACATCAAGCGGCGCACGCGGGCGGCGGGCCGGAACGAAGACGATATCCTCGTGTTCCCGGGCATCGCGCCCCTCATCGCGGAGACCGACGAGCAGGCGCTCGCGATCCAGAAGGAGAGGGAGGCGGGGATCGACGTCGCCAAGGCGGTCGTGCAGCTCGGTCGGCCGTTCAACTATCACGACTTCTCGAAGTATCCGCTCGACGGCCCCTTCCCGGATCTGGGCGACCTGGGCGCAAACGGCTATCGCAGCGCGGCCGAACGAATCAAGCGAATCGCGCGCGACGAGCGCCTCACATTACGACAAGCGGCCCTGCGGTTCGCGCACCGCCGCTCGCCGTTCGTCGGCTCGCCACGCACGGTCGCAGACGAGATCGAGCGATGGTTCCGTGACGGAGCCTTCGACGGGTTCATCGCGGGCGCGGCCGAACCGACCGACCTCGAGGAGCTCATCGTCCATGTGCTGCCGATCCTGCGATCGCGCGGTCTCGTTCGGAGCGAGTACACGGCAGACACCCTGCGTGGCAACTTGGGTTTGCCATTTCCGCGCAACCGTCATGCCGCCCCGGTAGAAGCCCCGAGAGCAGTGGCGCAACCCAGAAGCGCCGAGGCCGGCGCCGTGGCGGAGCAGTGAAATCCATGCACACCCGGTTCGGTTCCATCGTCCTCCTATCCGCGCTCTTGGTCGCATGCGGCGGCTCGGAACCGTCTGCCGCGGTGCCGCAGCCGCCGCCGCCGCTCGAGGCGGGTGCGGCGCCGGAAGTCTCGCCGAGCGACGCTGGGATCGCACGCACGGAGCCCGCGCCGCCTTCGCCGGAGGAGAAAAAGAAGGCCGACGAACAGGCGAAGCTGGCGGACGCACGCGTCAAGTGGAAGCGGGCAAACGAAGCCGAGCTGGCGCGCTGGACCCCGGAGCTGCATGCCGCCGCGAAAGCGCTGGCGGCCAATCCCTATCCGACGTTCCACGCGGCGCTCCTCGCGGCGACGGCCGCAGAGCACCGGAAGCCCGGAAACGCGGATCGTGACAAGTACCGTCACCCCATCGAGACACTGGAGCTTTTCGGTCTCAAGCCAACCCAAACGGTTCTCGAGATCGATCCGGGCGACGGGTGGTACACGGAGCTTCTCGCCCCCGCGCTCTCAGCGAAGGGAAAGCTGATCGACACGATCGCAGCTCCGACCGGTGCGCATGGCGATCAGGCCGCGTTTGGTGCCGAGCGATTCCGCGCGTTCCTCGCGAAGGCGCCCGAGCTCTACGGAAAGGTCGAGACCGTCGTCGTCGACAACGCGGCCCCGAAGCTCGACCTGGATGGCAAGGTCGACGCGGTGCTTCTCCTGCGTGTCGTCCATGGGCTCGTGGGCGGCGAGGGGAACCTCGATACCTGGCTTGCCGAGATTCACAGGGCGCTCAAGCCCGGCGGGGTTTTGGGGATCGAAGACCACCGAGCCAAGCCCGACGCGAATCCGGTGGAGAGCGCAAAGCTCGGCTATCTGCCGGAGAAGTGGGTCATCGCCCGGGTGGAGGCGGCGGGCTTCAAACTGGTGGGACGGTCCGAGGTCAACGCCAACCCCAAGGATACGAAGGACTACTCGATTGGAGTCTGGGCCCTACCGCCCACTTTGCGGCTCGGCGATCAGGACCGCGACAAGTACTTGGCCATTGGCGAGAGCGACCGGATGACGCTCAAGTTCGTCCGGGCTCCTGACGCCGCAGCCGGTCCGAAGAGGTAAAAGCCAATCCCTCGTTCGCGTTTCGGGCGACAGTAGCCGCCCGAAACGCGCTACGGCATCGCCTACAGGTCACTCCAGAGTCGTTCGTCCGCGATGAGCACGCGTTCGAGCACGCGAGGATAGTCGCCGTAGTTGCGCACGGCGTAGTGCACGGCGGCGCGATTGTCCCAGAAGGCGACCGACCCGGGGCGCCAGGAAAACCGAACCTGGTTTTCCGGTCGAGCATACTGATCGGCGATGAGCTTCAGGAGCTCCTGTCCTTCAGCCAAATTCAGCCCGATGATGTGTGGTTTCTTGCCGAAGTCGACCCAAAGAATCTTTTGCCCCGTTTCGCGATGCGTCCGCACGATGGGGTGAGCGACGATCGGATAATCGTTGCCAGTCTTCAGGAGCTCTTCGCGGAAGTCGACGGTCGCAAAGAGGCCTTCCAACCGAGCCTTCACGTCGTCGGGCAGCCCAGTGTAGGCTAGCCCGGCGTCGACCCAGATGGTGTCGCCCCCGACCGGCGGTAGATCCACGGCGCGAAGGACCGCGCCCCAGCTCGGCACCAAGCGCCAGTTCGTGTCGCTGTGAAACCCCCTCCAGTACTCGTTCTTCTGGGCCGCCAGGCGATCGCTCAGCTCCTTCGTCACGGCAATGAGATGCAGACCCGGGGCGCCATTGATTGGCTTCGCGGCGGCATAAGGCGGCGTGTAGATGGGGCCGAACTGCTGCGCGAAAGCGATTTGCTGCTCTCGGTTGATATTCTGATTGCGGAAGAAGATGACCTTATAATTGAGTAGCGCGGTTTTTATTTGATCGCGGAGCTCCTTCGAGAGGGGCGAGGCGAGGTCGATCCCAGAAATCTCGGCGCCAATGGTCGGCTGAAGAGGCTGGATCGTCAATGAATCGAACCTCGGCTGCTCGAGTTGCGTGACTGCGCTCATGGCTTTCTCCTCGTGGGTGACAAGGTTCAGCCGAGACGGCTGAACCCTTGGTTGCGCAAGCATGGTCAGGCGCGCGCAGCCATACAATCCAGTAATTCAAATATTCGCGCGAACGAACCTCATATTCGTGCGGCTCAGACTCGGCGATGAGCGCCGCTCATCAATTCTGCAGTTCTCGAGTCAGACGCGCTCAGTCCTACGTGCTTGCTCGTGGCCGACGCCTCGCTGTCCTGGTAAAAAGACTGAAACGATGAGATCGAGCACGGACGGGAGCTCATCCCGCGGGCCCGCGAGGCAGCGGCGAAGCGCGCGGCGGCGCGCATCGCCTGACGCGTCTTGAGCAGCGCCCGGGGCGCGGCCGCCGCCAGGCCCGAGCGCGGCTCCCTAGGCCCGTCTGCGGGCGCTGTGGAGCGCGTCGAATGGTGGGCTGCGTTTGCCCATGCGGACTTCCGGCGGTTTCAGGGGGCGCGCCTCGTCTTCTCTCTCGGCGCTCAAATGCAGGGCGTCACCATCGGCTGGCAGGTCTACGCCATTACCGGCCGGCCCGTTGACCTCGCCTGGGTGGGACTCGCTCTCTTCCTTCCGGCCGCGTGTTTTTCGCTTGTCACCGGGCATGCCGCCGACCGCTTCGAGCGCCGCCGAATTCTCATGGCCTGTTACGGGGCGATGGCCGCGCTATCGATCGCGTTGTGGGCGCTCGCGCGAGCCGACCGGCCACACCTGGGGGCTATCTACGCAGTCTTAGCCGGCATCGGTCTCGCCCGCGCGTTTCACGGGCCGGCGAACCAGTCGATTCTGCCGACCTTGGTGCCCGCGCGCGACTTCGGCAATGCCATCGCGTGGGCGTCCTCGTCCTGGCAGGTCGCCACCATGGGGGGCCCCATGCTTGGCGGTCTGATGATTGCGGCCGCGGGCGGAGCCCAGGTCGTCTATCTCACGGCTGCGGGCTGTTCGGCAGGCGCCCTGATGCTCGTCGCCGGCCTCCGGAAGACGGCACGCCCGGGGGGTCGGGCGACCGCGTCGTTGCGGTCGGTCTTCGATGGCGTTCGCTATGTGCGGAAAAACCAGATTTTGCTCGGGGCGATCTCGCTCGACCTATTCGCCGTGTTGCTCGGCGGCGCGACGGCGCTCCTGCCTGCCTACGCGCGCGATATCCTAAAGCTCGGGCCCTGGGCGCTCGGAGCGTTGCGCAGCGCGCCGGCGGTCGGTGCGGCCGTCGCCGGCGTAGGCCTCGCGCTGCGGCCCATCGACCAGCACGCGGGGGCGAAGATGCTGGCGTCCGTCGGCCTGTTCGGGATCGCGACCGTCGTCTTTGCTCTCTCGCGCAACTTCGCTCTTTCGCTCGCGGCCCTCGCCGTCGCCGGCGCGGCAGACATGGTCAGTGTCGTCGTAAGGTCCGCGCTCGTACAGCTGGCGACACCCGACGAGATGCGCGGGCGCGTCAGCGCCGTCAACATGGTCTTCATCGGTGCAAGCAACGAGCTCGGTGAATTCGAGTCGGGATTGACGGCGCAGTGGTTCGGTGTCGTACCGGCCGCTGTTCTCGGAGGACTCGGAACGGTGCTCGTGGTCGCGCTGTGGGCCTGGCGCTTTCCGGCGCTCGGTAAGGTCAATCGCCTCGGTGATGTCTCCGCGGGCGAGCCTGACGAGACGCAGTCCGCCGCGTGAGAGTTGCCGGCGCAATATCCAATGGATCAGACGCGGAGCAAGCTCGTGAGATCGGTCGTGGAGGGGAGAGTCGCGATCCCGAACGCAGCCGTCAGCACGGCATCGACGCGCGCATCGGACAGCGGGGCCCCGACGAACGCATTGCAGTCGCGGAGCTTTTCGGCCGTTTGTTCGCGCGAAACGGGGTTTGCCGGATTCCCGAGGAGAGGCCCCGCCGTCCTCTCCTCGTGCGCTGCACCACCCTCGTACCGAAAGACAATCCGGTCCTCTCGGAGCGCTCCCTCGTGGGGCTGCAGCTTGACGCGTGCGAACAGCGCTTTCACGTCCTCCGGCACGTTCCCAGGTGCGTCGAAATCGGCGAGTGGCGTGCGGCCCGACCCGGTGCTGAGCGCCACGGCGAACGGGATATTGAACTGCGCGGCCACGACGTGCTCCGGCCAGGTCTGCGAGGCTCGCGCGAACGACTTGGCGTCTAGGTACACATCGATCCGCTCGATTGTTCGACCGGCGTGCACGATCCGAGCGCGCGCGCTGGCGTCGAGCCAGCCGTGGAGGTTGCGTCCGCAAGGGTACGGCTTGAGAGAGATGCGGTTCGAGAGAAGGCGCTCGCCGAGCGCGTTTGTCACACGCTCTCTCTCGTACTCGCCGCGCTGGTAGAGCGGGAAAAACCCGTCGACCCCTTCGAACACGCGCGCCGCGCCCGTGACGCCGGCCTTCGCGAGCTGTACGGCGAGGATAGCGTCGCGCGCGGCAAACCCTGGCTGGAGGCGCTTGGACAGAGCTCCGTCCGCGACGCACTGGCGGTTTCCGCTCGCCTGAGAATAGGCGATCCCGAACGCGTTCACGAACTGCGTCTGGTCCAGACCGAGCAGGCGGCCAACTGCGCCGACCGCTCCGAAGATGCCGAAGGCCGAGGTGCGATGCCAGCCGAAGTCGCGGGTCGGAGCGAGCGCAAGCCGTACCGCGATATCGAGGCCGACGGCCACGGCGGCGACGAAGACCTCGCCACGGACGCCGCCGAGCTCGTCTGCAACGGCCAGCGCCGCGCTGTGGACGAGCGCACCCGCGTGCATGCCGCCGCCTTCGTCGAGAGTGTCGTCATAGTCCAACGCGTGTCCTGCCGTCGCATTCAGCTGCGCCGCCACGATGGCCGGGTAGCGGTCGTGGCTCGCCACGCGCTGGGCTGCGCCGGACGTCGATTGGGCCGACAGGACCGCCGCGAGCTCACTCACGCCTTGGGCACGCGTCCCGCCGATGATCGCGGCGAGCCCGTCGACCAGATCCAGCGCGAGGTGCTCGCGAACGCTGGCGTCGACACGGTGGGCTGGGAAATGGGCTGCGTGCGCCGCGAGGGGTTGGGCCAAGTCGGTCATGTGCACCCTTCAACGCCCGGAGGCGTTGCCTGAGCGGCGGCGGCGGCGGAGCCACGCCATTCCGACCAGCGGCACCGCCAGGGCACCCGGCCAACCGCGGCCCCAACCGCCGCCGCCGACCGCCTGGCACGAGGGGCCGTAGCTGTCGTTGCCCGTCCCGCGGGGGAACGTCAGGACGGCCGAGGCCTCGACCTGCCCGGAGTCGACGGAGCCGTCAGCGGCGGCTGCCTTCGAGGCGTCGTCTGCCGAAGCATCGGCCGCCGCATCGGGCACGGCTTCCAAGGTGGAATCCTGTGCCGCGGCGTCCTCCGCGGCTGCCTCCACTTCCACGGCGACCTCGGCTTCGGACCCTGCGTCGGCGACCGGAGCCGCGTCGAGCGCCGAATCTCCCTCGTCCGACGAAGCCTCGGCCGCCGCATCCGGCACGGCTGCCAAGGTGGAATCGCCCTCCGCGGCTGCCTCCACATCCACGGAGACCTCCGCTTCGGACCCCGCGTCGGCGACCGGAGCCGCGTCGAGCGCGGAATCCCCCGCGGCGTCCACGTCGCCGGCGTCGTCTGCGTGAGCCGGCCGCGCACCCCCGACGAGCGCCATCGCGACCAGTGCGCCGGCCATCCAGCGCGCGAGGGGGATCCATGCAGCGCCCCATACAATCGGGCTATTCCATTTCCGATGAAACCGCGTCATGAGAATGAAGCTCCTGGGTCTCAAAAGTGAGCTTCCGCTCTTGCGTAGTAGAAGCCGCCAGTGAATCCAAATGGTGAAAATGCGCCGTAGCGTCCGGACCCGTCCGTCGGCACGATGAACCCCTTCGCGTCAGGATAGACGTTGAAGAGGTTGTAGGCACCGGCCGCGATCGTGACGTTGTCGGTCAATTCGTACGCCAGGTCGAGGTCGGTAATCGCCTTGGCGCCGAACGTCACGTCGAAGCCGGCCGTGGTGCTGGCCTCGACGTACGAGTCATAGCGAGAAACCCGCAGGTTGCTGTGAACCCGACCGATCTTCCAGTCGAGGTCGAGGACGAGTTTGTCCTTCGGGACGCCTTGAACGAGGTCGATCTGCCCCTGCCGTCCGAACGGAACGACACCAAGAGCAGCCAGCTGAGGAGGCGTGGCGATTACATGGGTGATTTGGCTCGACGCATACGCGAGCGCCGCGTTTGGTTTGAAGGTCCCGAAGTGCTCCGTTCGAATGGTCGCCTCGGCGACGATGTCGGCGCCCCACGTCTCGGTGTTGATCGCGTTCGTGAAGTACTGAGCGCTGTTGACGCCGAGGACGTTGTAGTTGGCGAGCAGCGCGGCAATCGCTGCTCCCCCGTTGTTGGAGGTTCCGATGGGGTCCGTCTTGACGATGCGGTCGTCGATCTGAATTCGATACCCGTCCACCGTGAAGCGGAGGACATGCGACGGTTCGTAGGTGATGCCCGCCGTGGCATCGAGCGACTTCTCCGGCTTGAGAGGTCTAGCGCCGAGCGCGATGGCGGCTGGGCTGCCAACGGGCAGGAACTTGGCCGTAATGGGGACGTCGACGTTCTTGATGATGCTCGCCGTGTACTGCGTCGTCGAGAACCCCTCCTCCGCCAGCGAGGGAGCGCGAAACCCGTTGTTGATGCCGCCGCGAATCGCAAGCCCTGGGAGCAGCTCATAGCGGGTCGAGACTTTGCCTGCGACCGTATTTCCGGCGCTGTCCGTGTAGTGCTCGGCACGACCCGCCAGCCCCACCTCCCACGCCTTCGTGATTTTGGTATCGAGATCGACGTACCCCGCGATGTTGTTTCGGTTGAGACTGGTCGCATCGAACGGGGTAGTGCCTGAGAACGACGCGAGACCCGGGGAGGGCGCCAAGCCCCCGAATCCGCCCACGCCTTTGGGCAGAGGTACCTGGTTGAACGGATTCGGGCACGTCGCGGCCGTGCCTCCGCAGGGCAGAATGGGAATGATGTACCCGCCGTTGGAATAGCTGTCCGGCTCTCCCGCCTGGTTCTGAAACTGCTCCCAGCGATGCTCGACGCCGTAGGACACCTGAATCGGCTCGGCCAATCCGCTTTTGATTGGCTTGCTGATGTCGAGGTTTTCGACCAAGAGATCCTGGATCTGTCGGCCCATGAAGAACGTGGTGGGGCTGTTGGGGCCGAGCGATGGGTTGAGCGTGTTTTCGGCGCCAAGCTTCGCGTTGTCCCGCCCGTAGCTCGCGCTGAGGTCCCACTTCCAGGCATCGAGATCACCCTTCAGGCCGGCGGTCGCCTGACCGTCGAACTCCCAAATACGGCGGTACGCCTGGAATCCGTCCGGATAGATCTGGGGAAGCGAATAAATGTAGTTGGCCGGGAAGGCGCCGCGAGCGTCTTTGATGTCGCGGTACGAGAACGTCGAAAAGCTATAGAAGCGGAGCTGGTCTCGGAGCGGGATCTCCGTATTGTACGGCGAGTTGATGATGATATC
>Ga0265316_10004689_pt1 | contig 13545 bp, 8 predicted proteins | sample 4522metaG_FD_202092 | JGI IMG/M metagenome (GOLD analysis project Ga0265316, IMG submission 202092) | Rhizosphere microbial communities from Carex aquatilis grown in University of Washington, Seatle, WA, United States - 4-5-22 metaG | ecosystem: Host-associated > Plants > Roots > Rhizosphere >... | reverse complement strand
CAGGCGGCGCAGATGCGGTTGTGCCCGGTCGCGCAGGTCGTACTGTTCAATGGCCCTATTCCCGAAATCGAAGAGCCTTAGACCCAGGCGAAACTTGCCCCCGGTGGTGCGTTCCACCATGTGATGGCGTTCAAGGACCATGAGGAAGCGGTGTGCGGTGCTCTTGTGCAGTTGCAGGGAGGAAGCGACCTGCGCCAGTCCGAGCGGCACTTCACTCTCAGCGAGCAGATCGAGAACAGCGAAGGCGCGATCTAAAGCCTGTACCTTGTAGGTGCCCTGGGGGGCTGCATCTCGCATCTTGTTCCTTTGCCTTGGGGAAACGACTCATGACCAGTTTCTCAAGATATGGGACGCGGGTCAAGTATTGATACGGCGTTTCCATAGATGGGATTCTGACGTCGCCGTGGAGCGACGCTCGTGGGGTCAGGAGGCGGCTCTGAAGCCGACCCATTCACGTTTTTGGGGAGTCTTTTGCAGCCTCAAAAAGATGGGCTTTGGCCCTTGGCGAAGCGCCGTTGGGGTACTCCCAGGGGACATTCATCAGGCTGGAACGACGTCTCCTTCGCCGGGAGCGAGGAAGAGATTGGCCTCCAAGCCGTGCTGGCGGGTGTAGAGGTCGTAGTAGCGGCCGCCCAAAGCGAACAGCTCAGCGTGGTTGCCGCGCTCCACAATGAGGCCGTTTTCGACCACCAGGATCTGGTCGGCACGGCGGATGGTGGAGAGACGATGAGCAATGACGAAGGTGGTTCGCCCCTGCATCAGCTGGCTCAATCCGGCCTGGATCATGGCCTCAGATTCGGAATCGAGCGAGCTGGTGGCTTCATCGAGGATGAGGATTCCCGGTTCCGCCAGGAGGGCGCGCGCAATGGAGAGCCGCTGGCGCTGACCGCCTGAGAGCTTGACGCCGCGCTCGCCCACAATGGTTTCGTAGGCATCGGGAAAACGCTCAGCAAACTCGTCGACGCGGGCGGTGCGGCAGGCAAAGAGAAATTGCGCCTCAGTGGCATCGGGCCGCGAAAACATCACATTTTCGCGGATAGTGCCATCGAACAAGAACGAATCCTGGAGCACCACGCCGAGCTGGGAACGAAATGTGTTCAGGTCCACATGCGCAAGGTCCACACCGTCCACCAGCACCCGGCCCTTGGACGGGGTGTGGAAGGCACAAATGAGGCTGATGATTGTGGACTTTCCCGAGCCGGAGGAGCCAACCAGCGCGATGACTGTCCCCGGTTCAGCAGAAAAGCTGATGCCGTGCAGCACCGGCTTTTCGGGGTCGTAGGCGAACTCCACATTCTCAAATTGGACCTTGCCGTGGATAGGCGGCATTTTTTCAGTGCGGCCCGGAACCCGATTCTCTTCGAGTTCGGACATGATCTCGCCGGTGCGGTCAAGGCCCGCGAAAGCCTCAGTAAGTTGGGTGCCGATGTTCACGATCTGAAAGACGGGCGCGATCATGAAGGCGAGAAACATGTTGTAGCTGAAGTAATCGCCGACGGTCCAGGCGCGGCTTAGTACGCTGTGCCCGCCAAGCCACATGACCAGCGCAGACACCAGGCCGAGCACGGTGGTAGAGGCCGAGCCCAGCACGCTGGTCATGGTGAGCGACTTCATCACGTTGGAGAGGAGCCGGTCGACACCGGCGGAAAAGACATCGTGCTCGCGGTCCTCGGCGTGGTAGCCCTTGATGACGCGCACGCCGCCCAGCGATTCAGTAAGCCGGCCGGTGACTTCAGCATTGATCTTGGCGCGCTCGCGAAAGATGGGCCGAATGACCTTGAAGCCGTATTGCAGCACAAAAACAAATGCGCCCACCACAGCGAAAACCGTGAGCGTGACCACGACACTGCGATGGAGAAGATAAATGAACGCCAATACAGCAGTGAGCAGACCGCCCACAAAATCCACCAACCCAGTGCCCACCAGGTTGCGCACGCCTTCCACGTCAGACATGATGCGTGCAACAAGAGTGCCGGTGCGGTTCTCGTCGTAGTACGACACTGAAAGCAGGCCCACGTGCTTTTGCACCTGGCGGCGCATATCCGCAATGAGCCGCTGGCCGGCCTTCGAGAGTAGTTGGGTCAGCGAGAACGAGGTGATGGCCTGCACCAGCATGGCCGAGAAGACCAGGGCGATGACGCGCGGCAGCAGATCGGGGCGCGGATGTGCCTGGTTGAGGACGACGTCAAGGAGCGGTTTGCTGGTGAAGGGCAACACCAGTCCGGCAACGCGGTTGACCGCCATCAGGCCCATTCCGGCCAAAAGCAGACCCTTGCGCGGCGCAACCAGGGTCCAAATCTGCGGCCACAACTTTTTCAGGCTGGTCTTTCGCTTGGACAGATCTGCCAGGCCCGCACGCGCACCGCCTCCACGCGGCGAGCGTTCTGCGCTGCCCATCCCTATTCCACCATGACGCATTGTCCCCATGCGTTAGACTTTCCCCGTGCGCCGTGCGTCGATAAACGAGCGTACACAGAGAAGGACGTAGAACAGGAGCAGTCCGGCCATCGTAATCTGCGAGGCCAGGGCAATATGATCGGGTTCAAGGCCGGCGGACCTGGCATGACCGTAGCTTTGAATCGCTCTGACACCTGCGCCCAGAAAGCCCAGCAGGCCGATGGTCACATTGATGTGCATGAAGAGCTTGCGCCGAGCCTCGCTGGGGCTCATGGCCAGCCAGCCGAAGATGCCCAACGCCACGCCGAACCAGGTGGGAATGAGTGCGGTGGGATGCTGGCTGCCGGTGCCCAGATATCCAACCAAACCCAAAGCAATCAAAAGCACCGCAAACAACAATGTAATTTTTGCCACTTGAGACCTCTCACTAGACACACTGCTAGCCTACCAGTTGCTTGGATGAATCTGGCTGTCAATCGTCGCACAATTATGGGGATCTCCGGCGCCGGTTCTACCGCTGGATTCGTGCCGAGCCGCCTCTTGCGAAAGCTCGCACCTGGTCCACCGTGGCCATGGTGGTGTCGCCGGGGAAGGTGGTGAGCAGCGCACCGTGCGCCCATCCCAGCTTGAGCGCTTCCTCAGGCGTCTCACCGGTCAGCAGGCCATAGAAGAAGCCGGAAGCAAAACCGTCTCCGCCGCCCACACGGTCCAGAACGTCCAGGTCAACCGTGGGAGCGGAGAAGGTCTTGCCATCGATCCACGCGACCGCGCTCCAGCTATGACGGTTGGTGGAGTGCACCTCGCGCAGCGTGGTGGCCACCACTTTTGCCTGCGGATGCTTCTTGACCACCTGGTCGATCATGCCGAAAAAGACGCTGGAGTCCAGTTTGGATTTGGCCGCAACTTCCGGCCCGGGAATGCCCAGTCCCTTTTGCAGGTCCTCTTCGTTGCCCACCAGCACATCCACGTTCTCCACAATGTGACCAATGGCTTCGACCGCGCGCTCGTTGCCGCCGTGAATACTCCACATCTTCTCGCGGAAGTTAAGGTCGAACGAAGTCACGGCGCCCGCCTCCTTGGCGGCCTTCATCATCTCCGCAGCCAGCGCCCCCGTCGTGGCCGAAAGAGCCGCAAAGAGGCCGCCACAATGCACCCAGCGGACGCCACCGGCAAAGATCGCCTTCCAGTCAAAATCGCCCGGCTTCAGTTGCGCCGCGGCCTCATTTGCCCGGTTGTAGAAGACCACCGGGGCGCGCAGGCCGTGGCCACGGTCGCTGTACACAGCTGCCATGTTGGGGCCCGTGACGCCGTTGTGCTTGAAGTGCTTGTAATACGGCTTGACGCCCATGGCGCGCACCCGCTCGGCAATCAGATCGCCGATGGGATAGTCGGACATGGCGCTGACGATTCCGGTTCTCAGGCCGAAGCAATCCGACAGGTTGGCAGCCACATTGAACTCGCCGCCGCTGACGTGAATCTTGCACTCGGTGGCTTTGCGAAAAGGCACTATGCCCGGATCGAGGCGATGCACCAGCGCACCCAACGATAGAAAATCCAACTCAGCATCCTGGCGAATTACCAATCCACCACTCATCGTTCATCTACTCCCATTCAGATTGATAAATTAAGAGGTTCGATTTCAAGCGCCTGTGGCCGCCTGCTTTACATCGGCCATCACCTGGTCTGTAGTCCACTCGTTACCGGGATAAAAGCGCACCACTTTGCCATCGCGCCCGATGAGCGTGGTGGAAAGCGTATGGGTGATTGTTGAATCGGCCTCATTGGTGATTCCGAGGTCAAAGAACTTTGCCATCTCTGTCAGTTCCGGCGCCTGCGGCACGGCGAAATCCCAATGGGCAAAGGCGCTCTTCGCATCACTCCCCATGTAGCTGGATCCGTAAGCGCGCAGCCGCTCTGGCGTGTCGTGGCTGGGATCGAAGCTGACACAAAGCAGGTGGGTTTTGCCGTAGAGCGCGGGGATGGCGGCCAACTGCTTATCGATCACAGCAAAGTTGTGGGTGACAAGCGGGCAGAAGTTGGGCAGCGGGCAGCGCGTGTAGATGAAGGTGATGAGCAACTGCTTGCCGCGAAACTGGCCCAGATGGATGGAGCGGCCGTCCTGGTTGCGCAGTTTGAAGTCGGGCACCACATCGCCCGGTGCAGGCACATGGTAGAAAACCGTGGGCCGGTAATCGGGCTTTGCCTGGGCCACGACAACGATATGATCCAGCAACACGCCCGCATCCGCATCCTGTGAAACAAGCACGTCCGCGGTAATTACATCGCCGGGGTGCAGTTCGCCCAGAATACTGGGATCCTTGAGCTTGTAAGGCATGGTCATGGCATCCATGAAGCCGGGAATGGCCTCGTGGTTCAGCGTGACCTCGCTTGTGGCGGAGTTGATGGAGACCACTTTGCCGCGCAACTTGTACACCTTATAGGAAGGATTGGCGGCGGAGTCGGTAGCGGTCTTCTGCCCGGTGCGGCACCCAACCAGCGCGACAAGAGCGAACAATGAGCAAGCAAGCAATCGACGAATCACAGATCAGTGTACAACCGGCTGCGGATGAGAACGCGGCAAAGAATCTCCCGTTGAAGCCAAGACCCGGGCCCTGCGGGATTTCAGTTTGCGCCGGCGCTCCTCGCGGGCACGCTCGCTGAAGCCAATGAGCGAGGGATACAATTAGCGGCGAATCCGATTTCTTCAGAACAACTTTGATAGACAGGATGGCGCACATGACGGGGTTGGGACGTTTTTCGCTTTTTGGGGCATTGGTTCTGGCGGCGGCCAGCACCAATCTGGGCGGAGTAAAGATCTATCCGGACGGCAGGCCGGACGCGACGATGCGCTATGACGCCGAGGACCAGGGCGTAATCCTTCCCTATGGGAAAGGTCCCGGGAACTGCGATAAATACGGCGCGCGGGATGTGTGGGTGTTCGAGCACAACGGCACGTTCTATATGCACTACGATGCGGCGGGGGAGACGGGCTGGCTGACGGCGCTGGCCACCAGCCGGGACCTGATCCACTGGACAAAGAAAGGTGCAGTGATGAAGTTGGGCGCGCCGGGCTCAGAGGATTCAGCCAGCGCATCGTATGGAACCACGTACCTCGACGGACATACCTGGCACATGTTCTATCTAGGCACGCCGCACGTGACGCCGCCTCCGGATCGTATTCCCAGCTTTCCTTATCTCACCATGAAGGCGCGGTCGTCTTCACCCACAGGCCCGTGGGAGAAGGAACCGCAAGTGGTTCCCTTTCGGCCGAAACCGGGAAGCTACTACTCGGCAACGGCGAGTCCGGGACAGATTATCCCGGTTGGAAATGAGTATCTGCAATTCTTCAGCGCATCGACGGACCGGCCCATCAAGCGCACATTGAGCATTGCGCGCACAACGAACCTAGAAGGCGCGTGGAAGATTGACCCGACCCCGATTGTGCCTGCAAGCGAGCAGGTGGAAAACACTTCGCTCTACTTTGAGCAATCGAACAAGACCTGGTTTCTGTTTACGGATCACATCGGGCTTGACCAGGATGGCGAATACACCGACGCAATCTGGGTGTATTGGTCAAAGGATCTGAACCACTGGAATGCGGCCAACAAAGCGGTGGTGCTGGACGGGAAGAACTGCAAGTGGTCGAAGCGCTGCATCGGGCTTCCCTCCGTAGTGCGGTATGGCAACAGGCTGGCTATCTTTTACGATGCGCCGGGAGGGAATGGCGTGTCGCACATGAGGCGCAGCATCGGCCTTGCGTGGTTGAAACTGCCGCTCACGCCACCGACGAAATAGGCTCTCGGCGGCACCGATGAGGAATTGGCGCTCACCCCGGCAAGCAGCGTATAACGCAGAAATGGGGACACTGGCGGGAGCTGAGATCGACCGCTGGCTCAGCGACGGAGGACTGGTGGTGACGGCCAGCGACCGGGCCGCGCGCACGCTTCGCCTGGCGTTTCATCGCCGCCGTCGCGCAGAGGGCCAGCTCGCGTGGCCCGCGCCCAAGATTCTGGAATGGACGAGCTTTACCCACGCGACCTGGGAAGAGCGCACCCTCGACGGCCGCATGATCTTAAATGCCGCGCAGGAGCAGGCGCTGTGGGCGGATATCGTTCGCAGCAAGGAGCACCTGGCCACCATTCTGCCGGGGCCGGTCCATCGTTTGGCCCAAATGGCCATGCAGGCGCACGAACTGCTCTGTTCCTATGCTCCGCGTTCCTTGCAAGCCGCCGCGCGCACCGGTTGGGACCAGGATGCAGGCGCCTTCAGCGGCTGGCTCGCGGCCTTTGACGAGGTCTGCCGCGATGGGAATTTGCTGAGCCCTGTTCGCGTGCCGCTGGCGCTGATCGCATCACTGAAAGCGGACCAGACCGATCGGCCGCCTCTTCTGGCAGCAGGGTTTGACCGCCTGCTCCCGGTTCAGAGAGCCCTGTTCGACGCGTGGGGTACGTGGCAGGAGGCAACGCCGGGTGAGCCCGCGCGGGAGATCCGCTTCTATGCAGCCGCCGACAGCCAAACAGAGCTGGAGGCCTGCGCCCTGTGGTGCAATCGCCAGCTTGCCGCCAATCCGCACGCGCGCCTGCTGGTGATTTCGCAGGAAATCACGGTGCGCCGTGGCGAGATCGAGCGCGCATTTCTCGGGCTCGGTGCACCGGGCACTGAGCCTCGCTTTGAATTTTCGCTTGGAATTCCGCTCAGCCAGGTTGAGCTGGCGCGCGCAGCCCACCTGCTGCTGCGCTGGCTAAGCGGCGCCCTTGAAGAGCATGAAGTGGACTGGCTGCTCTCGACCAGGCTGGCGGCTCCCGATCGCCAAGAAACTGCCGCGCTGCAAGCGTACATGCGGACTGTACGCCGCCGGGGACTGGCACGAACGGAGTGGACGCTGGAGGCTTTCGCCAGCTACCGGCATGTCTACGAGATGTTTCCTAACGCATGGCTCCAGCGCATGACGGCGGCCCGGCGCCGCGCAGACTTCGAGGCAAAACGGCAGAGTCCGCTGGACTGGGCGGGACTTGTACCGCAGCTGCTTCAAGATGCGGGCTGGCCGGGCGAGCGGCGGTTTTCAAGCGCGGAGTTTCAGGCCTACCGCCGATGGGAGCAGGCCCTCGACACTTGCGGGTCGCTGGGCTTCGATGGCTGCCGAATGGGTTGGAGCGAGTTTCTATCCGCGCTGAAGCGCGTGCTGGACGAAATGCTTTATGCCCCGGAGTCGAGCGACGCACCGATCCAGATTGCCGGGCCGGCCGAGTCGGCGGGACTGACAGCGGACGCGATCTGGTTTTTGGGCGCAGACGAAGACGCTTGGCCCGCCGCTGGTTCCATGCATCCGCTGTTGCCGCGGCAGGTGCAGCGCGAAGCCGGTATGCCCCACGCCATGCCCCGCCAGGACTGGGATTTTGCCAGCGCCGTGACAGAGCGGTTGCTCGCCGCTGCACCGGTGGTCCATTTCAGCGTCGCCGGACAGAAGGAAGGCACGGAAACCCGGCCCTCGCGGCTGATTGCACAGCGTGCCGGAACTCCGCAGATGCTGCCCGACGGGTTGGCACCGCCTCCCATTCAAAAGGAGCTGACAGAGTGCGTTGAGGACTTCAGCCGCATTCCATTCCCTCTTGAAACCGTCAAGGGCGGATCAAGCGTGCTCAGCTCGCAATCGCAGTGTCCGTTCAAAGCCTTCGCCACCGCGCGGCTGGGTGCGCAAGCATGGGATCCGGCCGAGGCCGGGCTCACTGCAGCCCAGCGTGGTCAACTGCTCCACTCCGTGTTGCACGCGGTGTGGGGTGGCCCGCCGAACGGATTGCGCAACCTCGACGAGTTGCTGGCCGTGCATGATAGGGAGAGCTTTGTTGCGGGACACGTGCACAATATCCTGCAGGAAAGAATGCCTGACGGCGTCCGCCAATGCATGCCCAGGCGTTACCTGGAACTGGAAGAACACCGGCTGACCCGCCTGGTAACGGAGTGGCTGGAGTTTGAAGGCACGCGGATTCCATTCGCAGTTGCCGATACCGAGGCGAAACGAACCATCGATCTGGCAGGAGTCACTCTCGGGTTGCGTTTGGACCGCATCGACCGGCTGATTGACGGTTCCATGCTGGTGATCGACTACAAGACAGGCGACGTTTCGCCGAAGGCCTGGGAGTTTCCCCGCCCCGACGACGTGCAGTTGCCGCTCTACGCAGGCTTTGCGCTGAATGCCGATGAAGAACTCGGCGGACTGGTCTTCGCCAAGGTGCGCACGGGAGAGCGAACATTTGCCGGTCATGTGGGCGATGCAGTGAATACGTTGCTGCCGAACCTGAGCAGAAGCTCCGCGCTGGTCAGAGACGCGCTCACCGCCGAACAACTCATCGACTGGAAGGAGCACATCAAGCAACTCGCCAGGGACTTTCTGGCAGGCCGCGCGGAGGTGGACCCGCGTGAGTATCCGAAGACCTGCGAGCATTGCGGCTTGCAAGCGTTGTGCCGCATCCAGGAGATTCGGGCCCGGCAAGAGAGTGAGGACGAGAGCGAGGTGGGCAACGATGAATAATCTCGAAGCCCTGCCTTTGTCTCCCGACCAGCCTGAACGCGAATTGGCGCTGGATGCCGGGCATTCCATCCTGGTGCAGGCACCGGCCGGCTCGGGCAAGACCAACCTGCTGACGCGGCGGTTTCTGCGCCTGCTGGCCGAGGTGGACGAGCCCGGCCAGATCGTTGCCATCACTTTCACCAAAGCTGCCGCCGCCGAGATGCGCCACCGCATTCTATCGGAACTGGAGAAGGCCGCGGCGAGCGATGCATCCACGTCCGCAGGCGACAATCTATCAATGAACGCGCTGGCCTGTCGCGCTCTTGAACACTCTCGCGTGCTCGACTGGCAACTTCTCGATCTGCCTGCGCAACTCCGCATCGCGACCATCGACTCCTTCTGCCGCGAGATCGCCCTGCAGCAACCATTGCTCAGCGGCGTGAGCAGTGATTTGCAAATCAACGAGCAGCCGGCGGAGTTGTATCGCCGCGCGGCCCGGCTGACGCTGGAAGGGATCGGCGGGAACGACGGGGCATTGAGTTCGGCAATTGAGAACCTGTTGCTATGGCGGGATAACGGCTGGCAGGAGATGGAAGACCTGCTGGTGGGAATGCTGGAGAAACGCGATCGCTGGATGCACGGCTTTGTGCTCGATCGAGAACAGGATTGGGATGCTCTGCGCGAGCGGCTGGAGCGGCCCTTTGCGCATGCCGTTCGCGAAGCGCTTATCGCGGCTTCCTCGCTTGTGGATCAAGTTTTCGGGGCGCGCGATGAGGCATTGGCGCTGGCGCGGTTTGCGTGCCAGCAAGATGGCGGCTCGATCCACCAGGGACTTGCAGAGCTTGCGGAGTTCCCTGCCGGGTCGTTCATCGGCAATGAGGCGGTTGAAGAGGCGCGCATTGCTTACGCCGGGCTGGCATCGCTGGTGCTCACCAACGAAGGCGGGTTTCGTAAGCAGGTGAACAAGACCATCGGCTTCCCTGCGGATCGCAAGGCCGAAAAGAATCGGCTGCTCGAATTGATTCGTGGACTCAGAGAGGTGGATGGACTTGAGACGGCGCTGGCCACCACCCGAAGCATGCCACCGGAACGCTACACCGATGAAGACTGGGCCATCGTTCGCGCCTGTTTCACGCTGCTGCGCCACGCGGCGGGCCAACTGAGAATCGTTTTCGCCGAGGCAGGATCGGTGGACTTTATTGAAGTGGCTCAGATTGCCCAGCGCGTGCTGGTGGGCGAGGACGAGCTGCCCAGTGATGCGGCGCTGGCCGTTGCCGACGGGATCCGGCATCTGCTGGTGGATGAGTTTCAGGACACCAGCCGCCGCCAGCACCAACTGCTGGCCGGCCTCGTGGGCGCGTGGCCCGACCAGACCGGGCGCACTGTCTTTGTAGTGGGCGACCCCATGCAGTCCATTTACTTCTTCCGCGATGCCGACGCTGAACTTTTTCCGCGGGTGCAAAAGCTGGGACTTGAGATTGCGGAAGGCAGTTCATTCCCTTTCGAAAATGTTCGTCTCAAAGCCAACTTCCGGACCCAGCCGTCCCTGGTGGAAGAGCTCAACGAAGTTTTTGGGAGGGTCTTTGAGGCGAATGACGGGAGCGGCGTCGTGTTTTCACCGTCTGAGCCGGCACGCAGAACTATTGGCGGCATTGATGCGCGCCTTACGCTGCACCTCAAGTTTGTGCCGCAAACCAAACATGGAAAATCCGGCGATCCGGATGCCATGCAGCAAAAAGAGGCGGCTCGCGAGGAGCAAACAGAGGAGGTTGTCGCGCTGATTCGCAGCCACATGGAGCGCATGGAACAAGCGCGGACACGCGGAGACAAATACCGCATCGCGGTGCTGGGACGCGCCCGCACCGCACTGGCGCCGATTGCCGAGGCGCTGCGCGATGCGGCAATTCCCTTTCGCGCCGTGGAACTGGAGAAGCTGAAGGACTGCCCCGAAGTGCTGGATGCGTTGTCGCTTGCGCGCGCGTTGCTGAATGCGCAGGATCGCGTTGCGTGGCTGGGACTGTTGCGCGCGCCATGGTGTGGCCTGACGCTCGACGACCTGCACACGCTGACAAGCGCCGATGACGCTACGGTGGTTGAACGGCCTGTTCCCGAGTTGCTGGCGGAACGGATCAATCTGCTGAGCGCAGAAGGACGGCACGGCGCAGAACGGGTGCTGAAGGCACAGGATGCAACGCCCGGATTGCGCGCTGCCCAGCCTACGGCATCGCTGGGAACGCTGCTGCAGCAGGTGTGGCTTAGCCTGGGCGGTGCAAGCTGCGTGGATGCCACGGCGCGCGCCAACCTGAACATGTTGTGGAGTTGCCTGGACCACCTGCCGCAAGGCGAGCAGGACTTGCTGGGTTCGGCGCTGGATGCGGCATTGGAAAGACTGACTGCTTTGCCTGACCCCGCGGCCAGCAGCGAGTGCGGCGTGCAGTTGATGACCATCCACAAATCGAAGGGGCTGGAGTTTGAGGTGGTGATTGTTCCCGATTTGCAGGCCGGCGGGGGCAACAGCCGGGGCAAGCTGCTTTCCTGGCTGGAGAGAGGACTGGCGCAACCGGACGAGTCCGGCGACATCACCGAGTTTCTGGTAGCTCCGATTCAGTCGAAGGGCGCTGGTCGCGGCAAGGCCAAGGAGTGGGTTGACCGTGTATGCCGCAAGCGGGAGGCGCAGGAATCGCGGCGCATTCTCTACGTGGCCGCCACCCGCGCCCGCGAGGAGCTTCACCTCTTCGCGCGGCCCGCCTACAAAGATGAAGACGGCAGCCTGAGCCTCGCCGAGCCGAAGAACAGCCTGCTGGCCACAGCCTGGCCGGCTCTGGAAGACAAGATCCGGGCTCGTTTCATCGCTTGGAGTGGGGAGGCGGAAGAGCAGGACGCCGAATCCTCCGCGGTCGAATCCCTTGCTGCGTCAAGTGGGAGCGGCCTGGCTGTCATGCCCTCTCCGGTGAGACCGACTCTGTTGCGGCGTTTGCCCGCGAATTTTGAACTCTCCCCCGCCAGTGGCACACCTGGCGCCGCGGAAGAGCAGGTTGTAGGCGCTTCCCGGCTCTACGAGCGCCATGAAGGCGGGTTGCTCTCGCGGGCATTCGGCAACGCCGTCCACAAGCTGATGGAAGAGCTGGCTCAACTGCGTACAACGCACGATTGGAGCGCCGCCCGCGACGCCCTTCAACGGCTACAGCCTCGCATCACAGCCCAGGTGCGCGCGGCCGGCGTGAAGGGATTGGAAGCGGAGTCGATTGCGACGAAAGCCTTTGCCAGTGCGCTCAAGGCCTCAGAGGATCTGCAAGGCCAATGGATTCTGTCGCCGCACACTGATGCCGCCAGCGAAGCCGCGTGGGCCGGAGTTGTGGCGGGGGACCTGCGCTCGGTGCGGGTGGATCGAGTTTTCCGCGCCGGGCTTGAGCCGCTTTCAGAGGGCGGCGATGCGTGGTGGATCATCGACTACAAGACCGCTCACGCCGACGGCCTTGATCCATCCGAAGCATTGCCGCGGCTGCGCAGGTTATTCGCGCCCCAGATCGAGGCGTATGCCGCATTCCTGCGCAACCTGCATGGCAAGGATGCAAGACTGCGCGCCGGACTCTATTATCCGCGCATGTCGCTGCTGGATTGGTGGGAGATAAAAGAGTGAGGAGCCGTCAGCCGGAGATCTTTCCTTCCTTCTCTTTTTCCTTTTCTCTTTCAAGCTGCCTGGCTTCTCTTTCCATTTGCTTGGCCAAGCTCTTGTGATGGCGCACATCCGCACCCTGCACCCAGAAGATCACGTCCTCAGCAATGTTGGTGGCATGATCGGCCACCCGCTCCAGGGCGCGCGAGATCATGAGCGCGTTCAATGCCTGGGGGGCAATGTGGCTCTGCTCCTCCATCACCTTGGTCAGCGCTTTGTAGGCCGCACGATTCATCGCATCCACCGCGTCGTCCATGCTGAGCACAGTGCGGGCCAGCTCGGCGTCGCCTTCGATAAATGACTGCAGGCTCTTGCGGACCATCTCAGTAGCCAGGGTGGCCATGCGGGGAATATCGACGGGCAAATCTGCCACGCCCATCTGCTCCATGTTGCGCACCCTGTCGCTGATGGCCTTGGCCGCGTCGCCCACGCGTTCCAGGTCGGCGTTGATCTTGATGACGCTCAAAATGAAGCGCAGATCAATGGCCATGGGCTGCTCCATGGCCAGCAGATCAAGCGCGGCCTGATCGATGTCACGCTCCAGGCGGTTAATGGAATTCTCGCTACGGGTCACCAAGTCGCAGATCGACAGATCGCGCACACGATAGGCCTCAATCGCACGCTGGATCGCCTGTTCAGCCAGTCCCGCCATCACCAGCAGATTTTCTTTCAGCTCGTCGAGGCTCTGTTGAAAACGAATGCGTGTCATCCAAACCTGCCAGTAATGTAGTCCTCAGTGCGCTTGTCGCTGGGATTGGTGAAGATCTTGTGCGTGGAGTCGAACTCCACCATTCGGCCGTTGAGGAAGAAGCCAGTCTTCTCTGCCACACGAGCCGCCTGCTGCATGTTATGGGTCACAATCACGATAGTGTACTGCGATTTGAGCTGAAAGATAAGATCTTCGATTTTTGAGGTTGAAACCGGGTCTAGCGCCGACGCCGGCTCATCCATCAACAGTACTTCG
>Ga0265316_10004680_pt1 | contig 13553 bp, 8 predicted proteins | sample 4522metaG_FD_202092 | JGI IMG/M metagenome (GOLD analysis project Ga0265316, IMG submission 202092) | Rhizosphere microbial communities from Carex aquatilis grown in University of Washington, Seatle, WA, United States - 4-5-22 metaG | ecosystem: Host-associated > Plants > Roots > Rhizosphere >... | reverse complement strand
TGGGGCGCCTTCTCCAACTTGCCGAAATCTCGAATTCCGATAACGCTCTCGACGTGGGCGCCGGCACCGGCTACGGCGCCGCCGTGATGGCGCGTCTTGCGCGCTCTGTTGTCGCACTGGAATCGGATCCGGAACTGGCCGCTACGGCACGCCAGACTCTCGCCGCGCTGAACGTCACCAACGCGAAGGTTATTTCGAACTCGCTGGAGGCCGGCGCGGCAGCGGATGGCCCCTACGATGTCATTCTGCTCGAAGGGGCAGTTCCGAGGGTTCCCACCTCGCTGCTTGCGCAGCTCAGCGAGGGCGGGCGTCTGGTCGCGGTCATCGGCGAGGGCTGGTCCGCCGTCGCGACGCTTTTCCGGAAGAGCGGAGACGATATCGGTCGTCGCCCGGCGTTCAACTTGGCGCTGCAGCCCTTGCCCGGATTTCGGCAGCCCGCATCGTTCGTATTCTGACGCCTCCGCACTATCTCCGGCGACATAATCTCGAACGCGATTATTGCTGTCGCGAATCAAATTTGTCGAATGCGGGATTTTTGTGATGGCAAGCGCGTTGTTTATTTGACCAACTGAATCCTATCCCTACATTTGCAGTGCGCTGATTCATTTTCACGCCTGCAGCGTTTTCGGGGCGCAGCCTTTTAGGATATTACCGTGATCCACCGACGTGCTTTGCGCGCGATCGTCGTCACCCTTGGGTGCTCGAGCTTCTTTGTCTCACACGCTCTGACGGCAAGTGCCGCGGGAGCAGGGACCGAAAGTCTCGCCGATGCGCTCGCTTCTGCTTATGCCGACAATCCATCGCTGAACGCCCAACGCGCGAGCTTGCGCGCGACCGACGAAGGGGTGCCGCAGGCGCTGGCGGGGTTCCGACCATCGGTCAGCGCTGGTGCGTCCATCGGCGTGGAAAACGTGACGAGCGGAGGCGCTTCTGCGAGCGCACATCCGTTCGCTACCTCGATCACGGTGACCCAGCCGTTGTTCACCGGATTTCGCACCATCAATGGCGTGAAGGCGGCCGACTCTGCTGTTCTGGCGGCGCGCGAGGTGCTGCGAAATGACGAGGAGCAGACGTTGCTCTCCGCCGTCGAGGCGTTCATGAACCTCGTGCAGGCACAGGCGACCCTCAATCTCGACAAGCAGAATCTCGACTTCCTTGGGCAGCAGGTAAAGGCTGCGCAGGATCGTCTGAATGTCGGCGAGGGCACTAAGACGGATGTTGCCCAAACGAACTCGAGCCTCGCGTCCGGCCAAGCCTCGTATGACTCGGCCGTCGCGCAACTGAATAACGCGGTGGCCAACTACGAGCAGGTGATCGGCCACAAGCCACGAGCGCTGGGCGCTGCGAGGTCGGTCGAGAATCTGTTGCCGAAGGATCTCAACGCGGCGCTGGCCGGGGCGATGACCAATCATCCTTCGATCCTCGCTGCGAGCTACAATATCGACATCGCCGAGTACAACGTGAAGATCGACGAAGGCACCCTGTTGCCGACGGTGGAGTTACAGGGATCGCTGTCGCATGAAGATGGTGGTCTGAGCAGCAACGGCAATTCGGCTTCCGCGGTCGCCAGTCTCAGCGTGCCGCTTTACAACGGCGGAAGTGCGTCGTCGAAAGTGCGTCAGGCGAAGGAGACGCTGGACCAGGCCCGCATGCAGCTCGATTCTTCACGTGACGAAATTCGGGCGACGACGATTTCGGCGTGGGGTTCACTTGACGCTGCGCGCGCGGAGATTCGGTCTGCCGAGTCGGAGACGAACGCGCAGAACCTGGTCTTGTCTGGCGAGATTGAGCAGCAGAAAGTCGGCCAGGCAACACAGCTCGATGTGCTCAACGCGCAGCAGACCCTGCTCAGCGCGCGGGTCGCTCTGATCACCGCGCAGCATGACCGGGTTGTGGCCTCCTACACCCTGCTGGCGGCGCTCGGTAAGTTGACCGCACAGGATCTTGGCCTGAAGGTCGCGATCTACGATCCGACGGCTCATTACGAGGCGGTTCGCGACAGGTGGGGCGGCATGCGCACCCCGGACGGGCGCTGAAAGGGCGGCAAAGGCCGATAAATTGGCAACGGTGCCGCGGCATTTTCGCGGTGACGGCGGAAAAGTTATACACAGAGCCGGGCAAACCGCTGTACCCTTAAGTCTCTCGAATCAAACGGGCATTAGCTCCGCCATTCGACAGCTGGGCAGTATGGGCACATCGGGACCAAACTCGAGCGTCGAGGAAATACTGGCGTCCATCCGCCAGGCGATTTCTGACGACGATGCCCGGCGAACGCAGGAGCGCACCCGCATGAATTCCCGGGCAACGGTCTCTGGCCGCTCCAAGCAGGACCGTACATCGGCGCGGGAAACAGCGGTCGAGGACGCCATGATCGCCCCGGATCCAGAGCTGAGCGCGGCGGGGGACGGTGGACCGGACCAGGATGTGATCGAGCGCGCCATTGAGCAGGCGCTGGACAGCGTCCGCGCTGAGCTTGAGGCGGGCGCGCCGCGGGTTGTCCAACAGGTGCGCTCGCAAAAGCTTGATAACGTCGCGCAGCCGGCTCCGGCAGGGCAGCGCGCAATTCCGAGGGCTCGCGTAGCTGCAGCGCGCGGCGCCGAGACGTTTTCCCCGCGCCGCGCCTTGCTTTCGAGCGAGGCGGGGGCCAGCGTTTCTGCATCCTTCGACGACCTGACCCGGGCAATGGTCAGCGGTAATGCGCGCAAACTCGATGAGGTCGTCGAGGAAATCCTGCGGCCGATGCTGAAAAGCTGGCTGGAGAGCAACCTTCCGCAAATGGTGGAACGGATGGTGCGCGAGGAAATTGAGCGCGTTTCGCGCGGCCGCCGCTAGCCGCAAGACGGCTGTCGCCTTTGGTTGACAGCGCTTCCCGCATCCGATTTACACCTGCGCCGTCAAGGATTTCGGCGTAACCAGCGTAGTTCCATGCTCGACAAAATCTATGACGCGGCCGCGGTCGAGCCGCGCATCTATGCCGATTGGGAAGCCGCGCATGCGTTCCGCGCGGGCGCCGGCGCCGAGCCTGGCGCAGAGCCCTATGCCATTGTCATTCCTCCGCCGAATGTCACCGGCTCGCTGCACCTCGGCCACGCCCTCGACAACACGATTCAGGACATCCTGATCCGCTACCAGCGCATGCGCGGGCGCGACGTCCTCTGGCAGCCCGGAACCGATCACGCCGGCATCGCCACCCAGATGGTGGTCGAGCGCCAGATGATGGAACGGCAGGAGCCCGACCGGCGCACCATCGGCCGCGAGAAGTTCCTGGAGAAGGTGTGGGCGTGGAAGGCGCAATCGGGCGGCGCGATCGTCAGCCAGCTCAAGCGGCTCGGCTGTTCGGCCGACTGGAGCCGCGAGCGCTTCACCATGGACGAGGGACTGTCGGCCGCGGTCACCAAGGTGTTCGTGTCGCTTTATCGCGAAGGCCTGATCTACAAGGACAAGCGGCTGGTCAACTGGGACCCCAAGCTGCAGACCGCGATCTCCGACCTCGAGGTGCAGCAGGTCGAGGTCAAGGGCAAGCTCTGGCACTTCCGCTATCCGCTGGCCGACGGACTGTCGTATCGATTCCCGACGGCCTTCGACGAGGCCGGCGCGCCGACCGCGTGGGAAGAGCGCGACTATATCGTGGTTGCGACGACGCGGCCGGAGACGATGCTGGGCGACACCGGCATTGCCGTTCATCCCGACGACGAGCGCTACAAGGCGCTGATCGGCAAGGATGCCATCCTGCCGCTGGTTGGGCGCCGTATCCGCATCGTCGGCGACGCCTACGCCGATCCGAAGACCGGGTCGGGTGCAGTGAAGATCACGCCGGCGCATGACTTCAACGACTTCGAGGTGGGCAAACGCCAGGGACTGGCCGCGATCAACATTCTCGACCGCGAGGCGAACCTTATTCTGGCGGGCAACGCCGACTTCCTTGCCGGCGTTCCGGCGAGCGCCGAACTCGATGCGATCCTGGCCGCGATCGACCGGCGCGACCGCTTCACGGCGCGCAAGATTGTCGTCGAGATGATGGAAGCGCGCGGGCTCGTCGACAGAATTGAGGATCACGCGCACGCGGTGCCGCATGGCGACCGCAGCGGCGTGCCGATCGAGCCTTACCTGACCGACCAGTGGTACGTGAACGCGGGCGAGCTGGCCAAGCCGGCGCTGGCGGCGGTGCGCGACGGGCGCACGCGCATCGTGCCCAAGACCTGGGAGAAGACGTATTTCGAGTGGATGGAAAACATCCAGCCGTGGTGCATCTCGCGGCAGCTCTGGTGGGGGCATCAGATCCCCGCGTGGTACGGGCCAGACGGCAGCATCTTTGTCGCCGCGACCGAGGCCGAGGCGCGCGCCACCGCTGCCGATCACTACGGGCGCGTGCACCCGCTAACGCGCGACGAAGACGTGCTCGACACGTGGTTCTCGTCGGCGCTGTGGCCGTTCTCGACGCTGGGTTGGCCAGAAGAGACGCCGGAGCTGAAGCGCTACTATCCGACCTCGACGCTGGTCACCGGATTCGACATCATCTTCTTCTGGGTCGCCCGCATGATGATGATGGGCATGCACTTCATGCCCGAGGTGCCATTCCGCGACGTCTACATCCACGCCCTCATCCGCGACGAGAAGGGCGCCAAGATGTCGAAGTCGAAGGGCAACGTCATCGATCCGCTCGGCCTCATCGACACCTACGGCGCCGACGCGCTGCGCTTCACGCTGTCCATCCTTGCCGCGCAGGGTCGCGACATTCGCCTGTCGGCGCAGCGTGTGGAAGGCTATCGCAACTTCACCACCAAGCTGTGGAACGCGGCGAAGTTCGCCGAGCACTACAACTGTCGCCCGGTGGAGGGCTTCGATCCCGCCTCGGCCGGCCAGACGCTGAACCGCTGGATCGCGACCGAGACCACGCGCGCGCTCAAGGCCGTGGCGGAGGCGATCGAGGCATACCGGTTCAACGATGCGGCGGCGGCGGCCTATCGCTTCGTCTGGAACCTCACCTGCGACTGGTATCTCGAACTCGCCAAGCCCGTTCTCGCCGGCGAGGACGCCGCCGCCCGCGAGGAGACGCGCGCCACTGTCGCCTGGGTGCTCGACCGTCTGATCGCCATGCTCCATCCGTTCATGCCGTTCGTCACCGAAGAGCTCTGGGCGAACGCTGGCGCGGCTGCCGGAACCAGTCGCCGGCTCCTTATGCTGACCCGCTGGCCCGAACCGGCGTTTGAGGATGCCGCCGCCGCCGCCGAAATCAACTGGCTGATCGATTTCATCACCGCCGTCCGCTCGGTGCGCTCCGAGGTCAACGTGCCGGCGGGTGCGCTGGTGAATCTGTCGGTGTCGGGCGCTTCGGCGACGACGCTCGGCCGTCTCGAGCGGCACGATGCGCTGATCCGCCGGCTGGCGCGGACCGAAACGCTGGCCACCGCGGGCGCGCCATTGAAGGGCGCGGTGCAGATCGTGGTCGGCGAGGCGGTGGTCTCGATGCCGCTCGCCGGCATCATTGACGTTGCCGCGGAACGCGCGCGGCTCTCGCGCGAGGTTGAACTCGCCGCGAAGGAGATCGCGAAGATCGAGGCCAAGCTCGGCAACGAGCAGTTCATCGCCAAGGCGAAGGAAGAGGTCATCGAAGAGCAGCGCGAGCGTCTCGCCGAAGCCACGGCGCTGCGCGGGCGCAACGAAGCGGCGCTCGCTCGTCTCGGCGGCTGATTCGCCCGCCGAGGATCGCGCCGCATCGGCCTTGTCCACAGTCAGGCCTTTTCTGTGCACAAGCATAGACAAGCGGTTGGGCGCGCCGCGCCGCCTGCTAGTCTGCCTTCGGGAAGCAAATGCGGCACATTCGCTTCGCACAAAATAGTCGGTCAGTTGTGTTCGGACCTGTTTGGCGCCGAGGTGAATCATGTTGCGTCGCGTTACCGCTCTCTCGAGGCTGGGAGCGAGTCATATATCCCCTCCGTCGGAGTCCGCGGCCGAATACGGCCTGTTGCGGCGCGCTGAGGGGCGTTCGTTCACAGAGTTCAATCGCCGACGTCCGGGACGCAGCAGTGCTGCGTCGGATGTCGTTATGGCGGTTTGGAACATCGATTTTCCGCCCGAGCCGAAGCCCGAGCCGGAACGGCTGGTGCCCATTTCATTCTGACCAAGTCATTGCCGTCCTGATTGCACCCCTCGGAAGCACCGCGCGCGAGCGCGGTGCTTCCGCTCACTGCGTCGAGAAGTCCTTGCGCAAACAGTGTGCTGGCCGTTAGCCGGCGACATGCCGCTCTTGCCATTCCGCACGGCCTGCCTAGTATTGGTTTTCGGGGGCAGGCTTTAGGGTTTAGCGCACCGTGGCCGCAGGCATCGCGTTGACGCGCCGCGTCTTTATTTCTTTGATCGCCGCAGCTTCCGTCCTGCGGTTGCCGGCCGTGGGCCGGGCGGCCGAGCGTCTGCCGGCCCCGCTGTCGCACGGGGAGGAGCTCGTCGTAGTCCGCGGCTGGGTGCTGCGGCGCGACGATCTCGACCGGATGCCGTCGGTATGATCGTCGACCTCGAAGATGGCGGCGCAGCCGCGCTCGCCGGCCGCTCGTTCGACGTGTTGATCGCTGGTGCCGGTCCGGCAGGCATTACCATTGCCCGCCGCGTTGCAGCCAAGGGCGCGACGGTTGCGCTGATCGAGGGAGGCGCGATCGACCTCGAAAGCCGTTCGCAGGATCTCTACCAGGGACACATCGTGGGCCGTCCCTATTTCGACCTCGATGTCGCGCGGCTGCGCTACTACGGCGGTACGTCGAATCACTGGGGCGGCTGGTCGCGTCCGCTGGACCGGCGCGACTTCGAGGTAAATCCGCTTAACCCGATGAGCGGCTGGCCCATCGCCCGGCGCGACCTTGATCCCTATGGTGCCGAGACTGACAGCATACTCGAGCTGAACGAGCCGCCCGACGCGCCGCTCGACGTCTTCGAAGGCGCTCCCACCCAGTTCAAGCCGATCTTCTTCCGATTCAGCACGCCGGTGCGTTTTGGCGCCAAGTACCAGGGCGAGATTGCGGCATCGACAAAGATCACGTTGGCGCTCAACGCCAACCTCGTCGATTTGAAGTTCGCTGATGCCGGACATGGGCTCACGGCCGCGGCCGTGCGCGGGTACACCGATCCCACGCCATTGTCGGTGCGCGCCCGCTACTTCGTCATCGCATTCGGCGGCATCGAAAACGCTCGCTTCCTGCTCAACGCAAACACGCAACGGCAGGTCGGCCTCGGCAACGAGAACGATCTCGTCGGCCGCTATTTCCTGGAGCACCTGCACGTCCCCATCGGCCCGATGGTGTTGCGCAAGCCCACCCCCAACATGCTGGTCTACACGCCGACACGCGACATGATGGCGCGCGATGGTGTCTTGAATTTCGGGCTGCGGCTGACGCCGATCTTTCCGCCATCGCCGGACAGTGACGAAGCGAAAAAGATCGATCCCGCCTGCGATGACCCGATGACCGACCTCGTGGCCGCTGAGATGGCAGGCAGTCCGCTATCCTGCCCGAACCGCGCCGGCGAAGCGATGTTGGTGGCCGAGCAGGCGCTCAACCCGCAGTCTCGCGTCCTGCTCGCCGAGGATCGCGACCCCTTTGGGCTGCGTCGGGCTGCGTTGAAATGGGAACTGTCCGACATCGACTTCCGCACCATCCGTACGGCGACCGTGCAGCTCGCCAGCCTGATGGCCGCGCGCGATGTCGGCCGCATGAAGGTCAAGGACTGGTTGCTCTCCGACGATCCTAACCCGGCATTGACGCTCGACGATCTCCAGGGCGGCAACCATCACATGGGGACCACGCGCATGAGCGACGATCCGAAGGCCGGCGTCGTCGACCGCAATTGCCGCGTTCATTCCGTTCCCAATCTCTACATCGGGGGCAGCAGCGTCTTCGCGACCGCCGGGCATGCCAATCCGACCTACACGATCGTGCAGCTTGCCCTGCGGCTCGGCGATCATCTTGCCGGTCAGCTCGAGGCCGGCTGAGCGGAACAAACGGTCCGCGTCGCTTCAGGAGCAGGCGGGCGCCGCGGCTGCCCGAGCCAGGCGCAGGCTTTGACGCGCCGTCGCGCCTCCGTTCGAGCCGCACCTGCCGGCAGTGGAAAGCCCCGCCGAGCCGTCTTGGCATCCCGGATGCATGATGAACCCGCAACGTCTCGGGAACCGCTGACGCCAGGGGGAGCGCCGACCCCAGGGGTTCATCGGACCATAATGTTCCTGGGATAGCGGATACGGCGCAGGCGTCAGACGCAGGATAGGCAAGAGTGGCAAGAATTCCCGCGGGCGTCGGTCCGAAGTTTCCGCAAGTTCTTGTTCTGTTTGGTGCTACCGGCGACCTGTCGCGGCGCAAATTGCTGCCCGGATTGTTCCATCTCGCCAGCGCGGGGTTCATCCCCCGCTGCCGTATCATCGGCGTCTCGCTGGATAACGTTGACGCCGACGGCTTCCGGGCCATCGCCCGCGATGCGCTGGCGGAGTTCTCCAGCCGCAAGGCGACGGACGAGACGTGGGGGCCATTCGCCGCGACGCTCGACTATGTCCCCTTGTCTGCCGGGTCCGGTGCCCTCAGGGAAGCGGTGCTGCGCGCCGAACAGGCGATGGAGGGCGAAAGCCGCCGAATTCACTACCTCAGCGTCCCGCCGAACGCGGCACTTCCTGCAGTGCGCATGCTCGCGGACGCAGGCCTCGTCGAACGGTCGCGCATCATCATGGAGAAGCCGTTCGGCGTCGACCTCGAGAGCGCGGTGAACTTGAACGCGAAACTCCACGAGGTCTTCGCCGAGGATCAGATCTTCCGCATCGATCATTTTCTGGGAAAGGAGCCGGCGCAGAACATTCTCGCCTTCCGCTTTGCGAATGGTCTTTTCGAGCCGATCTGGAATCGCAACTTCATCGATCACGTGCAGATCGATGTGCCGGAGACGCTGGGGCTCGGTCGCCGCGCCGCCTTCTACGAGCAGACCGGCGCCTATCGCGACATGGTCGTGACGCATCTGTTCCAGATCCTCGCCTTCATGGCGATGGAGGCCCCGACCGGCCTCGATCCGAAGCCGATCAGCGAGGAAAAGAACAAGGTCTTCCGGTCGATGCTGCCGATCGACCCGGCCGAAGTCGTGCGCGGCCAATACGTCGGCTATCGCAGCGAAGAGGGCGTCGATCCGGTGTCGGACACCGAGACGTTCATCGCCCTCAAGTGCCATATCGACAACTGGCGCTGGGCGGGCGTGCCTTTTTTCCTGCGCACCGGCAAACGCATGGCCGAAGGTCAGCGCATCATTTCGATTGCGTTCCGCGAGCCGCCAAAAAGCATGTTCCCGGCGGGCTCAGGCGTGGGCGCGCAGGGGCCGGATCATCTCACCTTCGATCTCGCCGACGCAGCCAAGGTGTCGCTGTCGTTCTACGGCAAGCGTCCCGGACCAGGCATGCGTCTCGACAAGCTGTCGATGCAGTTCGCCATGCATGAAACCGGTCTGCTCGGTGACGTGCTCGAAGCTTATGAACGCCTGATCCTCGACGCCATGCGTGGCGATCACACGCTGTTCACCACCGCCGAGGGCATCGAGCGCCTGTGGGAGGTGTCGACCCCGCTGATCGAGGCGCCGCCGCCCGTGCGCCTGTACGAGCCCGGCTCGTGGGGCCCGAAGTCGGTGCACCAGCTCGTCGCGCCACACGCCTGGCGCCTGCCGTTCGAGCGCGCCTGGCGCGATCCGAACGCGAGCGGGGCGTGAGGACAGCGAGCCGGCGAAAAAGCCGCGTATGCCCACGCATCGCGTTTCTGGTCGGCTGTGCGGCGTGAGCGACTGGCAAGGTGCTGAGGATCCTCAGAACAGTCACCCCCTCTCCCTTTGATGGGAGAGGGCTTCGCACCTTGGGAGCGATAGCGAGTTAGGTGCGAAGGGTGAGGGTGACACCATTGGAGAATTAGCCGGTCCGCGCTGCGAAGCCGGCCGCGTCGGCGAGCCCGCAACCGCCGCCCTCGCGGACGCAGCCCGCATCGACAGGAACCTACGAACAACGCCCGGCGGTGTCACGCTTACCCTCTTTCTCTAAGTTCGCCTGCGGCTCACCAAGAGAAAGAGCCCTCTCCCATCAAAAGGAGAGGGGGGTGACTCTTTCGGGGAGGCGGGCGCGAGTGGGGCGTGAGCACCACGTCCGATGTGATCAATTTTGGCGCTGTCCGTGCGCGGTGAAATCGGCTGGAAGCACGCCGCCTAGAGTGGCGATGCGCCCCAATCTGTGGAATTTCTAACCTATTCAAGGTTGAAGAGGAGCGATTCGAATGGCCAAAGGGCCTCCGGAGGCCGAGCATCTTGCCTGGGTGATCAAAGGACGCGCCAGCAACCAGGCCAAGTCACTTGAACTATACCGCTTGCTAAATGAACATTCCGCCGTGCTCGCGAAACCCAGCCATCGCCTAAGATTCTACGTGCAAGAACTGTTGGGCATTTCGTTCTCACTCTGGCGGGCCGTCTTCCTCGCGGACCGCACTGGAGATCGCGATCTAAAAATTGAGGACGCAAGAGGCTTTCTGGGAGCAATGCTAACGGATAACGCGATCAGCTTCGTGACCGACAGAAAATATAACGAATGGACTTTCAATCACTACATCGAGAACGCTCGATTTCGGTTAGAGAAGATAGCCGATGGAGAATATCCTCCGGCTCCGTTCGCTCCAAAAGACATCCAGGTGAAGGCGGGAAAAGACCTAGGCACACGCAAGTGGGAAAGATACGACGAGCTTTTCGACAAGGCCGTCGCTGACTTGAAGGCGCGTCTCGCAACAAAGTAGTTGTCCTTTGCCGGGTGAAGCGCGGGTCCGCCGCACCGACTAGATAACGGGGGGCAGTTCCGCACGTATCCGAATGCACCGCCTGGACGTCCTGTCGGCAAACTCGAGTATCCAAATGGATCCCGTTCAAGTCTTGGACTTTGACCTTCCGGTCGAGCTTGGTTGGGGCGCGAACACCACCCATCCGCCGCGTGAGCTGGGGTAGCAAAAAGGCCCGCCGCGGTGACCGCGGCAGGCCTTCTTCATTCGGGGCAGACCGGACGCTTCGGCGCCCGGCCCGCCGAAGCCTTCGTCAGACCGAGTAGTACATGTCGTACTCGACCGGGTGCGGTGTCATCTCGTACCGGGCGACTTCCTCCATCTTCAGCTCGATGTAGGAATCGATCATGTCGTCGGTGAACACGTCGCCGGCCTTGAGGAACTCGCGATCCTTGTCGAGGCTCGCCAGGGCTTCGCGCAGCGAACCGCACACCGTCGGGATCTTCTTCAGCTCCTTCGGCGGCAGATCGTAGAGGTTTTTGTCCATCGGCTCGCCGGGCTGCAGCTTGTTCTTGATGCCGTCCAGACCAGCCATGAGCATGGAGGCGAAGGCGAGGTACGGGTTCGCGCCCGGATCGGGGAAGCGGACTTCGACGCGCTTGGCCTTAGGATTGTTGGTGACCGGGATGCGGCACGACGCCGAGCGGTTGCGCGACGAGTAGGCGAGCAGCACCGGCGCCTCATAGCCCGGGACCAGCCGCTTGTACGAGTTGGTCAGCGGGTTGGTGAAGGCGTTCAGCGCCTTGGCATGCTTGATGATGCCGGCGATGTACGACAGGCACTCTTCCGACAGGTCGGCGTAGAGCTTGCCCGCGAACAGCGGCTTGCCGCCCTTCCAGATCGACTGGTGCACATGCATGCCCGAGCCGTTGTCGCCGTAGATCGGCTTCGGCATGAACGTCGCGGTCTTGCCGTAGGCGTTGGCGACGTTGTGGATGCAGTACTTGTAGATCTGCAGGTGGTCGGCCATCGTGACGAGCGGGCCAAACTTCATGCCGAGCTCGTGCTGCGCTGAAGCCACCTCGTGGTGATGCTTCTCGACCTTGACGCCCATGGACGCCATGGACCCGAGCATCTCGGAGCGCATGTCCTGAAGGGAGTCGAGCGGCGGTACGGGAAAGTAGCCGCCCTTGGTGCGGATGCGGTGACCGAGGTTGCCCATCTCGTATTCGGTGTCCGAGTTCTTGGGCAGCTCGATATCGTCGAGCTTGAAGCCGGTGTTGTACGGCGTCGCCGAGTAGCGCACGTCGTCGAACACGAAGAATTCGGCTTCCGGCCCGAAGAACACCGAGTCGCCGATCTTGGTCTGCTTGAGGTAGGCTTCCGCCTTCTTGGCGATGCCGCGCGGGTCGCGCTCGTAGGGGGCGTCGGTCAGCGGCTCGAGAATGTCGCAGACGATCGAAAGCGTCGTCTGGGCAAAGAACGGATCGACCGCCACGGTGCTGGGATCAGGCATCAGCTTCATGTCGGATTCGTTGATCGCCTTCCAGCCGGCGATCGACGAGCCGTCGAACATGAGGCCTTCGGTGAACGCTTCTTCATCGACCAGGCCGATGTCGAAGGTGACGTGCTGCCACTTCCCGCGCGGGTCGGTGAAGCGGAAGTCGACGTACTTCACGTCCTTGTCCTTGATCAACTTCAGCACGTCTTTAGCGGTCGTCATCAGTTTTCCCTTCTGTAAACACTCAAAGAGCCAAGCTCTTTTTCCCTTGTTGGTCGGCGCTTCGGTGAAGAGGCGTCCCCAACCCCGTTCAGTTCCGCCAGCCGTTGGTCAGATGGCGTCCATGCCGCTCTCGCCCGTGCGGATGCGAACGGCTTCTTCCACGTTGGATACGAAAATCTTGCCATCCCCGATGCGACCAGTTTGCGCAGCCTTGCGGATGGCGTCGACCGCGCGTTCGACCATGTCGTCGCCCAGCACGATTTCCACTTTTACTTTTGGCAGGAAGTCGACGACGTACTCGGCGCCGCGATGGAGTTCCGTGTGACCCTTCTGGCGACCAAACCCCTTCGCTTCCGTGACTGTAATGCCTTGCAGGCCGACTTCCTGCAGCGCTTCCTTCACCTCATCCAGCTTGAATGGCTTGATGATGGCCTCGATCTTTTTCATTGGGACTGCTTCTCTCCGTGGCGGCCGGACGCGCAGAAAGCGCATCGTCCAAGCCGCAGATTGCCGCGAGATTTGCAGACTCCATGCCAGCTTTGGGGGCGCCCACCGCTGCAAAAGTGGGCTGTCGCCGCCCAAGACGCCTGATTAAGGAATATGCAATTGACTAATAACGCATCAATTGACGAACAATGGGCGCAGCGGTTCACCGATCTGCTGGGCGGTGGCACGCAACCGCTGGGAGCGCGCAACGCGATGCCAATTGTGGAGAACGCCACTGAGGTTCTGACCCCTGCGGAGATGGCAGAAGCGGACAAGCTCACGATCGCGTCCGGCGTGAGTGGCTACGCCTTAATGGAGCGTGCCGGACTGGCCGTTGCCGAGGCCGTCAGCCGTCGCGCCCCCCAGGGTGCCCGCATCGCGGTCATGACCGGCCCCGGCAACAATGGCGGAGACGGCTTTGTCGCTGCCCGCTTTCTCTCCGAGGCGGGCTACTCCGTGAACGTCGGAATGTTGAGCGCGCGCGACCGCCTTGTGGGAGATGCCGCCTTCGCGGCGGCCTCATGGACCGGGTTCAGCAAGGGGCTTTCCCCGTCGATCGTTGATGAGGCCGACGTCATCGTGGA
>Ga0265316_10004677_pt1 | contig 13556 bp, 17 predicted proteins | sample 4522metaG_FD_202092 | JGI IMG/M metagenome (GOLD analysis project Ga0265316, IMG submission 202092) | Rhizosphere microbial communities from Carex aquatilis grown in University of Washington, Seatle, WA, United States - 4-5-22 metaG | ecosystem: Host-associated > Plants > Roots > Rhizosphere >... | reverse complement strand
AATTTCCTTAAAACCTGGGCATTACCAACAAAATACCTCTCCGCAGCTTCGTTGACCAGGCGGATCGCTTCAGCTTCGCCCTCGGCCTGTAAAATCCGCGCCTGCTTAATACCTTCGGCTTTTTTAATCTCCGCGCGTTTTTGCCCGTCAGCCGCAGTTTCCGTAGCTGTCGCAAAGTCGATTGCCGAGATCTTTTCATTCTCGGCCTTAACCACCTTGTTCATCGTCTCCTGCACGTCCTTAGGCGGATCTATTTCCTTTAACTCGGTACGCACGATCTCAAGGCCCCAGCTTGCGGTTTCCTTGCAAAGGGTATTATGCAGCTCGGCATTGATCTTACCGCGCTCACTGTTGGCAGATTTTAAAGTAAGGGTTCCAATAATATTTCGCAATGTCGTACGGGCTAAGTTTACGATCTGCCATTGATAATTATTCACGCTATACTGGCAGCTCTTAACGCTGGATTCATCATCTTTTACTTTGAAATAAACCTGAGCATCGACCTTGGCATTTAAATTATCGTTGGTAATGATCTCTTGCGGCTCAGCATCGACCATCTGCTCGGTAATATTGACCTGGTAAATAATTTCGATCAACGGAAAGATCCAGCTAAACCCCGGTTCGGCAAAACGGTTGTATTTACCCATCCGCTCGATAAGGCCGCGGTGCGTCGGGCGCACAATACGTACCCCCATAAAGAAAATAATTACGACAGCCCAAATAATAATCGTAAACAAGTTCATAATGCCCTCCTTTTAAGTAACCGCCCGGCGGTCTAAAAACGCTTTGCTCAAAGTAGCGGGGTCAATATATTCGATCTGCGTGCCCAAAGGTATCCCGATCGCAATGCGGTACATCTTTACCCCTAAAACCGAAACTTTTTCGACTAAATATTGCGCGGTAAGCTCGCCGTCATTATCCGCATCGGTAGCGATAATGATCTCTTTCACTCCACCCTGCTCGACGCGCCGCAAAAGCCGGCCGATATTTAAGTCCTGCGGAGTGATGCCATCCAGCGGCGAAAGCGCGCCCATTAAAACATAATAAAGGCCGCGATAATTCGAAGTCTTCTCGATCGCCAGAACGTCCTTGGGTTCCTCGACGATACATAAAACTTCTTTATCGCGCTTATCGTCGGAACATAACTGACAAGTATCGTCCTTGGTGAAGCTGTTGCAGGATTTGCAGGGCTTAACATGTTGATGCGCCTCTGCAATCAACCCGGCAAGGCTTTTTGCCTCGTCGGGATTCATCTTTAAAACATACATCGCCATCCGCTCGGCAGAGCGGCGCCCCACTCCGGGAAATTCGGATAAAGCTTCGACCAGCGCGTTAAAAATTTTAGGTAAACCGCTCATATTTTAATTATCTGTATGTATCTTACCATTAAAAGAATCTAAAATATCATTAACAAAATTATCGCCGTCGGTCGCCGCGTCCGCCGAAAGCGTATCCACATTTACAGGTTCCACTTTTTCCGGCATATTCTTTCGTGCCGGTAATGCTGCCGGGCTATCCACTAAAATAATTTTTACCACAACTTGTTTACCAGCTGCCTCCGTCAAAGCCTTTTCGATAAAAGCACGGTTCTTTTCGGATTCAATGCTCTCTTTGTGAAAAATATCCTTTTTACCGTAGCTTATGCAAAGGGTATTCCCGCTCGATGAAGCGAGAGTTGCAAAACCTAAGTGCGAAGCGATCGCCATCCTTATTTTCTGTAACCGCGCAAGGATCATCGGCCACTTAGGCTTTATCTGGCTAAGTAATATCCCATCGTCAAAACCATCTTGTGCCTGCGCATTAACCGAATCGCCGCCTTGTTTTCTTAAAGGCTTTTCTTCTAAATCAAGATTGTCCATTTCCAATGCAAACTCATCGCGCAACTCGGCCTTTACCTGGCGTTCCGCGGCTTTTTGGGCCGGTATCGCTACAGCCGGTACCGGCATTTCGATAAAACTTCCCTGGGCGAACCTCACAAAAGCAAGCTCAAGAGGGATCCGCACGCTGCCTAACCGATGGGCCAACTCTTTCGCCGAAATAAACAAATCGATTCCCTTTAAGAGTTCGGCTACCGAATAGCTTTTTCCGGCCGTGGATAAAAATTCACGGCTTTGTTGCGGCAATTCAACGACCTGTGTAAAAGTTTTCGCGCTCAATTTAGCTAAAAGGCAATCGCGCAGCGCCTCGATCAACCCGCTTAATAATACTCCTAAATCCTTACCGTCTTTAACGATCTTATCAATTAAGTTAAATGCTCCGGCCGGGTCTTTTTCAAGAAAATATTTTACCGCCTGATTCAAAGTTTCTTCATCGACAATGCCTAAAAATGCCAGGATATCACCGGCCTCGCCTTTTTCGTTTAAGATCGGCACGATCTGGTCTAAAAGCGATTCAGCATCTCGGAAACTCCCGGCCGCCGCGCGCGCCACGGCAAAAAGCAAGCTCTCATCGGCCTTAACATTTTCGGTAACAAGAATGCTTTTAAGTTTTTTGACGATCTTCTCTATCGGCAAGAGATTAAATTGAAACTTCTGACAGCGCGAAAGGATCGTCGGAATAACTTTTTGCGGATGGGTCGTGGCAAATAAAAACTTAACATGCTCCGGCGGTTCCTCCAAAGTCTTTAAAAGCGCGTTAAAGGCTTCGGTCGTAAGCATATGCACTTCGTCGATAATATAAATTTTAAAGCGCGAGTAGGCCGGGGAGAGCTTGGCGGATTCGCGCAGCTCCCGGATCTCATCAATGCCGCGGTTGGACGCGCCGTCAACCTCGATCACGTCAAGCGAAGCGCCGCGTGCGATCTCCGTACAGCTGGTACATTTACAGCATGGCGTGATTGTCGGACCGCCCTCGCAATTGATAGCTTTGGCAAAAATACGCGCCAGCGAAGTCTTGCCTACGCCTCTGGGCCCGCTGAAAATATAAGCGTGATGGATACGTTTGGCGGTAATAGCATTTTTAAGCGCAGTGACAATATGGTCCTGCCCGATAACTTCATCAAAATTTTTCGGCCTGTATTGTAATGCAAATGCCTTATATGCCATGCGTGGGTTTAGATAAATTTAAACTCTTTAGGATTTTTTACGTACTCCATCGCCGTTTCATAAGTTATCGCCAATTGATTTACTAATTGCTTTAACGATTTGTCCATAGTGACCATCCCTAAGTCTCCTCCGGTACCCATCGCATTATAAAGCTGGTTGGGGTCCATGCGCCGGATGATATTACGTATCGCCTGATTTGCCACTAAAATCTCCACAGCCAAAGCGCGGCCCTTACCGTCGGCGCGGGGCAGGAGCCTTTGCGAAACAATCCCCTGTAATGTGGCCGAAAGCTGAATCCGCACCTGATCCTGCTGATTAGCCGGAAAAACATCGACAATACGGTCGATCGTCTGCGCGGCATCCTGAGTATGCAATGTGCCGAAGACTAAGTGGCCGGTCTCGGCGGCGGTCAAGGCGGTAGCAATAGTCTCAATGTCCCGCATTTCGCCGATACAGATCACGTTAGGGTCCTGGCGCATCGCCTGGCGCAACCCTTCCGTAAAAGATACCGTATCGGTACCGACTTCACGCTGGATAACAACCGACTTACCATGAGGATGTAAATATTCTATCGGGTCTTCGATCGTGACCACCCGCGAAGGCTTGCCGTGCTGGTTGATAAAATCGATCATCGCCGCCATGGTAGTCGTCTTGCCCATTCCGGCGGCGCCGGTGATCAGCACAAGGCCGTTAGGCCGCGTGGTCAACTCCTCAACAATCGGCGGCAGGCCCAGCTCACGCAAAGAACGAAATTTTAAAGAAACAACTCGCACCGACGCTCCAGGCACACAACGTTCATAACAGGCATTTAAACGAAACCGCGCCACAGAATCAATCGTAAAAGAGATGTTCAATTCATGGGTATCGTCAAAGACCTTCATCAGGTCGCCGGATACCACTTCGCTTAAAAGCTGATGTATCTTCTCACCGGTCAACACTTCCTCTCCAATAAACTTGATTTCGCCGCTGACCCGCATGGTCGGTGCCGACCCGGCCGCCATATGTACATCCGAAGCGTTATTTTTTACTGCTTTTATTAAAATATCTTTAAAGTTCATATGCCTCCTCTCGTAGATTTTATTATACTTTACAAGGGGTTTTCTGCAATGAAATTATTAGGTTATTCTGCGTTTTCCGCGGATTCTATCAGGTATTGGATTATCTCCAATTCGTCTTTATCGTACCAGGTCACGTTACAGGAATAACAGGTATCCACCTCAACCGGGTAAACATAGCTGTAAAAATGGCGCACCATCACTTGCCCGCACTTGGGGCACGCCAATTCGTGATGAAATTTCGGCATCGACAAAAAACCTTTTTTTGCATCGGCCTGAATAAGCTTAGCTTGGCGCATCACATCTTCGCTGAAACCCTGCTCCTGGCGTATAATAATACGCGGTATTTTCACGTCTTCCACCAAAGCCCCGCCGCAGCTATCGCAATCATACACTGGAACACCCTCGTATAACGCCTGGCCCAACGATTTGAGACAGCGCGGGCAACCGTTGGCGTTTTTGGCGCCGGCATGCTCGCGGAAAAAATTCGCCAAATCCTGATCGGTAGACAAAAGGCTCATATTATCCGAGCCTTCGCGCCGCACAAAAATATCCGGCGCCACGGCCATCGCAAAAAGTTCATTGGCTGAAAACGGGCCGCTCCACTTGCCGTCGATAGCCGCCTGCCAGCGCGGCTGCGTGATCTTCGTCATCGCCGGCGTAACCGGCCGCACGGCCTCGGTCTCTTTCACTGAAGCATCAAGGGTTGCAAGATCAGCGTGAGCCATGTTCAATAAAATATTTAACCGGCGCGTGACCGGCGGGTGCGTCGAAAAGAGATCGGCAAAAAACCCCTCCTTCTCATCGAGTGCGCTGTAATTAGGCGAAACAATAAATAGGCTTTCCAATGAATCGTAGATATCACCGCCGCCACGCCAACGCGAGCTTATCTTGCGTAATGCCTGGGCCAGCGACAGCGGATCACGCACAAGGCGCACCGCCACGGCATCGGCGCGGTACTCGCACTCGCGGGAAATAAACATACTGATCAAGTAAGTCAAGAATTTCAAAACCAGCGTTACCAGATAAAGCACCAGCACCAGCAAAATCACTCCGCCGCCCCGCTGAGAGCGGGAACCGCGCGAACCCCGCATGGCCTCGCCCAAAAGATGGTTTAAACCGGTAAAAACACTGACCGTTGAAACCGTCGCCGTCTCGATGAGAGTATCTCCCATAATGATATGCCCGGCTTCGTGCCCTATCACTGCCTCTAACTGCGCGCGGTTTAACCTGGTCAAAAGGCCTTCGGTCACGCCGATCAATGCTTTGCCGGAAAAATCGGCAAGCGAAAAAGCATTTAATGCCGAAGTAGGCAAAACTACGCAATCGATCTTCCTACCGCCCACGGCGACGCATACCTCATCGACGATATTTTGCAGCTGCTTGTGGTAAGTATCTCCCGGGTCCGGTGGCGTCGCACGCATGATTTTTAGAAGGCGCGGGATAGATTCGTAAATTGAATAGGTCCAATGTAAAACCGCCGCCAAGAGCGCCACCAAAAAAGTGTAAATAAAAATTTTCGGCTGCAGCAGCGAAAACCCGCAAAGTGATTCATAGCTGCGGCCGTTACAGATAAAAAAATAGTGGGTGACGACGACCAAAAGCGACGCGCCGGCGAAATAAAACATCACGAGCCCGGCAAATACAAACCCGATCTGCCAGCTCTTATGTTCCTCTATTTCGATAAACGAAAACGGCATAATTTTATTTTACGCGAAAGTAGCCAAGTATTCCGAGGGGGTTATACTTTTAATCATAAAGTTTTTATAATCACGCAGGTCACGGGTAATTATATAATCTGCGCCGCAACTCGCTGCGCAAGCCGCCTGAATGCTGTCCTCAAAATCCGGTAAACCCGCCTGCAAAGCCTTTTCCAAAACTTTTTTATTTACCTCAACAACAGACAACAAAGACAAAAGATCCTCAATATAAGCGACGGCTTTTTTGTGATTAGTTTCTTTCTCGATGAAATAATAAATAATCGCACAAGAAAGCGCGCTGATAAATCCATGGATTTTGCCGTTCTCGATGTGGCTGAAAAGCTTTTGGGCTGGAAGAAAATGGGGCTCGCGCCCTAAAGCAATATCCAAAACAATATTTACATCAATAAACAGGCTAGGCATCAGAATATTTTTTCAACAAATGCCTTTTATAGGCTTCTTTGGTCACAGTCTTATCCATAATCACTTTACTCAACCGCTTAACGGCCGGGGTTGGGCCTTCCGGCGAACTCTCTGCCGCTTCCAACCTGTTAAGATACCCCGCAACAAGCTCCGATATCGATGCATGATTACGCTTAGTCCAGCGTTTGCCGAATTCAGTCGCTGCGCGCGGAATCCATAATGTTAGTTTAGCTTTTTCCATATTCTTTCCTTACGTATAGAATATAACATACTATACGTATAATGTCAACCCTTCTGCCAAGCCTTATGTTTCTCGATTCCGGCAGAGGAAAACGGTATAAATTTGCCTTAAACCTATCTGTGGAACTGCTCTCTCTGACGAGCCATCTTTTCCGCCATAACCTTTTCTTGATCGCCATATACAGCCCCGGCTTGCTTGAGCAGGTCAACAATGTCCCCATGCCCGGTGGATGCCGCCCACACCACCGCCGTTGTGCCGTCATTACTTTTTGCGTCAACATTCGCATATCGTGCAAGCAAAGTTTTAACAGATGCAATATTTCCGCTATAAGCCGCATACATCAGGGGCGTCGCGCCATCATTAGTTTTAATATTAACATCAGCGCCTTTGTCCAACAAAATAGTAACAATTTCAACGTGCCCGCCCAATGCTGCCTGCGTTAAAGCCGATATACCGGCACTATCTTTGGCATTAACATCCGCACCTTTGGCCAACAAGACATTAACGACTCCAACATGCCCGGCACGATATGCTGCTTTCATCAAGGCAGTAGCACCGCTATTATCTTTGGCGTTGATATCGGCACCTTTAGCCAGCAAAACTTTTACCGTTTCCGTATGTCCGGATTCCGTCGCCGCCATCAAGGCCGTAATGCCGGCGGTATCTTTCGCTTCAACGTCTGCCCCTGCTTCCAGCAAAGATGTAACGGTTCCAATATCTTCATGATCCGACGCAGACGCACCCATCAAAGCTGTACCACCCAAAATATTCTTCGCGTTGACATCGACGCCTTTAGCGAGTAAGGCTTTAACTGCTTCTACCTGCCCTTTATGAGCTGCCCGGGCTAACTCTTGGTTTAAATCCTCGGCAAAGGCGGCAACTGAAAAGATTACAATAACAAACAAAATTACGCTACCGGTTTTCATTATCTGTGACATTTTTGGCCCCCTTAATACGCGTCTTTACGGTCGTCGGCAACAATCATTATAATCATTTTATTTTCTCCATCGATCTGATAAAAAAACCGGTAAGCACCGATTCTGTACCGCCAAGTTTCCGGTTCGTAATTTACTAATTTTTTAATGTTTGTGCCGAAATACGGGTTATCGCGTAATTGAGGATATACATAATCGAGCAGCTTTTTCCTAATTTTGAATTGCTGCCCTTTAAAATCGGCTTCCAGGTCTTTTAAAAACCCTTGCGTTTCAAATATCTTAAACTTAGCCAATCAATTTACCTTTCAGTTTTTTAGCCTCATGGTGGCCGCGAGACAGCTTAAGCATAAGTTTTTTATCGGATTTGATCTGGTTCATTTCGATCGAGTCAACGAAATACGATTCGGCGATGTCTTTCATAACCCGCGCCGTAATAAAATTAGAGATCGGCCGGTGCTCGCCTTGTGCCGCGCAAGATATCTTTTGGTACTCCTCATCGGATAACCTTAAAGTAATTACTTTTGACATTTTACCCTCCAATGAAACTTAGCTTTTTGTAAGCTATAGGCGAAACAAAAAGCTGTAGTTGAATTGCCCCGTGGCCGACAAGCTTTACGGGGCTATATCAAATGTATTCTTTTGTATTCATTTAGAATATAACATATTCAAGGGCAAATGTCAAGCTAACCACAGACGAACGAGCGCGACCCCGGAACTCCCCCTCTAAATTTTTTTATTCCCCCTCTTTAGCAAAGCGGGGGAAGTCCGAACGATCCATCTCTTCCTGCCCCCCCCTATTTGTTAAAAATGGAGTTAGGGCGCGCTCCTGCGAAGCCTAAATCCTACCGAATAAAATCGACCCTATGCCGAATGAGGCCATATTACAAACAAAAGACAAAACAAAGCAAACGCGCCATCTAACGTTAAGAATAAAAAAATAAATTGCCGCCTCCACAATAACAGCAAACAATTCAGATACCAGAATATACCATATTTTTTGCGTGATCAATACCGGGAAAACAAACCAAACATAAGGCAAAGTAGCAAATGAAGTAATAAAACCAGCAAAAATGAGCCGGGTAAATTTTAAATCCGGGGAAAACCTCTTGATCCAAAACATCCAAAAAGCTATTGCCGTCGAAATTTCGCAAACTGTTGTAAACACAAATGACCTCCAGAATAAATAGAAATAATGCATAAAACGCTTAAGGCGTTGGAGTTAAATCCGGCATAGGCGGTTCCTGGGAAATCTCTACCTCATCCGGTAATTCAACTTTATTTTTATAATCATAAAGTTTTTTAGTGTGTTTAGATTTGTAAACCACAAGTTTGCCGTGCGAAAACCCTGCAACCGTATACTCAATCATCTCCGCCTTCAAATTATTCGAATCGGCTACGCCCGCCTCGGTACGGATATCTATCGGGTCCGACGGTATAAAGTTGGGGCCCAGTAACTCAGAGGCAGAAAAATAAGAATTTTTGACACCTTCGCCCCCGGCATAATCCGCCTTGCAAGCACAAATAATCGCTTCGCCGCCTACACCATGCGGCCCCATCAGCCACAATGAGTCTCCATTTTGAAGACGTTGAGAACTTACATCCGACATCTTTATGCGCGCATAAAATACATACTCGGGAAATTTATCTAACCCATTTATTTTGTATTCCGTATCCACCCAGTGTGAATTTGCAGCCAAAAAATCAGCATACGAACATAAAGTAAAAATTGAAAAAAGCGTACACAGGAAAAAAGCTTTATTTTTCATAAAATTATAACCTCCAAATTAATATCATTTACCAAAATCAACTTTCGGTACCTGGCGGTCTTCGGGCGATTCGACCTGGAAAAATTCTTCTTTGCCGAAACCGAATGTTCCCGCCAGCACGTTAGCCGGAAAAATCGTCACTTGCGTATTGTAGCGCATCACTTCATCGTTATAGTATTGCCGCGCAAAGGAAATTTTATTTTCGGTATTGGTCAACTCTTCCTGCAAAGCCAGCATCTGCGCATCGGCCTTTAAGTTCGGATAATTCTCCACCACCGCAAAGAGCGATTTTAGTGCGCCGGAAAGCATGTTTTCGGCCTGGGCCTGCTGGGCCACACCTTGTGCGCCGATTGCCATATTGCGGGCCTTAATGACTTCATCCAAAGTGCCGCGCTCGTGCGCCATATATCCTTTGGCGGTTTCAACCAGGTTGGGAATAAGATCGTGCCGGCGCTTCAATTGTACGTCAATCTGCGAGAAACCGTTTTTTACACGCTGGCGTAATACAACTAATTGGTTATAAATGACTACCGGCGCGACAATCAACAAAATCACAAGAATCAGCAAAAGCACCCCTGTCATCATAGATACCTCCCTTTTTTGATCAATTAAAATGGAACAAAAGGATCACCACGAAAATAAGATAACCGCCCAGCATTAGGACCCCTTGCCGGCGGTTGATACGCTTGCCTAAACGCACTACCGCCAGGATCGCCGCGCCAAAAATCGCGATCGCCGGAATTTCGAATTTGATCACCGACGGGCCTAAATAAATCGGTTCGATCAGGGCAACCAGGCCGATAGCAAAAAGAATATTACAAGTATTGTAGGCCAAAAGCGACGCCGCTCCGGCTGAATCTTTGCGCGGGTTAAACCATGAGAAAAATATCCGTCCCAAAGCATAGAAAGGGCCAAACACCAAAAGCGCCGCCGGCCACTTGCCCATATGCAAAAAACTAACGGCTTCCGACGCGCTGCTGAATAAAAGGTAAGCGCCCGCGGCCAAACCGGCTAAAGCCGCGATGATGATACCGATTGCCCACTGCCAATTAATATTTTTGGCAAGCCTGCCGGGCTGCGCGGCACTTTCGTCGATACCGGTGAATTTATCGTCTTTAAAATTCAAAAAAAAGAAAACCATCGACAAGAGAAGAAGGGCCAACCCGTCGATACGGCTTAATTCAAGATCGTGCCCTAAAAAATATAAAACCAGAAGGGCGGTGAACATCGCCGGCGCTTCACGCCGAAAAAGATCATCCTCTACGGGAAAAGTTTTAAAAAGCGCAGTTAAACCCATCACTAATCCGATATTGGCGATAACCGCGCCCAGGAAAATCCCCAAAGCGATAGTTTTTTCGCCGTAAATGACCGAAAAAACCGCCAGGAACGCTTCTACCGCCGTAAAGGCGGCTACCGCGCAGATAAAGACTACCCCGATTGGTGAAACCTTAAAATGGCGCAAAAGTTTACTACCGGATTGAATCAGGCAGTAGCGCGAAAAAAAAAGCAGAATTAAAGAAAATAAAAAAAATAGAAGATAGGTAAAACTAGCCGCCATAGCAACAATTATACCACGCTACTTATGGCTTCCATAAGCATCTTGAACGACTTTTTTATTTTTTAAATCGATATAATCACCGGCAATATCGCGGTATTTTTTTACATTTTTACTTCCGGGGAACATCATCATAATAAAAAGTATCGCCGCCAGCGTTATCAATAAATCTACGAACGAAAAAGCCGGACGCTCAGCCATTTTCGTTACGTTTTTCCAGAACTTTCTTGATCTTAGCGAGTAGCTCTTCAGGCTTAAACGGTTTAACGATGTAATCCGCAGCATGGATCTCAGAGAGTGAACGCAAAAGGTCTTTTTGCGAGCTGCGCGCCGTAACCATAATCACCGGTATATCCTGAGTAGAATAATCTAGCTTAAGTAAGCGTCCCAAGATAAAGCCGTCAAGCACCGGCATCGATATATCTAAAAGCGCGATATCCGGCCTTTCGCTTGTTGCCTTTCTTACCGCCTCCTCACCGCTTGTCGCAGTGATCACTTCATAGCCGTCGTTGACAAGGCGCGCTGCCATCAATTCCAGAATATCGGGATTATCGTCGACCATCAAAATCTTTGCTTTAGCCATAATGCTTACTCTTCTAAAATCTCTTGGACCTTGGCAAGCAGCTCATCGCCCTTAAACGGCTTAGCAATAAAAAAATTACCGCCGATCTTCTCTCTGCCTTCCATCTCTTTGCCGCTCACGATACAGGTCAAAAAAACCACCGGGATCTTCCGGGTAACCGCGTTGGCGCGTAATTTTGACGCTACCATACCGCCGTCGATATCGGGAAGCATCACATCCAGCAAAATCAAATCGGGTTTTTCCGCAACCGCTTTGGCAAAACCTCCCTCACCGGTATCTGCCGTAACTACCGCATAACCGCCCGCCGTCAATCGGGCCGAAACCGTATCCAGAATATCATGTTCATCGTCAATAACTAATATTTTCATACCGCCTCCTTTTTATCCCCTTCTCCATTATAAAGGGGAATGGTAAAAAAGAAAACACTACCTTTATCCATGATGCTTTGGACCCATATCCTGCCCCCCTGTGCTTCGATAATCCCCTTAGAGATGGCAAGCCCCAGCCCGGTACCTTTTTCGCCATCCGCAACGCTGCGGTTAAACTGTTCAAATTTTTGAAAAAGCCGGTCCAGATTCTGCGGCGATATACCTTTGCCGGTATCCGCTACCGAACACTCGACAAACCCCGGCTTCTCTTTCGCGCAAAGCGTGATCGACCCCTTCTCCGTAAATTTTATCGCATTACCCAGAAGGTTGGCAAAGACTTCGGCAGTCTTATCTTTATCGCCATGCACCAAGGCAGAAACCACACATTCGCCGAAGCTCAGGTTAAGCCCTTTTTTTTCGGCAAGCAAAGCAAAGGTCGCTGCCGCGCTTTTAACTATTTCGGCGATATCAAACGGTTCAAAAACCAGATCGAGCCGGCCGGCTTCGATGCGCGAAATATCGAGCAGATCATTGATCAAACGGCTCAAACGGTCGATGTTACGCAAACCGATATCTAAAAAATGGCGCTGCTTTTCGCTGACTTCTCCGGCAATGCCGTCGTACATGAGCGACATCGCCTCACGGATCGGCGTAAGCGGCGTACGCAGCTCGTGGGAGACCATTGAAACGAAATCCGACTTGACCTGGCTTAAACGGACCAATTCTTTGTTGGCTTCTTCTAGGGCCTGGGTACGCTCTTTTACCATCGCTTCCAAATGCAGGCGGTAATCGCTCAATTCCCGTTCATTCTTTTTGCGGACGGTAATATCGTGAAAAAAGATAACTAACTTTTCTTCGTCCTGTAAATTCTGAACACTGGTTTCAAGATCGACAACCGTACCGTCCTTGCGCTGGTACTGCAATTCGTAACAAACCGGATCACCGGCAAGAACATCTTTAAAACAGGCCATTACACTGGTACGCGATTGGTGGCCCTCCAAATCGCGTAACCGCATAGTTAAAAGTTCCTGCTCCGTGTACCCGGTCATTGAAGATAAACTTTTGCTTACCTCGCTAAAGCGGCCTTCGACATCGACGATACAAAACCCGTCGACCACGCTTCTCAGGATAGTCCTATGCCGCAAAGCGCTTTTCTGTAAATTATCCGTCATCGCATCAAAGACGCGCGCAAGATTGCCGATTTCGTCATCGGCTAAATTACCGGCGCGATAATCCAGGTCTCCGCTGCCGACAAGTTCAACGCCTTTGCTCAGCTCGATCACCGGCCGCACGATCCGGAAGATGATCAAGAAAAGATTACCGGCAAGAATTACCACAACTATAACCACCGCCAAGATTACAAACATCATCGAATTTTTATGAAGTGTGATCATATAACGCGCGTTGCTCTGGCGCAATTTAAACGCGCTGACGATGATCTTGCGTGATTCCTCCACAACGGCCAAGGCATGCGCCCTATCTTGCGATAAAGAAAAAACCTGGTAGAGTTGCCCGATCCTGGCGCAGGAACCGGCGGCGCTTTTAAGCAAATCCCGCTCTTCCTGCTGATCGAATTTAGCCAGCGAGATGATCCGGCTTAAATCCTGATAATTTTTAAGCCAGGCTTGGCGCGTTTTCTCGCTCCGATCGATATAATAATTGATAAAAAGATGGTCGAGACTCACCGACTTGACCGCAATCGCTACTGCAGAATCCAATTCGGTCGTAGTCTCGTTTACCTCGGAAACAATATACAATGAAATAAAAGCAAAAATGCCGGATATCAGCAGAAACGAAATCGCAGTTATGAAGACTTTCTTTTGCAGGTTCATCTAGAGGTAATTTTACCAGAGTTCAGAAGAATCGGGAAAATAAAAGTAACCTGC
>Ga0265316_10004674_pt1 | contig 13560 bp, 13 predicted proteins | sample 4522metaG_FD_202092 | JGI IMG/M metagenome (GOLD analysis project Ga0265316, IMG submission 202092) | Rhizosphere microbial communities from Carex aquatilis grown in University of Washington, Seatle, WA, United States - 4-5-22 metaG | ecosystem: Host-associated > Plants > Roots > Rhizosphere >... | reverse complement strand
CGCCCGGCCGCGATACAGTCACTGATCAGGTTCGTAATCCTGCCGATTTGATTGCCACGAGCCTTCATGGCAACGTCCGCCAGGTTCCACCAAGGGGATTTGGTCTTGGTTTTCTTATCCTTCTTCTTCTGAAAGCCCTCCCGCATGTCGAAACGGCTTTGCACAAAGCGGGGGAAATCAGAGTCTTGAAGAATGGCAACCAAGTCGAAGTCGAAATCGCCGCCATTGCGTTCCGCGGTCTTCGAGTGCAGTGAGAAGGTACCGGGAAGCCGAAGCTGGCGCTCGACCAAGTCGGCAATCTGCGCCGAATCCATCCTGCAGCCGGTTCCACGGAGAACCTGCTCCAAGAGGCGAGCGGTATCTTCGAACGACAGCATCTGGACGGGCAACAGGTCTTCCTTCATCCGGATGGGATAACGTATCACCAGTCCCCGCTTGGTTGAAAGCGAGCTGATGCTCCAGTCCTCCGGAATCCAGTCCGACCCAGCGAATACCCGTCCGTTGTGGCTGAACAGATATCCGTCGTCTGCCAGGGCAAATGCCGGCATCCGAAAGCCACCGCCGGTCGATACCTTGAAGGCCCACTTCGCCAGCAACTGTTGTAACTTGTTGTTGATGAAGGGGTGTTTGAACAACATGCCGCTGCCGTCCGCTTTTAGTACGGCTTCGACGATGCTGTTCTCGTAGGAAGTGAACTCCTCGTCTTCGGAGTCCTCCACCTTTGGCTGCGCCGGAGACGTCCCAATTGCTTCGAGAAGCTTCTGGTAGTCGCCGGTCAGGGTAGAGGAGACCACGCTGCGGACTTCCTCAAGAGCGCGAGGGATGATCTCGGTCCTCAGAGAGTCCAGCGGCGCGTGTTCGGTCAGGGTGTAGCTCGACTTGAACTGCAGCTCGCGAGAGTAGTCCCGAATCCCCAGAACAATGGGAGACCGAAATCGCATCCCCTGGATCCCGCTCGTGAGCCCCGTAAACCACTTCTGGCACTCATCGAGGAAACCCAGCTCGAGCTTTGGTTTAACCGAGCTTTCCGGAAGAATGATGTCGGCCTTCAAGAGATCAGCAACGTCGTCTTGCATGAGCTTGAAGGAGCCTTTTGCCTGCGTCCGGTCGAAGGCGAGGCGGAACTGGTAGAAGCGATGATCGGGCAGGTTGAGTTTCCCGAACAGCCTCTCCGAAATCCACCCGCGGCAGTCGTTGGTTCCCAGCGCATGCTCTTCGACCACCAACACGTCGACGTCCGGCTCCTGGATCACGACCTTGCAGTCGGAAACCAGAATACCGAAGTACGTGATGGCAGCCTGCGGCCACTTCTGGAACCGTTCAGCGATCAGTTTCTCGTGTTGGGCGTCGACGGCATAAAACTTTCCGTCTTTGGCCGAACCGCTGGCGCCGACGAGACAATACTCCCGGCCTTCGTAGCGCACGCGCGTAAGGACCTGGCTGATCCTTGCTTGTTCGTACGCGTCCAACAGGCCGCCCGGTACTTGCATCGAGAGGACGCAGATCTCCGGATGAATCGCGAATAGCAGCGTATTTTTCAGCTGCCCTTCCGCGTCGATCCGGGGAAATCGCTTTGCCACGTTGCCTTCCTCATCGATTACGATCTGTTTCACGCGCAGAATGTCTGTCGTGTGGTTCGTGTTAGGCATCTCAAGTTCTCCTTTTCTCTGATCTGATTGGTTATGACAGAACAGAGGAAGGAGCCGCGCTCCTCTTCTGCCCTGCCGAAAACGTGAACGTTCCCGGCCTGGCCCCGAAGAGCCCGACCACTTGCTGATGCGATTCAGTTGTCTACTTGGTGAGGATGGGTCGCTCGACACGATCCCACTTCGCCAAGCTCATCACTACCCTAAGAGGCCCTAAAGGTTGTTACGCCTCCGCGGTACTCCCGAACCGAAGGCCGTCTCTGTACGAACGAGAACAGCTTCCGGATACACTCAAAGACCACTGGCTGGTTCTGCAATGTCCACAGCAGAACGACTCCAGCGACTATCTTCAGTGCCGTGCTCCGGTCCATTAACGCCCCAAGAAAGAGCGCCACGATCAAGACCACGACAATCTGGTTCTTCTCTGACATCGGCTTCTCCTTTTTGACTGCAAGTGAAGTTGTGCTACCCCTAAGGGAACAGCAGAATCCCAGAAAGTCTGGGTGCTTCCAGGAGACCGAAGTCTCCTCTATTTAAGAAGCCGGATTATTCTTTTTCAACGTCTCCTTCCTTAAGATCGGTTCCCCGGACCGCCCGATATCGGCACGCGTTTGAAACTCGGTAACTCTATAGAGGTTCACCTTCTCGCGAAACGCTTCAATGATGGCTTCCGCCTCAGTGGCACACTCGCGGCCCAATGTCGGCACGTCTCCGTTGCGATTCGCGCTGGCCAAGAAGAACCGCTCTTCTCCGTTTGTCTGGGAGATCTCTTGCCGGTCGCGCCGGCGTCGTGTTGCCGCACCTCGCCCAACGGCCGGTTTAGCGTCCCTTGTTGCCCGTACGCTTCTTCCTTCGCTCGCGACGGGTTGAGAAGTCTTCGAATCTGCGACTGTTTCTGGTCCGTTCACTGGCATCGCTCAACCGTTTCCTTTCTTGCGATCTCCTGTTTTTCGCCGGCATCCAGGCGCGATCTCCCATCGTGGGTTTCGGCTTTCCGATCCTTCCGTCGCCTTTCGATGAACTGGACGGCGCGCGGCTTCAGCAGGATTCCCGCCGCAAACAGGATTAGCGGCAAGATACCTACGGTGCCTTCCGACAAGCCTGCATGCCGCAATAGCCCAGACATGCTGCTGTAAATAGCGATCACGGTGAGAATCATGAGAACGTCGTACCTGTCGAACCATTTCGCCTTCGCATTGGTTGAACCCTCGGGTCCTTCCTTTACCTGTGAGCGCGCCTGAATTCGCAGCCGCGCGCGCGCCGCGAGAGCGCATCCGATGAAGAATAACCCCAGGAGAATTTCCAGCAAAACAATGCCAACTCGCGGGATTACCAGGATCAAAGCGGCGCTGACAAAAGTGCTGCAGCCAGCGCTCATCAGCACATCCGCTCGGTCATACGTAGAAGGGAACAACGAACGCATCTTTGCCTCTCTATCCTTCGTGGGTGTCTTTGCCCCGATCTCGGTGGCTTTCGACCACTTCGGTAATCTTCCGGCGCGCTTTGTAGCCGAACGCCATCAGCAGGAACGGAGATACCCATTCCAGAAACCAATCTGGTAGATCCAGAACATGGTGTTGCTTGGCGACGGTTCCGAGCAGAACGGACGCCAGGATCATGAGCCAGTCCAGTCGATCCAAACCTCCGAATCTTGCAAATCCCAACAGGTCCGTGTTCTCCCGCTTCTGGTTTGCGTCCGGATCAAACATTGCAGCGTACCTCCTTCGCCTCTATCGCTCTTTGAACTAGTCCTTTTTCCGTGTCGCCTCGCGCGATAACTCGTCCGCTTGTGAGAGACCGGTGTTTTTGTCCCCGACCATCTGTTGTTCCCAATAATCCGCCACCAACAGTCCGCTCGGGTTGTACTCAGTTCGCCGGTCCAGCGCCAGCCGCACGTTGTACCGGCCAACAATTTGGTCCGTCGTCTCCTGCTTATTCTTCAGCCGGTGAATCTCTTTAACCCCGAACGCCGTGAAGGTCAGGGGTGAACCCTGGACCACGCTGATGGTGCGGACCGTGAAATTTGTAATGATTTGGTCGTCCTGGATCTTGTTGACCGTGTCATCCTCCCGCAGGCGGCTGAGGACTAGCGCCTTGAAGTTTCCGGTCATCATATTCAGCGCGTCTGCCATCTGGCGATCAACCGTCGCCGGCGTGTAGTTCAAATAGTGGTCCAGAAAGCGACGAACTACGGCCTTTGACTCCACGTCTGTGGGAGCGGCATCGGCAGCGGACGCCGTGAACGTCAGCCCGCGAGTATGTCCGGGGGCTGGCGTTCCGCCGACAATCGCTGCCTCACCCTCGCTGTCCACACGGATCACGGTCGGCGGCTGCAGGCGCACGTAGACGGCGAAAGCGAAGGAGCTTAAGGCGATAACGCCAAACACCATCGCGAGCACCATCGAGCGGTTCGCATACGCCCGCAACATGCCATCGTGTTCGTAATAGCGCGTGTATCCGACTTTCTCCGGCGCATTCTGCCCGTCATTGCCATTCTTCATTTCCGCCTCCAGGTGTGGCTCCGTCTCCTTCACGCGGCGGCGGCCGCGCCGCCGCCACCGCCTCCACTACCCCCACTGTTTCCGCCTCCGGCCCCAGCGCCACCGCCGCCACCGCCGCCGCCTCCTCCTCCTCCACCGCCGCCGCCCTTGAACAGGGAGCCAGCGCCTCTCGCCGCAAGCATGGTGGTGCTGATCACCGCAGTCATGGTTTGCCCGACATCTCCTTCCACAACTCGCTTGGCGAGGAAGGGAATAAGCGCGATACATACCGACAGAAGGATGCTGGCGAGTCCGAGGAGCAACGATCCCGTTACGCCGTTGAATGCCCCGACAAAGTTCCCGCTGTTTAGTACCGTATTTACCGAGTTCATGTTGATCGCTGCCATCAGCGCACCGAAGATCGAGTAGAGTAATCCCCAGGCGTTGAAGATCATCAGATTCACCAGATACTTTCTTGCCATCACTCCAAAGCCGAACGCCGGATACAGCGCCAGCACGAATGGTCCGACCACATAGAGGATTGACCCGTAGAGCGTGTAGAACAGGGAGAACAGCGCGTAGGTGATGGGGAAGAGGATGTATCCAACGAGAAGTAGGAGCGATTCCAGCACCCCGGAAAACGCACCGGTGATAAGGCCCCACAATGCCTGAATCCCGTTGTTGTTGTTCCAGTAGGTGGACAGGTCTGCCATCCACTTGCCAAAGACATCGCCACCGCCCGCGGTGCTGGTATTGATGAAGCTCGCCACGTTGTTGAACATGCCGTTGACGTCACGGAATACGGTTCCGTAGTTGACCATCACGAGGCCGACCGCGAAGAAACGCACCGCCGTCGCTCCCAGAAAGTGTGTGTCTCCGCCGCGTGCCCAAGCCTCGTAGATGCCGAATAGCAAGCTAGCCAATAGAATGTATTGCGCGACTTGAACGGCACCTGCGGTTGCGCCGCCGGAATCGATTCCGCTCATGGCGGTATTGAAGAGCTGCTGAAAGTAAAACATGGCTATTTGTGTTGTAGCGTTGTACTTACGTTCTGTTGTGTGGTGACCGCCCAGGCACTGCCAAGTTTCAGATGGGCTCCATTGTTCGCTAGATCTATCGCTCGTACCCTCATGAGATCCGCCAAGGCCGATTGCGTGTAGGCGTGCGCTCTCACAAGCCATGCATCTGCCTCTGCCTCGATGATCGGTGCACTTCCTGGCGTGGCGCTCTGCACGTTGGTGTTGATTTGATCGGCCGCAGCGAGCTCCTGGTCCGCGATTGCGTCGATGGCGATTGCCCTTTCCATGGCATCCTGAGCTACGGCGTCCGTCATGTCGATGATGTCCCTCACGGGTGGCGGGGCGTTCTGGGGAGTGGGCACAACACCGTAAACGGCCGCATAGCCACCTGTCGTGTTCGGAATCTGACCGGGGCTTCGTGAGAGCAGAGTGCTCTCAAGCTGCCTTGGGTTCTGCAACGTCGCCGTGGCGATCGGAATTTGGAAAATGGCACGAATCTGTGCGTAGAAACCTTGGATCTGCCCGGCCATGCCAAGAGCTTGCGCGATCGCTTGCTTTGGCCATATGACAGTCTGTTCAAAGTTACTGATATCCGACAGGACCGTGTTGATCGCCTGTAGACCGCCGCCAATCACGCTGCCCAACGTGCTGTTGATCGTTCCCAGACCGGCTGCCAGGATTGCGCAACAAGGACTCGGAACCTGTCCTTGGATGTGCCTCGGCGAAATGAGCACTGTCAGGAGCAAGGCTACTGCGGCCAATACGGTGTGACGGCGTATCCACCGGCCCACGTGGATACTTCCGGTCTTCATTTTGCCTCTCCATTGGTTGAATTGATCTCGCATTCGATTCCTCCTCACTTGTGCTGGAGAACGTTTGTCATGTTGTTTTGCAGTTGGCCTGCGAACGTAGCAGTCCGCTTGCGTATTGCGTTGTCGTGCGCCACGCGTCCGGCCTCCTGCCGCAGCATCGCGGCCATCATCTTTTGCATGATGGCTTGGCTTTTGATTTCCGCGGACACGGCCGCCGCCGTAATCAGAGACGACGAACCCGGTGCGGATACGTTGATATTTGGATTTCCTACCAGACTCTCGATCTGGTCGGCCGCCTGCAATTCCAAGTCTTGCGCTTGATCGGCAACCTTCAAGATCATGAGGTTGTCCTGAGCCAGGGCATCGTCCATATCGGTCATGTCTCGGTCCTGCGGCGCGATCGTGCCCGCCTGCGGCACCGGCCGGAAGGCGTTGACATACACCTGGGGAACGGCGCCAAGGTCTCCAGTGCCTCGGTTCCGGATGATGTTCTCAAGGGCCGCTGGATTAGGCAGGGTTGCGGTGTGAGGGTTGATCGTCATGATCGACTGAATTACACCGCGGAACCGCGCGATGATTGACTGGATTTGCGATTTGGCGAGGTTGATCGCGCTAATGGGCCAGATCGTCTGCTCATACAATTTGCGGATGTCGGAAACTACCCCGTTGATTACACTCAGCCAGTTGCCGATGGTCTGGCTGATGGTGGCCAGCACCGCCTGAATTACACACGGCAGGCAGAACTGAGCTTGTGCAGGTGGCGGCGAAACCCCGAGTATTGCAATGCAGCCGATCAGCAAAACTGCAACCATACGGCGCCGGCTTTCGATGCTGAGCAGCATGAGACCGCCGAACAGTGCTGTAAAGAGCAACATTTAAGACCTCCTAGACACGCACAGCCTCAATCGCATGGACCGCGCCCGACAGTTCTTCCGGAAGTTGTGGTAGACCGGCGAGGCCCTGCGGAAACTTCCGCGCCAACTCCTCGTAGCATTCAAGTAACGGCTGCTCCGGATTCCGCCTCAAGCACCAAGCTCGATACGAACGCTCGCGCGGGTACGTCGTACAGATCCAGTAGTCAATGGGCGTCGGAACCAGTCGCACCGTTTGGGTCGTCTCCGACTTCTCCCCGATGACAAGCAACATCTCCGCGTAACGGCCCTTTTGTGGCGAGGTGAATCGCTTGATCGCGGCAAGTGCAACTTCATTGAGGTGGAGTTGGTTTTCCAGCACGCTCATATCTCCTGGTTGTTGGCCGATCAGCTTCGTATTCGCGTTCTTCACGATGCCCGGGCCGTGCGGACGCGGCTGTATAGAGGTTCCAACGAAGTCTTCGAGTGTCTGCGAGATGCCCCAGACGCTGGAGTTCCGTTTGCGCGCGGTTCGAAACAGTTGAACGACTTCCGGCGCCAGGACAGGCGAATCGAGCAATGACCAGCACTCATCCAACACGGTAATGCTCGGCTGACCGCTCTTTCCAGAAGCGCGTTCCGCCATCGCATTCGCGATCAACATGCTCATAGCGGTCTCCAAATGAGGATCTGATCCCAGTCCCTCCACGTTGAAGAACAGCCAGTTGTTGTCCGTGCGGATATTCGTGTGCCGATCGAATAGACGGCTATAGATGCCCTTCTCTGTCCACGTTCGCAACTTGATCGCAGCCAGCTTTGCCTCATCGATGGCGCGTTGCATCTTCTCTTCGTCCTGCCATTGGGCAAGTTCATCCCGCAGGTCTGAGAAGGTGGGGACCGGATTAGCGTAGCGGAGCCCTACCCGTTTGTAGGTCCGTCCGATCGCCTCGCTGATGACGTTGTCGACGAGTGTAGTATCCGAGCCCGGTGCGTCACCTATCATGTGCCGAGTTAGGCTTTTCAGAAATGCGATCTTCTCCTTCGACGGTGTCTTTTCTCCTTCGGGCAGGTCCCATGGATTCAGAGTTTCATTGCCGTCCAGATTCACTTCGATTACTCGTCCGCCCATGAGTTCCACGAGCGGCCGGTAGGAATCACCGCGCTCCAGGATGGAGATTTCCACGCCGGTCCGGCCCAGCATAAGCAGCAACAACTGAGCCATGAAAGTCTTGCCTCCACCGCTCTTCGCCATGATCAGCATGTTGGCATCGCCCAAGCTCGGATCGAATGGTGAAAACGGCACCATCTGGTGCGATGGCGTCTCCAGCAAGATCCCGGATGAGCTCAATCCTTGCCACGGGACTTCAGCCGGCAACAGGTCTGCCGCGTGCAGCGTCAAGCACTCCAGCTCGCGTTTCGTCTCTTCCGACATCCCTGGGAGCGTCCCGATGTAAATCCTTTTTTGCGCGAGAGTCTCCGGAATACCACGGGCGCCATTCATTCGAGCGACCGAGTGGAGGACGCGCTGGCGCCGGTCTGCAAGAATACGTTCAGCCTCTTCCAACTCCTTTGAATTGCGAATCGGGCGGGATGTCCTCAAGCCAACAAGCAAACTGAGCTGGCACACCTTCAACGAACTGGACACGACATCCTGGAGAGTTTGAATTAGCTGCTCTTGTGCGATCTGCGCCTCGATGTTGATTTTGAAGCCGCCATGGATATCGCGCTGTGCCGCCTGCATTCTCAAAAGCCGTCGTTTGTACGCCCGCATGATCTTGCTTTGATCCGGGATCGTGACCTCCGCGCTGATCACCAGCGGAAACTCCTGTCCGACTAGCTCGCGCGTGATACCGGGGAATGTTGCGTCCGGCATTTCCTTGACGCTGACCCAGGAGTATAGGAGACCACCAACCTTTAGGTGGCCGTCCTGTTCGTCTTCAATGTTGACGTTCGCGATTTGGGCGCGGGCGCTCTCGTAAGCGAGGCTCTGCTTATACGGCCGCGTGTCACTCGTCAGCGGATTCAGTGCCCGCTTGACTTCGAGAAACATCTCCTGCTCGGTCAACCGCCGCGGTTGCATTCCCGTGGCCTCGAGTGTGGCTTGGGCGCCCGCCATCAAGCTCTCAAACTCCGATAGGAAATCCTCATGTTCACGCACCGTTCGCTGGATGCATTTGTTTGCTGAGAGGCTCCACTTGGCTCCCTTCTTGCGTGTCTTCCGCCACTCGAATTCCGAGCTCTCATGATGGATGTCGGGATTCCAGATGAAGTAAACGTGCAATCGCCGCCGCAAGTAGTGCCCTTCGTTCTGGCGTGTGTTCCATAGTTGTAGGCGTTCCCGATCCAGCGCCTGAAGTACTGCGTTTTCGATTCGCTGTTCCTTGACATAGCGCTCCGTCAGGTCGCCATGGCCATCCGTCACCTCATATCGAACCTGCATCCGCATCGACCGCTCGGGTAACGACCTTACCAACGCCTCCAGCGCCTCTTTGGTTCGATTGCGCGTGTCATCCGAGTGAAAGAATGTATTCAGTCCGCTCGCCTCATAGCCCGCTACGAAGCACCCGTTGGTGCGGATGATGCAGCCGTCGAGATAGTCTCGGACCGGCAGTAGTTCGCAGAGCGCGGGCTGGCGAAGCGAATCTTCCCATTGGCGGAGCGTTTGTGGCATTTAGGATCCCTCTTTCAGGTATTCCATGCGCTGTTCCGAGTCGGACTCCAGTGCGCAGTACACGTGCGGCTTCATGTGAAACATCAACCAGTCCTGCAGGTAGCCGCGCGGTTTCCCGTACTTGAATAGGATGAGGGCCGGGATACTCAACACGGGAACCACGTATTGCAGGAACACGTTCATCGGAATACCGAACATCTCTCGTTGCAAGAATCGGCCGAACATGTTCATCACGACCGCCAAGCCGAGGATGACGAACAAATCCTCGAATTCCAGGTAAAGAAAAGTCACCTTCGTTGCCAGGTTCCTTGGAACCGGTGTCACTGCAAGCGCCATGGCCCTTTCCTCCGTCTCCTGTCATCAATTTGCATCGCGGATTCCCTCAGCTAACGCCTGCCGTGCCTTTCGTTACGAAGAACTCACCCAGTCGGAGTAGCCCGGAGACCATTAGGCACAAGATGGCCCCCAGGAAATGCCGGGTATGGTTGAACTGGTGGTGGACCTGGTGTTCAAACAGTCCGCCAAACTTCAGCGCGCCCACCGCCACGTGCATTCCGGCATATACGGGCAGAATGACATTCGCGAACCAATCCACCAGGTTCAACAGCGAGTTCCAGTAGAGATCTGGGTTGTTCCATCCGAGTTGGCCGGTAAACTTCTCGAACATGCGCAAGAGGCCGGAAACCATTAGGCACATCAGCCCTCCGTAGGCCCACGTCGAATAAAGACTGTGATAGCCACGCGCGAACTGGATCACGGCAATAGCGATGAACAATGCTCCGAGGGTGGGCATGATCACGTTGCCGGCCCAGTTCGTCAGGTTCAGGATTCCGTTATAGAAAGACATATTTCCTGCCAGTCGCTACATCATCTTAGTGATCAGTTTCCAGACTGCCGAGACCGTTAGTAGACCAACGGTTGCACCGACTATTGGTAAGACCGGTCTGCGGGAAACAAAGTTCCAAATGGCTCCGATGACTGCCAGTCCGGCGGCAATCGGGCAGATGGTGCCGGCCATATAATTCCACAAGCTATCGAGCACGTCCGCGGTGGCGAAGGACGTGCCGCTGTTATAGCCCTTGATTAGAGTAAGTGTTGTTTGAATCGCGAGCAGAAACATTGCGGCGATAACCGAAGGGAGCGGATGGCCGCCTTGAATTGTGTCGAGAATCGCCCGCAGAACGAAGAATGCGGCGAAAGACGTCGCCAGCCTGGTCATCACGAAATTCTGTACGAAGTTTGAAAGGTCAGTCTGGAGGTTGGCCATCCAGCCCGTACCGATGCCGCCGTTCGGCAGAGGCGCAGGCACTCCGAACGACGGGAACCAACTGATGAGTTGCGGCAGAGTGAGGAACACGATCGCCCAGAACATCCATTTCGCGAAGTTCCCACCGACCAATGCGTCCGGAATGGATCCTTGCCGGAGGCTGAGTCCCGCCAGCACCAGGCAGATGATGGCTGCGGATGGCGCAAGCAGCAGCATCACTCTTATGAAGTCCGTGATTAGTTGAGGAGGGGCCATAATCGTTGGGTCCAAAAGAAACTGGCAGGCGCCTCGGGGCCTCCCCCGTCGCGCCTGCCGAAAGTGGGTCTAAGTAACTCCACCAGTGCCTTGGGCAATCCAGAACTCCAGCAGTCGTGTGACGCCGGAGACCATGAGAAGTCCGATTGCCGTGAACACCCACTTGCCGAATCCACGCCCCATGGCGAATGAGCCGATCGCCATGAGTGCTGCGCCGCCGGCGCCAACGGGTGCGATTACGTTGCCGATCCAGTTGATGAGGTTCAGGAACGTGCCTTCGGGCTGTGTGCCTTGTTGACCCTGAACGGCCACGTTGACCTGTGGGGCAGTTCCGAGGTTTTGGGCCATCAAACCCGCCTGCATCACCAGAACGAACAGCGAAAGAACGACGGCGATCATGACGTTTTGCCGCCGAGAATGTTGCGTCATCGGGATTACTTGCTCCTTTCTTCCCCGTTTGGGGATGAGAAGAAAATAGCCTGATTGGAAAACGCGCGCAAACGAATCTTGCGCTGCGGAATCTTGCCGGATGTGGAGGGAATAGGGCAAGCTGGCCCGAAAAATACTGCCGCGGCAATTCTTCCGGAGTGCGCTATCGAGATCCGCTACTTGCGGTGGAAGGAAAAGTACCAGAGAATCCAGTCTGTCAACGTGAGGCCTTGCCGAGTCGTTTCGCGTCGCGGGCCGGGACTCTCAAGCGCAACGGCACGTGAGTCGGAGATTCGGAAACCTCGGAGCAAGATTCTCAGTGTTGCAATGATCCAGAAGAGTGTCGAGATCAGGATCAGAAAGCCTTCGGCCTTGTTTCGGTTCTCGAGCCCCAATGACAGAATCCATTTCCAGAATGGGTCCCATTTCAACAAATACAGGAACCCGCAGTATGCGAGGAAAACAATGGCAATGCGGCAAAGTTTTTGGACGAAGAGTGGCGTCTTCGCTGCCGGCCCCTTGAGGAGAAGCCACATCGCGAGTGCTGCTGCGAAGAGAAAAGGCCAAGAAGACATACAGCTCTCCTTGGAATCAATTTACTCCGTTCAGAGAGCTTTGCCAAGCCACTGGGAATGGCGTTATGCTGACGTTCAGCATCCGTGCGATTCCTCACGTTTCTACTGTTGTTCGGCCGCCGTCTGGGCGATCAGTGCTTTCTGTTGCTGCTGGTACATTTGGGTCAGTTCCCGCTTCAGCTCCATCAGTTCCCGTAGTTCTTGCACGCTGGGCGTGGCAGCCGCTGCGTAGCCCGAAGCGCTGCTGGGATTCCCGGCTGGCGCCGATCCCGCTGGCCCGGCTCCAGCGCCACTGCCAGTCGGTTTCGCCAACACGATGTAGAACCGCGTGTTGCCCGGCACAGTCACCACGATGTTTTGGTGATACGCCAAGTCGTTCAGCTGCTGCTCGCCTGCGACCGCGACGTTGTTTGCGACTCGCTCTCGCAGCAGAACGTTATTTGAGAGAGCGTCGGTAACCCCGGTGCCGCTCTGAACCCCAACTGTTGCAGCTAGGATGGTCCCGATTCCGGTCAGGCTTCGAACCAGAAACTTCTTGCCGGTGTTCCGGCCGGTAACCTGGCCACGCAACGGCTGATATTGCAGCCCCACTGCATGGCCTTCGATCTTTTGCGTCGTCTCGTCCGGCATCTGGATTGTATGGAACTGAATACCCACGTATCCTTGATCATTCACCTGACTGAGTTCTCCAAATGCTTTCGAGCCCGCTGGGATGACAATCTCGCCATCCCGCTCATAGTTGTACTCAATGGCAGCTACAACGGGCGTCTTGACAGCCGAACTCACCGGGGTTTGCAGCCGGGCGATCAGCCGAGTCCCGGTCGGCAGGGCCATAAATTCCGGATTCCGTTCGAGCACCACAGGTTGCACGCTGCTCGAAGTCTGAGCGGTCACCCGCGGTCCGGCTCCTGAACTCACGAACACCAGCGAGGCTTTGGTTAATTTCTCGACCTTCGGAGCTGGAATGGGCATCGTGGTTTGTGGCTGCTCTGGAGGAAACTGAATTCTGTTCAAAGCGTAGTCTTTGGGCTCAGGACGAGGGGCTGGAGGCGGTGGTACCGGGGCATCCCCGAAAGAGGGGCTTGCTTGCGCTAACATCCGTTGCTTCGCGGTATTGCGAATATCCTGTGCACTGAGGTTCCCGGCGTTGTCATCTGGATTCCGCGTATCGGCATTGAGAAGCGGCGTCACCGAATGGCTTGTATCCGTATTCTCTCCGCCTGATCCACGGCCGAGGTTGGGCTGGTTGGTTCTGGCGATGTCCTTTCGGCCCGTGCTGGGCGTAGAGAACATCACAAAGAACGCAAGCGCCAGCACAACCGTGAGCCCCGCAAGCAGGAGAAAGCTTTTGGTGCGATCCTCTCTGAGTTGCTGACGCTTGATGTTGGTTCGGGCTTCACCCTGCGCCGAACGGTGCATGATTTGCCGCAATTGCGCAGCCCATCCCGTAGGCTGTGGCTCCTGTACTTCCGCCGCCTCGGACTCACGCTCGCGTTCGATACTCGGGTTCTCCTCGCGATCCTCTACAGGCTTAATTCGTTCAGTTTTGTCATCG
>Ga0265316_10004671_pt1 | contig 13564 bp, 11 predicted proteins | sample 4522metaG_FD_202092 | JGI IMG/M metagenome (GOLD analysis project Ga0265316, IMG submission 202092) | Rhizosphere microbial communities from Carex aquatilis grown in University of Washington, Seatle, WA, United States - 4-5-22 metaG | ecosystem: Host-associated > Plants > Roots > Rhizosphere >... | reverse complement strand
TACAGCACTTTTCGTGGCGATTATGCATCGCGCGTTCCCCTACTGTCAATTACTTCTGGTATCCGCTACACTTTCCTGAACGCAACAATACCACCCGCGGGAGCAATTCGCATGGAGAACTTCACATTTCAGAACGCCACAAAGATAATTTTCGGCAAGGGGAGCGAGGCGGAGACGGGCCGGGAGACCGCCCGGCACGGGAAAAAGGCCCTCCTCCACTACGGCGGCGGGAGCATTCGCGCCTCGGGTCTGTACGACCGGGTCTGCCGCTCGCTCCGTGAAGCCGGGGTCGAGTTCGTCGAGCTGGGTGGGGTCAAGCCGAACCCGCGCCTCGGTCTCGTGCAGGAAGGCATCCGCCTCTGCCGGGATCGGAAGATCGATTTCATCCTGGCAGTGGGCGGCGGGAGCGTGATCGATTCCGCCAAAGCCATCGCCATCGGCGTCCCCCACAACGGTGACGTGTGGGATTTCTACGCCAGGAAGCTTCCCGTGGAGCAATCGCTGCCGGTAGGGGTGGTGCTCACCATTCCGGCCGCGGGAAGCGAGTCAAGCAATGGCTCGGTGATCACCAATGAGCAGGGCTGGTACAAGAAGGACGCGGGCGGCGAGTGCATGCGGCCGCGGTTCGCCATCATGAACCCCGAGCTCACCTTCTCCCTCCCCCCGTACCAGACCGCCTGCGGCGCGGCGGACATCATGGCGCATGTCATGGAGCGGTATTTCACGCGGGTGCAGTCGGTCGATTTCACCGACCGCCTCTGCGAGGCGACTCTCCGCACCATCATCGAGAACGTGCCGGTGGCGCTCGCCAAGCCCGACGACTACGACTCGCGCGCGGAAATCATGTGGGCCAGCACGATCGCACACAACGACCTGCTGGGCACGGGCAGGGTGGGCGACTGGGCGTCGCATTATATCGAGCACGAGCTGAGCGGCATCTACGACGTGGCGCACGGAGCCGGGCTGGCGGTCGTCTTTCCCGCCTGGATGAAGCACGTGTACCGCAACGACGTCAGCCGCTTTGCGCGTTTCGCCTCCCGCGTCTGGGGCGTCGAGCCCCGGTTCGACTGGCCGGAAAGGACCGCGCTGGAAGGCATCGGCAGGGCCAAGACCTTCTTCCGCGATATCGGTCTTCCGACAAGCCTCAAGGAGCTCGGCGTCACCGACGACCGTACCGAGGAGATGGCAAAGAAAGCGACCGAGAAGGGGCCGTTGGGCAACTTCGTGAAGCTCGGCTTCTCTGACGTCGTGTCGATCTACAAGCTCGCCCAGTAGCGGCGCACGGGGCAGGCGCGCCGGAACACGGCGTTGTGTGCGCGCCTGCCCTCATCTCACCGGGGCGCGTCGAACGAGTAGCCCACCTGCTGGTAGCCGGCGCGGAACTCCTTCACCTCGTCCCCCACGAACTTCTTTTCCATCAGGCATTTGCGGAACAGATCCGCAATGCGCTCCATCTCCGGTTCCTTCATTCCCAGCCTGGTCATTTCCTGGACGCCCAGGCGGACACCTGACGGGTTGGTGGCCCGGTCGAGCGGCTCATGGGGGAGAAGGTTCATGTTCACGATGATCTTGTTATCCTTCAGGTCGCGGGCGGCCGCGTCGCCCCCGCCGAAATCGGTCATGTCGATGGCCACCTGGTGGCTTTCGGTGAAGCCGAACTTGTCCGCCTGCACCTTGAATCCGTGCTCGAAAAGCCGCGCGGCAAAGTGCTTTGCGTTCGCGACCACCTGGCGCGCATAGTCCACCCCGAACTCGAGCATCTCGTAGGTGGCGAACGTCAGGGCCACAAGGGTCTCCAGGTGGTGATTCGATGAGGATCCGGGGAACGCTCCCTTGTCGATCTTCCGCCACTCGTCGTCGTCGAGGTTGGCCAGGATCACTCCCCGCTGGGAGCCGAAGAATGTCTTGTGCGTGCTGCCCGTCAGCAGGGGCGCGCCGTCGGCCAGCGGGTCCTGGAACTGGTGTCCCGCCACCAGGCCAAGGACGTGCGCAGCGTCGTAGATCAAGTGGATCCCCTTCTTCTTGCAATACGGTGCGATCTCTTTCACCGGCTCGGGAAAGAGGAACAGGCTCTTCCCCATGATCATCACCTTTGGTTCCAGCGCTTTCATCAGGTCCAGGGTGTGGTCCACGTCGATGTGCCACCCGTCGGCGGTGAGGGGAAAGTTCACGATGTTGCGCGTGTACTTCCCGACCGACCCGGCACGGTGGTGGCTGATGTGCCCCCCGGCGGGAGTCGAGTTGACCATGACCACGTCGCCGGGCTTGATGTAGCGGCTGAACACCGCGTCGTTGGCGATGGTCCCGCTGATGGGGCGCACGTCGGCGTGCTTGCAGCGGAAGATCGCCTTCATGTTCTGCTTGAGCAGGCTCTCGATCTCGTCGATGATCTCCGTCCCCTGGTAGTAGCGCTCGCCGGGATGCCCCTCGGCGTATCGATGGGCGAAGTCGGATCCCATGATCCCGCGAACGCGGCGGCTCGTCACGTTCTCGCTCGCAATCAGGTTGATGCAGGCCCCCCGCCAGTCATTCTGGTCCTTGACCAGGGCCTCGATGTGGGCCGCGTTTCTCTCGTACATCTTCCTTCCTTTCGTTCAGTGCTTGAAGCTTCGCTGCCCGGTGTAGACCATGGCCACGCCGGACTCGTTGCATGCGTCTATCGACTCGAAGTCCCTCTCCGATCCCCCGGGCTGTACGATGGCCGTCACGCCTTCCCTGATGCCGACATCGACCCCGTCACGGAACGGAAAAAACCCGTCGGAGATCATGCAAGACCCGGCGATGCCGCCCTTCTGCCGGGCGACCTCGCGGTCGATCTCCTGCCTGGCCTCGGGCTTGTCGATCTCCGCGTAGGGCGCGTGAAACGTCTCCCAGGCAATGCGGTCGGCCAGCTTGCGGTATGCCTTGTCCCGCGCGATCTCGGCAACGCCCACCCTGTCCTGTTCCCCGGTGCCGATGCCCACGGTCGCCCCGTCCTTCACGTAGAGCACCGAGTTGCTGGTGACCCCCGTTTCCACCAGCCACCCGAAAAGCAGGTCGTCAAGCTCCCGCGCGTCCGGAGTCCGGGCCACGCGGTATTCCCTGCCCTTGTATGTCGCCTGGGCAGGAAGAAAGTCGGCGACATGGAGCGTGCGGGGCACGTATGCGGTCTGGGCAACGATGCCGCCGTCTATCAGACTCTTGAAATCCACGTAGCCTGCGCCGACGAAGGTTTGCAGCCGATCCATATTCGCGATGCGCATGATACGGAGGTTCTTCCATTTTGAGAGCAGTTCCATGGCCCCGGGGCCGAAACCGGGCGCCGCAACCACCTCCGCATACGTCGCGGCGACCAGCTCGGCTGTCTCCTTGTCCAGTTCGCGGTTCAGTGCGATCGCCCCTCCGAAAGCGGCGAGCCTGTCCGCCATGTGCGCCTTGCGGTACGCCTCGGCCAGCGTGCGCCCCTTCGCCGCCCCGCAGGGATTGTTGTGCTTCACGATGATCGCGCTCGGGGAATCGGAAAGGTAGCGAAGGATGTTCAGCGCGTTGTCGACATCGGTGATGTTGATCTTGCCGGGGTGCTTTCCTGACTGCAGGAGCTCGACGTCCGACGCGAGGTACCTGCCGGGCCGCACGGTGACGGCCTCCGCCAGGGAAAGGTTCCCGTTCACAAGGCGGTACAGCGCCGCCTCCTGGCCGGGGTTTTCGCCGTAGCGAAGACCCTTTTCTTCCCCGTCGATCACCCACGTCGCCTTTTCATAGAAGAGAGTCTGCCTCCCCGACTCGCCGATGAAGCTGATCTCCATGCGGTCGGGGAAGTGGTCGTCCATGATGCGGCGATATGCGCTCTTGAGGTCCGTGCCCGACACGGGCATCATCCTTCCCCGCCCAGGCGGTACGGCGCGCGCGCCTTTTCGAACGGTGTCTCGGCCAGGTAGCGCGAGATCGCCGCGTCGTACTCCGCCGTCATGCGGAAGGCTTTCTGCGCCAGGCGATAGCGGGTGGCGAGTCCCAGCATGCCGTTCCCTTCGGCGAGCTCCCTGGCCAGCCCGGCGTAGTCCGCGGGGTCGGTCACGACGGCGACCCGGTGGAAGTTTTTCGCGGCCGCGCGCAGCATGCAGGGACCCCCGATGTCGATGTTCCCCCGGGCATCTTCGAAAGACGCGCCCCGCTGGGAGACGGTCTCCTGGAAGGGATACAGGTTGACCACCACCAGGTCGATCGTCGCGGACTCGGTGCGGGCAAGGTCCGCGGCGTGCGCCGGGTTGTATGTTTCGGAGAGCAGCCCGAGGTAGATCCTGAAGTCGAGCGTCTTGACGAGCCCGCCCTGCATCTCGGGCTGTCCGGTATAGGAGCTGACCTGCTGGAGATTGCGCGAGGCGTGCGCGCCGAGAGATCTCTCGAGAGCCGCATACGTGCCGCCCGTCGAGAGCAGGCGGAGATCCGGGATTGCCGCCACCAGGGCGAGGATGAAGCCATCGAGCCCGGTCTTGTCGGAGACGCTCGCGAGGGCTGTTTTCACCCGCACCCGGTCGTCGATCGTTCCGACTCTGTTGATGGCCATCGCGTCCTCCGCGCGGCCATGCTATGTGTTTTTTCCGCGAGATTCAAGGCGGCGGCCGTCGGCGCGCGGCGCTACCTGCCCGCCTGTTCGGCGGCACGGCTCAGCTCGATTCGAACGAGCTCGGTCTCGATCCTGTGCGGAGCACCCCTGCCGTCCGCCTGCATCAGGTAGATGAGACCCGCGCGGTCCATTCCGCTCGACAGGTACGTCACCGCGACGTAGAAGAGCATCCGCGCTTTCAGCGCCGCGTCGCGCTCCCGATCGATGCGGGCGAGCAGGGCCCCCTCACCGGCGCGCTCATGGAGGAAGCGCGCGACATCGCGGTACCACGAGCCGTCGGGCATGCTCGGGAGGGCTGGGGCAATGATCCCGGGCACATCGTCCGGCCTGTGCTCCCTGACTGCGCACAAGGCTGCGCACAGCACCAGCGAAGGCTCGTCCTCCTGGAATCCCCACGCGCAGAGGAATGACTCGCGCGCACGCGGCCAATCTCCCTTCGACCATGCGAGGGTGGCCACCGGCAGATACGCGTACCCGTAGTTCGGCTTCAGCCGGAGCACCTGGTCCCAGTCCCGCAGTGCGCCCTCCGCGTCCCCCGAATCTGCGCGGGACTGCGCGCGCAGGGCATACGCTTCGAACTGGTCGGGGTCCAGGCGTATGGCCATGGAGAAATCTGCCCGCGCTTCCGCGCCTTCCGATTGCAGCAGATAGAGCCTTCCCCGGTCGATATACGACCAGGGATACTGCGGATCGAGGGAAATAGCGTGCGAGAGATCCTGTACGGCCCCGGCGTAGTCCTTGAGCGCCCGCCGCGCGCGTGCGCGGTCGATGGAGGAAAACGGATAGTCCGGCTGTGCCGCCACCGCACGGGTGAGGACCTCGTCCGCCGCCTTCCATTGCTTCGCCGACATGAGGATGCTCCCGCGGCCCAGGAGCGCCTCGAGATTGGACGGGTCGTGCGCCAGCGCGCGGTCGAAGAATCCCTGCGCCGCCGCGGTATCCCGTGCCTCGAGCGCAATCTGCCCGAGGCCGGCCAGAGCATCCGCATGCGTGTTGTCGATCTGGACCGTTTGCCGCAGCAGCGCCGCACGCTCCTCATCCTGCCCTTCCAGTCCCGCGAGAAGCGAGAGGTTGTACAGCGCATCGGTGTTGCGCGGCTCCTCTGCGAGCACGAGGTTGAACTCTTCGCGCGCCTCGGCCAGCTTGCCGGCAATCATCAGCAGGCGCGCGTGAAGAACCTGGGTCGCGCTTCCATGAGGCGATGCCGACAGCGCCTTTTCATAGCTCTTCAGCGCGTCCTCGGGCTGTCCCAGGGAGATGGAGGCCGTCATGCTGTCGTAGGGGATCTCCGGCTCTGCCGGTTCCTCCGTCCGCGAAGGGCCGCGCGGCGGCGCGAGGCAAACAGAAAGCAGGAGAAGCGGGACAAGGACAATGACGGCCTTCGCCGCCGCCAGGAGGCGGGGAGCCGCGTCATCACGGGTGGCATCGGGGGAGGGCATACGGTGTGTGGGTCGTGATATCCGAACACGTTGAATCTTTCAAGGCCCCTTGGTAGAATCCGCGCGCAATGGCAAAAGCCCAGCGGCGGCACCTGCTCGTCCCCGTCGTCTACGGTGGAGTGGTACTTCTTCTCGTCCTTCTGGTCATTTTCTTCCGCGGGTACTCCGACACCGTCGGTGACGCGCGCCTGACAGGCCGCTTTTCCGCGTTTCCGCTCTTCCAGTCGTTGAAGCTCGACGACCTCGACGTTTCCTGGCACGGGATGTCCTTTCGTTTTTCCCGCCAGTCGACTCCTGCGCTCCAGGGCGTGCAGGCCGGGGACCAGGGCACGGACATCCTCTTCGCGGATGGTACGCGGCTGCGCGTGACGGAGACCAGGGATTCTCCCGGCTCCTGCTCGATCACTCCCGTCGCCTCCGCCGGGAGCGGGCCGCTGGTCATTCCTTTCCGGATTTCCGGCAGCCTCCAGGAAAACGGCCCGCAGGCCGCCCTTTCATGGAGGAGAGCGGGCCGGGGCTATCTGCTGGGACTGCCCGCGGGTGCCCACGCCGACACGGTCACCTCCCTGCTGTCCGTGCCGTTGGACCCGGGGATCGGCGCAATCAGCCTCCGCGCGACCGGGATCACGCGGCTCGGCGCCGTGCCCGTGCGCGCCGCCCGCGCGGCCGCGCAGCCGAGGCTGCCCGACGTGAAGTCGATGCCGGCTGCGGAGGCGCTCCGGGCTGCACTCGGCCGATTTGCCGACGAGGCGTACTCGGGCTGGACCGGGACCAGATACTCGGCTGCCGACGGCCTGTGGAAGATGCCAGGGGGCGCTCCCGGCTTTTCGGAGAGCATCGGAGTCGGCCTGCTGGCAGAGTCAATGGCGCGCGGGACGTGGGCGGCGGTGCTGCCCCAGTGGACCGACGCTCTTGTGCGGCAGGAGCATCGTTCACCGGACGCTGTGCTGCCGTCCCTGACCAGTCCGTACGTGGGCGGCCTGCGCGAGTACTCCGCCTCGCTCCAGTCTTCCGCCCTGGACAGGGTGGCGCAGGCCCGGGGTCTGCTCGCGAAATCGGATCCCGCTCTTTTTTCGATTCCCGGGCTGATCCCCCTTCTCATCGACCATGGGAGCGCTGACCTGCTTCAAGGCGCGCTTGGCCTCATGACAGGGAAGAGCGCCGGCGGTCTGGATGCATCGCAGGCAAGCGGTCTGCTCGAGGGACTGCTGGACTATACGCGTGAGGTGGCACCGAACGAGGAGTTGTCGCACGCCGCACGGGAGCTCATCGACAAGGCGATCCTCCCGGGGGTGCGCACGGTCGATGCAGGGGTGTTCCTGGAGGCGGGAGGCGCCGGACGCGTCGACATCTCGCAAAGCATTCGCTGCGGGTCAATCCTCCTGCGCGCAGGTGAATCCCTCGGGTACGCCGCATCCTCCGCCGTCGGGCGAGGCCTTGTCGTGTCTGCCCTGGCGTTGTCCGCGCAGGATGGCACGCTGCCGGTCTCCCTGGTGCTCTCTTCAGGGCGCATCTCTGCGCGCGAGGGACAGCAGGGACCGGAAGCGGTCTATTCCCTGCTGCCGCTGGATCGGCGGGTTCCCCGGGAAGTCTCCGTTGCCCGTGCGCTGGGGCAGGGATCGTGGCTGTGGACCGCCGCGCGGCTGGTCTCCGCCGACAATGCGGGAGACGAGGCGCACGTAGTGCTCGAGTACCCGGTCGGGACGCCGCATCATTTCATGATCCAGAACGTCAAGCCGTTCACGATGATTCGAATGCACGGAATTCCCTGGCATGCCGATCCTGCGTATGCGAAGTACTCGGACGGGTGGGCCTACGACAGCGGCACGAGGACATTGTACGTGAAGCTGACCGGCAGGCAGCCGAGGGAAGAGCTCGACATTCAATACTGACGGGAACCCCCGGCGGCGGTCAGGCGCTGCGCCGCTTCCTGTGTTCCCGTTCGCTCTCCAGCCTGCGATACAGGGTGTACACGGTGCTCTGCAGCTCCGCTTTGAGTCTTTGCTTTTCCTGCGAAAACGGGTTCGTCACGTCGAAGCGGATGGGCTTGCCGATGAGAATGCCCCGCATCTTCCTGTTCACCGCCACGGGCAGGAACTGGACCGTTTTGCGCGTCTTCTCGTAGTACAACCGTGCGACGTGCGCGAACCCCGTGCGGAACTCGCACAGCACTTCATTGATCTTCCTCGTGGAATCCTCGGCGAATATGAGGATGTTTTTGCCTTGCTCGAGCAGAGCGAGCGTGCGGGCCACCGTGCTCCCTATCTTCCTGCTCATCTGGTAGACAGGGATTGCGCCGATGTCTTTCATGAGCGCTACGCATATCCTGCCGATGATCCGGGCCAGGTAGGCGCTGACCGGCGGCTTGAGGTGGAGCTCCTGCTCGAGGAACTCGTCCTGGATCCGGCGTGCCACGGTGTGCAGGTCGGTAACCTCGTAGGCCACCCATGGATAGAGCTTGAAGGGCATCGAGGTGATGACCGAGACCGGGCCGTACGCGCCCGCGTGGTTGGCCACCATGATCACTGGTTCGCCGGCCTGCACGTTGGCGATTCCTCGAACCCGGGAGTTGAAAAAGAGACGCCGGAGTACCTTGTAGAAATACTTTGCAATCACATCTGCCGCCGTATCGGCCCCATTGCATAGGCAGCCTATGTAGAAGATATACCCGCGGAATCGTGCGGTCAAGCGAGAAACGGCGGCGCTACGAGGCGAGCGGCTGCTTTGGCCTCTGGTCGTGCCAGAGGAGGGCACGCAGGAGAAACGGGATGGTGAGGAAAAGGAGCAGGGAGAGTGACACCATGATGAGCTGGAAAAACCCGAGATCGCCCCAGATGCTCCTCGCCGCGGCGGCTCCACCGATGATGCCGACTGTAATCACGGCGGTCACCTTGAGGGCCCGTTGACGGATACGGATGAAAAGGACCGAGGTCACGCCGAGCACGACAAAGAAGTATGCCATGGCCGTGTCCCAGCGGCTGAATCGCGACTCGAGGCTTCGCAGCGCGTTCAGCAGGAAACCCTCCGACTGCGTGACGGAGATGATCCAGATTCCGAGCACCGGGAGCGGCAGGAGCATCAGGGAGACCAGGATCCAGTCACGGCGCGCCACGGTGACCGTGGCCGATGCGATCAGCCATATGGTGAACGCGTACAGCGCGGCGAGCACGGCGAGCTGCCACAGGGGGGCCGGGCTGCCGACTCCGCGCATGACGAAAAGTATGGTCCGCGTGACCGGGTCGAAAGACAGGTAGCTGAGGATGAGAAGCGGGAGCACGGCGTACCCGACCCAGGAATACAGCCAGTTCGGCACCCCGTTGCGCCAGCCCAGCAGCGTGATGATCATGATGGCGCCGAATGCACCGCAAAGGAGCACGGGGGACCGCCAGACGTGTGTCGCAAAGAGCGCCGCCACGATCAGGTGCGGCTGGCAGCTGATCAGCGCCTCCATCCAGCTGCCGCGGCTGTACGCTTCGTACATCAGGCGGGCGATGGACCGCGCATCGCCGAAAGCGGTCAACGCTTCGGCGGTCGCCTCCTCCTTCGGCATCCCTTCTTCCTCGAGGTCGAGCATCTTTTCCTGGAAATGAGAATGAAGCTCGTTGATCACCCGGCGCTCGGTGTGCGGGTCGAGATGGAGATGCGTCCTCACTTCGTCGAGGTAGCTATTGACCTCGGTCTGCATCGAGCGCCCTTTCAGGACTCCGTCGGTTTCATCACGAGAGCCATTGCGCTCGCGAAGCTTTCCCACATGACGATCTTGCGGCGCAGGAAGTCACGGCCGACCTCGGTCATGGTGTAGTAGCGGCGTTCCTGCCCATTGGGCAGCCTCTTCCATTCGCCCTGGATGAGGCCGTCGTTCTCCAGCTTGCGCAAGGCGGGGTACACCGTGCCTTCCTTGAACCGGAAGTACCCGCGGCTCCTCTCCTCGATCTCCTGGATCAGCCGGTATCCATAGGTCTGTCCGTGCTCATTGATCAGGAAAAGAAGCAGCGAATCCGTGTTGCCACGAAGAAGATCGGAATCGTACCCGGGGGTCGAGTTCGCCATGCGTTTGCACCCTTCTTTCTCTTCTTATCAAATGGTAGTGACGGCGGGAAGCTCCTGTCAAGGTGTATACTCTCCATTGTGAAAGCAAAGAAAGCCGCTCCCGGGCGCGCGAAGCTCGAAAAGGAGCTTAAAGAGGCCATCCAGGAGGTCGACGAGGAAGGGCTGCTGTTCCTCCTGCGCCAGGCGCAGACGCTGATCTCCAATGCCCGCGTCGAGCGCATCAACCAGGAAGAACAGAAGCTGAAGGGGGCGAGGAAGCCCGGGGGCGGCAGGGAACCCGTGCAGAGGGACACCCGCGCGGCCGTCTCGATCGAGGAGTCCGACGGCGGGAAGACGATTTTCCTCAACATCGGGAAGGCGAGAAAGGTTCTCACCCCGGAAGAGATGAGGAGGATCGTGCGCATCTGCTACGCCGCCGAGACGAAAAGCGAGGCGCTCCGTCAACTGTTCACCGTGCTGGCCCGGGAAAGGAAGGACATCCTGGCAGACGCTCTCATTGGGAACCCGGACAACCCGTTGCTGGAGGCCCTCTTCACGGTGGTGCGGCAGACATATACGCTCAAGGAGCGTTGAGACAGCGGACACCTGCGGCCCGGAGGCGCATCATGCGCTTGCAACATGCCTGAAATCCCTCTATCGTGAATTGCCATGGCCCACCCGGACATCGAGGGAAAGTACTTCCTCTCCTACGAGCACATCCATCTCAGCGTGAAAGCGCTCGCCGAACGGATCAGCGGTTCCGGGTTCGATCCTGACCTGATCGTCGCAATCGGCACCGGCGGCTTCATTCCTGCCCGGATTCTCAAGACTTTCATCAAGAGACCGATTCTCACGGTCGGCATTTCCTACTATGGACCCGACAACAAGCCCTCCGCAAATCCTCACACCATCCAGTGGATCGACGAGGTGGAAAAAAAGCTCGCCGGCAAAAGGGTCCTTCTCGTGGACGAGGTGGACGATTCGCGGGTCACCCTCGAGTATTGCCTGCGCGAACTGCTCCAGCACCGGCCGGCAGAGATCGCAGTCGCGGTTCTCCATAACAAGAAGAAAGAGAAGCGCGGAAAGATCCCGGGGGAGATCCGCCGCTATTTTGCGGGGGAAGAGCTGGACGACAAGTGGATCTGCTACCCATGGGATGCCCTGGACATCGTCTCGCACGAGCGCATCTCCCGATCGGGCCTCGCCGCGCACTGACCTCGCGGCGCCGCGTCCCTGGAGGCAACCGGTTATGGGAATGGAAACCTTCTGGCTGAGAGACTCCCGGAGGCTCGTCGAGGTGGCCATGGGCAGGAAGCCCGCGGACATCGTGATCCGCGACGGGGTCTGGGTGTGCGTCCAGTCCGGCGAGCTGGTGGAGCACACCGATGTCGCCATCGCCGGGGATCGGATCGCGTACGTGGGGGAGGACGCGCGGCATGCAATAGGGCCGGAAACGGCCGTCATCGAAGCACGGGGCAGGTACCTCGTCCCGGGGCTGCTGGACGGTCACATGCACGTGGAATCGGGCATGCTCACGGTGACGGAGTTCGTCCGGGCGGTCATTCCGCACGGGACAACGGGCATGTTCGTGGACCCGCACGAGATCGCCAACGTCCTCGGGCTGCGGGGCGTGCGCCTGATGGTGGACGAGGCGGCCCTCCAGCCGATCCACGTGTTTGTCCAGGTCCCCAGCTGTGTCCCGTCTGCTCCGGGGCTGGAAACGGCGGGGGCCGTCATTGGGCCCGCCGACGTAGAGGAAGCACTCACGTGGCCGGGCATCATCGGCCTGGGGGAGATGATGAACTTCCCGGCTGTCTGCGCCGGCAACGACAAGGTCCACGCGGAAATGTCCTCCACCCGGATGGCAGACAAGGTCATCGGCGGGCACTACGCGTCACCTGATCTCGGCCTTCCGTTTCACGGGTACGCGGCGGGCGGCGCCCAGGATGACCACGAGGGCACCCGCGTCGAAGACGCCGTTGCCCGCATCCGGCAGGGCATGAGGGTGATGCTCCGCTACGGCTCTGCGTGGCACGACGTGGCAGCCCAGCTTCCCGCCCTGAGCCGCCTCGGCCTGCAGTCGCGCCATTTCATCCTTTGTACCGACGATTCTCACTCCCAGACCCTTCTCGACGACGGCCACATGGACCGGGTGCTCCGCCACGCGATCGCGGAAGGACTCGATCCGCTGACGGCCGTCCAGATGGCGACACTCAACACAGCGGAGCACTTCGGGGTCGGCCGCGACATGGGCCAGATCGCGCCCGGGCGTTTTGCCGACGTGCTCCTTGTCGATGACCTGCGCAATTTCCACGCGGGGATCGTGATTGCCCGCGGGAAGGTGGCCGCACGGGACGGCAGCCTTCTCATCGAACTGCCTTCCGTAACCCACCCCGAGTGGGCGCTGCACTCCGTTCATCTCCCCCGCGCGGTGTGTGCCGCGGATTTCAGGCTGGCCGCTCCCTCGGGAGCCGCTGCCGCCACTGCCCACGTAATCGGGGTGATCGAGAACCAGGCGCCAACGCGGCACCTGACCTTCACGGTTTCAGTTGAGAAGGGGGAGGTGAGGCCGGATGTCGAGCGGGATATCGCCAAGCTGGCGATTCTGGACCGTCACCACGGCACCGGCGCGGTCCGCGTGGGCCTCGTGTCCGGGTTCGGTTTCACCTCCCGCTGCGCTGTGGCCACGACGGTCGCGCACGATTGTCACCAGCTCATTGTCGCGGGTTCCGACGAGGAATGCATGGCGCGCGCCGTCAACGAATTGGCGGCCCGCGATGGCGGACAGGTGGTCATCAAGGAAGGCAGGATCATCGGCCTGGTGGCCCTGCCGATAGCCGGCCTGATGTCCGGCCTTCCTGCCCCCGTCGTTGCCGCGGGGGCAGCATCCGTACTCGCGGGATTCCGGGAATGCGGTTGCACGCTGAACAACCCCAACATGCAGCTCAGTCTCCTTGCGCTTGTCGTGATCCCGGAGCTCCGCCTCTCCGACCTGGGGCTGATCGACGTGGCCGGGTTCTCGGTCATCAGGGTGCTCGAGAAGGCCGATCCCGCGTGAGGAATCGCGAGCCTCGTGTCGTCGCCCTTCTCACCGATTTCGGGACGCAGGACGTCTTCGTGGGAGTGATCAAGGGTGTCCTCGCCCGGCAGGCGCCTTTGGCGCGCTCCGGGCCTGCGTCGGGAGCGACGCTCTCCTGGAAATCGGTGCAAACGGGGCCCGGGCGGCAGATCTCCTAGGCCCTCTCAAAGGGGCGAAGATCATCCTGCGCTCCGCCGGCTGATCTACCCGGCACGGCAGGTCAGCAGATCAAGCCACGCTTCCCGGTTGGGCCGTGCGCGGGAGGATTGTCTCCGATCCAACGCCCGTCTACGGGCTCGGAGGCGAGCTGGTAGCGGGTATCTGTTGAGAGACGGAAACCACGGCTGTAGTTGTCGGAGCTCGCGTGCATCAGGTACATCCCGAAAAGTAGCACGTCCCCGGCGTGGAAATCCG
>Ga0265316_10004670_pt1 | contig 13567 bp, 13 predicted proteins | sample 4522metaG_FD_202092 | JGI IMG/M metagenome (GOLD analysis project Ga0265316, IMG submission 202092) | Rhizosphere microbial communities from Carex aquatilis grown in University of Washington, Seatle, WA, United States - 4-5-22 metaG | ecosystem: Host-associated > Plants > Roots > Rhizosphere >... | reverse complement strand
AACATGCCCGGCGCCATCATCGCCATGGCGCGGATGAACCGCCCGGCGGTGTTCGTCTATGGCGGCACCATCCTGCCCGGCTGCATCACCGGCGACACCCGCAAGCTCGACATCGTGTCCGTGTTTGAAGCCATCGGCGCGCACGCGAACAAAAAGATCGGGGACGCGGAATTTCAGGCCATCGAACAATGCGCCATTCCCGGTCCCGGCTCGTGCGGCGGCATGTACACCGCCAACACCATGGCCAGCGCCATCGAAGCGCTCGGCATGAGCCTGCCCAACAGCTCCGCGCAAAACGCCGTCTCGCCCGCCAAGCTGGACGATTGCCGTCGCGCCGGCGCGTGCGTGATTGAAATGCTCAAGCAAGGCATCCGCCCACTCGACATTTTGACAAAGAAAGCCTTTGAGAACGCCATCGCCGTGGTCATCGCGCTCAGCGGTTCGACCAACGCCGTGCTGCACTTGCTTGCCATCGCTCACGCCGCGAAGGTGAAGCTGACGATCGACGACTTCACCCGCGTCGGCAAACGCGTACCCGTGCTCGCGGATTTGAAACCGAGCGGAAAACACTTGATGTCCGAACTCGTGGCCATCGGCGGCATCCGGCCGCTGATGAAAACGCTGCTCGACAAGGGCCTGCTCCACGGTGACGCGCTCACCGTGACCGGTGAAACCATGGCGCAAACGCTTGCCAACGTGAAACCGTATCCGGCCAGCCAGACCATCATCCAACCGTTCGACAAGCCGATTAAAAAGGACAGTCATATCGTGATTCTGCGCGGCAATCTGGCGTCCGAAGGCGCCGTGGCAAAAATTTCCGGCAAGGAAGGTTTGAAATTCACCGGCCGGGCGCGCGTGTTTAATTCCGAGGAAGCCGCGCTGGAAAAGATTCTGGACGGCACGATTGTGAAAGGCGACGTGGTGGTGATTCGCTACGAAGGACCGCGCGGCGGTCCCGGCATGAGGGAGATGCTGTCTCCGACCTCAGCCATCATGGGGAAAGGATTGGGCAAGGACGTGGCGCTCATCACCGATGGACGGTTCTCCGGCGGCAGCCACGGCTTCGTGGTGGGCCATATCACGCCGGAAGCCTACGTAGGCGGGGCGCTGGCGCTGGTGAAGAACGGCGATTCCATCACCATTGACGCCGAGAAACGGCAGATCAATCTGGACATCCCGGCCGCCGAATTGAAGAAGCGCAAGCAGGCGTGGAAAAAGCCCGCGCCCCGTTACACCCGCGGTGTGCTGGCCAAGTACGCGGCACACGTAACCAGCGCCTCATTGGGTGCGGTGACGGATGCAGAGTTGAAACTGTGAGCAACAACCTCAAAGAAGCGCGGAATTGATTCAACCTTTTCAGGGTTGACGGATTTTGCGGGTTGAATTCCCAGCGTAGCCGCTATCGCGTCAACGCTGGGCTGATTGATTTTCATCCCTTTGGGATGAAATATGCTGCGTTGGTGCCGGGCTGATTCACATTGCACCGTTAGGACAAAAGGCGTCCATCCAAACTCAACCGTTTTTGCTTCGCCGTTCAACGCCCCGGCTACTCATTGTCGGTCGTTATAATTAGATATTGACAACATGGTAGTAAGACGCGCTTAAGTTTGGCGTTTCCATCGCGTATGGCCAGCCATCGCCAGGCTGGCTCTCACCCTGGGAACATCAACCAAAATGAAACCGCCGCTCTGGAAAACCATTCCCATGGCGGCTTAAACACCAAAAAACAAAGATAGGAATCCTATGAAAAACCTCAACCACACCCTGCTCGCCGCCGTTATTACCGCAGCCATTACGGCCACGACCGCCTCCAGCCAGCCCGTGATTACCGTTGACGAATTCGGCAACGGCGACATCAGTGGAACCCCGCTGCCGAGTGCCATGGCGGTGGATCCTTTTTCGGGAATGACCACGCTGTCCTACACTCTGCCTTTCCAAGGTGTTCGAGGAGATGTCATTCTTAGCGATGTTGCCGGCACGGTCTCGGACATCTTCCGTTTCGACGGAAATTTCAATCTGTACATCTATTCAGACACCGATGTGTCGGAACCGAATCCCTCTCCCGCTGACGTGGGCTTTCCCGCCGCCCTTGAGCCAAACACACTGTTTGCCACTGAATTCGGTTCTGACCCCGGCCTGAACGGCCTGTTCAACTATAACCCCGGGTTCACCGGACCCGGCGCCAACTCGGCAGGCGCCATTTACAACTTGATCAGCGACCCGACGCCTTCTCCTGAACCCGGCACGCTGGCCCTGCTGGCGGGTGGTCTGGGAATATCCGGCTTCGGCCTCCTGCGGCGGAAACTGGCGCGCGCTTGATCATCAGCCAAACCGAACGCGTCAAGCGACAGCAGCTGAAACCAATACCGGCAGATCGCCACCAAGCGGTCTGCCGATTTTTTTAGCGCGGTTGCTAAATTTCCTTCCCTCCCCTGCCCGTTTGTGGCTTCCTACGATTTGTCCAAACCAGAACCATCACAAGTATTATGAAGACCTCCATCAAAGTAATCGCACTTGTAGCGCTCGCCCTAACGTTGGCAGGAACTATTCGCGCCGGCGAAAGCATCGCCGGAAAATGGACCGCACAATTTGATTCGCAAATCGGAATTCAAAAATACACCTACGAGTTCAAGGTGGACGGAACCAACCTCACCGGCCGGGCCGTCGGCATCACCGAAAATGGCAAGAATGACGTGCCCATCATCCAGGGCAAAATCAACAAGGACGAAATCTCCTTCGTTGAAGCGCTCAAGTTCGACGACAACGACGTCCGCATCGAATACACGGGCAAGGTTTCCGGCGATGAAATCAAGCTGCACCGCAAGGTGGGCGATTTTGCCGAGGAGGATCTGGTCGCCAAACGGGTCAAGGAAGCCGGCGCCACGCCGGAGGTAAAAACCGAAACCAGCACGGCCACGAATTCGGCGCCCGCCAAGCCGTAACATTTCGCGCGGGCAAAGAAACAGCGGGACAACCAGCGCAGTGGTGTATGCGGTTTGATTTGCTGAACGACCGGGCAAAAATCATGTCCAATTCAGCATGAAGCCCTTATTAACGTCCACGATGCCTGTGGTCGCTGCGTTGATGCTTGGAGCGACACTGGATCAAACCTGCGGTGAGCCTTCACTTTTTTCACCGTCTTCCAATATTCCGTCAACGAGCCAGGGTTTCGCGCCCTTAAAACCCACGCCAATTTATTTGGACAAGCTGCCGACACCACCGCCCCCGCTTAAACCCGGAGTTTACCAGACCTATCCCTACACCATCATCATCATTACGCCGGGAAGAGGTATTGATGACCAAAGTATCGTCGAGATACCAAACGCCAATTCAAAAATGCCGGTCATCAAGCCGCATTTGAAAGTGGTTCCGCTGTCGCCAGCCAAACAGCTCCGCCGTTTTTAACCGCGAACCACGCGAAATAGCGAAAATAAACTCCCCGCTTCCTTTCGCGGGCAGTGTCCTGATTTGGTTGCAGGGCACGACGTAAGGAGTGCTGGCCCAAACGACTCGTCACCTCGTCGCCTACAAATTAGGATTCCACCCTTTCGCGGTCCCGTTTTACACCGTCACACTGCCACTGATGTATTGCTCCATCTGCGCAATGGCGGCGTCCTGGGCTGAAATCGTCCAGTTCACCAGGTCGCCGATGGACACAATGCCGGTGACCTTTTCGTTTTCCAAGACGGGCAGATGCCGCACACGGTTTTCCGTCATCAGCTTCATGCACTCCTCAACGGTGTGATGCGGGGTGACGGAAATAATCTTGCTGGAAAGAACTTCCCGCACCGGCGTTTCCTTGGATTTCTTCCCCTGCAACGCGACCTTGCGCGTATAATCGCGCTCGGTAAACACGCCCACCAGCCGGCCGCCGGAGATGACCAGCAATGAGCCGATGTTTTTGTCCGCCATGAGCTTGATGGCTTCGAAGACCGTCAGCTCAGGCGAGATGGACCACAGCGCTGTGCTTTTGTGATGCAACAGCGCACTGATGGGAACGCTTGATTTCATAAGCTTATTGGATTAACTTTATATCTGCTGCTTCTGCAAAGAATTCAAGTTATTTTTTCGATCGGACCGAAACCAAAGCCGCCACCACCACGCACGCCCAGCCGAACCAGTCGCCGTGGCGATGGTAAAACGTCGGCGCGCGGCCCGCGCCGGCCTGCGACACCGGAACGTCAATGGTCACCGCGCCCGTGCCGTAAACGCTGCCGGTTGGGTCCTTGAAAATTTCCCGCACGCGGCCGTGGGCATCAATCCAGCACGTCACCCCGTTGTTCGCGCAGCGGATGAGCGGCAGGTTGTTTTCGACGGCGCGAAAGACGGCGGTGGCCATGTGCTGCCATTGCGCCGCACTGCCCCCGAACCAGCCGTCGTTCGTCAGGTTCACGAGAAAATCCACGTCATCCTTCGCGGAATCGCGCGCGGCCCCGGGAAACGTGTCCTCAAAACAAATCAGCGGCGCAGCGTTGACCTTCAAATCGCTTAACTCAAATGTCACCGGCTGGTCGCCTGGGGTGAAACTGCCGGTGATGGGCGTCAGATATTTGATGAACGGCAGCCAGCGGACGAGCGGGATGTATTCGCCGAAGATCACGAGCTTGCGTTTGTGATACACGTCCGCCAGTCGGCCGTCCGGCGTGACCAGAAAGCTGCTGTTGAAATAATCCTCATCGTTCGAGTTGGTCGAACCGTTGCCCGGCGGCTCGGCGTCGTCGCTGCTGATAATCATCCAGACATGATTCGACCGGGCCAAACCTGTGACGGCGCGATACGTGTTTTCGTCGTAACGAACCATCTTCGGAACGGCGGACTCGGGCCAGATCAATAAATCCGTCTTAAACGCACTCCCCGCACCGTCCCCAGGACGGGAGAGGGGTTCGTTGCTTTGAGCTTCATTCAAGTTTGAAGAATCAAGGATTTGTATGACTTCTCCGTTCGAAGCCGTTCCGCTGGTTTCTTGATTTATGTTTTCCGCCAGCGCTTGTTCTGTCCGTTGAATCAATCGCCGAAACCGTTTCTCGTCCTCATTCGGATTCCAAATCAACGTTTGGGGAATGCTCGGCTGGACCAGCGTCACGCGCAGGGTGGTTCCCGGCGAGTTCCACTGGCCCGCCCGCATGAAGCCAAAAATGAACAAGCCCATGACGGTGAGCAGCGGCAGTATCATTTCCGCCTGCCAGACAAATCGCCGGTTCGGATTTCCGAAAATCGCGCGCAGGGCGGAAAACAACGAGAGGGAAAACCACGTGACCAGGAACGAAACGCCGTACACGCCCGTCACCGACGCGATTTGAATCAGCGGGACCATCCGGTATTGCGAGACGCCGAGCAAATCCCACGGAAAACCGCCGAACAGCCGGACGCGCACCATTTCCAGCGCCACCCAGACCGCCGCGCCCGCCAGCGACCAGCGTGTCCGGCGCGCCCAATTGCCCTCGCCGATTTTCCCTGCCAGCAGCCAGACCCAGACGGCGGGATACAGCGCAAGGAAAATGGCCAGGGAACCCCAGCCCAGAACCAGGAACCACCACGGCGCCGGAATCAGCAGCAGCCAGTAGAGCGACGAAAGAAAATACGCCAGTCCCGCGAGGTAACCGATGCGGAAGGCGTCGCCGCGGCCTTTGCCCTGCGCGATGGCAAGCAACAGACCCGGCACGAGCCAGGCAAATCCGGCGATGCCGATTTTGGGGAACGCCGCCGTCAGCAAAAGCCCCGCGCCCAGCGCGGCCAGATAACCGCTGCGCAGGAACAGTTCGTTGAGAAACCGTTTCAACGTGCTGAACGGCGAATAATCCGTCGTGAACGCCGGGCCGGGCCGGGCGCAGCGGGCGGCGCGTTTCACCAGCGCGGGGCCGGCATTGACCACAATCGCCATGCGTGCGCCGCGCCAGACCGCGAGGTCGGCGGACGAATTGCCGGCGTAATCGAAACCGCGTTCGCCAAACTGTTCAACGAGCGCCTTGAGTTTGTTTTTGCCGCGGAGATTGGTCCGGCCGTCGCTGGCAAGCACTTCGTCGAAAAGTCCAACGTGACTGGCGACCGGCAGGGCCATGTCGCGGTCGGACGCCGTGACCAGCACCAATGTCCGGCCCGTGCTTTTCTGTTCACGCAGAAACGCGAGGAGCGACTGCTTGTAAGGCAGCGTCGCCGGATCAATCGAAACGCGCCGGGCGAGCTGCTGTTTCAGGAATGCCCGCCCGCGCAGCCACCAGACCAGAACCGGAAAAAGCTGGAGCGGATTCCGCCGGAGCAGCCGCGCCAGCGATTCCCAGAGCAAATCCGTTTTGATGAGCGTGCCGTCCAAATCCACGCAGAGCGGGACCTGATTTTCGTGCGGTGAGGCGGGCGATGACGGCATGGATTTTGATTACCCTTTGAGCGCCCGTTCCAGCAAGTTTTTTTCACGGGCGCCGTAATTTAATTTCAACGCCTCGGCCCGGGCGGCAGGCGTCATTTTCTGCCAGGACTTTTGCACGGCGTTGATCGTCTTGTCCTCGGCGGTCTTGGCGGCCAGGTCGGCGAACTGATGTTCCAGAAAAACGAGGCACAACGCGTCTTCCAAAACCCGCGTTTCCGGGTCATCGGGAAAATGTTTTTTGAGGTTCAAATCCTGGACACGGCGGATCAGGTCCTCCGGGCAACCGAGTTCGCGCAAAATGTCACCGGCCTTTTGCGCGTGGAACTTCTTCAGCGTTGCGCGCCATTGCAGATAACCGGCGCGCGTCATCGGGTACGAGCCGCGCGGGATTTCCCAGCGGCAAAGATGCTGGCACCGCGCCGCCAGCCGCAGGGCCTCGGAAGCATCGGGGCAAAGCCGCAAGACCCAGCCGCTCAATCGCCGCGCGTAAAGCAATTCACGCGGCTGTGTGACGCCATCGGCGGTTTCCGGGTTCGGGTCACGCGCATTTTCCCCGTCGAACCGGCGGAGCGCGGCTTCAAATCGTTGGGAATCGGCTGGTTGAAATGACTCGGACACGGCGGCGTCTTAAGCCAGACAGAGCGGTTGCGCAAGACTGTTTCAAGCCTTTCCCATTTCGTCAGCGGGCTTCCGAATTGTCATCCGACAGGCGGGCGAAGTAAAAAAAGATGGCGGCAACCAGGATGGAAGCCCCCGCGATGAGGATGGCCTGCGTCCCGGGTTGTTTCAGGGCTTCGGACCACTGCGAAATCAAAACGCCCATCTTGCCGTAAAGGACTCCCATCTGCCGCGACTCCGCGCGGGCGTTTCCCGGCAGCAACTGGTCTTCCGTTGGGCCCGAGGCATGCGTCCCCATCCAATAAACCACGCCCGCAACGGCGAGCCCCAGCAACAACACGATGACGCCAATCTTCCGAAGCCGCTGCGATTGCTTGTGAGAGGGCTGGGGACCGGTGTTTTGTTCGTTCGCAGACATCGCATAAACGTTCCCTGCTCCCTTCCCTGAACACAAGCCGATAAAAAACGCCGCGCGATTGGCACGGTCAACGTTCAATTCCTAGGCGGGCTGCCTACCAATAATTAGGGTGGTTGACGACTTGACAAAAGACTGAATCGGGCATTGGTTCTATATATGAACCCGGCCACACAACCAATGAACGGCACAACCGGCGCGGGTGGGCAGGTGCAACTGGAAATGATGGAGACGGACATCAAATTGGTGGTTGAAGAATCGGAAAAGATGAGGGAGCAGATTCGAATGCAGGCGACCGAGCTGGGTCCGATTCTGGAAGCCTTGCTCAATGACGCGCACGGGCAAATCCGGTGGGGCTTGAACGAATAAGGAGCCGGCCGGATTGATTTTGTGCTTTAAGACAGGTCCTACACGCTTGACGGCAAGCGCAGGAGTACAATCGGGACAAGGGAGAAATCCGGCCTGGGAAAGCTTCCTCACAAAACCAGGGTTGTTTTCCGTCTTATCCCGGCGTCTTTGCTCCCGGCGGTTCAATTTGGTTTGCTGAACTGTTTTCCTGAGTTAACCTTGTCTTCGTGGCTTGGTTCACTGACCGTCATTTCTTTTTGATCGCCGTTGCGGTTTACGGTTTAAGCACGGTTTATTCGGTTTTCCTGTGGCGAAAAGGTTTTCGCAAGGACGACCACGTCAATTACCTTTTGCTGCTCACGGCGTTTGTGCTGCACACGGTCGCCATGTTTCTACGCGGCTTTTCCCTGAACCATTGCCCCGTCAACAACCTGTTCGAAGCGACCGTGTTCATCGCCTGGAGCGCCGCCGCCGTTTATCTCGTCATCGGCCTGCTGCCGCGGCTGCGGTTCCTCGGCGCGTTCGCGTCGCCGGTGCTGTTCGCCATCGGCGTGTTTGCGCTGATGCCCGAACTGGACCCGCCGCACGGCCCGGCCCCGCAGTTTTCCGGCGCGCTCACCAGCCTGCACGCGGCGACCATCCTGCTGGCGTATGGCGCGTTCGGCCTGGGCGCGGCGGCGGCGGGCATGTTTTTGACCGAACAACATGATCTGAAATTCCACAAACTCCGCGCCGTGCTGTCATTGCTGCCTCCGATACAACGGCTGGAAATCGTCACCGGCCGCCTCGTGCTGGCCGGCTTCGTTCTTTTTACCGTCGGCCTCGAAGCCGGCCGTTACCTGCCCCGCTCCGCGGACGCCGGTTATTGGTCGGATCCCAAGGTGGTTTGGTCCATTTTCATGTGGGTGGTGTATCTGGTGTTGCTCGCGTCGCGCCGGGTTTTTTCCCAATCCAGCCGCCGCTTCGCCTACGGTGTCATCGCCGCGTTTGTCTTCCTGCTCCTGACCTTTTGGGGCACGAACCTGCTCTCGCCCCTGCATCATCCATGAATGTCGTCGTCATCGGTTTGAGCCATCATTCGTCGCCCGTGGAACTGCGGGAGCGGTTCGCCTTTGCCGAAACAAAAATCCCCGGCGCGCTCCGGTCGCTGCGCGAATCGGGTGTTGCCGGCGAAGCCGTGATTCTTTCGACGTGCAACCGCGTGGAGATTTACGCCGCGACCACGCTGGAACCGGCCGCGGCGTTTGCCGGACTGAAACGATTTCTTGCCAGATGGGGCGAGACTGCTGGCGAGCCGCCATTAGAAAACGATTCCGGCTCGCGAGGACGCTCGCCCCACCAAGACAAAATCGGCGACGAACTTTACACGCTGGCCGAGCCGCAAAGTTTGCATCATCTCTTCAAGGTTGCGGGCGGGCTGGACTCGATGGTGCTGGGCGAAACGGAAATTCTGGGCCAGCTCAAGCAGGCTTACGCGCTCGCGCAACAGCACGGCCACACCGGCGCGCGGCTGAACAAGGCGTTTCAACGCGCGTTTCATGCCGCCAAACACATCCGCACCCATACGAACATCCAGCGCGGCAGCGTGTCCGTGGCGTCGGCTGCGGTCGAACTGGCGGAGAAAATCTTCAGCTCGCTTCAGGAGCGCGAGGTGCTCGTCATCGGCGCCGGCGACACGAGCGAGAAAACCGCCCGCGCCCTGCTCTCGCGCGGCGCGCGGAGCATCATCGTCGCCAACCGCTCGCACGAGCGCGCCGTGGCACTGGCGAAGGAACTCGGCGGACGCGCCGTGCCGTTTGACAATTGGGCGGCGGAGTTTGAGAAGATTGACATCGCCATCAGCAGCACGTCGGCGCCGCATCACATTCTGGACCGCGCCAGACTCGAACCGCTGATGCAGGCGCGCAAGCAACGCCCCTTGCTGCTTATCGACATTGCCGTGCCGCGCGACATTGACCCGGCGGTGAACTTTCTGGAGAACGTCTATCTCTACAACATTGATGATTTGCAGGCCATCGCCGACGACTATCTGAAACAGCGCAAAAGTGAAATCGCACGGTGCGAGCATATCATCGCCGAGAAGGTAAAGCCGTTGCTTGAACCGAAAAACATACAGCCACAGATGAACACAGATGGATACAGATCGATGAAGATGTCACCCACAAAACCCTGGTAGTGCCCTGGTTTGGTTGTAGGGCACGACGTAAGGAGTGCTGGCCCAAAACGACTCGTCACCTCGTCGCCTACAAATGAGGACGCTGCCAAAACCCTGAGAAATTTGTTGTTCTTTTAATCTGTGTTTATCTGTGTACATCTGTTGCTGAAAAATGGCTTCTGAAAGACCAATTATCATCGCCACGCGTGGCAGCGCGCTCGCGCTCGCGCAGGCCAACTTGATTGCCGCACAGTGCCGCGAAGCGTATCCCAAACTGCGCTTCGAGTTGAAAATCATCAAGACCACCGGCGACAAATTGCAAACGGCGTCCATGGCAAAAAAAAATGAAGCGTTGCCCAAGGGTTTGTTCACCAAGGAGCTCGAAGTTGCATTGGTCAAAGGCCACGCCGATCTGGCCGTTCACAGCTTGAAGGATTTACCGACCGATTTGCCCGCCGGCCTCATACTTGCCGCCACGCCCAAACGCGCCGACGTGCGCGATGTGTTGATCTATCGCGATGCCGAATTCATCAAAACCCGCGCCGCTGGATTTTCCTCTCAACCCTCAACCCTCAACCCTCAACCGGTTGATTGGGCGCCGGGCCAGGACGCGTTGCGCGGTTTTGGGCCGCACTTGAAGCTGAAGGATTTCCCGGCAAAAGCGACCATCGCCACCAGCAGCACGCGGCGCAAGGAGCAGTTGCTCGCGGCGCGGCCGGATTTGAACGTCGTGGAAATCCGTGGCAACGTCACCACGCGGATGCAAAAGGTTGCCGAGCGTGGCGAACTGGACGCGACGGTGCTTGCGCTGGCCGGTCTAACGCGGCTCAACTTTCAAATTGAATCCGATGAATCGGAAAACACGCGGACGAGCCGTCCGCGCTCCGGCCGGCTCATCGGTGACGCGGTGCCGGACGGTTTGCTGGCGACGGTCCTCGACGTGGAGGTGATGCTGCCGTGTGTCGGGCAGGGTGCGATTGGCATTGAGATTCGGGCGGACGACGAACGCATCGCCAAAATCTGCGAGCGGCTGAATCATTTCAACACATTTCATTGCGTGACGGCGGAGCGCGCGTTTCTGCGCGCGATGGGCGGCGGCTGCCAGAGTCCCGTGGCCGCCTACGCCGAAATTGACGGCAGCCGGATGGAGATGCACACGGTGTCGTTCCGCGAAGGCCCGGCCAAGCGCGCCGATGGAAAACGTCCGATTGCTGAAGCGGCGGCACTGGGCGAAGAACTGGCGGAGAAATTGAAATAAATTGGCAGGTTCCGGCCCGCGCAATTTTTGACCAGATTACTTTTCCAAGGCGGCAAGAATGGAATCCAGTTGTTTCTTTTCGATATCGGTGGCGGTTCCTGCGACGATGTGGCCGGCGATGCTGCGCAAGATGTGGGCCTTGTCGGCGGGCAGTTTCGGCGATAACTCCGTGATAAAATCACGCGCGATGGCGGCGAAGGTATTTCCGTTGTAAAAGCAGAACGGCGCGAGGCGGTGGCATTGCAGACAAATGTCGAGCGCCTCGATCAGAGCAAGGTCCTTGGATTGGTTTTTCTCCCAGAGGGATTTAGCCGGCTGATGTCCGTCGGAAGTGGGTTTATGCAGCGCGTTCTTCTGCTTGCAAAGACCACGATTGATTTCAGTAACAATTTCCCAGTCGAATGAGGCGAGCCAAGGTTTGACGAGGCGCGACATAAGAAACCGGCCGATTCAATGAGCCGCGGACTTCCTTAGACCGGCCTTGATCCGTTGCAGGGTCGTGACGCCTTCGCTTTTGAGGTATCCCTTTCCCGTCCGGGCAAGGACAGGCTCGGCGGCAAAACGGTCCTGGATCCGGAGAGCATCCTTCATGATCCGTCTCAGGCGTTTATGCTGGGTTTCTGTCACACTCCAAAGGTAACCAATGAATCTCATCTTCGCAAATTGAAAATCCCTTGCCGTTGTAAACAAAGCGCACTTCGGCACAATTATCAAGGATGGCAGGGCAAACCTGCCGGTTTGCCCAAATTTCACCACCAACCAGCCCGGTGATACTGGCGGAACCCCGCCGGGATGCGCACACTGGAACATCGCTTCGCTCGTTCTTGAGAAAATTTGGGCGGCGCGGCAGCGCCGGGCTCTACCTGATATCAAACCATACCAAGAAAACAAAAACGGCGCGGGTTTTGGCCCGCGCCGCTGTTCCCCCGGTTCCTCCGGAGCGTGTTTTTACACGTCATAATACATCCCGCCTTCGCGCTTCGCGCTTCGGCGCGGCGAGCAGGATTTTCTTCGTATTTTACACGTCGTAATACATGAAGAATTCGTACGGATGCGGACGCAGGCGGATGGCGTCGTGTTCCTTGCGCTTGCTGCTGATCCACATGTCGAGGAAGTCCTCGGTGAAGACGTCGCCCTTGAGCAGGAACGCATGGTCCTTCTGCAGACAATCCAGCGCTTCGGTGAGGCTGCCGGCCACATTCGGAACCTTCTTCAATTCTTCCGGCGGCAGTTCGTAGATGTTTTTATCCAGCGGCGCGCCGGGTTTGATTTTATTCTGAACGCCATCGAGACCGGCCATGAGCAGCGCAGCGAAGCAGAGGTACGGATTCGCGGCCGGGTCCGGCGGGCGATATTCGAGGCGCTTGGCCTTGGGATTCTCGCTGTAAGTCGGGATGCGGACGGCGGCGCTGCGGTTGCGGGCGCTGTAGGCGAGGTTGACCGGCGCTTCGTAGCCCGGCACGAGGCGCTTATAGCTGTTCGTGGTCGGGTTGCAAATGGCGCACAGGGCTTTGGCGTGCTTGAGCAAACCACCGGCGTAATAAAGCGCCATTTCGCTCAAACCACCATATTCCTTGCCGGCGAAGAGCGGCTTGCCCTTTTTCCACAACGATTGATGGACATGCATGCCGGAGCCGTTGTCGCCGAAGAGCGGTTTGGGCATGAAGCAGGCGGTCTTGCCGTGTTTCCGGGCGATGTTCTTGACGACGTATTTATAAATCATCATCCAATCGGCGGAGGTAACGAGGGGGCTGAAGCGATAATCAATTTCGGCCTGGCCGGCGGTGGCGACTTCGTGGTGCTGGCGTTCGATTTTGACGCCGAGCTCCTCCATCACCAGGCACATTTCGGTGCGGATGTCCTGCTGGGTATCGGCGGGCGCGACCGGGAAGTAACCTTCCTTGTGGCGGATCTTGTTGCCGAGGTTGGGCATTTCATCGCGGCCGGTGTTCCAAACGGCCTCCTCGGAATCGATGGAGTAAAACGTGCCGTTGCTTTTGGAGTCGAACTGGACGTTGTCGAAGATGAAAAATTCGGCTTCCGGACCGAAAAACGCCTGGTCGGCGAGGCCGGTGGAAATCAGAAATTTCTCCGCCTTCTGGGCAATACCGCGCGGGTCGCGGCTGTACGGTTCCAATGTGCCGGTCTCGGAAATGGTGCAGGTGAGGCTCAACGTCGGGACCGCGCAAAACGGGTCAATGAACGCGGTGTCCGGATCGGGCATGGCCAGCATGTCGGAGGCTTCAATGGATTTCCAGCCACGGATGGAGGAGCCGTCGAAGCCGAGGCCTTCGCTAAAAATGTCCTCGGTCAGTTCGCCGACGGGACAACTAAAATGCTGCCAGGTGCCGAAAGTGTCGACGAACTTGATGTCCATCATTTTCGCACCCGCCTTTTTTGCCAGTTCAA
>Ga0265316_10004668_pt1 | contig 13568 bp, 13 predicted proteins | sample 4522metaG_FD_202092 | JGI IMG/M metagenome (GOLD analysis project Ga0265316, IMG submission 202092) | Rhizosphere microbial communities from Carex aquatilis grown in University of Washington, Seatle, WA, United States - 4-5-22 metaG | ecosystem: Host-associated > Plants > Roots > Rhizosphere >... | reverse complement strand
TCGAAGGTAGAAGTTCTTCATTGGAACTGGAGCAATAAGAGCACACGCGACGGATTTGACAAGGCGACCGAGGCGGGCCGAGTCCTAGTTCCTCGCCGTTCGCAACCCTTCTTGCAGGCCCAAGCTCCGATACCGTTTGGTGCCGTTGGTTTGGTGATCGCCCGCCGTCAGCGCGCTATACTGGGTCCATGTTGCGCACCAGCGCCTCGGATGCGGAGACTCGCCGTAAGGCGCGCGCGGCCTGGCCGGTGGTTGTCCGCTCGCTCGCTGACGACACGGACGATGACCTTTCCACCGTCACGGATCCCGCCCAGCGCATCCGCATGATGTGGCCGCTGGCGGTCGAGTCGTGGCAGCTCGCGGGTCTTCCCTGGCCTTCCTATACCCGCGCCAACACTCCCTCGCGCGTATTTCGCGCGGGCGAGCCGCGCCCAGGCGACGATGATCCTCGATAGCCTGAACGACGACTTTCGCGACTTCTTGCTGGCTTTGGCCCAGCACGAGGTCGAATTTCTGATCGTGGGCGCCTATGCCTTGAGCTTCCACGGGGCTCCGCGCGCCAGTGGGGACATCGACATCTTCGTACGCCCAAGCTCCGACAATTCTGCCAGGGTCTGGAAGGCTCTGGCCGAGTTCGGCGCACCCGTCGAGTCCGCCGGCGTTGTCCAATCTGATTTCGCAAGACCCGACCTGGTCTATCAGATTGGACTTCCACCCCGTCGGATTGACCTGCTCACCTCGATTTCGGGTGTGTCATTCGACGATGCGTGGAGTTCCCGCGTGTCTGCCCAACTCGGCGGCTGGCCTGTGCATTTCATCGGCCGCGAGGCATTTCTACGCAACAAGCAGGCTGCGGGCCGCCCCAAGGATCTCGCGGACGCGGCCCGGTTGAGCAAAGTCCGGAAATAGCGTTTGTCGCCGAAGGGGATCTCGCCCCCCACATGGCATGCACGACCCGCGCGCCGCTGGAGCGGGACTTCACTCACATCGTCGCCTTCTCCTTGATGAACACCCACAATGAACCCAAGCCGGCGGCTTTGGGATCGATTGTGCTCCAGTTGTCGGGCAGCCTGGGCGGTGCCCACTCGAACAGCCAACGGGCATCGGCGGGCGACAGGTTCACGCAGCCGTGGGACGCGGGAAAGCCGAAACGATCGTGCCAGTAGGTCCCGTGCAGCGCCTCGTTCTTGTGAAAGTAGAGCACATAGGGAACACGGTCGACACCGTAGGGATCATCGGGCTCGCCGTGCATATCGCTGCAGTCCATCTTGTGCTCGACGTGGTACAGGCCGGGGTGGGTCTCGCTCTCGTCGTGATCCTTGCCGCTCGAGATCAGGGTCGCGTACACGGGCACATCGCCCTCGTAGGCGGTCAGGGTCTGCTGGCCGAGATCGACGAGGACCCATTTGGAGCCGGCCGGAATTATCGGTGGGCGGCTATGTCGTGTGATGATTCGGACCGCCTTCCTGGTCAAACGCCCGCTGTCCGTCGCGACGCTAGCCTTGTCGATTTCCCGCACCGGGACTCGGTCGTAGCGCTGCAATCCGATCTTTGCGGCCGCGCGCATGTTGCGCACAACGAATGCGAGGGGCAGGTGTGGCTGCGGCTCACCATGGAAGCGACTGGGCGTGAGCATTTGCACACGGCGCGCGGGCACGAATCCGCCCTCGACCCGTTCGAGCCATCCTCGCGCTCGCAGCTCGACGTTGGGCAAGAACGCCATTTCCCGGTTCTTCTGATTCCGCGCCAGGATGGGTCCGTCGAGGCGCGGCTGCTTGAATATCCGGAAGGCTGACTTGCCGATTCGTCCGTACCACGAGGTCTCGGCGTTCGGTGCGCTCGCCGCCTCACTGGGCTGCGGGTTGAGCAAGGCAAGCTTGATGGCGCCGTCAGCGCCGAGCAGCGCCCACCCGTGTGGCGAGGCGCAATCGGGCTTGCATGCCGTGACCGTGACCGTGGCGCCCTCGCGCAGGACTCCAATTTCTGGACTCTCTGCTTCGGGATGCAATCGCACCCGCGCAAAGCGCGTCTTGACGGCTGCCGAGAACGGCGGGGTTCGAGCGTCAGCACTCGTTCTTCCAAGAGGGCCCTCTTCACTGGCCGACGCCGCCCAGACGAAGATCGTCGACATCAAACTGCAGACCGCAAACATTGGGAATTCTCGCTTCCTTCTCATTCGGCGGATAGCCCTCAATGAGGTGATGCATGAAGTGCGCCGAACGTCTCACTCCAGGCCGCAACATCGCCACCAAGGGCGGCCCGCCGGAACAACCGACAGCCGGCGAGCATCCAACAGGAACTAAGGCTGTTGCCGAAAGCGATCCGGCAGCGACGAGAGCAGCTCCTGCAGACCTTGCAGGCTGAGGGGCTTGGCCAGGTGTCTCTCGAAACCCGCCTCGCTCGCATGCTGCAGGTCCTCGGGCAGCGCGTAGCCGGTCACGGCGACAAGAAATGTGTGTTTGAGCGCTTGGTCGGCTCGGAAGGCGCGCGCCACATCGTAGCCAGTCATCCCGGGAAGACCCACGTCACAGAGCACGACCTCAGGATGGAAGCTCCTGGCCAGGGCCAGCCCCGTGGGGCCGTCATGCGCCACGGCGACCTGGTGTGCGTCCAACTCGAGCGCCTCGCGCAAGCTGTCGGCGGCGTCGATGTTGTCCTCGATGATCAGCACGCGCCGGCACTTGATGGTGGGGCTGCTGGTCGTCGTCTCTGCTGGCGCGGCCTCGACTTGATCATCGGGAAGACTCACCACGAACTCGGCTCCCTGTCCTATCCCGTCGCTGTGTGCACGAATGTGGCCATCATGGAGCTTGACCAGCTCCTGGGCCAGAGCGAGCCCCAAACCGAGCCCTCCCTTGCTGCGATCGAGCGTCGATTCCCCCTGCATGAAGGGCTCGAACAAATGGGCGAGCGTCTCTTCGGTCATACCGGCCCCGCTGTCCGCCACCACAATGGTCGGATGCTTCGTCGCCGGATCTGTGGAAACGAGCACCCGGGCCAGGCCTCCCTTGCCCGCAAACTTGGCCGCGTTCCCCAGCAGGTTGCCCACAACCTGGGCCAGCCGTGTCGGGTCGGCGCTTACGAACAGTGGCTCAGGCGCGAACTTGCTCTCGAGAGCGACTCCATTCTCCTCGAAGAGCGAACGATGGTCGTCGACGGTTCGACGAACCAGATCGTTCAGCTCAACCCGCCGCCGCTCAAGTCGGATCTTGCCTCGGCTGATGCGCGTGATGTCGAGCAAGTCGTCGACCAAACCGGTCAGGTGCTCGACTTGGCGATTGATCACGGCATTCGCGCGATTCGCCTGTTCGCTGCCTGGGACGGCCCGTCCCAGCACGTACAGGCTGTTGCGAATGGGCGCCAGCGGGTTGCGCAGTTCGTGAGAGAGCATGGCCATGAACTCGTTCTTGCGCCGATCCGACTCCCTCAGCTCGGCTTCGCTCTGGCGTAGGGCCTGCTCTGCCTGCTTGCGTTCGGTGATGTCGTGGAACACCTGCACCACGCCCAGTAAGGCCCCATCCTTGGTACGCAACGGCGTGCTGACCACGAGTTCGTCCCGGTAGCCTTCGGGATACGTCCGCCTCACCTCGGATTCCATTCGGCTCGACCCTTCTGCCACACGCACCAGCGGGCAGATCTGCGAGTCGCAGTCGCAGCAAGGAGAGACGTCTCGGCAGAGATGGCCAACCAATTCGGCAGCCGGACGCCCAATCCGACGTGCACGGGTCGCGTTGACTCTCATGATCTTGCCGTCGCAATCAAGCACCCACACGCCATCGCCGGCGGTCTCGAAGATCTGCTGCAGCTCGGCGTGCGCGCGCTCGAGCGCGCCTTCGGCTTGCCGCCTCACCGCAGATTCTTCCAGCAAACTGCGGTTGCTGGCCGCCAGCTCGGACGTGCGCTGGTCGACGGTGACCTCCAGGCTCTTGCGGTGATCCCGCAGTTCCCTCTCGGTTTCCAGCCTCGCGACCACGTTTCCGAACAGGCTGCCCAAGGCGAGCAGGATCTCCAACTCCTCCTTCGAGAAGTCTCGCCGGGTGAGGCGTCCGACGACCGCAACGCCGGTGGTTCGCCGATCGCGAGGCAAGGGAAGCATGGCCAGCGCGCACGCCGGGACGGACAGGACCAGCGAGCCCAGAAATCCGGTCGCCAGTACCGATCGAATCTCATCGCGCGCCTGGCGAAGAACCTCAGCCACGGAGATCTCGTGCGAGAGGAGGCTGCGCACAACCACCGGCTCGCCACCTTCGTCGGCTTGCACGACCAGCACGAACTCGCAGCCAAAGAAGCTGCTGATGGCTTGCGCCAGCTCCGCCCAGGCATCCTGCTCGGGAGACAAGTTGCTCAAGTACTGCGCGGCTCGCAGCACCGCAGTCAGGCGTTCGGATGCCACGCTCATGGCTCGACTCCCATGGGCGCAAGGAACAGGCTCTGCACGAACAGATCTTCGAACTCGGCGCACTGGCCGAGGTTCATCAGGCACGCGCGCCCGCGCACGGCCTCGACAGCGCGCGCTCCCTCGGACGAGGTCAGCACCATCTCACAGCCGGCGAGCGCGAGGTTGTCGTAGGTCTCGACGCGCTCGGGAGCAATCGACGGCAGCAGGCCGATGGCCTGCGCGTTGGTGACATCGAGCGACCGGCCGAATAGGCCCGTGGTGACAATGCGGCGCAGGTCCTGGCATGCAACGCCCGCCCGCCGCGCCAGCAGCTGCACACCGGCAGCGATGGCGGCCTTGGCTCTTTGGAACACGTCAATGTCGCGCTTATAGAGAATGATCTCGCTGCCCTTCCCGCCCAGCGATAGCGCCTCCGCGGCTGCCCCGTCAACCAGATTGCCTCGGCTCGACAGCAATCCGGCCCGGCGCAGGCAGGCGACCCAGTCGACCAGTCCAGAACCACACACACCCGTCGGTGGGCCGCCGCCCATGACTTCGAAGTGAAGGGGCGTCCCTGCCCGCACGCGAGAAATCGCACCCGTATCTGCCGGGACCGCGCAGCGCACGCCACTGCCTTCAAACGCTGGGCCACCGGCCGCGCTCGTCACCCACAGCGTCTCGCCATCCCACAGTGCGATCTCGGTGTTGGTCCCGAAGTCGAGCAGCAGCGCGGGGACCTCGCCCTGCAGCAGGTTTGCCGCGAGCACGGCGGCGAGGAGATCCGAACCCACGAACCCGGCCAGGGGCTGCACCACGTGCACCGCCGCCTCGCAGCCGGCGCCGAGGCGCCAATGCAGCTGCTTTTCCGAGAGCCACGTCGCCGGGCCCGCCCATGATTCAGGGTCCAGCAATCTGCCCTGCGATCCATGGAGCAGCGAAAGCATCGCCGTGTTTCCCACCGCGACGACGGTCGGCCGAGCCGCCACTTCGAACCCGTCGCTGACGACCATCTCGCGCAGGGCTTCGGCCACCGCGAGTTCCACGGCGTGTGCCAGATCGCGAGCCACCGCCGGATCGCGGGCCGCTTGCAGCCGGGTCACCACATCCGAACCAAAACGCGACTGGGGGTTCAGCCCGCGTCGCGCCGCCAGTCGCCTGCGACCTTCTTCACCCCAGAATGCGAGGCCAATATTGGTGGTTCCAACGTCGATGGCAATTCTGGAAATGCGCGCTGGACCACTCGCGCCGGTGACGCCAGGACGGGCGGGGCTGCAAAGCGCCTCGGGTGCAATGGGGCGCCACGCTGAACGGGGCGCAAGGTCCACGACCTCGATCTCCACCTCACCCAAAGGCACCAGCTGGCACGAAAGGCGCAGTCCAGCTTCCACGAGCGCGGGATCGAGACTCAACTTCTCCTCCGACGTCGGTGGCGACACCGGCCCCGACAGGACGCGAACCCGGCACAGCCCGCACGAGCCGTTGCCATTGCAGCCGGTGCGCACCCGCAGGTCGGTGTCTTCCAGGACCTGGCGAACGCTCGCTCCCGGCGCCGCCTGGATGATCTGCAATTGGTCCCCGAATCGGGCTCGTACAACGACTGCCACGGTCAGATGCGGTGCCTCTTTGCTGAATCCACGAGAGCCTGCACGCACTCCGGTCGCGCCTCGAGCGGGATCTCACATCCCGAAGAAAGGATGAAACCCGCATCTGCGTCGTCGAGCACCTGTCGACACGCCGCCGCTATGTCCTCGGGCTCGGAGTCGACAAACGCCAGAGGGCGAATGTTTCCGTCCAAGCACAGTCGAGGAGCCGCTGCCCGCGCCCGTGTCGGATCCACGCAATAGTCGATGTTGCCGATATCCACGCCGCAGTCTGAGTACAGCGGTAGGATGGGCTCAACCGGCCCGGCGATGTGAAGCCAGGTGACGGGAGCCTTGCGCTTGAGCGCCTGGCACAGCCGCCGCAACCTCGGGGCCAACAACTCGCGAAAGAGCGCGGGCGGCACAACCGCCGGGGAAGCCGACGGATCGAAGACGACGCAGACGTGCGCTCCCGCTTCCAGTTGCGCCTGCCCAAAGCTCACGGCCACATCCGCGGCGAAGTCCAGCAGCCGCTCGAAGGCTTCCGGCTCGTCCGCCGCAGCAAACAGGGCGCGCTCAGCCCCGAGAAGTTGGCAGGCCAGGGTCATCGGTCCCAGCACGCAACCCGCCACCAGCACGCGATCTTGCAGGTCCTGCCTGAGCAATCGCGCCGCTTCGAGAAGGACCGGCATGCGGCCGGCCTTTGTGGGATCGGGGACCGCCAGCTCGGCCACAGCAGACGGCCGCTCGAGCACGTGCTGTTCCACCGACGGGTAGCCGTCCTTGGGAAAGCGCAGACGCGAGCCCAGTGCCTCGGTCTCCACGTTGACGTCCAGCAGGGCGAAGACAGCATCGCCGCGATAGCGATCCAGCGCTGCCAACTGGCAGCGGGCCAGCACGGCGGCGTCGGTCAGATATTGGTCCAGAGCCACGCCGGCGATCCGCGCGGCGTGCCCGAAGATCTGCGGAATCACGGGAACCCGATCGCTGGGTTCAAAACGAACCGCCGCCAGGATGCGCTCGAGCCCGGTCATGGACGGACGCCCAGCCCTTCCAGAAAATGAACGCAGTCGAAAGCGTCGTGAGCCACATAGTCGACGTTCAACGCCTCGGCCGTGCATTGCTTGAGCGCGGCTCCGCCAGCCACCACCGCGACATGCGCGAGCCCGCGCTCGCGCAGCAGTCCGCGCAGCTGGCGCACCAAAGGAACCACGGGACTGATGAGCCCGCTCACCAGAACGGCGAAGGCCTGTTCCCGCGCGACCGCCGCCACCATGTCAGCGACGGGGCAGTCCTTGCCGCAATCGACGACGCGGAAGCCTTTGGTCGTGAGCACCATTCTGGTTATGTTCTTGCCCAGATCGTGGACATCGCCCTGGGGCGTGGCGATCACCAGCGTGCCGCGCGTGCAAGGCCCTGAACCTTCGGGAAACACTTCACGCGCGACCGCCATCGCCGCGCGTCCGGTGAGCATGATCTCGAGCAGGTTGAACTGCTCGCTGGTGCACTTGGCGCTCATGAGGTCCATGGCGGCTTCCAGCCCCTGGACAACCAGACGCTGCCCGTCGGATCCCGGCGCGCGCAACCGGCGCGCTTCCGCGAGCGCGGCTTGTGAGTCTCCGTCGAGCAGGTGCGCGACGAGCGTGCCCAGCGCGGCATCCATGTGGTCGGCGAAATATACTTTGCCCTGACGGCGGGGCAACCAGAGAACCGGGGCGACCTTCTGCCAAGGTAACCGCGCTCCCCTGACAGGCGGCCTGTCACGTGCTAGATCCCGCGCAGCGAACGTGGTGCAGAGAAGCTAGCTTGGGGAACTCAGGAGCGCAGTCATGACTTTGAGCAGACGCAAACTTGGCAGTCAGGGACTTGAAGTATCGGCGATCGGCCTTGGCTGCATGGGCATGAGCCAGTCGTATGGTCCGGCTGACGAGGGCGAATCGATCGCGACCCTTCATCGCGCCATCGAACTGGGATGCAATTTCTTCGATACGGCCGAGGTCTATGGTCCGTTCACCAACGAGGAGCTGCTTGGCCGCGCGTTCAAGGGCCGGCGCGATCAGGTCGTGATCGCCAGCAAGTTTGGCTTTCGTGTCGAAAACGGGAAGCAAGTCGGTACCGAGAGAGATAGCCGGCCCGCGCATATCCGCGACGCCGTGGAGGGCTCATTGCGCCGGCTGGGCACCGACCATATCGACCTGCTTTACCAGCACCGCATCGATCCGGCCGTGCCCATCGAAGACGTGGCCGGCGAGGTAAGCAATCTGGTTCAGCATGGCAAGGTACGATTCTTTGGTCTTTCCGAAGCCGGCGTCGCCAACATCCGGCGCGCCCACGCCGTGCATCCCGTAACTGCTCTACAAAGCGAATACTCGCTGTGGGAACGCAATTTGGAGGCGGATATCATTCCGGTTCTGCGCGAGCTGGGCATCGGCCTGGTGCCCTTCAGTCCGCTGGGCCGGGGCTTTCTCACCGGCGAGGTGAAGCGCGCGGAAGAGTATCCGCAAGGTGATTTCCGGCGAAATGATCCTCGCTATCAGGGCGCCAACTACGACGCCAATGTGAAGGCGGCGCAAATGGTGCGCGATATCGCTTCCGCCCATCACGCGAAGCCTGGACAGATTGCGCTGGCCTGGCTGCTACACAACGGCAACGACGTCGTGCCCATCCCCGGCACCAAGCGTCGCAAATATCTGGAAGAGAATCTGGCGGCCGAGGCCATCCAGCTCAGTCCCGCGCAAATGAAGGCGCTCGACGACGCCTCGGCGCCCGGAAAGTTCCTGGGCCGGCGTTACCCCGATTGGATGATGGCCACGATTGATCGTTGATCTGTCGCTTCATCCAAAACGCGAAAGAATTGCGTGCAAATAGGCTGACCCGCGAGCCCAGGCGAAAGGTCCACGGGCGGCCCAGAATAGATGTGGGACGGAGGCGCTGTAACCCGCGGGAGCGCGTGCCCACCTGGCAGAAGGGAGGAATACATCATGCTCACAAGAGCGCTGTATTTGACCGCGGCCTCGATTTGGTTTCTCGCGACGCCCGGCGCGGGCCACGCGGCGGATGAGACGTGCACCTCGACGCCTGATCCCTCCGCCGTACGGTACGAGGTACCCGCAGACCAACCCCAGGGAAGCGTCAGTTTGCTGTCCTTCGGAGTGGAATCAGTGAGGAGCTCACGCGGAGTCACGCGCGACTATCTGCACGTGCGCATAGTCGCCGAGAACCACGTTGGACCGTCACCGTGGCAAGTGGACCCGGCCGAACAGCGGATACACGAAGGGTCCTTGCGGCTGCAACCGCGCTATGCCGAGACCAGCACCGACAAGGCTTCTCTGAAGGTCACCACCGGGCAGAAGGGATGGCTGGACCTGTTCTTCGCCGTGGACCGAAACACCGCCCCTGCATCGCTGGTCGTCGACTGGACGGTGGACATCGGGGGCCGGACCGAGCGCGAGACGACCGCCTTCGACCGAGAGTCAGGCGCGGCGTCGGTGTACTACGGCCCCGAGATTTCCAGCGACACTCAGTTCGTACCGGTGGGCCCGAACTGGTGGTACACGAGTGAGCCATGGGTGAACTGTTTCATGGACCAAGACCTGTCGCTCACCCATCTCTATCGCATCACTCATCGCCACCATATCTATCTCCCCCCGATCGTCATTCACACGTCCAGCCCCGAGTCGGCTCCGGGCGGTTCTATTTGAGGAGCTACACCACAATCCTCCGCCGCAGGCGATGGATGGCGAAGGTGCCGGCCGCGACGGTCACCACCACCAGGAAGGCGAAATCGGCGAGCAGCACGGGCGAGAAGCGGGACAGAATCAACGAGCGGGTCAGGCGAATGGCATGAGTGAGGGGCAAAACCTCGGCGAAGGGGCGAAGAGCGCGCGGCAGGCTGTCGAGGGGAAAGACCGTCCCGGAAAAGAAGAACATCGGGGACAGAAGACCGGTGAAGTAAAAATTGAAGTGATTGATGTTCTGCACGTACGAGGTCACGACCAGCGACAGCGCGCCAAACATGGCCCCGGTCAGAAACCCAAGCGGCACCGCCAGCAGGCCCATGGGCAAGGGAATGGCCCCGAAGAGGGACATGACCAGCACGACACAGGCGCTGAAAAACAGGCCTTTGCTGGCTGCCCACAGGATTTCGCCGACAAAGAGGTTGTTGACCGTGACCGGGGCGGCAACCATCCCGTCGTAGGATTTCTGAAATTCCAGCCGCACGAATGTAGCGAAGGTGCACTCGTACGATGCCGTGAACATAGAGGAGGTCACGGGCAAGGCCGTGGCGAGAAACACGATATAGGGGACGCTGTCCATCGACACGAGGTAGCGGCCCAGCCCAAGCCCGATCCCCAGCAGGAAGATCACGGGCTCAAGGAAAGGGGGCAGGCCGTTGCTGATGAGGTTCTTGGTGTAAACGCGCATGTGGCGGTGCCACACGCTGTACAGGCGCGCGCCCAGGGCGGGCGGATGAATGTCATTGGCGGGCATCGAGCCTCCTGCCGGTCGCTTTGAGAAAGACGTCTTCCAAAGTGCTCGGGCGCAGATGGGTGTCGCCCGGCGGCAGCTGGTCGGCCACCGCCTTCAGAATATCGTAGTCGCTCGCATACACGCGCACCGATTCGTCCGACTGCTCGATGCGCGCGGTCCCCGCCGGCAGGCGCTCGATCGCTTGGGGCGCGCGCGTGACGTCGGTCAGTTCCAGAACATAAGGTTCGATGTGGTTCGCCAACAGCAGCTTGGGGTTGCCCCGCAACACCGCCTTGCCGTTCTCGATAATCAGGACGTCGTCGCACAGCTGGAACGCCTCTTCCATGTAGTGCGTGGTCAACATGATGGTCAAGCCGCCGCGCTTGAGCTGGCGTAGCTTGTCCCAGATGGTGTGGCGGACTTGCGGGTCGAGCCCGGTGGTCGGCTCGTCGAGGATGAGCAGACGCGGCTCATTGAGCAGAGCCCGCACGATGACCAGCCGGCGCTTCATGCCGCCCGAGAGTTCGCGGATGCTGGCGCGGGCCTTCTCGCGCAACTCCATGAATTCGAGCAGCTCCGCGATGCGCGCCTCGGCTCGCTTGGCCGGAATGCCGTAGAGCCTGGCGAACACGCGCAGGTTTTGCGTGACGTCGAGTTCCTCGTCGAGGTTGTCGTCCTGAGGAACCACGCCGGAGCGGCACTTGATCTCCAGCTCGTCGCGCTCGGGATCGAAGCCGAACGCCGAAACGGTCCCGTGCGGTTTGGGGTCGCGCTCGGCCTTGCGATAGATGAGGCGCATGATCGTGCTCTTGCCGGCGCCATTGCGACCGAGCAGCCCGAAGCAAGTCGAGGCCGCCACGTCGAAGCTGATCCCGTCGACCGCCTTCACGTGGCGATAGGATTTGTGGACGTTGTCGAAGACGATGACCGGGGCTGCCATGAACGGCTAGGGTTAGCACAGCCTGGCCCCGAGAGCCTACCTGCCCTCGACATCCAACTCCTGGTAGCACTACTGATTGAAATTCGGACCGAGCCGGCGCGTCGCGAGGAGGCCCGGCCGCGACGAGCGCCGAGGGAAGATACTCGACGTATCTGACCGAGAAGCGAGAAAGCGGACGGGCCCCGCAGCAGCGACGGCGACGGGAGAAATTCAATCAGTAGTGCTAGGTGCTCCCGCGCCTGGCTGTGCTAGATCCTACGCAGTTGGCGCCTTGTGATTCGGCGGCGACGTGGAAGGAGCGTGTTCCCATGTTCAGGATCGATCGTGTTGTTTTCGCTTCAGTAGTTGGTGTGTCGGTCTCTCTGGTATCTTCTGTGGCCATGTCTCAGCTCGATCTGCCCCGTCCCAGTCCTTCGGCCAAGGTGTCCCAGGTGATTGGGCTGACTGAATTGTCGGTCGACTACAGCAGCCCGGCGGTCAAAGGCCGGCCAATCTGGGGCGGCCTGGTGCCGTACGATCAGATGTGGCGGACGGGCGCGAACCAGGCCACCAAGATCAGCTTCAGCAAGGACGTGGTCTTCGCAGGCAAGCCCGTGCCGGCTGGAACCTACGCGCTCTTCACCATCCCGTCCAAGGACGCGTGGACCGTTGTGCTCAACAAGAAGGCCGATCAGTCGGGCACAGCACGGGACTACAAGCCCGAACAGGATCTGCTGCGCGTGAAAGTGCAGACCAAGGCCGCGCCTTTCCGTGAACGCATGACCTTTGTCTTCTCGGACTTCACCGACGACGAAGCCGTGCTCAATCTGGAATGGGAGCGGCTGTCCGTGTCCATTCCCATCAAGGTCCACACCGCCGAGCAAGCGCTGGCCAACATCACGACCAGCATCGACGGCACGTGGCGAACCTTTGCCTTTGCCGCGCGCTACATGCTGGAGACCAAGAAGGACTACAACACCGGCCTCAAGTACATCGACCAGTCGCTGGCCATCAAGGAGGATTGGCTCAACCTCTGGATCAAGGCGTCGCTGCTCGCTGCCAAGGGCGACTACAAAGATGCCTACGGTTTGGCCGAAAAGGCCTACAAGCTTGGCCAGAAGGCGGAGTTCTTCTTCTTCGAAGCTGACGTGAAGAAGGCGCTCAGCGAGTGGAAGAAGAAGTTCTAGCGCCGCTTGCGAGCGTAATTCGCCTCGCCCCGCGAAAGCGGGAAGAGGCCAGGTTTGCCCCGGAATTTCACCACAGAGAGCACAGAGTTCACAGAGACGGATGGGAAGGAAGGAAGGGTTCGGACCCGGATCCGAAACCCTTTCCTTCCGGCCTCTGCGCCCTCTGTGCCCTCTGTGGTGAGACTCCGGATCGCACCGGCGGTCGTCAAGTCAGACCGTTCGGTGACTAACGCCGCCGACCAGGCGACGATAGACGGCCTGGTAGCGATCCACGGCCGGGTCCAGTTGGAAATGCTCCTCGGCCCGGGTTCGTGCTAGCCGCGACATGCGGGCGTGAAGATCCGGGTCGGCGAGCAAGTCGCGCACGTGCTTTGCCATGGCTTCGATGTCTCCTACCGCAGCCAAGCATCCAGTCTCGCCGTCCTGCACGACCTCGGGAAGCCCGCCCACGTTGGAAGCCACCACGGGCACGCCACACGCCATCGCCTCCAGCGCACCCAGCCCGAAGCTCTCGGTCTCGCTCGGCAACAGGAACACGTCGCTCCCTTGCAGGACCTTGGCCACGTCCACGCGCTCGCCGAAGAACGTCACGTCGGCTGCCAATCCAAGAAGACTGACCAACGCCTCGACGTGTGAGCGTTCCGGGCCATCACCAGCCAGGTGCAACTTCGCCGGCATCTCGCCGCGCACGCGCGCAAAGATGCGCACCACGTCCTCGACCCGCTTGAGCAGACGGAAATTCGAAACATGGGTGACAACCCACCTGGCGGCCGGCGCCTTGGCATCCGGGCAAAACCGACCTGTGTCGACGAAGTTGGGAATCACCTCGATGCGACTCTCGCGTGGCAGGTCGAGTTGGCGAAGGGCCTCCTCGGCCAACCAGCGCGAGGGCGCGGTGATGCCATCGCCGGCCAGAACCGCAAAACGCACGAGCGAGGTGAACTTGGGATCCGCGCCAATGCGGGTGACATCCGTGCCGTGCAGGGTGGTGAGGATCTTGGGTGCAGCGGCGCCCAAGACCTGCCGGGCAAGAT
>Ga0265316_10004667_pt1 | contig 13569 bp, 14 predicted proteins | sample 4522metaG_FD_202092 | JGI IMG/M metagenome (GOLD analysis project Ga0265316, IMG submission 202092) | Rhizosphere microbial communities from Carex aquatilis grown in University of Washington, Seatle, WA, United States - 4-5-22 metaG | ecosystem: Host-associated > Plants > Roots > Rhizosphere >... | reverse complement strand
GGTGCGTGGCGCGGCGAAAGTGGACGTCCTCGACGAGCAGGTCGGTAGTGAACAGCAGATCCTCGCGGCTGCCGCGGGACCGGTAAATGGCGCAATCGTCGCCGATGCCCAACAGCAATCCAGCCGCCGGCGCGGCGCCCGCCCACCGGCGGATCCGTTCGACCAGATCCCGCTCGCCCGTTTGCCGTCCGTTGCGCTTGACCATAGCACCGCCATCTGAGAGAATACCGTACGAATCAAGAGGGTGGTTTGCCCGCGCGCCTCGCGGGGCAAGCAATGATCGGGCAGCGGGCGAGCGGCGACTATGTCGTACATTTTTCGGCAATCCAGGCCAACGGGCGCCGCACCCTGGAGGAAGGGGCGCAGCCCAAGGGCCTGGCGGCCGAGAACCTCTCGCGCGCGTCTGATCCGCTCTTTAAGCATACAAGGCAAACATATAATCTAAACGGCCTGAGTGCCCGTGCGAGGGCCTTTGGCGGTGGAGCGTGCTCCCCCGAAGCCATGGGGTTGGCCGGCGGGAGTTAGGCAAGGCGACGGCCCGGCGGTTTCGAGGGCGACAGGCACGCCAAACACACGGCGCGCACACGGCACGCCTGTTCTTGGCACCCGATGCGCCCGATTGGAGGCAAGCATTTTGGCCGAGGTTTTTGCTAGAATAGGGACACTCACGGCGCTATCGTCTAACGGTTAGGACGGAGCCCTCTCAAGGCTTAAATACGGGTTCGATTCCCGTTAGCGCTACCAGCCATCCTGATCGATTCCCTTGAACTTCAGTGGCGATCTCAGCACCGTTCTATGACCGCGGCCATTACCAGGCAGACGGCCAGGGAGCGACACGGCGCACCAGCGTGCGGAGCCATGGGAGAAAAAAGATAAACGGCTCCAAAAATACGCGCCGGGATGTATAATCGGAACCGGCCAGGCAGCCCAAATCAAAACCTGGCTGACAGGAGTTGCCGTGAAGCTCAGGAGTCTGTATGGTTTCACCCTTGTTTGTGGCTTGGCTCTGGTTTCCACCCGCTGCGCCGGCAGGCCGGGCTCGGAACCCCCGCACCTTCGGAAGCAGGGGACAGCTACCCAATTGATTGTCGATGGCAAGCCGTTCCTGGCGTTGGCGGGAGAGTTGTCCAATAGCAGCGCCACGAGCGTCGAGTATATGGCGCCCCTCTGGGGGAAACTCGCGGCGGCGGGTTTGAACACGGTCATCGCGGGCGTTTCCTGGAACCAGATTGAGCCACAGGAAGGCAAGTTCGACTTCAGCGAGCTCGATGGCGTCCTGCGCGATGCGCGGAGTCACAAGCTGCGCCTCGTGCTCATCTGGTTCGCGAGCTGGAAAAACGGACTGTCCAGCTACCCGCCCGATTGGGTGAAGAAGGATTTCCAGCGCTTCCCGCGCATCCAGATCCTGGGCGGTAAGACCATCGAACTGCTTTCCACGCTCAGCGATGCGAACCGCGACGCCGACGCGCATGCCTTCGCCGCGCTCATGCGGCACGTCAAAGAGGTGGATAGCCGCGATCACACGGTCATTATGATCCAGGTGGAGAACGAGGTCGGAGTTCTGCTCGACTCGCGGGACCGGTCGGCCCCGGCCAACGCGGCCTTCGCCGGGCCGGTCCCCAAAGAGCTGATGGATTACCTCCAGCAGCACAAAGACACCCTGGCGCCGGAGTTCCTGGATGTGTGGAAGGCCGCCGGGTCCAAGACCTCCGGCACATGGGAGCAGGTGTTCGGAAAGGGAAGGCCCGAGAATGTCGAAATCCCCGTCCGCGTGGACAGCCCTCCCTACAAGCAGGCGGACCTGGACAGTTTCCGGCAAGTGAGATGGGCCGCCGACGAGATCTTCATGGCGTGGCACTATGCCCGCTATGTGAATGCGGTGGCCGCGGCCGGCAAGAAGGAATACGACATTCCGATGTATGTGAACCAGTGGCTGCAGCAGCCGAACTACCCCTGGCCGGGAGTGTACCCGAGTGGAGGGCCGGCGCCCCAGGTGCATGACATCTGGCGGGCGGGCGCGCCATCCATCGATATCCTGTCGCCGGATCTCTACCTGGAGTACTTCGCCGATGTTTGCGCCCGCTTCACCCGCAACGGGAACCCGTTGTTCATCCCCGAAACCGGGGCGGGCGCGGAAGGCGCGGCCAAGGTCTTGTACGCTTTCGGACGCCACGATGCCATCGGCTTCTCGCCTTTCGGCATCGACGGTGGCCGGCCGCCCGAAGAGAATCTCAGCAGCAGCTACGCCCTCATTTCCCAACTGGCGCCGCTGATTGTGGAGCATCAGGGCAACGGCACCATGTCCGCGGTCCTCATGAGCCAGGACGACCCACCGCAGAAAGTCCGGCTGGGCAATCACACCATCGAAGCCACGTTCATGTTTGGACCCCATCCTGGCGTGCCGGCGGCGCGGCAACCGCGGCCCCTTGCGGCGGCCATCTTCATTGCGGCCGGGCCCGACGAGTATTACGTGGCCGGCAAAGGCGTGAGCCTGACCTTCTCTCCGAACACGCCGGGGCCCGAACTCGACGGGCTTGGCACCGTGGAAGAAGGCGTTTTTGTGAATGGCCGCTGGAAGCCGGGGCGCCAACTGGCAGGCGACGAAACCGTCCAGGGGCAGATGGTGTCGCTCTGGAACAAAGGCATCCAGCGCGTGACCCTGTATCGCTATCGCTGACACAAGGAGATCGTCATGAAACCGGGAATCGTGTTTTGCTCCGCTCTGGTATTCTCTTTCGCCTCGGCCTTTGCCGCGGATATCCCTCACTTGCAGAAGCAGGGAACTGCCACCCAACTGATTGTGGACGGCAAGCCGTTTCTGGCCCTGGCGGGGGAACTACACAACAGCAGCGCCACCAGTCTCGAGTACATGAAGCCGGTGTGGCCCAGGCTTGTCGAGGCCAAGCTCAACACCGTCCTGGCGGGCGTTTCCTGGAACCAGATCGAACCGCAGGAAGGCAAGTTCGACTTCAGCGTGCTGGACGGCGTGATCCGGGATGCGCGCAGCTACAACCTGCATCTCATGCTGCTATGGTTCGGAAGTTGGAAGAACGCTCTATCCAGCTACCCGCCCGATTGGGTGAAGAAGGACTACAAGCGCTTCCCGCGCATCCAGGTGCAGGGCGGTAAGACCATCGAGCTGCTTTCCACCTTCAGCGATACCAACCGCGACGCCGACGCGCGCGCCTTTGCCGCGCTCATGCGGCACGTCAAGGAAGTGGATGGCGCTGCGCACACGGTCCTCATGATCCAGGTGGAGAACGAAGTGAATGTGATAGGCGACTCCCGCGACCGCTCGGCGGTGGCCAACAAGGCTTTCGAGGGTCCCGTGCCGAAGGCATTGATGGACTACCTGCAGCAGCACAAGGACACCCTGATTCCGGAACTGCGCAAAGTATGGGAAGCAGCGGGCTTCAAGACATCCGGGACCTGGGAAGAGGTGTTCGGCAAGGTGCTGGCGACGGATGAGATCTTCATGGCCTGGAACTATTCGCGCTACGTCGGCCGGGTGGCCGAAGCGGGCAAAGCCGAGTACCCACTGCCGATGTACGTGAACGCGGCCGTGATGGGATTCGCGAGAGTGCAACCGATCGCCAACGCACATAGCGGCGGCCCTCTGGCTCAGTTGGGGGATATCTGGAGGGCCGGGGGTCCGCAAATCGACATACTGGGGCCCGATATTTACGGCAACGACGACTTCTTTGTGTCGACCACGGCATCCTACGCCCGATCCGGGAACCCGATGTTCATCCCCGAGACGGGAGGGGGACGGGAAGGCGTGTTCCGGGCGCTCTACGCCTTCGGGCGGCACGGCGCCATGGGCTTCTCGCCCTTCGGTATCGACGGGTCCAGAGCGCCCGACAGCGACCTGATCGCCGGCTACGACCTCATCACGCAACTGGCGCCCCTGATTCTGGCACACCAGGGCAAAGGCACGATATCCGCCGTCTTACTGGGGCAGAATAACCCGTCTGAAAAGATTCAGGTGGGGAACTATACGCTGACGGTCGCGTCCCCGAGGCCCCGAGCCATGCCTGGGGCGCCCACACCACCGGCGACCTTGCCCTCCGCGGGGGCGATTCTCATTGCGGCGGGGCCCGACGAGTACTTCGTGGCCGGAAACGGTGTGACGGTCAGCTTTTCGCCGAACACACCAGGGCCTGCGCAGGCCGGGCTCGGCACCGTGGAAGAAGGCCGTTTCGTGGGCGGCCTCTGGGTACCCGGCCGGCAGCTCGCCGGCGACGAAACCGGGCAGGGGGACTATCTGTCCTTGCGGAGCCTGGGCATCCAGCACGTCACGCTGTATCGCTACGAATGAGCGGGGGCGGGTGGCGCGTGCCCCCCTCCGGGCAGTTGCGGCGCAATCCCCGCAAAGGGGACATACCCCACCAGCAAAAGAACTGGAATCCGGACGAGATCCGGTGTTAGACTCCGGACGTGGAAGGGCTCGCACGATCTCTTGTGGCCATGACGATGGGCGCCTGGATTGCGCTGGCCAGCGGACCCCAGGCGGAGACGGGATCGCGCGTGGCAAAGCAGCCCAACGCGAACGGCCTGCCCTCTGGCGCGAACCTCTTCGTCGCTCCGATGGAATGGAATTTGGACCAGTTCATTCGGGCGGAAGTTCGCGATAATGGACTGCCGGTACACTTGGTGGATCGCGAAGAAGATGCGGACTTTATTATGACGGCATCCTCCGCAAAGTTGGGTTCGCGTTTGCTTTCGCCGGGCCGCGATTTTCAAGTGACGATTGTGGCAGCCGCCGGTGGAACGCAGGTGTGGTCGGCGGAAGCCAGCGACTACGCCATATTTTTCGGGCGGCTGCGAAGCCACGGGTCGGCTCGCGCGGCGAGGTCCATCGTGCGTATGCTGCGCAGTCGTTTCTTCAAGCCAGCCCGCTGACGGGCCTTGGTCTGTGCCCAAGAACGTCGACGCCGTCCAAACACGCGCGGATTCCTGTTACCCACGATCTCCGGGCTGGCCCGAACACCGGCTTTGGAGCCGCTTGCGAGCGCGGCGGGGTTGGCTCGCCAGTTCCGTCACCAGACTGGCCGGCCACGCGGATCCCTTAGGACGACGCGCTTGTCGCCTTTGCGGATCTCGGTCGCTACTACCAGATCTCCATCCATCCCGCTGACCTCAAATCCAGCCACTGAGACAGTATCGCCTTCCCTGAGCACGAGCTGGTTCTGTTTCAGCAAGCCGACTGGCGCCAGCCGTACCAGGGTGGCCCGTCCACTGGTGAGCACACGTGCTTCGACCATTGCGCTGTCGGCCGTAGCTCCGGGCAAGTAAATAACCTCTGAAATCTTCCCGTCGACGACCTTTGGGGCCGTCGCGGCGTACGAAGGCGATACGCTCCCTTGCGATGGCAGAGCACTGCGGCTGCCGTGATGATCGCAATTCCATCCATCACCGCAATGGTGGCCACCCCAACAGTCGTGGGCGGTTGCGGGTGAGATCAGCAGACAGGAGAGGAGGAAAACTGCATTCGGAATCGCACGTTCCATATCGGCACCTCTGTTTGAACTTGGGCTCGAAGCAGGCCGTTCAGGCAAGACACGGCACTAGATTCAAGTTGCATCTATATTGACATAGCTGTTATTCTAATGCAAGGGGGAATCAGTACCAAAATGCCGCGTCGAACCTGTCCGCGCCATGGCGCCGAGCATCCATGCACGTGTGCGATGGGTAACCTGTACCGATTCGTCGAGCCAGTTCTGCTGTTTTTGCTCAAGAAGAAGGGGCGATCGTACGGGTATGAGCTTGCTGCGGAGTTGCGGGAACATGCGCTAACCGACGCGTCCATCGAAGCTGCTGCCCTGTACAAGACTTTACGGCAACTAGAGCAGAATGACTGCGTCACTTCTGAGTGGGACGTTACCGGCAAGGGACCGGCGAAAAGGGTCTATTGCCTTACGCCCCACGGCGAAGAGCACCTGACGGAGTGGATAACCGTTCTCGAACATATGTCTCGGTCGATGACCCGTTTTGTACGTACAGCCGGGAAGCAGACCCGCGACGAGTCACAATGCGCCCCTCCGACGGTCCTCCGCCACCCTGGGAAGCGAACCGTGAAAACAGCATAGCCGGCACTTGTGCGCTCCCGGCAATACGGAATAGGCCTCCCAGAGAAACCAACCACCCGAACGTAAACGTGATACGACACGCCGACCGAGTTGTTTCCCGCGCATATAGATGCAACTTGCATATAGAGGGCAAAAGCTGCTATTCTGCCGACAGAGACCCTGGGTCCGTGGTTTCGGCGGCCGGTCCGAGGACGCGATGACGACCAAAGGTCGGCAGATCTGAATGGATATTCTTCTAAAGTTCGAGGACTCCACCGAAGCGGAAGCCAATGACGCCGGGGGTTGCCTTGGTCCCCAAGCCCGGACGCAGAACCGGTGTATCGTTTGTGGGCAGGAAAACCCGTATGGACTGCGCATTCACTTCGTGCGGGAGCGAGATGGCGCAATTTCGGCAGAATGGCGGCCAACGGAGAACTGTGAAGGCTTTGAGGGAATTGTGCACGGTGGGATCGTCAGTACGGTTCTCGACGAAGCGATGTCCAAAGCCGTGGCGGCGATCAAATGCAAGGCCCTTACCGGCGAATTGAGGGCCAGGTTTCGGCACCACGTCTCGGCCGGCGAGAGCCTTCGAATCCGGGGATGGGTAGTTGGAAAAGTCAAGCGGCTGGTTAAGGCCGAGGCTACGCTTATGGCGGCCGATGGCTCTGAACGCGCGCACGCATGGGCCCGCTTTCTGGCACTGCCTGGGTCAGATCCTGCTACGTTGAGCAAGCGAGGATTCTTGCAATGAGGGCCGACAACGAACTTTGCAGGATGCACGTAATAGAAGCGCTGAACGAGGATATCGAGCGCGAACTGAGGATTGCCGACGAACACATTGCGCGCGCCGTGTCGGCTACCAGCTTTCGCAAGGACGCGGTCCAACGATATTCCAGCGCTTGCGCGGCAGCAGCGATGCGGCACGCCGTAGCCCTCGCTGCGGAAGTCTTGCACCTCGGTGGTGTCCCGCCGCCGTTTATCCCAAGGGATATGCCATGTCCCAGAGACCGATTAGCCCGGGCTTCTGATCTGTTCCGGCACTATCGGCAGCGCCTGAGTATGGCGAATGACCTCGGGTTGCTACGGCTGGAAGAGGTATTACGTGAAATCATCCAAGATCTCCGAGTCTGCTCACCGGCTCGCAGTGGGATGTTTCGACTGATCCGTATCAGCTAAGGAGAATCGCACGTGAAGATCGCTATACCGACGAACGATGGAATCAACATTTCCGCTCACTTTGGACGCTGCCGCCAATTCCTCATCTTCGAAGCCCACGATGGGCACGTGAAACTCATCGAGACCCGCGCAAATGCAGGTTGTCATGGACACGGAAGGGGATCGAGTGATGTTGCCGCCGAAGATCACAGCCACTCCGGATTTGTCGGAGCGTTGCAGGATTGCGAGGCCGTATTGTGCAGCGGAATCGGCGCGGGCGCCGTTGAAGCGCTCAAGGCGGGTGGCATACGTGTACTTCTTGTCGAAGCTGCCGGCAGCGCGGAACAGATTGTCACGGACTTTCAGGCTGGCGCCCTTCGGCCGGCATCTAGCGGGTTGTGCCAATGCCAGCATTAGAGTAGCCTGGCCTGACTTCAACTTCGGCATTTCCACTTGGACCGGTTAGGCGATCGAATGCACATGGTCGATTGTTCGGTGTCCCGTTGACCCAGCGGTTCTGGTGGGAGAGGCCGCCGACAGTTACTTTTACAGGGGAGATGCTCATGGTTCTCATGAAGCGCCGCGATTTGTTCAAGGCCGCCACGATGGCAATCGTAGGCATCCGGGGGAGCCGCGCCGCGGTTGATACGAATCACCAGATCAATACTGTGCTCGGGCCAGTCCCTCCGGCTGATTTGGGACGCACGCTGATGCACGAACACGTCCTTGTCGACATCGTGGGCGCCAGCAGAATTGGTCCGGGTCGATACGATGGCGGCGAGCTCCGTAGCGTCGTTCTCCCCCACCTGAAACAGCTACGCTCCCAGGGATGCAAGACCTTCGTCGATTGCACATTCGCCTATCAAGGCCGCGATCCCGAACTGCTCGCCCGGTTATCGCAAGCGAGTGGGTTGCACATCCTGACGAACACCGGTTTGTACGGTGCGGCGGGAGGCAGGTATATTCCCGATTTTGCGTTCTCCGCGACGGCTGAGGACCTTGCCGCACGTTGGACGGGCGAGTTTCAGGCAGGTATCCCACCTGCGGGGATCCGCCCGGCCCTTATCAAACTTGGAGTGGACGCAGGCCCGCTCTCGAAGATCAACAGCAAGCTCGTTTATGCAGCCGCACTCACCCACCTGCGGACGGGCCTGGTGATAGCCTCGCACACCGGGGATGGCCTCGCTGCCATGGCTCAATTAAGTCTGCTAAAAAGTCACGGAGTGTCCCCCGCGGCGTTTATCTGGGTGCACGCCCAGGATGAGAAGGATCGGAGTTTTCACCGGAAAGCCGCCGAGGCCGGCGCCTGGATCGAGTTCGACGGCATATCATCCGACACCGTTGACCAGAACATCCGACTGATTCAGGAAGCCCGGCGAGCGGGATATCTCCAGCGCGTCCTTATTTCGCAAGATGCCGTGGGATTTCACGTGGGACAAGAACGAGGTGGGTATAGCCCCGGCTACACGTTTATGTTTACTGAATTTCTACCGAAACTTCGCAAAAGTGGTGTCACCGAGAACGAAACGCGCGTACTCACCGTTGAGAACCCACGGCGAGCGCTCACTCCGAGCATCTGAAAGACTCAGATGGGGATGCCTATCCAATCCGGATGGTGACCGCGGGGGAGCACCGGCGGCAACGGAGGAATTCAAGCTTGCACCAAATCACGGGTCCATCCGCCGACAACTGAATGGGGACGAGCGGCGTCAACGGAAGATCAGCCGGATATCGATTTGTCGTGTGCAAGTTCTGATTCATAATGGATACTCTCGTCCCATCGGGTTAGCCAGACCAGACAGAGACACAGAGACAGCATGTTTCCGCGTCAAACGCTGCGGATCGACTAGCATCGCGATGGCGCCGGTCTGCGCTCAACTGGGCCTTCGATTCATTGCGGTTCTTCCGGAGGGAGTGAGCAACGAGAGGGTGCTGATGATTCGCGCCTACGGGGGAGATATCCATTTCACCCCCAAGGAAGGCGGAATCAGCGGATGCATCCGGGAATCCGAAAAGGCCTGCCGCTGAAAGGGACGCGTTTCTGCCCCGGCAGTTTTCCAACCCGGAGAATGCGGAGGCTCATGAACCAGGCACTGCCCGGGGGCCTGGAACAGGGCATAGCCCAGCACAAAGCTGCTGAACAGCCAGCCTAGCGGGATGTTGTCAAGGCCGAATTCCTTCCGGATGGCACTGCCAGCGGTCGACATGTTCACTCGATCGAGGTAAGCAATGGCGCTGATCGCGAACATCCAGCCGACGTTTGAACACGATCACGCTAACAGATTGTTACCCTTAGGTGCAAGTTGCACTGCATATGAGCCGGATGCTACGCTCAAGGACTGTAGCGAAATCTCGCCAGAGGAAAACGACATGGGGAAAACGATGTTCAAACCTGAAACTGTTGCTGAAGTAGCCAGCCGGTTCTTGCGGCTGTACACGGGAGCCATCGCTGACATCCTGGACAAGAACGGATACCGGAACCAGGTCCTGCCCTACTACATAACGCCATTCACCACTGCGAACCGCGTGGCCGGCATGGCGTTCACTGGCCAAGGCTACCCATGCGCGGACACCGCGCATGACGACACTAAGACACGGCTGAAGATCCTGGACAGTATTTCGCTGGGCACAGTGTCGGTGTGGGCCACAGGCGGCAGTATGGATTGTGCGCACTGGGGAGAGATCATGTCCACGGCGGTCAAGCAGCGCGGGTGCACCGGCGCAGTGGTCGACGGTGGGGTGCGGGATGTGGACTTCGTCAATGCCATGAACTACCCCGTGTTCGCCAAGTTCAAGTGTTCGGCCAGTTCGGTGGGGCGCTGGGACATCATCGACTGCCAGGTTTCGATCAAGATCGGCAACACCGTGGTTCATCCGGGCGATTTCGTCTTCGGCGACACCGATGGTGTGGTCGTGATCCCGAAGGACATGACGATGGACGTGTTGGTGGCCGCCGAGGACATCTTCGAGCGCGAAGCCGGCATGCGGGAGGAGTTGCGCCGGGGAGTGTCCGTCACCGACGCCTACGCGAAGTATGGCTCCCTGTAGTTGAACCTGCGGGAGCGAGGATTCGAGCCCGGCGCGCCCCGACAAAAGCGAGGAATGGAACAAACCAATGGCATTGTCACCAAACGAGATGAGAGAGAAGATCAAGGCCGTTGTGATCGTGCAAGCGACGCCTTTGAACCGTGGCCCCTCCATTGGAACGACCTGCCCGTGGACTCGCACGAACTGTTGGCTCTATGCGCGCCTCGCCCGGTCTTCGCCGGCGCCGGCACGCTGAGCGGGGATGGATGGGCGGACCCCAAAGGCATGTTCCTGGCCGCGGCCGCCGCCGGCCCGGTCTACCAACTCCTGGGCCGCAAAGACCTGGGAACCACGGAATTCCCGCCGCTCGAAACCGCTCTCATCGGCGGAGACATCGCCTATCGGGAACATGCCGGCGGCCACACCGACTTACCGAACTGGCCCACATTCCTGACGTTTGCCGACCGGTACATGAAGACTTCGCGGCGTTAGCGGTGGCCGGACGCGGCCTCCGGCCTCACGGCTCGAACTTGACCGGGACGGAGACCTCGAAACCCGCCCGCTTCAACTGATCGAGATTCCGGATCGCCGTACCGTTGATCCTGACGTTCTTGAACAGGATCGGACCGACGTTCTTACCGGTGATCAGGCCGGGCCGGGTGGCGCGATAGAAAGTGCAGTTTTCGAAAACGAAGTTAGTCAAAGGCCAGTCTCCGGCGTCGATCCAGATATACCCGCCATCGGTCTCGAACGAGCAGTTGACAAATCGCACATCGTCGATAGGAATAGGTTTGCCGATTCCGCGGCCTTCGGGATACGCCCGTCCCGTCCAATAGCGAGGTGTAAGTTGAAACCAGATGGCGTAATCCACCGTGTTACTGACGAAGTGCACGTCCTCGAAGCGCATGTGCCGGACGGAAGCGCCGCCGCCGTACCCGGTGCCCACACCGGTATCGTAAGTGTAATTCACGAATCCCTTCACGACGATGTCCTCGAGGCCCGCGGTGGCGTCTCTGCCGCCGTAAAGGGCGAAGGTATCGTCCATAGCCATGGCGAATCCGTTTTCTATCAGGATGTGTTTACTGCTGCCGGTTAAGTCATAGACATCGTCGTGGTGCTGCCGCTTGCGGTTCACGATCTTGATATTCCTCGTGGTGAAATGCTCGCTGTTGATGACGTGCACGGTCCACTCAGCGGACCGGAGCAACAATAGATCCTCAAAAGTAATGTTACGGCTGTTGTTGATCACATACCCCCGGGCACCAGTCCCATGCGGGTCCTTCACGAGCCCATCGTCGTCTCTGGCGCGTCCGTCCGGCGTGTCCGGCGCGAAGGTATACCACAACTTGGGATAGCCATCCATGTCGATGGCGCCCCGTCCCGCCAGGCCGGCATTTTCGACATTGTCAAAGATAACTTGCGCGCGCAGCGGCCTTCCCCCTGGGGACCCAGGCGCGGAAGTGTAATCCGCCATCTTGCCGGTGCCCTTAATCAGGGCGCCCGCGTCCACGTAAAGCTTGACGTTGCTCTTCATCAATAACGTGCCCGCCATGTAAATGCCGCCGGGAAAGAACAGCACCCCGCCCCCAGGCTTAGCCGAAACATCGCTGATAGCCCGATTGATCTTGGCGGTCTCGACGGTCTTACCCGTATTGTCAACCTGGTAATCCATGATGTTGACCACGTTCGGATCGCCGAGCTTGGGGGGATTCTGCTCGGGCGGTTCGGCAAACAGCATCAACCCGGCGGCGCCAAAGGACGCTGCCTCGTTGGGGAACACGAGGAGATACCGCGGCCGATCGAGATCGAAGCTGACCGTATTCCCGCTGATCTGCGGCTTGATGCCATAAGCCATTGGCCGGATGTCGCAAGTGAGCACATTCATTTCGCCGACAAGATTAGTAACCGTGACCCGGACCTTTCCCGTCATGGAGAAACTGGCATAATCCATCCATTGAAACTGATCGTAGGTGAGAAACCGGTGCACAAACACCGGCTGACCATCCACGGTCACCTTATAGGCCGGACTCGGCTTTGCGCCCGGGTACGGGGGATAAGGAGTGACGGCGGCGAAACCCGCCACCGGCCACAGAGTTGCGAGCAATAACATCGAGCGTGGTAATAATCCGGACACCATTGTGTATTCCTCCGGCCTATTGTATTCTCCTTCACGGGCGGTAGACACAGTATTTCGCGCGGCTTCGTGCACCCACTGCTCCGGGAGGCCATAGGGCTACCGATGTTGGGCATCCGCCTGGCTCGGGTCAGGGTCCAGTGGGGCGGACTCCCGGTCCGCGGAGGCCTCCGCGGAGGCCCCTGCCTCCGCTTCCGGCGGCGGGACGGGGGCGTCCCGCGCGGACCAGGGGGTCCGCCCCACTAGCGGACTGCCTGCGTCGGATCCGACGCGGAAAAAGATAAAGAGCTCCAAAAAGCGCGCCCGGATGTATAATTCGGGGGAGGTTCGGTTCCCATGCTCCGGAATATTCTCCTCCCCTTCGTTCTGGTCTTCTCATCGTGGGCCTTCGCGCCCCCAGTGCCCGTCGCCGGCCGCGCGCCGGTCCGTGTCGATCGGTTGCGCGCCGGGAATCCCGCGGTCTTTTCCATGACCGGCGTCTGGCGGTTTAAACTCGAACACGGCATCAGCCCCGCCATCAAGGGCGAACTGGCAGCCGATGCCGCCATCCCCGATTTCGCCACGCCCGCCGCGTCCGACGCCGACTGGAAGGACATCCCGGTCCCCGCGAATTGGGAGATCGAAGGCTTCTCCATCCCCACCTACCAGGAACGCGACAGGGTCCAATCCGATGACATCGGCCTTTATCGCCGCTGGGTCCAGGTCCCGGCCTCTTTTCGCGGCCAGCAGGTCCTGTGGCATTTCGACGGCGTTTACGATGGCGCCGAAGTCTTCGTCAACGGGCAGCGCGTGGGCTACCACGAGAGCGGCTTCACGGCCTTCGATATCGACGTGACCAAAGCCCTGAAGCCCGGCCAGCGCAATCTGGTGGCCCTCCGCGTGTACAAGAAAACTTCCTCCGGCAGCCTGGATAAAGGCGATTTCTGGTGCCTGGGCGGCATCTATCGCGACAACTACCTGGTGGCTTTTCCGCCCATGCATGTGGACGACGTAACGGTGGTCACCGACCTCGATGCGCAGTACAAAGACGCCACGCTCATCTCCACCGTCCGCGTCACCGGCCCCGCCGGCGCGCATTTCAATCTGGCCGCCGAATTGTATTCGCTCGACGGCGCCAAGGTCCCGCTCCCCGCCATGAGCAAGGCCGCCACTATCGGCGCGGATGGCTTCGCAAGCGTGGTCCTG
>Ga0265316_10004666_pt1 | contig 13570 bp, 12 predicted proteins | sample 4522metaG_FD_202092 | JGI IMG/M metagenome (GOLD analysis project Ga0265316, IMG submission 202092) | Rhizosphere microbial communities from Carex aquatilis grown in University of Washington, Seatle, WA, United States - 4-5-22 metaG | ecosystem: Host-associated > Plants > Roots > Rhizosphere >... | reverse complement strand
TGATTGCTGACCGCTGATAGCTCATTTAGAATTTCGATATTCGTACTTGGTGCTTATCCGCTAGTCTGCTTCCGTCCTGAACCGCATGATCGCGATCACCCCGAAAACGATCCCAAATGCAGCCAGCATCAGCATGTTCGGTACCACCGAATTAAAATCGCCGCCGAAGACCAGCAATTTATTGAAGGCGGTCGTTGCCCAGGCATGCGGTGTGATCTTGGAGATAGATTGCATCCACTGCGGGGTGATATACAACGGCCACCAACACCCGCCCAGCGGCGCCAGTATCAACGACGTCAGCACACCAATGGACGAAGCGCTCCGCTCAGTCTTAACAAAGGTTGCCAGCATCACGCCAAAAGCTGAAGCCATTAATGTCATTAACACGGAAATTAGCATCACCGCCAGCGGCGAAATCCCCAGGTCGACCTTAAATACCAGTATGCCGAATGTCCAGAAGATCGCGATTTGGATCAGGCCTTTTGCCACCGTGCCGCAGTAAACGCCGCCCAGGATGGCCGTTTTCGTGGCAGAACTGGATAACAAACGTTCCAGTGTGTGATTTTGCCGCTCTCTCACCAGTTGCGCGGCCACGAAAGCCGCTGTGAAAAAGACGAACATCACCAGGTAACCGGGGATGACCCATGCCGAAGGATTTGCCTTTTTGACGTTGCCGGTCTCCTGTGTGTTGAAGGAAATCAGCGGCGCTTTTTGTACAGTGTTGGCTTGTCCGGTAAGCTGGTTGCGGATAGCTTGTGACAGGTCGCCGACGCTGCCCGGCGAAGCTAAATCCTTTTCCATTAACAGCCCGATGACGGCATTGTTGACTACTTGCCTGGTCCCGATCTGGGCCGCAATGTTTTGTGCTGTGCCCTGGAGCGCTGCGATTGCCGTTGTATTATTGGGGTTGTAAACTACTTCCAGATTGGCGCCGTAACCCATCGAGACGGCCTCGGTGAAGTTTGCCGGAAAGCCGATGAAACCATCCAGCTTTTTATTCTCGACATCCTGTTCTGCCTTATCATAGTCTTTCAGCCAGACAATATCTGGTTCGCCGGGTTTGAGGCTGGATACATCTTTCGTTTCCATTGCTGCCAGCAGCTGGTAACTGAGGGTGCCGGCCGGTTCTCGCGTAGCAAGATTGATCACCAGTCTGCTGTCGCTTCCGCCGATATCGCCCATTACAAAATTAAATAAAATAATAAAAAAGAAAGGGAACAGAATCGCAAAGATCAGCGCAGTACGATCAGCCGCGAAAATCTTCAGGTCCTTGACCATTAAAAACCAGACATTGCGCAATTGTTTCATCGTACTATTTCCCCTGCGGTACAGCTTTGAATAACATCCGGGCGACGATGAATGCGGTTACCGTCACTCCCGCTAATACGGCTATATCCACGCCAAGAGTAGAAAAACTCCCGCCGTTGATCAGTGTTTTCACAGCATCGTTTGCGTAACCGTTAATGGATATTCTGCCGATTTGATAAAGAACGGTTCCTTTGGTAATTGTAAAGAATGTGCCCCCCAGCATCGTCATTGTCATCGTGAAAAAGACACCCACCCAGGTCGAGGCCTCACCGGTATGGGCGATCGAGGTAATCAATAGCCCAATGGCGCTGCAAGCTGTAGCGAAGAGAAGGGCGATCAGCAGAGTTTCTACAAAGGAGAACGGTGTGAAAATGCGGAAGACCGCCCACGACAGTGTCATCAGAATAAGCGTTTGAATAAATCCGCGCAGAACACCGGCCAGAAATTTGCCGAAGAAAAGCTGTCCGATGGTCAAGCGTGTGGTGATCAGCCGTTCCAGGGTACCCTTTTTCCGTTCGTCGTTGATCGCCGCCGCCGTTAAACTGATTGAAAAAAGCACGTACATCGTCAGAATACCGGGTAAGAATTCCTTCACCGTGTTCGGTTTACTGCCGATTGATACCTCATCGATTCCCACCAGCGGGTTGGTGCTTTCCCTTTTCAGGAATTGCATTGTGGTCATCGCGATCTGCGCCGGGGGAATGTTTTGTCCGGCCAGTGCCTGACTAACCTGCGCGGCGACGGTGAATTGCTGATTCATTTCGCTGACAATACCGCTGACAATGCTGGCCACGATCTGCCCGTCCTGGCCGCCGTTACCCCGCTGCATTATCGTAAGTTGTGCGGGTTGCCCCAGGTTCAATTTATCGGAGAAATCAGCGGGAATTAAAAACACCATTGTTAAATCCGAGCGGTTCAATTTATTATCCGCATCGGCGCGCTTGAGTAATTGCAGGTCCAGGCTGTCCTGTTTTTTTATACTGTTCAGCAACTGCTGTGCGTAAATTCCGTTCGTGTCTTCATTGACCACGTAAGCGGTACCGTGAAAAAGACCGCTTCCACCGAAAGCGCCGCAGATCAGGGCAAAAGTAACGATCGGCAAAATCAGACTGAACGCCAGGTCGGCTTTGTCTTGCAGGTATTCTTTCACTTCGCGCAGGGCGACTAATAAGGCGTTTTTCATCGTTCGTTTAATCTCGCAGACTTCTGCCGGTCAGTTTCAGGAAAACGTCTTCGAGCGTCACCTTATCCGGGTCGCCGATCTGGCTCCGTAGCCGTAGCGGAGTATCCATCGCCACAATTTTCCCGCCGTCCATGATGGCCACGCGGTCGCAAATACGGTCGGCTTCTTCCATATAATGGGTGGTATACAGGACAGTTAGTCCTTTGTCACGTAAATTCAATATCGTTTCGAAGATCTTGTTGCGGGATTGCGGGTCGATGCCCACCGTCGGCTCATCCAGGAAAAGCAGTTTGGGATTACCCATCAGAGCGATGGCTAAATTGATACGGCGTTTCATCCCGCCGGAGAACTTGGCGATTTTTCCTTTGGCTCTTTCGGTTAATTCCATCAATGCCAGGTTCACCATGGCTTGTGATCTGGCTTCTTTGCCGTCCAGTCCTTCCATCCGCCCGAAGAAGATCAGGTTGTCCAGCGCGGAAAGTTCTTCGTATAGCGCCAGGTCCTGGGGACACACTCCGATCAAACTGCGCACCTCTGCCGGGTTTTTCCGTAAAGAAAAGCCCCCGATGGTTGCGTCACCGGCATCGGCATCCAGCACCGTGGAAAGAATGCGGATCGTGGTTGTCTTCCCGGCGCCGTTCGGGCCGAGCAGTCCGAAGATTTCTCCTTTACCGATCGTAAAAGAGACCCCCGCAACCGCCTTGTTGCCGTTAAAACTCTTTTGCAGATCCTGTGCCGCCAGAAAGTTTTCTGCCATGCGTTTTATCCCCCGGAGTTAAATGTCCACTCAAAAGTATAAAGGATTGTTGCAGGTAATACAATGTGTGTTGAAATATCCAATAGATAGCATAGTCGATCAAACTGATATGGATGCAATCCCCTCGCTGTTCACGGAGAGGGGTTAGGGGGGTGAGGTTCTTTCGCAACTGGCAACTCGCAACTGGATCCTTGACAACCGTGTAGTATTGTAGTATATTACACAATTACTACAATGAAAAACACGGTTGATAAAAAACAGCAGATTCTAAAATCCGCGATCGATCTCTTTAACCATACCCACGACGTGAAACGTGTGAGTTTGGAGGCTATTGCCCGCGAAGCGCACGTTTCCCCCACCACTATCTATAATTATTTCGGCACCCGGGAAAACCTGCTCTACGAAGTGATAAAAATCCTGGTACAAGAAAATATGGAGAGCAGCCGGAAACTTATTCGCTCAAATATCTCTTTCCCCGAAAAACTTATTGGTCTGACGAACGTTAAACTTAATTTGGCCACCAACGTAAACAATGAAATTTTGGATACGCTTGTTACTCAGGATAAATCGATCGCTCCGTTTATCGATGAAATTTACCAAAATGAGATAAGGCCTTTATGGCAGGAAATTATCGCAGAGGGGAAAAAACAAGGTTATGTGGATGCCTCTTTGGATGATGAAACATTGCTTGTTTACATGGATATATTAAAAGCCGGCTCCGTAAATATTGACGCGCTGAAGAACTGGTCTGAAAATATGCGGCTTATCCAACAGTTGTCACACATTATTTTTTATGGTTTTATGAAGAAAGAAGTCGACTTTTTCAGGAAGGATGATACATCCGCAACCGGTTGAAAAATCCATTGCCTGTTCGAATAATCGGGTGTATATAGAAGGAATTATGAATAATGACACCATAATTAACACCGTAAAATTAACCAAATACTATGGTAAACAAAAAGGCATTGAAGAAGTTGATCTCCAGGTGCAGCGTGGTGAGGTTTTCGGTTACCTGGGGCCGAATGGCGCCGGTAAAACCACCACCATCCGTACCATATTAGACTTCATCCGCCCGACCCGCGGTTCCGCTACTGTCTTCGACCTCGATACCCGCCAGCACAGCGTGGAAATCCACCGTCGTGTGGGTTATTTAAACGGTGAATTGGCGCTCTACAACGATATGACCGGCGAAGATCTGCTGAAATATCTCGGCAATCTGCGCGGCGGCCTGGACTGGAAATACGTGAAGGACTTAGCGGCGAGGTTCCAGTGCGACCTGCCGCGGCGTATTCAGGGCTTGTCATTGGGCAATAAACAGAAACTGGGCCTGTTGCAGGCCTTTATGCACAAACCGGAGCTCTTGATCCTCGATGAGCCCACCAACGGCCTCGATCCGTTGATGCAGCATGAATTCTACGATCTACTGAACGAAACAAAAAAAGCAGGGCGCACCATTTTTCTTTCTTCCCATGTCCTGCCGGAAGTGGAAAAGGTCTGCGACCGCGTTGGTATCATCCGCCAGGGCAAGGTCGTTGCCGTTGAAACCATCGAAACGTTAAAATCGCATTCTATCCGGCAATTGGAAATTCATTTTGCGCGGGTTGTCCCCAAAGAGAAATTTTCCAACCTGCCCGGCGTTCGGGATATCAACGTACAAAATAACATATTGACCTGCACTGTCGTGGGCTCGCTGGATGCCCTGGTCAAAGCCTCCGCGCAATTCGAGGTCGTTAATATTATCAGTCATGAACCGAGTCTGGAAGATATTTTCATGACTTACTATAACGAGGGAAAAAACAATGTTAAATAATGTGTTTCTGAAAACCCTGCGCGACCAGCAGCGCTCTTTACTCTACTGGGCACTTTACCTGATAGCGATAGCCGTGGTCATGGCGCTTTTTTATCCGACAATTAGCAAGATGACCGCTTTTAATCAGTACCTGAGCCAGCTTCCGGCCAGTGTCAAAGAAATGTTTGGGGCCGGTGTCGTCGATTATACCTCGCCGGTCGGCTATTTCAGTACCGAACTATTTTCCTTTATGGTGCCTTTGTTATTACTGGTTTTCGGCATTGGCTTCGGCGCTAATGCCATTGCCGGGGATGAAGAAAAAGGCACACTTGGGTTTTTATTAGCCAATCCGGTGCCGCGCTGGCGGGTCGTAGCGGATAAGTTTGGCGTATTGGTTGTCAGTATGATATTGCTTGGTTTATTCTTCTGGGGCGGCCTGGCAATAGCCGCATCATCGATGCACATTGATATCAGTATTTTGAAATTGGGAGAAGCTACCCTGGGGTCAGTGCTGCTGGCGCTGGTTTTTGCTGCGCTGGCTTTTATGGCGGGATGTATTAAGGGTAGTAAAAGTACTAGTATGGGCGTTGCCAGCGGGGTTGGTGTATTGACCTATCTCCTCAACACACTCGGTGGTATGGTCGGCTGGCTCAAGGGCTACCGCTTCCTTTCCCCGTTTTACCACTACATGGAACCGAACACACTGCAAAACGGCCTTTCCCCGGTGCATATTCTGGTTTTGGCAGGTTTGGTCGTGGTATTCTTTATCATCTCCATTCCTGCCTTTACCCGTCGGGATATCGGGCAATAAAACCTTTAAAAAACTTCGCTCTAACTATTGGGAATGACAAGCCGTGAATATTCTATTCCAGCTTTGCTGAAATAGAATATTTGTTTTTGTCATTGTCGGGCTTGACCCGACAATCCAGGGAATTTCGGGCAATCTCGCAGGGTATCGGGCGTTGTGATTACATTAACGGTGGGGAAATAATAAGTGTAATCAGCGAAGTTAATCTAAAATATTTACGATGTTGTGCGACTTGAACATTACCCTCACAAAAAACCAATCTCCATTATCGCCAAGCGCTATCCCCTGCTTTGCTTTATAATTGAATCAGGTGGGGGGTGGCGGAAATGTTTAAATTCAAACAGATTGTTATCGCAATCAGCCTGGTTGTCATTACATCTTTTACCTGGGTCGTTTCTTCCTGTACCCGGATCGTGACTGTAACTGCTCCTGTTGAATCCCCGCTCGAAGATTCGCCGCCGGCCACAAGTCCCCCTTTAATTACCGAACCGTCCGCATCCACTAACCCTTCCGTTTCGCCTTCAACTACGACCGCAACAACACCATCAACAACCCCGCCAACAACAGATTTTCCGCCGTTGATCGGCAACGCGCCGTTGCCTGCGGTAATCCCAACTGCCCCATCCGTTTATGATATCGATATCAATAAATACAGCCTTGCCATTACCGGAATCGTCAATTATCCCCAGTCGCTGTCTTACGCCCAGATCCAGTCATATCCATCGGTGACGGAAAAACTGGAGATCATTTGCCCGGATACGGAAGATGAATGGGATGAATGGACAGGCGTACCGGTAGCTACTTTATTTCAGGAAACCGGCCTCACACCGGGAGCAAGTGAAGTGGTCTTTACCGGTGCGGACGGCTATTATAAACAATTGCCGCTCGAATTCGTTTTGCAGAATCATATCTTTCTCGCTTACCAGATGAACGGCCAGGCATTGCCGCGCGACCGGGGTTATCCTTTGCGCCTGGTCGTTCCCGGGAATGACGGCGCTGATTGGCCGCGCTGGATTGTTAAAATAGAAGTGAAACCGGCTTTAACGGCCTTTTCCAACTCTTCCGGTATCATTCGGCAGTTGAGCCGTAATATCCCCGCCGCCGGTAGCAGACTCTGTTCCTGCCTGCTGGTGAAAGTAAAAGACATCTCAAAACCAGCCAACCAAAAGCCACTGTAAACTCGGCGATAAATTCAAAACTGAAAGCTGGAATAGAATATTTGTTTTTGTCATTGTCGGGTTTGACCCGACAATCCGGGAAATTTCGGGCAACCTCATCGAGGGAGCGTGAATAAATTTTTCTTGATTATTGAATCTTGCCGGAGGTTGATTATTGGTATCAGTCCGTTTATTTCACCTTCACCGCGCGCACTTTATTTCCGAGATCATCCTTGCTCTTCGCGAAAACCCTGATGTAGTTCCCCGTAATGCCGGTCCAATCCCCATCGTCGGTTTGTTTTTCCCATAGCACATCCATTTCTTCGCCGGCGAAGTTCTCTTTAAACCTCTGCAGGCTTTCTTCCGCTAACATCAGCATTTGCTGCGACCGTTCCTTTTTCACCTTGTCCGCAACCTGCCCTGCCATTTTCGCAGCCTCGGTTCCTGACCGCGGTGAGTAAGAAAAAACATGGATCCGCGCAAAGCCAATAAGTTTACATAATGCCAGATTTTCCTTAAATTCGCTGTCTGTCTCACCCGGAAATCCGACGATAATATCCGTCGTTATCGCCACCGGCGGTACTTCTTTGCGGATCAGTTCGACCGCTCGCAGGTAATCCGCCGGCGTATATTTTCTTTTCATTCTTTTCAATACCGTAGCGCTCCCGCTCTGCAATGACAGGTGAAAGTGCGGGCACAAGCGGAGGTTCTGCCATAGTCTGATCAGTTCCGGCGAAATCTCCTGCGGTTGCAGCGAAGACAGCCGTACCCTTGGAATCTTCGTCTCGTTCAAAATTCGTTCCAGCAGCCCTTTCAGATCCAGGCCTGAAAAATCGTATCCGCCGACTCTGGTGCCGGTCAGGACGATCTCCTGGTAACCCTCCGCTGTACGTTTCGAGATTTCATTTATTATTGTTTCCGGCGGCACGCTGGTTTCATTTTCGCGCACATACGGCACGATGCAGTATGCGCAGAAATTACGGCAGCCGTCCTGGATCTTGATAAAAGAACGCGTGCGGAACGGCGAAGCTGTGCCAGTGGATTCTTTCTCCATCAGTCCTTTTTGTGGAATCTCTTTGATTATCTGCAGCAAGCTCGCTTTTTCATCGTTAGCCACCACGCGGTTTACCCCTTCGATGGCGGTTAATTCCGCGTTAGCCCGCTGGGCGTAACAACCCGCGGCGATAATGTAAACGTCTTGATTCTGCCGCCGCGCTGACCGCAGCAAATGCCGGGCCTTGGCATCGGCGGTATGCGTAACCGTGCACGTATTCAGGATGTAAACGTCCGCTTCCGCGGCATGCTGCACCAGTTGATAACCGGCATCCACCAGCTGCCGTGCCAGTGCTTCTGTCTCGGCCTGGTTCAGTTTACATCCCAGTGTTTCTAATGCGATTTTCATCTAATAACAATTACCTTCGGAAAATGGAATTTTGAGGAGGGCAGTATGCACCAAATTGACTGGAAACCTGCTAATCCATTATACTAACCATGTTCTGGAGACATCAAATTCCCGAACAATTTATAACCTGTTACAGTGGAGGAAGAAGTGGGCACAAACAACGGCAATCATCGCGTCGTCATCACCGGTATCGGTATTATCAGTCCTTTGGGACTGGATGCCGTCACCACCTGGAATGGTCTGATCAATGGCAAATCGGGTATCGATAAGATCACCCTGTTCGATGCCAGCTCCCATGCTACCAAGATCGCCGCCGAAGTAAAGGATTTTGATCCTAATAAATATATCGACCGTAAGCTGGTCCGCCGCATGGACCGCTTCACCCAGTTAGCCGTCGCGGCCAGTCAGGAAGCCATTAAAGATGCGCAACTGGTCATCGATGACAGTAACCGTAACGATATCAGCGTCATGGTCGGCAGCGGCATCGGCGGCCTCACCACTCTTTCCGAACAATTGAAAATATTAATTGAAAAAGGGCCGGACAGGGTCAGCCCCTTCCTCATTCCGATGATGATCTCGGATATGGCTGGTGCCCAGATTTCCATCAATATTGGCGCCAAAGGCGCGAATGTCTGCTCCACCTCGGCCTGTTCCAGCGGGTCTGATGCGATAGGTAATGCTTATGAAATCCTCAAGCGCGGTGACGGCGTGGCTATTGTCACCGGCGGCGCTGAGGCCGTGATCAATCCTATCGGCGTCGCGGGTTTTAATGCCGCGCGCGCTTTATCCACCCGCAATGACGATCCGAAAACGGCGTCCCGTCCCTTCGATGCCCAGCGTGACGGTTTTGTTATCGGCGAAGGCGCGGCGATTCTTGTTATTGAAACACTGGATTTTGCCAAAAAACGCGGCGCGCACATCCTGGCCGAAATTATCGGTTACGGCGCCAGCAGCGACGCTTATCATATCACTTCTCCGTCTGAGACCGGCGAAGGCGCCGTGCGGGCAATGAAAATGGCGCTTCGCAAAGCCGAAGTTGAACCGACCGACATTGATTACATTAATGCCCACGGCACTTCCACCGAATTGAACGATAAGATCGAGACCCGCGCTATCAAGACTGTTTTCGGCGATTATGCCCATAAAGTAGCTATCAGTTCCACCAAGTCCATGACCGGGCATATGATCGGCGCTGCCGGTGCCATCGAAGCGTCGATCTGTGTCCTGACCATTCAGAACAGGGTCATTCCGCCCACGATGAATTTAATGAATCCGGACCCGGAATGCGACCTTGATTACGTGCCTAATGTTGCGCGGCGGGCGAATGTGAAGACGGCATTATCCAATACTTTTGGCTTCGGCGGACATAACTCGTGCCTTATCATCAGAAAATACAGCGAGGCTTAGTTTTGAATCATAAACGCTGGCACATCTTACCGCCGGTGCCGCGTGGACACCCACTGGTTAAGTGCGGCTTGCCGCCTTTGATGACGCAGATTCTCTTTAACCGGGGGCTGGCTGATGCTGCCCAGGTGGAACCGTTTCTGCGTGTCGATCAACGCCTGTCCTCAGATCCTTTTTTACTGCCGGATATGGATAAAGCGGTTACTCGCATTTACCGGGCCATTCTCGGCGGCGAAAAAATTGCCATTTATGGCGATTTTGACGCTGACGGCATTACCTCAACCGCGGTTTTAGTGCAAGGGCTGCGCGCCTTTAATGTCGAGGCGATTCCCTATATTCCCCACCGCATTAACGAAGGGCACGGTCTGAAGATCACCGCCGTTGAAAACCTGAAAAAAGAGGGCGTCAGCCTGATCATCTCCGTCGATTGCGGCATCACCGGCGTGACGCCTGTAAAAAAAGCCGGTCGGCTGGGCATCGATGTCATCATTACCGACCACCATACTCCGACTGAAGAATTGCCGCCTGCTTTCGCCGTGGTCAATCCCAAGATTGCTGCTTGCCGCTACCCTTTTATTGAACTCGCGGGTGTCGGCGTGGCTTACAAACTCTTACAGGCGCTGTTAAAAAGCGTCGGCAAGGAATCCCAACTGGAGGAAGTCGTTGACCTGGCGGCTTTGGGCACGGTTGCGGATATGACGCCGCTGCTCGGGGAAAACCGCTACCTCGTTGCCCAGGGTTTAAAAAGATTGAATGCCGTGCCCCGTCTCGGCCTCTGTCAATTGTTGGCCAAAGCAGGCACAGCGCCGGGCTCGCTCACCTCGGAAAACATCACCTGGACGATTGCGCCCAGGTTAAATACCGCCAGCCGTATGGATCATGCTCTTCCCAGCTATGAACTTTTGATGACCGATTCCGAAGCCCGGGCTTCAGCTTTAACCGACTGGTTGGAGCAGAAGAATACCGAACGCCAGCAGGTTACCACCAAAGCCACCAACGTGGCCCGTGAACAGGTGCTGGCGGCCAAACTGGAATCGCTGATTATGGTCAAAGTAGACGATTTTTCCTCCGGTATTTCCGGTCTGGTGGCCAATAAGCTGTCCGATGAATTCTATCGCCCCTCTGTGGTCATTCGTACCGGCAAAAAAGTCAGCACCGGCAGCTGCCGCAGTATTCCGGAGTTCAATTTAATTGAATCGTTGACCCGGTGCCGCGACTTGTTTCTGGAGTTCGGCGGGCATAAAGGCGCCGCCGGTTTCATGATCCTGACACACAATTTACCCCTTCTCCACGACAGGCTGCTGAAAATTGCAGAATCTACTCTTGCCGGAGTCGACCTCCGTCCCAAGATCGATATTGACGCCGAGGTTGCGCTGAAAGAACTGGCGGGCAATGCCTACCGCACCATTCAACAGCTGGAACCGTTTGGCCAGGCTAATCCCCAACCCACATTCCTCACTCGCAATGTCAAAGTCGTCAATTGCCGCACGATGGGAACCGATAACGGCCACCTGCGGCTTAAAATTGAGCAGAACGGCATGTTCTTTGATGCCGTTGCCTTTGGCTTCGGCGCCAACCAGAAAGAAATGTACGATCCCCTCGATATTGTCTACAACCTTGAACTCGACCAGTGGAACGGCAAATCCACCCTCCGCCTAAATTTACTGGACTTCGCGAAAGCGAAAGCCGGTTAACCCATCCCGGCGCAGTCAGAGATCCAACGGCATCAAAATCAACTTCCCATAGTGATTGGTCTTTTAATATCCTATTACTTTTAGTATAATACTCCATAATGAAACAAAAAGAGTTGAAAAAATCGGAAGTTGATAAAGCACCTTACCTTGTTTGGAATGCTTTGGTTGAAATAGCAACAAGCAATCCTGAAGAGTTAAATGACTTACAATCAGTTGCGTATTTTACTTTTTGGTATGATTCGGAAATACAGAATGGTGGATTCTATCAGTATTTTGAAAATATTTTTAATCGGTATAAAGGTAAAGAAAGCGCGTTAATATCGTCTACATTGGAGGCCTTGAAGATAATCGGGGCAAAGAAACAGGCTGAAATACTTACTCAAGCATCAAAACAATATTTTTCAAAAACAAGAAAACATCCTTCAACTGTTGAAGAATTTTCAGAATTTGCACTTGAAGCTGAATTTGATAAATTTGATAAATTATACTATGGTTGCACTCCTGATATGAATAATTATCTGGAGATATTTCTTGAAAAGTACCAAGCTGAATTCGTTACGTTAATTTAATACACTCTTTCCTCTCTTTCCCCAAATACGCTTAAATGTGAATATGAAAAAACTTGCGAACCAGCATTTTACCCCCGGCCAATCAATTCTTGTCAGAGAAATCTGGCAGAGTAAAATTTGGACGGCACGGCCGACGATTTTAGTAAGGGATAATTCCGAACTGATTGCACTGTATGTTCCCGCGAATATTCACTGTAAACGCCGTTACGGTATCAACGGGAACCATATCACTGTCGATGAACGGAAAAATAATACGTGGACATTGCAAGATATTATTCAAAGCAACTCTTATTATTATATTAGACTGACAATTCCCGGTGAATCGTATTCAGTACTGCTTTTCTGGAACTGCAATAATAATAATCTGCGTTATTGGTACATCAATCTCGAAGACCCGGTAAATCCAATGCGCCGCACGAAATTGGGATTTGATCTTTGTGATCAGATATTGGATATTATTGTAGAATCAAATTTGAAAGATTGGCGTTGGGATGATGAGGATGAATTGCAGGAAGCGATTGAAGTGGGCCTGATATCTCCGGAACAAGCTGAGGCACTGTATGTGAAAGGCGCAGAAGTCCGGGATCTAATCATGTCCGGTAAATCTGTTTTCAACTCTTGGGCAACCTGGAAACCCGATCCTTCCTGGAACGTGCCCGTTTTACCAGACAATTGGGATGTGGTTTAACTGACAGACAATACTTTCCATCCCGGCGCAGTCAGAGATTAACGGAATGTAGCAAGCAGAAAATGCCTGGCTGGAAGACATGCCATCCTCTCTCCTTTTTAAGGAGAGATTGAGAGAGAATTACCGGTAAGTCAATGCTAAAGACTACCGTATTGTGAATAAAGTTTTCTGAATTTCCTCGGGACTCTCGCATATATGATCCGGCGCTGCATCGCTGATTTCCTGTCTGGTTCCGTAGCCGTAAGTCACCCCGATCGTCTTTGTCCTGTTAGCCTTTCCCGCGATGATGTCCTCTTTTTTATCCCCGATCATTACCGTTTCTTTCGCGTGTAAGTTCCGTTGCTTCAGAATGAATGTTATCAGGTCGGACTTATTATCAAAGCTCCCGTTCAACTCCGTGCCGTAGATACCGGTGAACCACGCAGCAAGCTGAAAATGTTCCAGAATCCTATCAGTAAAAATCTTCGGTTTGGAAGTAACCACATACAAATTAAAAGACTCAGTCTGTAAAGCAGATAGCATTTCGGGAATCCCCGCGTAAACCCGGTTTTCAAAAAGCCCGATGGTGGAGAATCTTTCCCGGTAGATAGCGACCGCTTTTTCAATCAGTGCTTCATCATTTGTATTGAGAAACCTTCTAAATGTCACGCGCAGCGGTGGTCCGATAATATTATTCTCCAGAACTTCTGCCTGATTCGCGCAGTTAAGTTTATCCAGCGCATATTGATAGCACTTGATAATCCCTTCCTTGGAATCTGTTAGCGTACCGTCCAGATCGAAAAATATGTTTGAAAGCATGAGTGTTTTATAT
>Ga0265316_10004662_pt1 | contig 13577 bp, 17 predicted proteins | sample 4522metaG_FD_202092 | JGI IMG/M metagenome (GOLD analysis project Ga0265316, IMG submission 202092) | Rhizosphere microbial communities from Carex aquatilis grown in University of Washington, Seatle, WA, United States - 4-5-22 metaG | ecosystem: Host-associated > Plants > Roots > Rhizosphere >... | reverse complement strand
CACGTAAACCTGGCCGTGGGTAAAAGCACGATAGCCTAAGTCGATAATCACCTTATCGAAAGTCTTCCCCTGGCTCTTATGGATCGTGATCGCCCAGGCCAGCTTTAAGGGTATTTGGGTAAACGTCCCGACAACTCTTTCGACGATCTTTTTCTTTTGTTCGTCATAACTATACTGGATTTTTTCCCAAACCTCCGGTTCAAGGTCATAAAAATCATCACCGACCGCAATCGTCACCTTGCTCTCGCTAAGCCGGGAAACACGCGCGATAGTACCATTGACCCAGCGTTTCTTTTTAACATCGTTACGCACCAGCATCACCTGCGCGCCGGATTTAAGCCGCAGTTTTTGCGCCGTAGGAAACTCCCGCTCATCAAAAAGTCCGTCAACTATTGCCTCGTAATAAAACGATCTTGTACCTAACGCGTCTAAGCGCACCTGATTTAAACCATCAGCAATAGCATTAGTACTGCTTAGGACAATCACCCCATCGGTATCGCTGTAATAGCGGGCACAAGTCTGCTCGTTGAGATAATCCAACTCACTATCGGTAATCTTCTTTGCTTTTACCTTATTTAAGATATTAATAAACTCTTCGTCGTTTTGCCGATAAACTTTGGTAAGCTCCACATACCTGACCTCCACCGCATTAAAAATCGCCGCATCAAAAAAATAATGCGTACCGTGCATCGATTTAAAAAACTTTTTTAGCTCATCACTTTCCACCACCGGCGGTAATTGCGCCAGATCTCCGAACATAATGATCTGTACCCCGCCAAATGGCTCGGCTTTACCCCGGTTTAACCGCAGCGCGTAATCGATGCCGTCAATCACATCGGCGCGGACCATCGAGATCTCGTCGATAACGATCGCATCTAAGGCATCGAGCAGCTTGCGGTTCCTTAACCGGTGAATCTCCTCGGCCCTTATAAGGCGGGGTGGAAATTTAAAAAATGAGTGGATCGTCTGGCCGTGCACATTGATCGCCGCGACCCCGGTCGAGGCCAAAACCGCGATATTCTTCGCGGTATGTTTACGAAAATATTTAAGTAAGGTAGACTTGCCGGTACCGGCGTCACCGGTAACAAAAAAATGGTCACCGCTTTGCTCCAACAGATTAAAAACCTCGGAAAATTCCGGGCTTAGCTCAAAATTTTCCGGCAAATTATCGACGGCTTTATCCATAAATATCTACGCGCACTTTAACCGGCGCATACTAGGCAGGTCACAAAGAAAATGTGTAACCGAAGCAACGATAACCGGCAGAAAATAATCCGGCCAAAAAACATACGCCAAAACCGGCAAAGCAAAAAATATTACCATGTGGCTCATCATCGCGATTCTAAGTAAACCGGAATCGGTAAACGTATCCATAAAAAGCTTAAAGTGAGTAAATATTTTTATCGGGTTATAAAACAAGTGCATCGCAGGATATTTTTTACCTCTTAGATAAATCAAAAATATAACGTCTAAATCTATCGCGGCAGATACGGCCCCGGAAATCAACACAAGATTTAACAGCCCGACATGGCTTTGTGGCGCAATCATAGCCACAGGAATCATTACTACCGAAGATATTAAAAAATGATCTTGCGGTAACATTATTTATACAAACAAAGATACGCCGATTCTTCTTCGACTTTTACGTCAAATTTTACATTCGCCGCCACGACGAACGTTTCATTGACCCCGATTTTTACAAAATGCTTATCCCCGGGCAGCCTTACTTGTATCCGGCCGCTGATCAAAGTCATATGCTCGATGGTTGAGGTACCGAAAGTATACTCCCCCGGCGCCATCACCCCTACCGTTGCCGGAGCATCGGCTCTTTTAAAAGCGATCGACTTAACTTTTCCGTCAAAATACTCATTGACCTTGAACATCTTTACTCCTTCCATTGTTAATTATATCCTTATAAACCATAAATGACCGTTTTTTGGAAAAATCGCGCCGGATTAAGCCAAAGTCATCAACCGCGTTATAAAAGTGATCCGGTGTATCCTGAAAAAATGCCCAGAATATTCTTTCTACCTTGGGATCGTTAAGCAAATAATTGTAAGCTTGTTTCAAAAATTTAGCCTGCTCTTCTTCGCTCTGGGCCGGGCCGTTCCACCAGGTTTTACTGGAATTATCTATGCCCGGACAGCCGATCTCGGTAATCCAGATTTTCTTATCGAATCCATATTGACGCACCGCCGCAGCAAAATTATTGATTATCGTCCCCATAGTTTTTACGCATTGAGGGTTCGACGGATCAACAAAAGGATGCAGATTCAGAATATCAAAATATTGTCCTGCACCGTTTTTAAGCATACTTTTTAATTTATACAATCCATCCGTGGTCAATCCGCCCACGAGCACAACCGCACCGGGATTAGCGGCTTTTATCGCCGGATATACAAGTTTTAATAACGCCGTGTAAGTCACCATATTATCCTGCGGCTGCCAATAAGTAAGCGAATCCGGCTCATTCCATATTTCCCAATATTTTATCTGCGGGTAATGCGCGGCCATCCGGGCGGAAAAATCAGCAAACAGTTTTAAATCACACACCGGCTGGTTCCATCTGCCGCCTGCCCATGCCGGCGAATAGCCCAAAACCCCCAGAACTTCAATATTATTTTTATCACATTCTTGAACAATATAATCGAGGCGGCTCAATTCATCTTTACCCTGGACTTTTTCGATCTGGGTCCAGGAAAAATCGATCCGGATGATCGAAACTCCCAGTTCTTTTAGAAGCTGGATCGCATGCGCGACTTTCTCTTTCGAATCATACATGTAATTATTGTAACCTTCGTTCCAGGGGAGAAAGGTCAAAACACCAAAAGGATTTCTATGACCACCCGAATCGGCAAAAAGTTGAGTTGCAAAACTAATCACGAACACGATAAAAATAACTATTATTTTTCCCATGATTTATTTTACAATCATCCGCCAGCAATTATGAATATTTTTGTTACGATAATCTTCCGGGACGGTTTTAGGGGTTAATTTAACGATCGCCGCAACATTCAGGCCGTCAAAGCAGGGATCAAAACGTTGATGATTGGTAGAAAAAAAGAGATCGGCCCCGGGCTTCATAACCTCTAAAACATCGCGTAACAACCGGGGATGGTCGCGGTTAATATCAAATTCCACACGCTCCCGGCTATCCTTAAAAAACGAAGGCGGATCGACAAAAGCCAAAGTAAAACGCCGGCCTTGTTGCTTAGCCTGGGTCAAATATTGGTCGACATCCGATTGCACCAGAGTGTGCTTATCGTCCCACAAATCATTCAGGATAAGATTATCTTTTGCCCAAAGCAAATAAGTTTCGGAACGGTCTACGGTAACGGTCGATTTGGCACTCCCCGCCGCGGCGGCGCAGGTAAATGTTCCGGTGTAAGCGAAAAGATTTAAAAAATCTTTCCCTTTAGCCAGGTTACGGATGATCACGCGCGTATCGCGATGATCAGAATAAAGTCCGGTATCGAGGAAGTCGGCCAGGTTGACCCAAAACTGCAACTCGCGTTCGTTGACCTTAAAGCGCTCGCCTTGGCGTCCAAGCCTAGCGTAACGCAACCCCGCCTCAACATTGGTGTGACGGCGCTTTAAGTGCACCTTATCCGGCGCAACACGCAAAGCGCGCGCCGCGGCATCGGCCATTTGTGATAAATATTCCGGGCCGGTTTGTTTGCGCTCGTATTCGGCCACAACCAGATGCCCGGCGTACCAATCGACGACAATACGGATATCGGGGCTGTCCCAATCATAAAGCCGAAAACAGTCAATTTTTGCCCGGTTAAAACGTTTTTGCAGGTGGCGGAATTTTTTAGTAACGCTATTGGCCAGAATCTGCGCCTGGGCCGCCGCTTTCTGCGGCGTTACAAAACCCTTGAGTTTTTGCTCCATCAAACAGCCTCATCGAACCCGCTGCGGTCTTCTCCGGCGGCCGGCAATGCGTAATCCTCGATCTGTATGTTATTGCTTACCAACCGTTCGCATAAAATATTGCATAAATTGCGATAAAGCTTGCGCTCCATATCGATATCGCGCAATAAAAGCGCATCGATCTTATCTTTGGGTAATTTTAAAAGCTGAACAAACTCTTCCGCGATAATGGTTGCCGTGCGCGGCATCCCTAAAAGCATACCGATCTCGCCGATCACCCTTATCGGTTTGATGCGGGTAATCAAAACCTGCTCATTACGGCTAAGCGCCTTCATCGTACCGGAAAGCAGGATGTAAACATCACGCTCGCGGCTGCCTTCTTTAAACAAAACGCTATCCGCATCCAGCGATACTTTTTCGCAGGCATTGATGATCTTTTCGATCTGGGATAAATTAAGTTCCCGGAATAAATTCGCGGCGCGGCTTAACTTCTGTAATAATTCATTATCGCCCATGGATTTCATTATACTTAATTAATCGGTAATTTCAATAGAAGGGTTCAAAACAAGTTACCAGGAAGTTTGGCGCGGGCAAAAAATAATATTCTCTGCTTTCACTTCCGGATTGGTGGAATTATCCGCCGGCAAGTTGGGATCGTAACGCATTACGAGGCTATTGATCCGCAAACAGCCGTTATCGACCGATCCGCCGTTAATGCCGACCAAACGTTGAGTAAGCAGGGCAAATTTTAAGGTAGCGATCTCCTGAACGGATACCGAATGAGAATACGCGCATCCATAAGAAGACGGGCATCCTCCAAATGCCGGATTATTCCAAAAGGCATAAATCTTTTCGATATGATCAACGGGCCCCGATGGTGTCTGGGGGCGATATTCCATAGTGTCAATAACCGGACAATTTGCAGAAGGCCAGATCTCAATCGATGGGTACCATGCAACCGAAGTATTAGCCGGATCATCCGGATAAGAAGTAGCGCCGATAGTCACATCCTTGTGGATGCTGTCCAAAACCAGCGCCAAGTCGTTTAAGACCGCAGTCTTGCGTTCCGAAGAGCTGAAAAATTTGTGGCTGGAAACGTCAAAAACCACCGCGCCTAAAGCAACCACCGCCATCAAAGCAATGGCAATCACTAACTCCATAAGAGTAGCTGCCTTTTTCATAAAATACCTGCGCTAGCCCTGCGACAAAAGCTCCTTTAAAGAATCCGGGCGGTTCACCGAATGCAGTGCCACCTCGGCGCTGATATGGCCTTCCTGATAAAGGCGTTTCACTTCATTCTCCATTGTACGCATCCCTATGGCGCCGCCGGTTTGCATTACCGAATATATTTGCGCGGTCTTACCTTCGCGGATCATATTGGCCACCGCCGAATCACAAAGCAAGACCTCGCGCGCTACGACCATACCGTTACCGTCGGCGCGGGGGATCAATTGCTGGCATACGACGCCGCGTAAAACTGCCGCCAATACCGTACGGATCTGCTGCTGCTGGTGCGGCGGAAAAACATCGACAATCCGGTCAATTGTCTGGGAAGCATCGCTGGTGTGAAGCGTAGCAAAAGCCAAATGGCCGGTCTCGGCGATGGTCAAAGTAGCCGAAATTGTCTCAAGGTCGCGCATCTCGCCGATCAAAACCACGTTTGGGTCCTGGCGTAAAGCGTGCTTTAAGGCGTTGGCAAACGATTTAGTATGAGAACCCACCTCACGCTGGCGCACAATCGATTTTTTATTGATATAAACAAACTCGATCGGGTCTTCGATCGTTAAAATATGATAATTTTTTTCGCTGTTGATTTTCTCGATCATGGCAGCTAAGGTAGTCGATTTGCCGGTGCCGGTCGGGCCGGTCACGACTACCAAACCGTTCTTTAAGCCGGTCAATTTGATCACTTCCGGCGGCAAGTCGATCTCTTCGGGAGTGGGAATGTTCGACGGGATAACACGCATCACCGCGCCCATACCGCGTTTCTCCCAATGCAGATTTACGCGAAAACGGCAAAGCCCGTCCACATTATGGGAAAAATCGAGTTCAAAATTCTTTTCAAACTCGGCCTTCTGATCGGCATTAAGAATAGGAAAAATAAGCTCTTCGAGCTCTTTTTCACCCAACGGCGCATAACCGGGCATCGGCTCAAGCTGCCCGTAACGGCGCAAAGCCGGGGGAAAATCTACCACCAGGTGTAAATCCGAGGCTTTGTTGTCTACGGTTGCCTGTAAAAGTTCGTTGATCTGCATAGAGTGATTATTGTAGCACGCTGACTGCTGTGCGGCAATGGCAATAAATTTTTGATCGGGTCAAAAAGAACTCTGGCGCGGGCAAAAAACAATATTCTCGGATTTCACTTCCGGGTTGGTGGAATTATCCGCAGGCAGGCTGGGGTTATAACGCATTACAATACTGCCGATCCGCAAACAACCATTGGTAATCGTTATGCCGCTAACGCTGACTAAACGCTGGGTAAGCAGGGTAAACCCTATACCTCCGGATGTTACCGGAAACATATCGTCAACCCCCACTGAATTGCTATATCCGGCAGCAGCAGCCCCGGCGACACCACCCGCCGCGCATTCAGGAACTCCCGGATTACTCCAAAATTCATAGTTCTTCTGCCCGACAACAGTCGGACCGGCCGGCGCATCGACCCGCTGTTGTATTATCCCAATACTCGGAGCATAATAGTCAAAGTCAGGGTCTTCAGGGTCATCGGGATCCCCCAGATGGTTACAAATGTCAGAGTTTGGATCAAAAAAAACCGCATTGTTAACCGTAGGAGGACCTGATGGAGCAACCACTATAGTCGGGCCATAGGCGAGCGTAACATCTTTATGCAAATTATCCAAGACCAGCGCCATGTCGTTTAAGACCGCGGTCTTGCGTTCCGAAGAGCTGAAAAATTTGTGGCTGGAAACGTCGAAAACCACCGCGCCCAAAACAACCACCGCCATCAAAGCAATGGCAATTACTAATTCGATCAGAGTAGTAGCTTTATTCATAAAATCAATCCCCCGGATAACCGATATCGACCGTTACCGCGCGATAATTGGCTCCGGCAATATCCGAAACCGTAACCTTGCGCGAATAAGTAATGCCGTCGGTCGTTACCGACGTTGTTGCTGTCCCGGGGCTTAAAACCCCGGTATCCCAGGTAAACCCATTGACCGCGGTATATAAATCATCGATCTGATTACGGCTGACATTAACGCCGCTTAACCGTTTTTGCGTGCGCGCGATATATTTACGCACCGAAACAAAACCGGCGACCAACCCGGCAAAAACAATCGACAGAATAAGCGCCGAGATAACAACCTCGACCAGGCTGGTAGACTTTATTCTTTTCACGGACAACTCCCTGAACTGTAAACCGAATCGGTAGTCGAACCATCGAGGCAAAACATATAGGTACACCCGCCATAACTGCCGGAGGTACGTACTGCATAAGCGCAATAAGGCGCAGTGCCGGTAACGTTATAATTCCAGGCCGCCACCGCCCCTCCGGTTGCACCGGTACCCAAATTAGCCGTACTTGTAAAATCAAGGCCCAAATAACTACCGCATTGCGTCTTGTCGGTACAGGTAGTGTAGGTCGAACGCTTCAGCATGTACGCGCTTTCCGCATCTTTGATCATTCTTAATTCTACGACCGCCTGGCGCAAAAGAGCGCGCTCCTTGGCTTTATACATACTGCTGATGCCAAACTGCGCCAACATTCCGATAATAATTACCACGATGACCAGTTCGATCAAAGTGTAAGCTTTTTGGTTGAAAAATATCATTTATCCTGCCGCGCTGATGTTCCTATAAAAAAACACACAGGCGGCGTTAAAGCCAGCCTGTGTGTGTCCATTTGAAATAAAATAGCTTAATTGTTAATAAAACCTGTCGGACAATTCGTCGCCGGTGTACAATAAATAGAACCGTTGGCGGCAATAGATAAAGTATAAGGAGTTTTTCCGGTATTAGTAATCCTAGCAAGGTTGTCACCTTGAGTAGCTGAACTAGGGTTTGCCTCGCCGACATCGGGCGTATTGAAATTTTTTAAAGACGTAGGAGCAGTAACATCTAAAGAACCGGGCATGTCAGTATACGCTTGGTATTCGGAATAATAACGCAGTTGCGAATCTCGATAAGCGCCTAAAATACTGACACCCTCCGAGGCTTTGGCGCGTTCAACGACCTTGATAAACTGAGGAACACCCAAACCGGCCAATATGGCCACGATGATAACAACGATAATAAGCTCCAAGAGAGTAAAACCCTTTCGCATCGACCCACCTCCTCCTTAAGATGTTCAGCTATGAAAACGCCATAGCTGAGACAAACCAATACAATTTATCAACATACAATTTATATCATAAGAGCAAAATACTGTCAATGTCAAAACGCGCTCGTATCATGCGTCTTCATCCTCAGCATGCTCGGCAGAATGCCCGACATGGCCGGTAACACCAACCGGGTTATTCGCCTTCTCGGTATGATAGGCGTCTAAAACTTTACTCTGCAGATAATCGCGAAATTGCTGATTGATCGGATGCGCCAGATCCTGATGCGATGATTGGCGCGCTTGGGAATCGTCTTTGACCGCCGGCGGCAAACTTCCCCCGCAATGGCTGCAATAACGGCTACCCATATCGGTCTTTTTGCCGCAGCGGCCGCAAAATTGTTTAGCTTTTCTCGCCGGCATCGCCACAAAGAGGCCGCTATTCCCCTCAACAACTTTAATATTTCTGACGACAAAAGAGTTATCGAAGGTAACCGTCACATATGCCTTCAGGCGCTTACCTTCATTCTCCCTTAATGAAACTCTCACCTCGGTGATCTCCATGAGCACATCCCTCCTTGCCTAAAATGTGCAAACCGAAAAGAGCAGCCATTTGCCGGGCAGATCTTTTTGGATAAGATGATATAAATGATCGCCCGATAAAAACGAATAAAGCGCACTACCTGAACCGGTAAGACGAAAGTCTACACCCAGCCGGCTAAAATACCGCTTCACTTTTGTAAGTTCCCCGCATAAAGAAAGAGCGCCGGTTTCCAGAACATTAAAACTGCCGGCTTCCATTAATTTCCGATCACCCCGTTTAAGAGCATATTGTATCATATTAGCATTACTCAAAAGTTTTGTCAATTTAATGTGTGTATTCCCGTACACATCTTTGGTGGACAAATGCACTCCCGGCCAGAGTACTAAATGTCTTAAAGGCTTCGCGGAAAACGGGGTGATCTTTTCGCCCCTGCCCTCCATAAAAGCATAAGGGCTTTCGCTTAAGAAAAAATTGACATCGCTGCCTAATTGCGCTCCCAGCTTATAAAGTTCCGGCTTACTCAATTTTAATCGCATCATTCCGCTGATACCGATCAAGGTCGAAGCCGCGTTGGAAGAGCCTCCGCCTAAGCCGGCGCCTACGGGAATATTTTTTTTAAGCAGAATATCAAACCCGCACTTTAAGGAAAATTTTTTCTGCATCAATTCAGCCGCCTTAACACAGAGGTTGCCTGGAACGGCCAAATCGCGGCGAGAACAGGAAATCGTAACCGCGGGACCGGCGGTCTTTTTGATAATTATTTCGTCACAAAGGGAAATACGCTCGACGATACTTTCAATGCGGTGATAATTTTTAGAGTAACGGCCGGTAATATTAAGGTAGAGATTTAATTTCGCCGGGCTTAAAACCTTAACCGCGCAGGCAAGCTTTGATTTTTTTTGCCACACAATCAGCCGCGAGGCCATAACACACCATAAGATCTTCAGAACACCCGGATTTACCGTATTGGTCGTAAACGCCGATCGGTTCGATTAGGATCGGCGCCTTACGCGAAGTGACCTCGCAAACCGCCGAGTAAAGCCCGCCGGTCACCTGGTGTTCTTCGCAAGTAAAAATTTTCTTGTGTTTAGAAGCGATCTTTAAAATAAGTTCCGCGTCGATCGGTTTGATCGTATGAAAATTATATACTGCCGCGGAAATACCTTCTTTTTTTAAAAGTTCACGCGCTTTAAGCGCCTCTTCCACCATAATGCCGCAGGCTAAGATCGCCGTATCGGCGCCGTCTTCCAATATATATCCCTTACCGAGATGAAAATCCTTTTTATTCTCCAAAGTGGCCACTTTCGAACGCCCCAAGCGGATATAAAACGGCCCGGGAGTTTTATAGGCGGCCAAAACCGCATCGCGCGCCTCCCAGGCATCGGAAGGAACGATCACGCGCATGTTGGGAATCGCCCGCATAATGTTGATGTCTTCCAAAGCCTGGTGCGACCCGCCGTCTTCACCCACCGTGATCCCGCCGTGAGTCGCCACGATCTTTACATTAAAATTATTGTAGCAAATTGTATTTCGCACCTGATCGGTAGCGCGCGCCGAAGCGAACATCGCAAAGGTCGAAGCAAAAACTATTTTTCCGCAGGAAGCGATCCCGGCCGAAGCCGCCATTAAATTCTGCTCGGCAACACCAAAATTAAAAAACCGATCGGGAAATTCTTTAGCAAAGATAGCCGTACGCGTCGGCCCGGAAAGGTCGGCATCGCAAACTACAACATTGGGATCTTTTTTACCCAATTCGACCAATGTTTTTCCGTAAATGTCGCGGGCGTAAAGTTTCTCCATGCTGCTCCTTGATGTTACCTGCAAGCACACTCGTCATCGCTTGCGCCGCCTAATTCTTTTAAAGCAATATCTTTCTCCTGCGGTGTCGGCGCACGGCCGTGAAAATCGACCACATGCTCCATAAACGAAACCCCTTTACCCTTAACAGTATGAGCGATAATCACGGAGGGTTTCTGTTTTATCATCTTGGCTTGATCAAAAGCGCTCAAGAGAGCTTCGATATTATGGCCATCACACTGTTCGACGTGCCAGCCGAAAGCTTCCCATTTATCAACGATCGGCTCTAAATTCATTACGTCTTCGGTGCGGCCGTCGATCTGAAAACCATTGTAATCGACAATCGCGCACAGGTTATCGGTTTTATAGTGTGCAGACGCCATAGCGGCTTCCCAGATATTCCCTTCCTGCAATTCACCGTCGCCCAAAAGACAATATACGCGCCAATCTTTTTTATCTAATTTCGCTGCCAGCGCCATCCCCAAAGATACCGACAACCCCTGGCCGAGCGATCCGCTGCCGACTTCAATACCGGGAGTATGACGATCGGGATGGCCCTGAAGCATCGCCCCGCATTTACGCAAAGAGTAGAGCTCTTTTTTAGGAAAATAGCCGCACAGGACAAGTGCGGCGTAAACCGCGGGACAGCAATGGCCTTTGGATAAATGAAAACGGTCGCGTCCATCCCAATCTTTGTCTTTCGGGTTATGTTTCATCACTGCAAAAAATAAGCAGGCAATAATATCGGTAGATGATAACGACCCGCCGGGGTGCCCACTGGCGGATTCGGCAAGCATCTCGATGATCAAGCGCCGGATCTGGTTAGCTTTACTTTTTAGAAGTTTGATCTTTTGTTCCATATGTTTTTATTCTTTCCCGCAAAGCTTTGTCGCCGGGAAAATATTTTACACCTTCGTTATAATATTCCAAAGCCTTTTTTGGATCGCCGGCATCGGCCCAGACCCGGCCTAAATGTTCATAAACGATCGGATCGCGTAAAAATATCAGGGCTTTACTCAAATATTCGTCGGCTAACTTATACTTTTTTTCCTTAAAATAAACCCACCCCATCGTATCTAAATAGGCGCCGTTTTCCGGCTCTTTCTCCAACGACTTCTTGATCATTACCTCCGCCTCGCTTAAATTGGTGCCGCTCTCGGCATAGGTATATGCCAGCGAATTAAGCGTCGGCGCGTGATTTTTATCGACCTTTAAAACATCGTTCCACTCCCTGACCGCGTCTTTCAAGCGGCCAGTTTCGGAGTAAAGATAACCCAACCAAAACATCCCCTCGGCATATTTAGGATTAGCCCGGATAATCGCTTCATAAACTTTAATCGCATCATTGACGCGGTTTTTGTAAAAATAAAATTGGGCCAGATACTCGGAAATTTTCAGGTTTTCCGGTTTGACGTTGTGCGCGTTCTCCAGAAAATAGCCGTACTCCTCTTCGAGCGCCTTATCGTTTTGCGTAGACGAATAGAGAAAGATCAGCGCCAGAGAAATGTCAATATTCCCGCCATCGATTTTTTTCGCGCTTTTAAGCTCTTTCTCGGCGTCGCCCATCCGGCCCAAGCGCATCAAAAGCGATGCCGTTTTAAGGCGGATCACGATCGATGCCGGATCTTCTTTTTCCACGCGGCGCATAAAGTCCAGCGATTTTTTATTATCGCCGTCGAGCGCAAACATCAAGCTTTTTAAATAATTAGAGTAGATGTAGCGGGATTTTTTTTGAGAAAATTGAACTTCCGGCGGCGCAGAAAATGCACGGCCGGCTAAAGAGAAAATAACTATTACGAGCAGCAAAATCCGCATGAAAGAATTTTACACGCTTTCCGTACCACTTAAAGCCGGCTTGAAACGCCAATATAAGCGAAACTATTTCGCTTTGTGACGCTGCTGCTTTCTTCTTTTCTTGAACCAGTGGCGTTTTACTTTTTTAAGTTTTCTTTTTCTACCACAAGGCATAATTTTTAAATTAATATATCAACTTGTTCAACGGATACTCTATTATATCCTGCGCGCCGCACTCTTTCAACATCGGTACGAGTTTTCTTACCTCTTTTTCTTCAATGATCACTTCGCAGGCAACCCAGCCTTTCTCAGTCAACGAGGATATCGTCGGCTTCTTTAACGCCGGCAAAGTCTTGATCAATTTGGCTAAATCTTTTTCGCGGATATTCAACTTTAAGCCGACTTTGCTTCGCGCTTCCAAGGCACCCTGTAGAAGCATTAAAATATACTCCATCTTTTTCTTTTTCCACTGATCTTTATGCGCCGCCTTGCTGGCAATAAATTTGGTCGTAGAGGTGCAAATCGTCTCGATGATCTTTAAGCCGTTGGCTTTCAAGCTCTCGCCGGTCTCGGTAAGGTCGACGATCGCGTCGACTAAACCGCTTTTCGCCTTAACTTCGGTAGCGCCCCAGCTGAACTCTACGTCAACATTGATTTTTTTGCTTTTAAAAAACTTTTTCGTATATCCGACCAGTTCGGTAGCTACGCGCTTACCCTCCAAATCCTTGATAGATTTAATATGGCCGTCTTCTTTGGCTGCGACAACCCAGCGTACCGGATTTGCCGTGCGCTTGGCATACATCAATTCTGCCATGCGGATAACATCCGAACCGTTCTCTAAAATCCAATCTTCTCCGGTAATGCCGCAATCTAAAACCCCTTCTTCGACATAACGCGCCATCTCCTGCGCGCGGATCAAAACTAATTTTATTTCGTCGTCATCAATCGTAGGGAAGTAAGAACGCGAGCTGATATAAATATTAAAACCCGCCTTCTGGAAAATCTCGACGGTCTTTTCCTGTAAACTCCCTTTAGGTATCCCTAATGTTAGCTGTTTCATGCTGCTCCTTAAAAGATTAATCTTTTCGGCAATTATAATACACGCTCGATTGAGGGTTGTAAAGGATTTTTGCGTTCAGCGGGATAAAAGGGCGGCGAAATCGTTCTGCGTAAGATCAACCAAGGCGGTAACCTTCGGCTTAAGGCCGGTATAATTTAAATCGGTTTGGTTGTTGATTTTAAAATCGTTCCCGTTACCCGAAGTTTGCAAATTAATCGTATCCTTAGTGA